>Ga0209333_1001240_pt1 | contig 12735 bp, 6 predicted proteins | sample BlaSpr_A8_OM2_O3_FD_187982 | JGI IMG/M metagenome (GOLD analysis project Ga0209333, IMG submission 187982) | Forest soil microbial communities from Thunder Bay, Ontario, Canada - Black Spruce, Ontario site 2_A8_OM2_O3 (SPAdes) (version 2) | ecosystem: Environmental > Terrestrial > Soil > Boreal... | reverse complement strand
AAGCAACGGGCGGTGCTACAGCACAAGGCAGCGACACTATTGCGCCCGTATGCGACAACAGCAGCGGCGGCACCGCCAAGGTCCAAAGTCCGATGGGAAATTGCGATAGCCAATAGCGCGACTGCCTTTTCTCTCTTGCACAGTAATTAAGCTCGGCTTCGCTTACGATCCGCTCCACGCGCGCCGCGTAAAATTTTCGCACTTCCAAAAATCGTTGAAAGGCGTGGGTTTCGCTTTGCAGGCGTTATCTAGGACTTGGCCGCGAAAATCGATGGCATGGTTTTCGCTCCTACTGCGCTTTGATTCTCGAAGCGCATTGCCGCTTAGAAGGGGAGCTTTCTTGTCGGTCAAATTTTTTCACAGTCAGGGCGGAGAGATTAAATTGGATACCAACGGGAATTTCGGAAGCGCCAGCTCTCGACGCTTGCGCGTCGCACAGATCGCTCCTCTCTATGAAAGCGTGCCGCCCAAACTCTACGGCGGCACTGAGCGTGTCGTTTCGTACGTCACCGAGGAACTCGTGCGGCGCGGCCACGAAGTGACGCTGTTCGCGGCGGGTGATTCGCAGACCCGCGCGAATCTGGCACCTGGGTGTCCCCAGGCGCTGCGTCTTATGGGGAAGCCTGAACTCGGGGCGTCACTGCAGTTGGCGATGCTGGCGGAGGTTTTCGAAAGCGCTCGCGACAGTTTCGACATCGTGCATTCGCACATCGACTATTGGTCGTTCCCGTTTGCCAGGCTGACCGGAGTGCCGACCGTTTCCACGATGCATGGACGGCTCGATATCCCCGACCTTCATCCGGTGTATCGTCGGTTCCCTGAAGCTGCGCTGGTGTCGATCAGCGATTCGCAACGCGCGCCGCTGGCGCACATGAATTGGGTCGATACGGTGTATCACGGCATGCCGCGCGACCTGCTGCGCTTCAACGAACGAAGTGGAAAGTATCTTGCCTTCATCGGACGCATATCGCCTGAAAAAGGCATCGATGTCGCGATCGAAGTCGCGCTCAGATCAGGAGTGCCGCTCAAGATTGCGGCCAAGGTCGATGCGGTCGATTGCGTGTACTTTGACGAGGTGATCAAGCCGCTGATCAAGCCGCCGATGATTGAATATATCGGCGAAATCGACGACACGCAGAAGAGCGAGTTTCTCGGAGGCGCGCTCGCGCTGCTGTTCACGATTGACTGGCCCGAGCCGTTCGGCCTTGCGATGATCGAGGCGCTCGCGTGCGGCACACCGGTCATCGCGCGTCCGTGCGGAGCCGTGCCCGAAGTCATCCGGCCGAATGTCACCGGATTTATCGCAAGGGAAATTGACGAACTGGTGGCCGCGGTCGGCAAGATCGAATCGATTCCACGCGAGCGATGCCGGCTCGAATTCGAGGAACGCTTCACCTCGGAGGTGATGATCGCGAAATACGAGCGCGTCTACCATCGACTGATCGGCCTGGACGCGCCCGTGCCGGAGTTCGAAACGCAGCAAGCGGCTGTCGGCCGATAATCGGCGCTTCTGTCTCCTCGCCCTGTTAGGGCGAGGATGAAGGTGAGGGTCCGACTACAGCGCGCATTTTTTGCGCGCGATTCAAGATTCTGCCCCTTCTCTGAAACCAAGATGAGGTATGTGGGGTGAACTATTTTGCCTGCCCCCGTCAGATTTTCTGTGTTAGCTTTTAGGGAATGGACAGCCGAAGCAGATTCCCCAGCTCACCGAAAGTCTGGCGAAGGCCATGCACCGCAAAAATAGATTTTGACGGAACGAAACTACCCTTGGTGGTTGGCCGTTTCAGAACCACGACATATGGTATGAGGACGCTCTTTTCGCCTAAACTCGACGAGTCAGAGTCGCGCCAGTTTGCCTCCTCGGCAAGCTGAAACCGCACGCATCATGGCAGAACTTAGGGCTCCCGCCGCGCCAGCGCAGGTCGTCAAAGTAGGCTCGGACTACTATGTGCTGGCGTCGTCGCTCGCGTCGCGCCGGGCGAGCGCGGTGCTCGCGAACGGGCGCAGTTTCGCGGTGTTCGAGACGGCCGGCGACATTATCGATTCGCCGATCGAGGCGCTCGGTTTTTTCAACTCCGATACGCGGCATCTGAGCCGCTTCGAGATGCTGATTGCGGGCAGTGAGCCTTACTTTCTCAATTCATATTTGAGCGACGACCGCGCGCAGTTCCGCGCCACGCTTACCAACGCCGATCTCGGAAAGAAGGGGCAGCCGGATTGGCTGCCGCGCAACTCGATCAGAGTGAACCGCGGATGGGTCCTCAACGGCGCCGCGCTGTACCATCGGCTGGCCCTGCATAATTACGTTGACGTGGCAGTCGAAATCGAGATCGATTTTTACTACGCGGTCGATTTCGCGGATGTCTTCGAAGTGCGTGGCCTGCGTCGCGCGCGCCGCGGTGAAATGTTGAGTCCCTCGGTTGACGACAGCGGCGTCGAGCTTCGCTATCGGGGTCTCGATAACGTCACACGTTCGACCGAGATTCGTTTTGATGCTGCTCCGACCAGGATAGACGAGAATCGCGCGGTGTTCGTGTTGCGCCTCGAGCCAGGTGAAAACCGCCAGCTCGAGTGCCGAATCACGGCCGTAGGTGAAGCGCCAACATACTCCTGTGCTCCGCCGAATCGCGCCGCCAACTTCGGCGCGGCGCTCGACGAACGGCAATCCGAGCTGGCGAATTTCCGCGGCGAATGGGCACGCATCGCAGCCAGCAACAACGAATTCGCGACCATGATTGGGCACGCATGCGTCGATCTGACTTCGATCGTTGCGCGCGGTGAGAAAAGCGCGTTCATCATGGCCGGCGTTCCGTGGTTCGCCACGCTGTTCGGACGCGACAGCATCATCACGGCGCTGTCGATACTGCCGTTTCATCCGCAAATCGCCGTGCGAACGCTGCGGACGCTGGCCCAGCTTCAGGGCGAAACCGTCAATGAGGCGCGCGACGAGCAGCCCGGCAAAATCGTGCACGAGATGCGCAGCGGCGAGATGGCGGCGACCGGCGAGATACCGTTCGGCCGATACTACGGCAGCGTAGATTCGACGCCACTTTTCCTGTGGCTGTACGGACGCTGCGTCGAGTCGACCGGCGACCTCGAGCTCGCAGACGAGCTGTGGCCCAACGTCGAGCGTGCGATCGGATGGATCGAGCAGTATGGCGATCGCGACGGCGACGGCTACGTCAAATATAAGCGCGAAACCCGGCGCGGGCTGGCCAACCAGGGCTGGAAGGATTCCGAGGACGCCATCTTTCATCATGACGGCGAGCTGGCGCGCCCGCCGATCGCTCTGGCGGAGGTGCAGGGTTACGTTTACGCGGCCTGCATGGACGTCGCGTCGGTCGCGACGCGGCTGGGACGCGGCCACGTCGCGGATCGGCTGCTGACGCGCGCGTCCAAGCTGAAGCAATCGTTCGAGCGCGACTTCTGGCTCGAGCCCGAGGGCATGATCGCGCTGGCGCTCGACGCCGACGGACGCCCATGCCGCGTGATGGCGTCGAACGGCGCTCATTGCCTTGCGACCGGGCTGGTCGATGGCGAGCGCGCGGCCGCGATGTGCAAACGTTTGCTCGCCGACGACATGTACTCGGGATGGGGAATCCGCACGCTCTCGGGCAACGAGAAACGCTACAACCCGATGAGCTATCACAACGGCTCGGTCTGGCCGCATGACAACGCGATCGCGGCGCTCGGACTCGCGCGCGCTTGCGACCATGCCGGCGTGCTGAAGGTGCTCGAGGGCCTGGTCCTCGCGTCGGAAAAGCTCAACACTTCGAGTCTGCCTGAACTCTTCTGCGGCTTTCGCCGTGAGACTGGCTTAGGCCCGGTGCCATATCCGGTGGCGTGTTATCCGCAAGCGTGGTCGGCGGCGAGCATCTTCATGATCCTGCAGGCGATGCTTGGGATGCGCGTGCTGGGATTCGAGCGCCGCGTCTTTTTCGACACGCACGTGCTGCCATCGTGGCTGGACTGGCTCAGCATCGATGGACTGAAGGTCGGCGACGGCAGCGTCTCGTTCGTGCTGCGCCGATTCCCCGACGGCGCAGCAATCGAAGTGAAAGAAAAATCCGGCGGCGTCCGCGTCGAAATTTGACTACGTCTAATGCTGCGGCGTCTCTGTTGCCGATGGCGTCGCGTGCGGGCGCTCAGTCGGGGTCGGACTGATCGTCGGCGTCGGCGTATCGGTAGGAGTAATCGACGGCGTCGGACTGATCGTCGGCGTCAACGTATCGGTGGGAGTGATCGACGGGGTCGGAGTCGGAGTGTTGGTCGGCGTGATCGAGGGAGTCGGAGTTACCGACGGCGTCGGCCGAATCCAGGTGATCGGCTCGCGCGCGAGGATGAGCGTCGCGCTGTGTCCGGCGCGTCCTTCGGTCATTTCGCCGGTGGTAACGAATCGGTTAGCGACCGGATCGAAAATTTCCGCGCTGGAAAGCGGCTCGTAGTCGGGATCCCATCCGCCTGCGAGCAGCACGGTACCGTCCGGCAGGAGCGTCGCCGAATGTCCCGAACGAGCTTCGACCATCTCGGGCCCCACGACGAACTGGTGCGATTCCGGATCGTAAAGCTCCGACGATTTGTCGGCGCGTCCGCCCGCTATCAGTACCCGTCCATCGCCGAGCAGCGTTGCCGTATGTCCGGCGCGGCTCTCAGTCATCTTCGGTCCCTCGCTGACAGTTCGAGCCGATGGGTCGAAGATTTCGCTGGTGTCGACCGCGCTGCTCCTCGCGTAAGGACAGCCTCCAGCGATCAGAACGCGGCCATCACCGAGCAGCGTTGCCGTGTGATAGACGCGATTGTCATTGAGTTTGCCGGCGAACTGAAACTTTCCGCTGACAGGGTCGTAAACCTCGACCTTCTGGTAGCCGCCGCCCGCGATCAACACGCCGCCGTCGCGCAGCAGAGTCGCAGTCTGGCCGTGGCGGCTCGAGGCCATCGCGCCGGTTTCGGTAAACTTATTCGACGCCGGGTCGTAAAGCTCGGCGGCCGGCGACGCGCCACCCACAATCAACACTTTGTCGTTTTGCAAAGTGGTGGCGGTCGGATCGTCGCGGGAATCCTTCATGTTCGGGGCGGCAACGAACTTGCCGTTGCCCGAGTTGAAAATCTCGGTGGACCGCAAAACCCACGGCATCGCCGGACCCGGAAACACGTTCAGCGGGACGAGCAGAGTATTGATGCCGCCCACAATCAGAACCTTGTCGATGCCGATGGCGGCCGCGGTGAATTGGTCGCGCGGATCGTTCATCGCGGCGATCGGCAGAAACTGGTGGAGTGCGGGATCGTAAATCTCGGCGGAGTTCAGCACTTCCGGACTTTGTCCGGCGGCCCCCTCGACGTAACCGGTGCCGCCCGCAATCAAGACAATCGGAACCAGCGCCCCGGGAGTTACACTCGGCGTAGCCGATTCGGGAGTGGCACTCCGCGTAGCCGACGCTTCCTGCGCGAACCCCGGCGCGGGACCGACGCCGAAAGCAATCGCGTATATGAGGATAGCGAGGCTCCGCGTAAGGAGTGAAACCTTCAGGCGTTCTCTCATCACCTTACCTATCGGCCGCCTTGCGGGGATTTTCGGCGTCGGTGGGCCACGGGTTGTGCCGAACTTCGTTCCATTGATCTTCGAGCGCGGATTGTTCCAGCGTCAGGCCGCGCGTCTCGTCGATGAAGAGCCCGAAGATCACGGCGCTCGGAATGCCGAGCAATGCGAGGTAGCGAATGACGTTCGCGAGTCCGCCCAGCGGTCCGATCAAAGCGGCGATCAAAACCTGCGCGAGCATCGAGAACGCGGCCGCGGTTATCCCCTGCCAGCCGATCATGGTGGTGCGGAGCGCCGCGGGGAAAAGTTCGGTCGCTGCGGAATTCGCGCCGACGGTCATCACGTCAGACGCGAGTTTGAACCAGCAATACACTACGACCAACCACATGAACGGCCAACTCACGAACGCGGGCGGCCCGAGGTAGAACGCGAAGGCGCCGAGCCATGCCGCGCCGCCCATATAGACCACCGTCGGCACGCGGCCGAATCGTTCCGAGGTCCACGCGCCCAGCGGAAATCCGATCATCCCGACGCCCATGCCGGTCACAACCAGCGTACTTGCGGCGACCGGCGAGAGGCCGAGGATCGAAACCGCCTGATAGTAGAGCCAGCCGTTGACGGCCGTGCCGGCGATAGTGTCGAGCGCGGCGCAGGTCAGCAGCGCGATCGAGCGGCGTCGATATATCGGATGAAAAATATCGTAGAAGTGCGTGCGCTTCGCGGTTCCACTCGAAGCGGCGCTCGACCATTTCGATTGCGCGGGCAGCATCATCGCCACCGGCACGGTGAGTAGTATGCCGGCCGCCGATGGTGCCAGGAGCCATCGCCACGAATAGTTCCACGCCAGCAATGCCGGAATGATCAGATAGCCAAGAACGCCGCCAATCGCGCTCGCCAACGCCGCGGCCGCCTGCCCACGAGCGCGCTGCTTGACCGGAAGTTCCTCGGCTAGCAGCACGATCGCCGACGAGACTGATCCGCCGAGCAGCGCGGAGACCATTATCTCGCACGCAGCGAATGTGTTGGCGGTGGGGGCGAGTGCGGCTCCCGCGGAGAAAATCGGGGCGAGCAGCAACGCGCCGAGAATTACGAGGCGGCGTCCGACTCGGTCGGCCAGCCGCGCGAGCAGCAGCGAGCCGAATGCGGATATCGCCATCCAGGCAAAGAGCCGGGCGAGCTTGCCTTCGTCGAGCGCAAAACTTTTCGCTATCCATGGCGACGCGATGCCGACGATCGACAGCGTGTAACCCTGGTACAACAGCAAGATCACGATCGCGCCGACGGTCGTGGTCGACCGCGGACCGCCATGTTGGGGCGCGTGCGTCGAGTGACTCGCAGAAGCCTCGCTTACCGCCTTCGCTTTAATCTTTTGCTTAGCCACCAAGCACTCCGCATCAAATTGAAGCGAAATTCGCGCCAACACCAATTCGCTAGTCTTCAATCAGCGAGCGTTAAGCTTCCCATATCGGTTAGTCGGCTTGACGATTTGGAACGTCCAAAATTTCACAGGAGGCGTTCAGTGAGAGTAATGCAGGCGAAAATCCCGCGAGTAATAAGGGCCTGCGATAGGCATGTCCGTTGCTTTTCCATAACGGCTCGCGTTTCCCCTCGCCCGCGTAACGTGCCTGTCAGGAATCTGTTGAGGAATCGGTATGAACCCGCACGAGGTAAAAATTTCCAACTCGGTAATTTTTAGATTTATCGGATACCTTAGACCGTATCTGCGCTTGGTGGTTGGCGCCGCGCTGATGGGCGTAGGCAAATTCACGTTGCCGCTCGCGTTTCCACTCGCGTTTAAGTACGTCATCGACGTTTTACTGACTTCGCCGCCGAAGCTCGACCGCGTGATGAGCATGATCGACGGCTGGTGCAGTGGACTTTCCGGGCTGGCCGGTTTCGCCGCGACGCCTGCCAACAAGCTGGCGGCGCTAAGCGTGGTGATGCTGTCGCTGTACGCGCTCCAGTCGCTCGCCAGCTTCTATCGTAACTATTGGGCGGGCCTTGCCGGCAACAAGCTGATTTTCGATCTTCAGTGCCGTTTGTTCTCGCATCTGCAAAGTCTTCCGCATTCGTTTTTCGATCGAAATCCGAGCGGAACGATCGTCTCGCGCGTGCTCAACGACGTTCAGCAGGCCAATGAATTAGTGGGATCCGCGCTGATCGACGTTTGGATGGATGGCATCTCGCTGACGCTGGTAGTCGTTGCGTTGCTCGCGCTCAACTGGCGGCTGGCGCTGGTCGCGCTTTGCATCTCGCCATTGTGGGTCGCGTTCATGCGGTTCTTCGCGCCACGAATCAAATCGGTGAGTCATCGGATGCAGGAAACCGTCGCCGAGATCTCAGGCGAAGTTCACGAACGCGTCACCGGCGCGAGCACGATCAAATCTTTCTGCCGTGAGGAGCTCGAGGTCCAGCAATTCCGCGGTCAGACCGAGCGGCTGCTGGAACGCACGATCGACAAGGTGAAGCTCGCGGCGCGCCAGGAGATGCTGATCCAGCTGCTGACTCGCGCCGCCCCCATGGTCGTCATCTGGGTGGGTGCGCTCATGATCATCCGCGGCACGATGACACTCGGCACGATGGTCGCGTTCTTCTCCTATCTCGGTTTCCTGTATTTGCCGCTGGAACGTTTTGCGCAACTCTCGGTAGTCGTGTCCACGTCGATGGCGGCGATCGAGCGGATCTTTGCGTTTCTCGATCTGAAACCCGAGATAACCGATCACGCGCTGAGCCGTCCTTTTGCGGTGCGAAGCGGGACCGTTCAGTTCGACGACGTGTACTTTGCTTATGGCGCACGCAACGGCACGTCGATGGGGCTGGCGCTCGAAGGCCTCAACCTACACGTTCCAGGCGGGTGCCGTGTCGCGCTGGTCGGCAAATCGGGGGCTGGCAAGACCACGATGGCGAACCTGATTCCGCGCTTCTATGATGCGACGCGCGGGCGCGTTCTAATCGACGGCCGCGACGTGCGCCACTACACGCTCAAGTCGCTGCGCGAGAACGTCGCGCTAGTCGCGCAGGATGCGCTGCTGTTCAGCGCCAGCATCAGGAATAACCTGCGCTACGCGCGTCCCGATGCGACTGACACGATGCTGCTCCAGGCGCTCGAGATGGCTAACCTGCGGGAGTTTGTCGAAGGTCTGCCGGACGGACTCGATACAATCATCGGCGAGCGAGGCTTCAAGATTTCCGGCGGCCAGCGTCAACGTCTGGCGATTGCGCGTGCATTTCTGAAGGACTCGAAGATAGTCATCCTGGACGAAGCGACCTCGGCGGTGGATTCGGAATCGGAGAATCAGATTCACAGTGCGATGGAACTGCTGATGAATGGCCGCACCGTGTTTCTCATCGCGCATCGCCTGCGCAGTGCGGTTACCGCGGACCTTATCGTCGTCATGGATCGGGGCCGTATCGTCGAGACCGGCAAGCATGCCGAACTGATCCGCCGGGGCGGCGCGTACGCCAGGCTCTTCGGCGAGCAGGCTCGAGGGCTATCGCTGGAATCGATGGAGGCGAGCACTCGCTCGCGGATAGCGTCGTTCTAGCCGCAACGAATAAAAAGACCTGCCTGAATCAGACGTTCGTGATAGGATTGGTGGTGTTCACCGACTCTCAAAAGGTTCGGCAATTTCCCACAAATAAGATCACGACCTAAACTTTCATTCGCCGGCGATGCCTTCCTATCAAGCACCAACTGATTCCCGGCTCGCCTCATCCGGTCGGCGGCTGAGCCACATCATAATCGAAGATGTGACGCCTTCGGTTGACGGCGGCCGCTATCTGGCGAAGCGGATCGTGGGTGAGCCTTGCGTCGTCGAGGCGGACATCTTTCGCGACGGGCACCAGGTGTTGCGCGCCGCGGTCAAATGGCGGCGCAAGCAGGACGAGGTTTTCGACGAGGCGCCGATGCTCGCGGTCGACAATGATCGATGGCGCGGAGAGTTCCTGGCCACCGAAAATACACGCTACGTTTTCACGATCGAGGCGTGGACCGACCTGTTCGCATCGTGGCTTGCGGACTTCACCAAGAAAGTGAAGGCGGCGCAGCCAGTCGCGTCCGATGTGCTGGAAGGAATCGCACTGGTCGAAAAAATGATCGCGCGCGCGAATGGAGCTGATCGCGAATTGTTCGAGCGCACACTCGCGCGACTGCGCAGGACCAACGATGGCGCGACGGCGCTCGCAGCGATCAGCGACACAACGCTTTCTGCCGCGGCGGAACGCGTCGGCGAGCGGTCTGGCCTGACGCGATTCGAGCCGTTGCTGGAACTGGTGGTCGATCGCGAGAAGGCTCGCTACGGAACGTGGTACGAGATGTTCGTGCGATCGCAGGGCAGTGAGCCCGGCAAGCCTGGCACCTTCCGCGATGCAGAGCGCCGGCTGCCCGAGCTTCGCGACCTCGGTTTCGATGTCGTGTACCTGGCGCCGATCCATCCGATCGGTCATACCAATCGCAAGGGTCCGGGCAACTCGCTGAACGGCGGGTCCAACTCCCCCGGCAGCCCATGGGCGATTGGCAGTGATGCCGGAGGGCATACGGCGATCGATCCGTCGATTGGGACGCTGGAGGATTTCGATCGGTTCAACGCTGCCGCTAACCGTCTTGGAATCGAGGTGGCTCTCGATTTCGCGATCCAATGCTCGCCCGACCATCCGTGGGTGCGCGAGCATCCGAATTGGTTTCAACACCGGCCTGACGGCAGCATCAAGTACGCCGAGAACCCGCCCAAGGAATACGAGGATATTTATCCGATCGATTTCGATACTCCCGATCAGCGCGGATTGCTCGAGGAGCTGATGCGGGTAGTGAAGTTCTGGCGCGGGCATGGCGTGAAGATCTTTCGCGTCGACAATCCGCATACCAAGCCGGTGCAATTCTGGAACTGGCTAATCAATGAAGTGCAGGCTTCCAATCCGGAGGTCATTTTCCTGGCCGAAGCGTTTACGCGTCCGAAGATGATGAGGGCACTGGCTAAAGCTGGCTTTACTCAGTCGTATACCTACTTCACCTGGCGCAATAGCAAGGTCGAACTGACTGAGTATCTCACTGAGCTGACGCAAACGCCGATGAAGGAGTACTTTCGGCCTAACTTCTTTACCAATACTCCCGACATTCTAGCGCCGGTATTACAGCTTGGCGGACGTGCTGCTTTCAACATGAGGCTCGTACTCGCGGCGACCTTATCGCCCTCCTACGGCATCTACAGCGGGTTTGAACTGGGCGAGAACGAAGCGGTGCCGGGCACCGAGGAATACATGCACTCGGAGAAGTACGAGCTCAAGAAGCGCGACTGGAACCGTCCCGGAAATATCAAGGAGCTCATCGGACGCGTCAACTCGATTCGCCGCGACAACCCTGCGCTCCAACAGTTTCTCAATCTTGAGTTTCTAACCACCGACAACGATCAAATCATGTTCTTCGCGAAACAGACACGCGACAAGAGTAATATCATCCTGGTCGCCGTCAATCTGGATCCACTGAACGCACACTTTTGCACGGCCTTCGTCCCGCCGGAGTTAATCGGCGTGGCTGCGGGCCGCAGCTATCGAGTCACCGATCTCCTGACCGGCGCGAAGTATGTGTGGTCCGACCGCAACTACGTGCGGCTCGATCCTGGTGTCGAGCCGGCGCATATCCTCCGCGTCGAGGAGCGGCTGTGAGTTTTATTCGTGCCCACTAATCATCAACCTGAAGACGGTTTCACCTCTGATCCTTTGTGGTACAAAGATGCCATTTTCTATGAACTGCGCGTCCGTTCCTTCTACGACAGCAATGGTGACGGGGTTGGTGATTTCTCCGGCCTCACGGCCAAACTCGACTACCTGCATTCGTTGGGAGTCACCACGCTCTGGCTACTTCCGTTTTATCCGTCGCCGATGCGTGACGATGGATATGATATTTCTGACTATACCGATATCCATCCTTCCTGCGGGACCTTGCGCGACTTCAAAATATTTGTTCGCGAGGCGCATCGCCGCGATCTGAAGATAGTCACTGAGTTAGTATTGAATCATACTTCGGATAAGCATGAATGGTTTCAACGAGCGCGCCGTTCGCCGGCGGGAAGCATATATCGCGACTACTATGTCTGGAGCGACACGCCCGAGCGCTACAAGGACGCGCGAATAATCTTTCAGGACTTCGAGCCCTCAAACTGGTCATGGGATCCGTTGGCCAAGGCGTACTACTTCCATCGGTTCTACGCTCATCAGCCGGATCTGAACTACGACAATCCCGCGGTCATCCGGGAAATTCGGCGAGTGATCGCGTTCTGGCTGGGTCTCGGCGTCGACGGTCTCCGGCTCGACGCGGTTCCTTACCTGTTCAAGCGCGAGGGAACCAATTGCGAGAACCTGCCCGAAACCCACGCATTCCTGCGTGAATTGAGATCCTATATCGACTCGAAATTCGCCAACCGGATGTTGCTGGCGGAGGCGAATCAGTGGCCGGAAGAGGCCGTCGCGTATCTGGCGGAGGGCAAGGAATGCAATATGGCGTTCCATTTTCCGCTGATGCCTCGAATGTTCATGTCGGTGCGGATGGAGGATCGATTTCCGCTTACCGACATCTGGGCGCAGACCCCGGAGATCGATCCCAGCTGCCAGTGGGCATTGTTTCTGCGTAATCACGACGAACTGACTCTCGAAATGGTTACTGACGAAGAGCGCGACTATATGTATCGTGCTTTCGCACAGGACGCACGAATGAGAGTCAATCTGGGTATTCGCCGGCGCCTCGCACCTCTGCTCGGCAACCATCGACGTACTATTGAACTGAATAATGCCCTTTTGTGTTCATTGCCGGGAACGCCGGTGATTTACTACGGCGATGAAATTGGAATGGGCGACAATGTGTACCTTGGCGATCGGGATGGAGTACGTACTCCGATGCAATGGAGTGCAGACCGAAACGCCGGATTTTCCGCGACCAATCCGCAGCGTCTCATCCTGCCCGTGATCATCGATCCCGAGTATCACTACCAGAGCGTCAACGTTGAGGCGCACGAGAGCAATCGCCACTCGCTGCTCTGGTGGATGCGCCGTTTGCTGGCGCTGCGCAAACAGATCAAGGCATTCGGCCGGGGAACGATGGAGTTTCTCAGCCCAGAAAATTCACACGTGCTGGCCTTCATTCGCGCTTACGAACACGAGCAGATACTGGTGGTCGCCAACCTTTCGCGCTTCGTGCAGTATGTCGA
>Ga0209333_1001239_pt1 | contig 12736 bp, 9 predicted proteins | sample BlaSpr_A8_OM2_O3_FD_187982 | JGI IMG/M metagenome (GOLD analysis project Ga0209333, IMG submission 187982) | Forest soil microbial communities from Thunder Bay, Ontario, Canada - Black Spruce, Ontario site 2_A8_OM2_O3 (SPAdes) (version 2) | ecosystem: Environmental > Terrestrial > Soil > Boreal... | reverse complement strand
CGCTATCCCTTCCAAACGCAAATGTGGATCCCGCTGGATATGGACTTCAAGAGCTGGATGGGGCAGCGCGGCAGCCACTGGGCCAACGCCATCGGACGGCTGAAACCCGGAGTTTCGATCGCCACGGCGCGCGCGGACCTGAAGCTTATCTCCGGGCGCCTGGAAAAGACCCATCCGGATTCCAACGACAAAGTGGGATCGGAGGCTGTGCCGCTGCACGCCGACTTGGTGGGCGATTCCCGCGGTGCTCTGCTGATGATGCTTTCAGCCGTGGGATTGGTACTGCTGATCGCCTGCGCGAACGTGGCGAATCTGCTGCTTTCGCGAGCTGTCGCGCGGCAAAAGGAAATGGCGGTGCGCAGCGCGCTCGGCGCGGCGCGGGGGCGGTTGCTGCGGCAACTGCTCACCGAAAGCCTGCTGCTGTCGCTGGCCGGCGGCGCGCTGGGCTTGCTGGTGGCCTGGATCTTGATCGCCGTGGTATCGCGGGCCAAGAACGTAGCTCTGCCGCAGTTCGCGGTAATCCAGCTCAACGGCGAAGTGCTGGCGTTTACCTTCGTGTTGGCGGTGCTGACTGGCGTGTTGTTCGGCCTGGCGCCGGCGCTGCGCACGTCGCGCCCCGATCTGCACGCGGAGCTTAAAGGCGGCGCGGGCAGCTCGGTCAGCCCTGGCAAGCGGCGCCGCTTCACCAGCAATGTGCTGGTAGCGGGCGAGATGGCGCTGTCATTGTTACTGCTGGTTTCAGCCGGCCTGCTGCTGAAGGACTTCGCGCGTTTGCGAAACCTGGATATCGGCGTGCGGCCAGAAGGCGTGTTCACGGCGGCGGTGCGTCTGCCCGACACGCAGTATAAGACTGCGGCGCAGCAGTTCGCGTTTTCGCAGTCGCTACTGGAGAAATGCGCGCAGATCGCCGGCGTGGACGCAGCCGCCGCGAGCAACCGGCTGCCGCTCGAAGGCGGCAGTAATTACTATGTCAAGCTGCGGGGACAGACATCCCAGATGATCAACCTGCTGGTCGAAGCCCATTCGGCCAGCCGCGAATACTTTCACGCCATGGGAGTGCGGTTCCTGGAAGGACGGAACTTTGAGCCCGCCGATGTCCAGCGTGCGCAAGATCTCGAAGCGCACTTTAAGAAACTGCCCGAGGGCGGCCACCTGCCCGACGAAGAGGCCAACGCCATGGTCTATCCGGTGGTCGTCAACCAGGCGATGGCGCGGGCCTTCTGGCCGAATCGCAGTCCTCTCGGCCAGATGTTTTCGCAAGGCAGCGACCACGGTCCCTGGAGGCAGGTGATCGGTGTGGTGAACGATGTCCGCCAGTGGGGCCTCGCGCACAAGCCTGTCCCGGAAGCCTACCAGGCCTTTACCGGCGACTCGGGCCTGTTCCTGGTGCTGCACACGTCCAGGCAGCCGTTGAGCCTGACGCCCGAGGTGCGCCGCGCGCTCGCCCAGACCGACGCCAGCCTGCCGTTATTCTCCGTTCGCACCATGGATCAGGTGATCGGCGAAAACGCCCAAGGCCAACAGTTCCTCAGCTTGCTGGTCGGATCGTTCGCGGTCCTGGCCGTGCTGCTGGCCGCAGTAGGGATTTACGGCGTGCTCTCCTACGCAGTGACCGAGCGCACCCGCGAGATCGGCATCCGGATCTCGCTGGGCGCCAGCCGCGCCCGCGTGCTGGGCCGGATAATCCTGGACGGGATGCGGCTCGCGGTGGTGGGCTTCGCCGTGGGCATAGCAGGCGCGCTTGCCGCCGGACGTGTGCTGGCCAGCCTGCTGCACGAAGTCACGCCGGGCGATCCGGCGATCTTTGCCGTGACTACCGGCTTCCTGGCTCTGGTAGCGCTGCTAGCCTGCTACCTGCCCGCCCGCCGCGCGGCGGGCCTGGATCCTATGACTGCGCTGCGCTATGACTAACCTCTTAACTTTCCCAAATTAGAGCGCACACTCTCAAGAAATCGATCTTGATCGAGTACGCCGCGATCCTCAAGTCCGTCGCCACCTATCCGGCCCTGCCTTGCGTTCGTTCCTTGGTATCGCCTCGGCATGGCAACTACAGGCCACCTTCTTCAAACAAGGCCGGCGATGTCTCGGTGCTCTGGTACGATATGCCGATGCGCATCTCCCTGGTCTTGGGTATCTATAAGGATCTCCACATCCGTTACCCGGAGCCGGATTTGGCCGACAGATGGGTCACGCACAAAAGCTGCGGCTCACCGACGGCTGCCGCCTGGTCCCCGGTCTGTACCCAACCATCCACGCGCCGCGGGCGGCTTTAACAGCTCGGAACGCGGAGCCTGGTACGCCGCCAATTCGCTCGCCGCGGCGCACGCCGAGTTGATCTATCATCGCACGCTGGAGCTGGCTGAAATCGGGGTGTTCAAAACGCGCGTCCACTTCGAATATCGTTGGGAAGGCACGCGCGCACGCCGCAAATTCGTCTCTTGCACAAAACTATTTCGTAGGCAGGCGGCGTTACTTCACCCGTTCCAGCGCCTGCTCGAAATCCGCCAGCAGGTCGCGCCAATCCTCGATGCCCACCGAAACCCGCACCAGCCCGTCGCCGATGCCCGCCTCGTCGAGTTCCCGCGCCGACATGCCCGAATGCGTGGTGGATTTCGGATGGCACACCAGAGTCTCCACTCCGCCGAGTGAAACGGCGTTGAATCCGATCCGCAAGTTGCGCAGAAAATCGAAAGCCGCCGCGCGGCCGCCCTCGAAATCCAGTGAGAAGATCCCGCCCGGATACGCGCACTGCTCCTCGTAAATGCGCAGTTGTTCCGCATCTTCAGATAGCGTCGGGTACAGCACCCGCCGGATCTTCGGCCGCCCGTGCAGCGCCTCGGCCAGCCGCTGCGCATTCTTGCTCTGCCGGTTCATGCGCAATGCCACGGTGGGCAGGCGGCCATCCAGCATCCAGCATTCATCCGGCTGCAGGATATTGCCGAACATGCTGCGCCTGGCCAGAATCTTGCGCATCAGTTGCGGGTCGGCCGAGAGCGCCACGCCGGCCACCATGTCGCTCATGCCCGAGAGATACTTGGTTCCGGAATACAGCACCAGGTCGGCGCCCAGCATCAACGGATGCTGGAAAGTCGGTCCCAGAAACGTATTGTCCACCATCACCACCGGCCGGTCCGGATGATTCCTGGCGGCATCCGACGCGCGCCGGATATCCGTCATCACCATAGTGGGATTGGCGGGCGTCTCCAGGCAGACGATGCTCAGGTTCCGTGCCGACCGGATGGCGCCGTCGATGGCGTCGCTATCGCCGCCCGGCACCGGTATGCCCTGCACGCCAAAGGGTTCCAGGAAGCTATGGATCAGGCCTGTGGTGCCGCCATAGAGCGGGGTCGTGTACACGATTGTCGTCCCCGGCCGCGCCACCGCCATGAAGGCCGTCATGATCGCAGCCATCCCCGAATTGAACACGCCCGCGGCTTGCGCGCCCGGCTCCAGCGGCACCAGCTTGTCTTCCAGAATCTCGGCATTCGGATGGGAAAAGCGCGAGTAAATCAGATCCGCGCGCTCGCCTTCCTCCGCCGGTATGCGGCCGGCCAGCACGGAAAACGCATGTTCGGCCTCTTCCGGGCTGGCGAAGACGTAAGTGGAACTGCGAAACACGGCAGGACGCGCGGACCCGAACGAAAGATGCGGGTCGAAGCCGCGCGTCAGCACCGCGGTGCGCGGACGCACAGCGCCGTGCCTGCCGTCGGGGTTTGGCATAATCGCTCCTATCCCGAGTGTACCGCCGCACACCGCGCCAAAAGGTTAACAAGCGTCCACGGAAACCCTGCACTCGTTTTCGCATTCAATGCTTTATGCATTAAAATAAGAGCGGACTCTGTTATGGATACGGAAGTCGGCATGCCCGCGCCGAATCTGTTCCGGCCGCACCCGAATCTGGGCGATGCCGTGAACCACAACTTCATCGCGTCCGAAGTGGAAGGCGGCGTCTTTCTCGACCGGCTGCCGGAAGGCACGGTGCTGCGCGTCGAGACGCAGAACCGTGCGTACACGCTGGTGAATCGCGGCAACGGGCAGGCGCTCATCTCCGGGCATCCGACTTTTTGCCCCGAGCCGGTGCTGGTGCATATCGAAGGGTCCAACTGGGGCGGGTCGATGCTGAAGGCGTCATTCATCGGGCGCGGGATGCACTTGGAGTTTAGGCATCCGGAGCATCGCACGATTATGACATCCTGCATCGTGGATGTGCGCGCGGCTTAGATAGAGCGCGGACTGCCATTCTTGCCGTGGCGACGCGGGAACTGTGGTCCTATCCTACGGTATGACCTCCAGTAAACGACGATTGGTGTTCGGTTTGTATCCCGGCGGGATGGCTGGCGGCGACACGGGGCTACTTTCAGGGCCGCCCGACGATCAGGCACGCGTGAAGTCGTGCTTGGACGAACTGCAAGGCAACTGCAGGCCGTTTGTCGTTCGGTGCTATGACAGCTTCCAGGATCCGGATAGTCCGTTGGCCGCCACGCCGTGCGCACCGCTGGATTATTTGCAATACGCCATACCTGCGGTAAGGCCGCTTGAACTCGTCCTCCAATTCCGATCGGCATCGGGCAACGTTTCCGGGTTCGTGGATTTTGTCCGGTGGCAGCTTGAACGCTCCCATGCGCACTTGTACTCGGTGCAGATCACAGAAGAGGCGAATTTTGCCGATGGTCCACCAGTCATTGATGGTCGTTACCCTGACGTGCTTCGCGCATTGACTGAAGGTGTTGTTGCAGCCAAGGAACTCCTACGGGCATTGGGGCGGCCGGAAGTGAAAGTCGGGTTCAATGCGACGCCGACGTTTGGTCCGAGCGCACAGTTCTGGAACCGCCTCGCCGGGATGGGCGAACGTTTGGTCGAATCTCTCGACTACGGCGGCCTGGACTTCTTTCCGGACGTCTTCCGGCGTGTGGCGCCGGACGGGCAGCCTGGGGACCTCCGGTCGTCAGTGACCGGCGTGTTGGAAACGATGCGCTCTGTCTGGCTTCCGGCGGCTGGTATCCCGAACCGCGTACCGATTCACATTGCGGAGCATGGGTGGCCAACTGGCGCGGGCCGGCATCCCGAACGGCAAGCGGAAGTACTGGACACGGTGATTCGAACGGTTCACGACCTCGCCGACCGGCTCAACATCGAGCGATATATGTTGTTCGCCCTCCGCGATGTTGAGCAGCCCCGCGCAACAAACGAGAACAACCTGTTTTGCTTCTTTGGTATCGCCACGGCGGATTATGCCCATAAACCGGCATTCGGGGCCTTTCGGAGTCTTATTCAGGAGCTTGGCAGGCAGTAGGCCGCGAGCTGAGCTGCCGCATCCAACTGCCGCAACCCCCAGCGCGCCGAGTCACTTACCACCGGCTCCGGCGAACCCGCCAGTTTTTTCAGCGGCGCACGGAACCGCTCGTCCCTCGCATTGCCCATCGCGATCGCCACATTGCGCAGAAACCCCGCATAACGTGCGCGCAGAATCGGGCTGTCCCGAAACATCTCCCGGAACTCCTCTTCGGAAAGCGCCGCCAGCTTCTCCAGCGGCGGTGCGAAATGCGCGGCGGCAAGAGCCGGCTCCTCCGTCACGGGCGCGCGCCGGTTCCATGGGCACACATCCTGGCAAATATCGCAGCCAAAAACGTGGCGTCCGATGGCGGGCCGCAGTTCTTCGGGTGCCGCGCCGCGCAGCTCGATGGTGAAGTACGAAATGCACAGCCGCGAATCCAGCGCCCACGCCGGACCGTCCGTCAGGCCGGTGGGTACGATGGCTTGTGTCGGACAAGCGTCGATGCAGCGTGTACACGAGCCGCAGCGGTCGGGCGCCGGCTGATCCGGCGCGAGGTCGAGCGAAAGCAGCAGTTCGCCCAGAAAGAACCAGGAGCCCGCGGCCTGGTTGATGAGGCACGTATTCTTGGCGATCCAGCCCAGCCCGGCGCGCCGTGCGTAGGCGCGTTCCAGCAGCGGCGCGGTATCCACGCAAATCTTCCATTCGAACGGATCGGGCGACGCCGCGCGCAAGCCATCCACTACGCGCGCCAGTCCGCGCCGCAGCACTTGGTGATAATCCTCGCCCCACGCGTAGCGCGAGATCCATCCCAAATCGTCGCCGCTGAGCTGCGTCGAGTAGGGCTGCGGTCCGTTGTAGAGCTTGCCCACGCACAGAATCGACCGGGCGGACGGCAGCAAATTGCGTGGATCGTCCCGCAACCCAGCGCGCCGGTCAATCAAGTAGCGCATCTCGCCGGCCAGCCCGCCTGCGATCCACTGGCCATAATACACGGCCTCCGCCGCCGGAACCGCCGCCGCGATTCCCGCCAGTTCGAAGCCGCATTCAAGCGCCAGCGTCTTGATTTGTTCCGGGCACATGGATCGCGAACTTCCCCCGGTACTTTTCCGGCATCCTGCACGGCCGCAGGTCCCGTCCGAGGAAGATATGCTTGGTGTCGCCAGTGGCCAGTTTCCGCCCGTCCGCGGCCAGCCGCATTTCATAGGCGAACAGCACCATGCGCGGGTTGGCTGCTTCCACCCACGTACGGATGACCACCTCCTCGTCGAACCGCGCGGGCGAAGCGTAGCGGCAGCGCGCCTCCGCAACTGCCAGGTAAACCCCGTCTTCCAGTTCCATCTGCTTGTACTCGAAGCCGCGGGCTTTGCAGTATTCCACCCGGCCGACCTCCATCCAGACCAGGTAATTGGCGTAATAGACCACGCCCATCTGGTCGGTCTCGGCGTAGCGCACGCGGACGCGTGTTTCGTGAGATGGCATTTGTGACCTCAGTGCAGGCGCACGGTGCGGGCGCCGCCGTCGTCGGCTAACTGCACGGGTTTGCTTGCGCCAGCCGCGGAGTGGAGCACGAACAAGAAATTGCGGGGGCCAGGTTGATAGCTTCCCGTTGGCGCGCTCACTGCGGCCTCGGGCGACCGATAAGTGACGATAGTCCGGCGCTCGACCTCGTTGCGGTAAGCGGGGCTTACTCCGTCGTCTTCGTATAGTGAGGCTTGAGCGTTGCCCTGGGCGTCCGGATAGATCTCGAAAGTAAGTGGGTCGGCGGATTTTTCCCCCACATAGCTCATTTCCGGTCCCATGGGGATGATGGCTCCGCCGCGCACATAGAGAGGCACTGTCTCCAGCGGCGCCGCGGCGTGAATCATGCGGGCCCCAGGGAGCTGCTGGCCGGTCCAATAGTCAAACCAGGTTCCTTCGGGTAAATAGACCAGCCTGCTGGTTGCTCCCGGCTTGAGTATGGGAGCCGCTAACAAGTCGCTACCAATCATAAATTCATCGTCGATGTCCAGCGTGTTCGCATCGTTCTGGTAATTCAGCAACAGTGGACGGAAGATCGGCACGCCCGTGCGATGCGCCTCCTCCAACGTCGTATAAAGGAACGGCAGCAAACGATAGCGCAGCTTCAAATATTTGCGGATGATGTCTTCGTAGTAAGTGCCGAAACGCCATGGTTCGTGATCGTAAGCGTCTCTTTGCGCATGGTTCCGGCAGAAAGGCGTCAGAAACGCGATTTCGTACCAGCGCGTCAGCAACTCCGCGTCAGTGCGGCCGATGAAGCCGCCCGCATCCGCACCCACGAAGGGCTCTCCGGACAGGCCCAGCGTTTCAAACATCGGAATGCTGAGGGCCATGGCATCCCAGGTAGCCGTGTTGTCGCCGGTCCACATAGTCGAATAGCGCTGAATTCCGGCGTAAGCCGCGCGGGTGATCACATAAGGCCGGTCATTGGGCCGCAACCGTTCCAACCCCTCATAAGTCGCGCGCGCCTCGTTCAGCGCGAAGACATTTCGATTGCCAGCATAAGGCGACTTGGCCCCGCCATCGTAAGTGACGACATCCATCTGGGTCTTGCCGGTCTGGTCCAGGAAGTCCGACGGTTCGTTCATGTCGTTCCAAATGCCCGCCACTCCATGATCCAGATAGGCGCGGTGCAGGTCGCCCCACCAACGCGCGGCGGCGTCCAAAGTGAAATCCGCGTAGACGGCTTTGCCAGGCCATACTGCGCCGATCCACAGCTTGCCGTCTTTGCGTTTGAGAAAGTAATCTTTCGCCAAGCCCTGATTGAAGACATAATAACTTTTGTCTTGGGCAGACAGTTCGGGGTTGGCGGCGGCCTCAGCCGCCCCCGGCTCTGGCGGCTCATATTTGACTCCCGGATCCACGATCACGACCACTTTCACGCCCTGTTTCCGCAGGTTTGCAGTGAAGGCGCTGGGATCCGGATATCCTTGACGGCCCCAGGTGAAGACCCGGTATTGCTGCATGTAGTCGATATCCAGGTGAAGCACATCCAGCGGCAGATCCTCGGCCCGATAGCGGCGCACCACTTCTTCAGCCACCGTATCCGGATAGTAGCTCCAGCGGCTCTGCTGATTGCCAAGCGCCCACTTAGGCGGCATCGGCAAGTGGCCGGTCAGATCGGCGTAGCGTCCCAGTATTTTCTTCATGGACGGACCCCGGAAAAAATAGTAATTCATCTCCCCGCCTTCCGCGGAGAACGCCACATGCTCCGGCGATTCGGCGGCGAAGTCGAAATGCGTACGATAGCTGTTGTCGAAGAAAATGCCGTACGCCTCGCCTCCCTGCCAGCCAAGATAGAAAGGAATGTCCTGGTAGATCGGGTCGGTGCCTTCCTTATAGGCGGGAGTGTCGGAGTTCCACATAGTGAATTGGCCGCGCCGCTTATCGAAGTGGGCGGCCTTTTCGCCGAGTCCGTAGAAGTGCTCGTCGAAGCCGATTTTCTTCGCGGCCGCAACCGTGCTCAGACCCTGACTGTTCGGGCGGGGATCCCACATCATAGGGAGCGCATCGGCGTTGATGGTGCGATGCGTCTTGGCATCCCGGAACTCGATCAGCAACGGCGACCGATGCACGGCCACCTCCACTTCCTCGGTGGCGATCAGCAGGCCATCCGGCGCGTCTCTTGCGCTCCACTTCGGAACGTCCCACGCCGTTTTGGCGATCGCCCATGAGTGGTCGCGCTCCGGCAGGGGCTGGCGGAAGGCGGCCCGCACGCGGATCAAGTCAGGCGCCAGGATGTAAAGGCGGACTTGGGACTGGTCGCCGCACGCGATCGTCACCGTGTCGCGAGTGGTAGTGTAGCTCGCCAGTGGCCCAATGGCAGCGAGGCCAGTCAGGTCGATAGCTCCGGCGAACGGGCAAAGCGAAACCAGGTAAAAGATGGATACGATGAGCTTCTTCATAAGGCGCCTATTCCGGTGGAGGGTCGGAGAAAACGATCGCCCGCCGGAACCCATCAGTCTTGATGGCCGCGTATATAATACCAATCGTCATCCAGATGCCGCCAGCTACCAGCGCGGGCTTGTGCAGGCTGGTCCAGATGGCGAGGCAAAACACAAACCCCAACACGGGGGGCAGGAACGCGCCCAGGCTCTTGCGGTCGCTACGCAGGAAGTAATGGATAAAAGCCGCCGCGTTCACGCCCATGAATCCGATGATGGCGCCGAAGTTGAGCAGCTCCGCACCCAGTTCATAGGTCATGGCGAAAGCGCCGGCCAGCGCCAACACGCCTACGAACAGCACGTTGTTGCGCGGGATGCCGTGCTTGGGTTCGATAGCGCCAAAGAAGCCGCGCGGAATGGTGTTGTCGCGCCCCATCCCGAAGAGCAGGCGAGCCGCGCCAAGCTGCGATCCCATGCCGGAGCCGATGGTGGCCACCAGCAGCGTCATATTCACCGCGTGGAAGAGCGGCGGTCCGCCGGCGCGCCCAGCCACGTAGGAAAAGGCCGTGTCCACGTCGGGATAGGAGCGAAAGTTGGGCCACACCAGTTGTCCGGCGTAGACCTCCGCCGAGGCCAGCACCCCGGTGATCAGGCATGTGAGCACGGTCGCCAGCATGATGTTGCGCCGCGGGTTATGCGCTTCTTCGGAGAGCGTAGAGATGCCGTCGAAACCGATGTAAGTCAGCACCGCGACCGAAGTACCGGTGGAGATGCGGCCTAGGCTGAAAGTCTTCGGATCGTAGAAAGGCTGCGTGAAAGAAACCCCGTGCTGGTGCATGATGTAACGCACCGCCGCGACGAAGAAGTACACAATAACCACGCACATGGCCAGCACCAGGACTTCATTGGTGCGCGCCGTGGCGCGGATGCCCCGCAGATTCAGAAGCGTGAACAGCACCGCGAAGAATATGGCCCAGACGGCATAGGGAATCTCAGGCACCAGGTTCAGCGCCGCCTTGCTGCACCAGATCGTGCAGATGATCGGGTTGAGGATGTAATCCATTGCCAGGCTCCATCCCGTGACGAAGCCCAGCCCGGAGTGGATCTCGCGGCCCACGTAGGTGTATGCCGAGCCGGCGCTGGGATAGACGCGCGCCATGCGCCCGTAGCTGATGGCCGTGAACAGCATGGCGACCATGGCGATGAGCACCGTGGTCACCACGTGGCCGTGCGCCACCTGGCTGACGACGCCGAATGGCGGCATGGGCGCCGTCGGCTGAATAAGGATGATTCCGTAGAAGACCAGGTCCCACAATCCCAGGGCGCGCTTGAGCCGTACGCCGGATTGCGGGGTTTGGTCCGGACTGCCCGAACTGGCGGGACTCGACATGGAAGTCTCGATTGTGACACAACAGAGGTGAGGCTTTGGGAGACCTCCGACGTTGAGCGCGCGTTGGTTCCGGATGCCGCATGTGCTGCTGCGGCGGGTGCGATACAAAGTCACGCGCGGCGGCGTGCTGTTCACGGCTGCCGTGGTGTTGGTGGGCTTCGCCGCGGTGGCCTCGGCCAACAACCTGCTTTTCCTGATCCTGGCCACCATGCTTTCCACCTTGATGGTTTCCGGGTTGGTGAGCCGCCTGTGCCTGGCCGGGTTGGAACTGGATTTCCTGGTCCCCGAGCACGTGTCGGCTGGGCGCACGATTCCGGCGAAGCTCTATGTGCGCAATGTGAAATTTTGGATGCCTTCGTTTTCCATCCACGTGGTGGGGGTGGAGCAGGACGGGCCGCCAGTCCTGCACTCGCCCGTCTATTTCCCGGTGATCCCCGGCAGCGCCACGTTGGAAGAGAGTGTCCAAATCCGGTTTGCGCGGCGCGGCGAATACCGGGAAAACCACTTTGCCTTCCACACGCGGTTCCCGTTCGGATTTCTGGAAAAAACTGCGCGCGTGGTGTTGCGGCGCGAGGTCGTGGTTTATCCGTGCATAGACGCGCAGGCCGGATTCGAAGAGCTGCTGGCCGACCTGGCGGGCGAGATCGAAACGCACTACCGCGGCCTGGGCCGGGACTTCTATCGCATCCGCCCCTACGAAGCCTTTGAAAGCGCACGGCATGTCGATTGGAAAGCTACGGCGCATACCGGCAACTTGCAAGTGCGCGAGTTTGCGCGCGACCAGGAGCAGACCGTCGAGCTGTTTCTGGACCTGGAGACGCCGGACGGTTTCGAAGAATGGTTCGAGCGCGCGGTGGATTGCTGCGCGTTCCTGGCCTGGCGGCTGGCGGGCAAGTCCGTGGGAATTCATTTCCGGACGCAGGATTTCGATTTCCGGTTGCCCGAGGAGGGCGACATTTATACCATTCTGAAGTATCTGGCGCTGGCAGCCGCCAAGCCGGGGAAGCCTCCGGAAGCGCCGGCAGATGAAACCAGCTTTCCGATTGTGCTGACTGCAGGGCCGGGAAGGTTTGGGGAGGTGGGATGGGCGGCGGCGCGGGTGCTTGGGCCGGAGGTTTTCGCCGAAGCGCAAAAATAAGCTCCATGTAGGGCGCGACTAGGGTATAATCCTGTACATTTAGGCCCAATGACGCCACAGCCCGACCGCTTGGATCGCGCCAACCAACTGTTTTCCGATGCGCTGGAATTGACCGCCAGTGAGCGCCCGTCCTATGTGCAGCGCGAATGCGCCGGCGATGCCGATCTTTGCGGCAGTGTCCTGAAACTGCTGGCGCGCTTCGAAAACCTGGGCAGCTTCCTGGAAACTCCCGCCGGCGGCTATTCCGAACTGTCCCCCGGCGACATGTTGGACAGCCGCTTCCGGATTCTCGAACTCCTCGGGCGGGGCGGCATGGGTGAGGTCTACCGGGCAGAAGACCTCACGCTGGGCGAGCCGGTCGCCCTGAAGATGGTCCGCGCGGAATGGCGGTCGGATCCTGCCATGTTGGCCCGCTTTCGCGACGAAGTCCGGCTGGCGCGCCGCATCTCGCATCCGAACGTCTGCCGCGTCTTCGGCTTTCGCACTTGCTCCGTGAACGGCCGCGATTTGGCGTTCTTCGAGATGGAGTACATTGACGGCGATTCGCTGGCCAAGGCTATCTCCGCGCGGGGCAAATTCGACGCGGCCTCCGTGCTGCGGATTGCCGCAGGCATTGCCGCCGGCCTGGACGCGGCCCATCGCGAAGGTGTGATCCATCGCGACCTGAAGCCGGGCAACATCTTTCTGGCCAGCGACCGGCACGGCAACGATCGACCCGTAATAGCGGACTTCGGCTTGGCGCGCAGCGTGGAAGGCGTCGACGGCGCCCGCACGCAAAGCGGGATGCTGGCGGGCTCGCCCGACTACATGGCGCCCGAGCAGTATCTCGGCGAGCCGCCAACCACTGCCGTGGACATTTTCGCCTTCGGCCTGATCGTGTACGAGATGGCTGCGGGTCGCCGCCCGTATCCGCCGGAGAGCATTGTGCGCTCGGCGGTGCGGCGCATTATGGAAGAGCCGCCACCACTCAGCCGGGCCGCGCCGGATTGCCCCAAGCATTGGGACCACGCTTTGACGCACGCGCTGGCTCG
>Ga0209333_1001236_pt1 | contig 12756 bp, 17 predicted proteins | sample BlaSpr_A8_OM2_O3_FD_187982 | JGI IMG/M metagenome (GOLD analysis project Ga0209333, IMG submission 187982) | Forest soil microbial communities from Thunder Bay, Ontario, Canada - Black Spruce, Ontario site 2_A8_OM2_O3 (SPAdes) (version 2) | ecosystem: Environmental > Terrestrial > Soil > Boreal... | reverse complement strand
TCCACCCCACCCCGGTCAGCGCTCCCTCGGCAAGCCCGCCGATAAGCACGCAGCCGGAGGTAGCCGCGGCGAGCGCACCGCTGCAATAACCGACGATCAGCCTCTGCTCTGACGGGTATGTGGGCGGCGTGACCGCACTCCTCCGCCGACCGGACCAGGTGCGCGGGCGGCAACTGGAGACTCACCAGTCTTGGCTTGATCGCCGCTGGATCATGGCCGCATACGGAGCCTTCACGGCATACGCGGCCATAACCGCCATCTTCGACGAAGGCCACGATCGGATCTGGGCGCTCTGCGCGGGATGCGCCTACGGCGCCGCCACGATCGTGTTGTGACGTTCGCGCGGCTGGGCCGTAGCGCTGCTCGTACCGGTGGCCGCGGCCCCTGGTCGCCCCGCTGATATGGCTTTCCATCACCCAGCCTCCCGGAGCGGGATGGACGTCATCGTGCGGTCAGCGGCGCACGGCTCCCCCTATTTCCCCCGCAACAGGTCTCCTCCTGGTTGTCGTACAGCCGGTACCTGCCGCTCATGGCCTTCTTTGGGCTGCCCAGAGCAGCCGGCCTCAGCGGCCTGGCTGGAGACCCCGGACTGTGGCTGACCCTCGCCACCGCGGCCCTGCTCGCGGCGGCTTTCTGGAACGCGGCCCCGCATCCGGCCCGGCAATGTTCGGCGTGCCGCCGCGATGCCCTGCGGTGCATAGCCGTCGCCGTGGCCTCCCCGGTGATAGCACTCAACCTGGCCGTGACCACCACCGATCCGCCCGTGCTGGCGCTGATCCTGCTGGCCCTGACCATGGCCGCCCCGCCCGTCGTGGGTGAGCCGGGCCGGGGTGCTCCGGCGTGGCGTGCGCGATGAAGGCCACCGCCTGGCTCGCGGTCCCGATCATCGCCGCAATGTTCTGGTCCCGTGACGGCGCGCGGGCAGCAGGCCGTTTCGCCGCGACGTCAGCTGCAACGGCCGTTGCGATCATCACCGCCACGGCCCCGGCCTCGCTGATCAATTCCGCGATAGTGCAGAACACCGTGCTGTTCCCGCTCGGCCCGACCCGCCACAAGACGCCGGCCGTCGTCAGGGCTGAGATGACCGTGCTGCTGGGCGCACCATCGCCCAGCTTGCTCGCGGTGTAAGCGCGGGCGGTTTCGCGCTGGCCGATCAGGTCGTCGAGCTGCTGCGCCGTAGCAGCGGTTTCGCGGCGGGACTGCCTGAGCCCGCGGCGCGCCACGCGGCTGCGGCGGGAAGTGCGGCGCGCGCGCCGACCAGCAGGCTCAGTCCGAACAGGCCGACCGCCCCGAGCACGATGCCGTACTGCATCTCATGACTGCCCGCAGTCGGCCACGATCTTCTGCAGACTGCCGATGAACCTGACGGCGTCGGCCTGGCTCTCCGTGACGCGCAACGCGGCGGTCGCGGCATTTCGCACGTGAACCTCCAGGGCCGCACCAGCGGGCGTCGGCGGCTTCCACTTGACGGCGACGATCGCTTTGCCAAGCTCGCTGGCCCAGTCGGCCAGCATGCTCAAAGTGACGCTCGCATGCATGGCGCCGGTAGACAAGTCGATCCTGGCCTCGCGGGCCACGCGCCTGACGGCCGCCATGACCGTCCCGCACTGCGCAGGCCACCTCGAGGCGGCTGCCGCCGGCGACACGGCTGCGGCCGACGACACGGCTGCGGCCGACGACACGGCTGCGGCCGACGACATGGCTGTCGCCTTGTGAGCGGCTGGCGCCCCGCCGCCGCACCCAGCCAGCCAGAACACTACGGACACGAGTATCACCGCCGACACGAACGTGCCCCTGCCGGCACGCTGCTTGCCCTGCGCTTTCCCGCCCTTCTCGTAGCTGCGGCCGCCCTGACCTGGTCCGATCTGCCAGAGTCGGCGAACCGGCGGCGCAGCGGCCCGGTCATGCCGCGGCGGACCGGAGGAGATCATGTCGCGGTGAGGACAACGGGGCGCCCGGCCGCCGGCGCGGGCGCCAAGCCGGAGTGTCCGGCACTGCCAGCCGCGTCCTCTACGCAGGCATGGACGGAGAAGACCTCGATCAGGCGGGTGACAGCAAGGACCCGCAGCACCTGCTGCTGCGGCGCAGCCAGCAGCAGGTCACCCCCGGCGTGCCGAGCGTGCTGCCGCACGCGCACCAGCGCGGCCAGGCCGCTGGAGTCGATGAACTCCAGGCCTGCCAGATCAACGATGATCTGCCGCTCGCGGGCGGCGACCTCCGTGAGCGCAGCCGCGACAAGCGCGGCATCGGCTACGTCAAGCTCACCGCGCAGCACGACAACGACGCGACCGTCGGATTCACGGGTCCTGAATTCCAAGCTGCACACTGGGGCGCCTTCCTGCTTCAGCAACAAGGCGGGGGCCCGACCCGGCGGCTAGTTCGCCAGCTTTCGACCATCAGACTACGCCGAATGCTCGCCGCTGTCCTCATCAGCCGACGCCCGCCAATCTGCGGTGCCGTTGCGGTGCTGCCCGGCGGCCCCGGGATGCCCTGACCTCGGGTATCTGTTCACACACCGAACCCTCCCGGCTCAGCAGGTCAGCCGAGGCCCGGGCGCGGGGCACGGCGTTCTTCGGGGGTTCGGCCCCAATGCCGTCTTGGCTGGTCTGCAGGCCGAAGGACAGGCATGCGCCGCAGGCTTGCTTTGGCTTCGCTGACCTGGCGCAGCGCGGCGCCATGGGTCGTGACGGGAAAGCAACTCGGGATCCGCGCTTGGCATGCGCCGCGCGACATCCAGCCGAAAGGGCCCGTGGCGTCATCACATGACAGCATGATCAAGCTCCGGGAAGATCAAGGCGGCTGCGGAACGTGCGCTCGCCCGCATAGCTGGCTCCGGGTGAGTGGCCTGTCGGGCGTATGCGGGTGTCGGTCTGGCGGCCGGCGCGCTCACAGGCCGCTGAGCGCCTCGCGGTCGGCGAGGCATGGCGGGACCACGGCCTGGTCCTCGCGGGGCACGACGGATGGGTCCGGTGGCCGCAGGACGTCAACGTGGCACTGAAGAGGCTGTGCAGGCTCGCCGGGATCGGCGAGGACTGGCAGCCGCGGGAAACCTGCCATACATTCGTCAGCGCCCTGTCGGACGCCGACGTGGACATCGAGAAGATCGCGGACGGTATCCGCGCCTGGTTCGCGTGACGGCCGGTTCGTCGGATATCCTTCAGCGACTGTTCCGGTCCGCGACCGGGACGATGACCTATCTGGCTATCACCCAATGGAGCGTCCCGTGGCTTCCGTCTGCGACGTGTGCGGCAAGCGGCCCGGCTTCGGCAACAACGTGTCGCACTCGCACCGCCGCACCCCGCGCCGCTGGAACCCGAACATCCAGCGCATCCGCGCGAAGGTCGACGGGTCGCCCAGGCGGCTGAACGTGTGCACCTCGTGCATCAAGGCCGGCAAGGTCGAGCGCTGAGCTGACAGCGCCTCACCCGAAGCTGCAGCTGACCCCGTCGAGCGTGCAGGTCGACGGGGTTTTTGACGCGCCCCTCGCCAGAACCAGGAGCTGACGGGCACCTGCCGCCCCTGGGGGACGCCCGGCCCACTGCACCGGCCCGAGTGCCGTTCCCCCGTTGCCGTCACCCGACGGCTGCCACAGCGCCCCCCAGACCCGTTCCACGCGGGCCGAGGGGAAGACGAATGCCAGGCTCCAGGTCCCCGGCCTCAGGTCACCGGGCATCGTGATGATCGCGATGAAGCCGCGTCGCCGGTGCCCGATCACCTGATAGCCGAGCTGGTACCCGGCTCCGCCGCCGGACGTCACTGCGCGTGGCGGCGCTGAACTGGCGGAGGCGGCGCCGCGCCGGTGCCCGCCAGCCTTGAGCACCACGCCAGGGCTCGCGGTGGCCACGTCGGGCTGCTGGGGTGCCGGGCCAGTACAGCTGCCCACCGAGCAGTGCACGCTGGGGCCAGCCTGGCTGTAGGTCAGCGCGGCCGGCGAGCCCACCGCCACCGCGGCGGCGATCACGATGCCCGCTCCTGCCGCGAACCACGGGGTCAGCAACAGCGACCGCACCAGCCTGAACCGCTGACGGCAGGAGCCGCGGGCGGGCTTGCTGCGCCGCCGCCCATGCACCCCACCGGGCCGCCTGGTCCCGCCAGCCGTGCTGGCCCCACCCGGCCCGCTGACCCTGCTCGGCCCGCTGGCCCCGCTCGCCCCGCTGGCCCCGCTCGCCTCACTTATCCCGCTTGCCCCACTTGGTCCACCTGGCGCGCGGCGGCCAGAAAGAGCGCTGCACCAGGAGCCACCCTCCCCACGCAGCGCCCGGCGCGAGCGCCCGCGCTCCCGGCGATGTCTTGGCATCAAGGGGTTTATACCAAGCAATGCGGCCTGCGGCTAGTCACGCAGAGGTTATAGTCCATTACTTATCGTGATTTCGTGCGTCAGGGGAAGTGGTCCCACCCGCCGCTGCCTTCGGGAAGCCTGGAATCCACCGTCACCCCGCGCCCCGCACGGACCGTGCCGATCACCGCCCAGTGGCCCGGCAGTTCCGTTCCCGGCGGGAAGGTGGCGGCCAGCGCGTGATCCTCGCCGCCCGCCAGCAGCCAGCGCAGCCAGTCCGCCCCGAGCGCCTCGGCGGCCGCCGGGAGCGCGGGGTCAACCGGCAGCCGCCCGGTCTCGACGTCGATCAGCACTCCGCTGGCATCGGCCACGTGATTCAGGTCGGCGAGCAGGCCGTCGCTGATGTCGATCATCGAGGTGGCGCCGAGGTCCGCCGCCTCGGGCCCGGATGGATACGGTGGCCGCGGCCGCCGGTGGCTGGCCACAAGACCGGCCAGGCCGCCCGGCTCAGCCGGCTCCTCGCCCTCGGTGCGGCGGGACCCGCCACGCCCGGCTCCGGAAAGCTCAGGCCCGGCAAGCCCGGATCCGGCGCGCCCGGCCTCGAGCAGGGCCAGGCCGGCGGCAGAACGGCCGAGCCGGCCAGCGACGGCCAGCCGGTCGCCGGGGTGCGCCCCGCCCCTGGTGACAGGTTCCCGGCCGCCCAGGTCACCGAGGGCCGTTATCGCGATCATGATCGAATCGGCGCTGCTCACGTCTCCGCCGGCCACGTGCGCGCCCGCCCGCCTGCATTCCTCGGCGATCCCGCGGGCCAGGTCCTCCGCCCAGGCCACCGCCAGGTCACCCGGGGTCGCGAACCCCACGAGCAGCGCGGTGGGCGACGCGCCCATGGCCGCGACATCGGCGAGGTTCTGCGCCGCCGCCTTGCAGCCGATGTCGAACGGGCCCGACCAGTCGCGGCGGAAATGCCGCCCCTCCACGAGCAGGTCCGTGGTCGCGACCACCCGGCCGTCGGGGGCGCGCAGGACGGCCGCGTCGTCCCCGTTGCCCACGATGTCGCCGTCGCTGGGCGGCAGCAGCGCCCTGATCGCGGCGATAAGACCGAATTCACCCAGATCTGCGACGGTGATGGAGAGCCTCCTGAAATCGCCAGCCCGCGGCCCGCATGCCTGACAGGTTCAGTCCGGGCACAATCATGAAGCCAACCGCCGGGTACCTAAGGTAGCGTTGCTACCTCAGATGGCGGCTGGGAGGACAGCATGGTTCACGCTTATATCCTCGTCCAGACAGAGGTCGGCAAGGCTGCTGACGTCGCCGTGCAGATCGGGCAGATATCCGGTGTAACCCAGGCGGAAGACGTAACCGGTCCCTACGACGTGATCGTCCGGGCCGAGGCGGACAACGTCGACGACCTCGGCAAGCTCGTCGTCGCCCAGATCCAGGGCGTCCCCGGGATCACCAGGACGCTGACCTGCCCGATCGTCCACATCTAACGGGCCGCTCCCGCTGCCTCCGCTGCTCCGGCTACGTCAGCGCGGCGGCCGCTGCCGAGGTGTGCGGCCCGAGACCGATGCGGGCTGCGTCACGCAGGTCGGCGATCGTGTCCACGTCACGGCGCAGCCCGTCGAGCCCCGGCAGCAGCAGTTCCACCGCCCCGGCGGACCGGTGTGCCTCGCGCGATGCCGGCCCGAACCGCGGCGAGAACGCGACCCCCGGCCCCGCCGTGTACAGCGTCGTGCCGGTACCGGCCGCGTCGGCCACAAAAGCCTGCCTGGCCTGGGCCGCCTCGCCAAGCGCCCGGGCCAGCTCCGCGGCGCTGAGCGCTGGCAGGTCCGCCGCCATCCCGGCCCTCCCCCGGCCCGGCCACCGCTCGTCGGCGTACGCAGCGCCGAACGCCAGCGCGGGATTGAGGCCATCGCCAGGCTCGTCGGGCAGCACGAGCGCCCCGAGCCCGGACAGCTCGGCGCCGGCCGCGGCGTCGTCGGTCACCACGATCACCGAGTCCACGGCCGGGCAGGCAGAGGCGGCCGTAACGGCGTCGGCCGCCATGGCCAGCGCCAGTTCGGCGCGGCGTCCGCCCGGCAGTCCGGTGAGCCTGGACTTCGCCAGGGCAAGTACCTTGACGGGGATCACCAGCGACCAGCGGAGCGAGGTCTCGAGCATATGCACCTGATCCTGCCTCGACACAGTGTTGCGCGAGCCGCGACACTGGCTCCAGTGACGAGCGGCACGAGCGGGAGGCTGCCTCTATGAGCAAACACGCGGACGGCAGCTACTCATCCGCATGGCGCGGCCTGACCATTATCGTCGTGCCGGCGCTGCTCGCCGCCTTCACTAAACACGAGTGGCACGGCCAGGACTACATCAGGGGCGTCCCATCAAGCAGCGGGGTGATCCTGGCTGCCAATCATCTGTCGTACGCCGACCCGCTGCCGCTGTGCCTGTTCACCCACAGGGCGGGCCGCTATCCCGTGTTCCTCGCCAAGTCGTCGCTGTTCGAGATCAAAGGGCTTGGCGCGGTGATGCGCGGCACCGGGCAGCTGCCGGTCTACCGCGGTCAGTCCGACGCGGCCCTGGTCCTGAGGGACGTCGAGCAGGGCCTGCGCGACGGCGCGTGCGTGATCTTCTACCCGGAAGGCACCGCGACCAGGGATCCCGACCTGTGGCCGATGGTGCCGCGGACCGGCGTGGCCAGGGCGGCGCTGGCCACCGGAGTCCCGGTGATCCCGGTCGCACAGTGGGGAGCGCAGCGGATCCTGCCGTACGGCAGCATGCACCCGCACCTGCTGCCGCGCACACTTGTGCAGCTCACCGCTGGCCCGCCCGTCGACCTGTCCGCGTTCAGCGGCAAGCCGCTGAGCACGCAGGTACTCCGCGAGGCCACCGACCTGATCATGAAGGACGTCACCGGCCTGCTGGGCAGCATCCGCGGCGAGACTCCCCCCGCTGAGCCGTACCATCCGGCGGTCGCCCGCCGCAAGGCCCGGCAGGCAGCGCGCGAAGCTGAAGGGGCCGTAACGGAAGCCGCCGCCGACTCTGGCACCGAGGCCAGCTCGACGTGAAAGCCGCGGTCATGGGCGCTGGGTCGTGGGGAACCACGTTCGCCCAGGTGCTCTGCGACGCGGGCACCCCGGCGGTGCTCTTTGCCCGCAGCCCGGAACTGGCGAAGGTGATCAGCACCAGCCGGGAGAACCCCGCGTACCTGCCGGGGATCACGCTCACCGACGCGCTGCGGGCGACCGCCGATCCGGCCGAAGCACTGGACGGAGCCGACCTGGTGGTGCTCGCCGTTCCGGCGCAGTCGCTGCGCGAGAACCTGGCGCGCTGGGCGCCGCTGCTGCCGCCCGGCGCGCTGCTCGTCAGCCTGATGAAGGGGATCGAGCTGGGCACCTGCAGCCGGATGAGCGAGGTGATCAGCCAGGTCGCCGGCGCTCCGGCGGAGCGGATCGCCGTGGTCTCCGGCCCGAACCTGTCCCGCGAGATCGCGCGGCGCGAACACGCGGCGACGGTCGTCGCGTGCACCGACAACGCCGCCGCCGAGCGGCTGCAGCGGGCGTGTCACACCGGCTACTTCCGCCCGTACACAAACCCGGACGTGACCGGCTGCGAGCTGGGCGGCGCGGTGAAGAACGTGATCGCGCTCGGGGTCGGGATGGCGGTCGGCATGGGGCTCGGCGACAACACGCGGGCGATGCTGATCACCCGCGGCCTGGCCGAGACGGCCAGGCTCGGCGCGGCGCTCGGGGCCGATCCGCACACGTTCGCCGGGCTCGCCGGCATGGGCGACCTGGTCGCGACCTGCAGTTCGCCACTGTCCCGCAACCGTACGTTCGGCGAGAACCTCGGCCGGGGAATGGCTGTCGAGGACGTGATCGCCATTACCAGGCAGACGGCCGAGGGGGTGAAGTCGTCGCAGTCCGTGCTGGAACTGGCCAAACGGCACGGCGTGGAGATGCCGATCACGGAGGTGATGGTCGCGGTCATGCACCATGGCCTGGAAGTCAGCAAGGTGGCGACGCTGCTGACCAGCCGTTCGGCGAAGCCCGAGCGTTACGGCATCTGAAGGAGCAGTGTGGACAAGCAGCGCAAGATCCGGGTCGCGGTCGTCTTCGGCGGCAGGGGGCCCGAGCACGCGGTGTCCTGCATGGGCGGCGGCAACATGCTCGGGTCGATCGACCGCGACAAGTACGAGGTCGTCCCGGTCGGTATCACCCGCGACGGCGCCTGGGTGCTGGCCGCCGACGACCCGGCCAGGCTCGCGGCCACGGGGGGCCAGCTGCCGTCGGTGGAGGCCGTCGCCGAGACGGGCGCGCAGGTCGTCCCCTGGGCCGACCGCCGCGATCCAGCCGCCAGCGCCCCCGGATCTGCTGCTGCCCTGCGTGATCCCGGCCAGTCCCTGACCACCAGCGCACCCGGCCAGATACCCCACCTGCTCGGCGACGTCGACGTGGTGCTGCCGGTGCTGCACGGCCCGTTCGGCGAGGACGGCACCATCCAGGGCCTGCTGGAGATGGCCGGCGTGCCCTACGTCGGGGCCGGCGTGCTGGCCAGCGCGGTCAGCATGGACAAGGAGTACATGAAGATCATCTTCCAGGCCAAGGGGCTGCCGGTCGGGCCGCACGTGGTGGTGCGCGAGCGCGACTGGTCCCCGGAGGAGGCGGAAGGCATCACCTGGTCGCCTGCGGACGCCGAGCACAAGCGCGTGCTCGACGCCATCGCCGAGCTTGGCTGGCCGCTGTTCGTCAAGCCAGCCCGCGGCGGATCGAGCATCGGCACGTCCAAGGCCTCGGACCTGGCGCAGCTGCATGCGGCGATCGCCGTCGCGCGGTCCTACGACCCGAAGGTGATCGTCGAGGCCGCTATCGAGGGCAGCGAGATCGAGTGCTCGGTGCTGGAGGGACGGGACGGTGGCCCGCCCGACACCAGCCTTCCCGGGCAGCTGCTGATCGACGGCGGCGAGGAGTTCTGGGACTTCGAGGCGAAGTATCTGGACGCCGCGAGCGGGATGGCGATTCCGGCGCCGATCCCGGCCGAGCATCAGCAGGAGATCCGCCGGATGGCGGCGCAGGCGTTCGAGGCGGTCTCCTGCGAGGGCCTGGCGCGCGTCGACTTCTTCTACACCCGGCAGGGCGAGATCCTGATCAACGAGATCAACACGATCCCCGGGCTGTCCCCCGCGTCCTACTTCCAGAAGATGTGGGAGACGAGCGGCCTGGCGTTCCCCGACCTGATCGACCGGCTGCTGCAGACCGCGCTGTCCAGACGCTCCGGCCTGCGGTAACCGGGTCGCGGTCAGCCGGCCTTCCGCTGCTGGAAGGCACGGCGGTATGCCTGCGGGCTGGTGCGCAGCCCACGGGCGAAGTGCTTGCGGAAGTTGTCCGCCGAGCCGAAACCGCTCCTCTCGGCGACGATCTCCACCGGCAGGTCGGAGGTTTCGAGCAGCCGCTGTGCAAGCCGGATGCGCTCCCGCACGAGCCACTGGTAGGGGGTCGTTCCGACGGCCGCGAGGAAGCGCCTGGCGAACGTCCGCGGGCTCATGGCCGCGCGAGCCGCCAGGTCGTTGACGGTCACCGGCTGGTCCAGGTGCTCCTGCAGCCAGGCCAGGGTGTCGGCGAACAGGTTCGTGCTGTCGAGCGCGGGCACCGGCGCCTCGATGTACTGGGCCTGCCCGCCGTCGCGCTGCAGCGGGACCACTAGGTCCCTGGCCAGCCTGGTAGCGATCTCGGTTCCGTAGTCGCGCTGCACCACGTGCAGGCAGAGGTCGATGCTGGCGGCACTGCCCGCCGAGGTCAGCACGTCGCCGTCATCCACGTACAGCACCCCGGGGTCCACCCGAACCCGGGGATAGCGCCGGGCCATCTCGGCGCATCCGGACCAGTGCGTGGTGGCCGGGCGGCCGTCCAGAATCCCGGCGGCGGCCAGGATGAACGCGCCCGTGCACAGCGAGATCATGCGGCACCCGCGCTGGCGGGCCTGGCGCAGCGCCTCGAGCACCTCGTCCGGGACCCGGTCGGGGAACTGCGTTGACGGCACGACCACGGTCTCGGCCGCGTGCAGCGCCTCGAGGCCGCATGGGACCTGCATCCGGAATCCGGGCTCTACCGTGACGGAGGGAGCGGGCCCGCAGATGGACATGCGGTACCAGGGGACGCCGAACGCGTCCGCGTAGTCGTAGCCAAAGATGTCGCACGCCACGCCGAACTCGAAGGGAAAGATCCCGTCGTAGACGACGACTGCGACAGCGTGTGGTTCGTGCGTCGCTGGATCGCCTCGGCCAGCCGAGGGACGGCTCTCAAGAAACTTGGCAGCTTTGTCGCGCACGCTGTCAATCATGCCACTTTTGGTTCCGTCAGGGCACCCTCAGCATGGAGGTATGCGAAGTTCATGCGGAATTTCCGTGGCAGCCGACGCACGCAGCCGGGTGACCCGCCACCCGCGGCGGAGCACGCTGGTTTTCACCAACCGGCCTGGCTGGCGCCAGCTCACCTGGCGTTCGTGCGGGATCACCGACCGGGCACTGGCGCGCGCGTTCGGCGGCCGACTCGACCGCCGCCTGGCGGCCGGGCGCTCACCTGAATCGGCCAGGCTGCTGGCTGCCCGCGCTCAGGACCTTGTCTCGCCGGCGACCCGGCAGGCCCTGGCGGATGACTGGGAGTACGTCCTGGACCGGGCAAAGCATGCGCCAGCGCCGACCCTGGGCAAGATGGCGCTGCATCGTGACTGGATTGTCGTGGCCGAGCCCGAGGTCCACGAGATAGCCGCCTGTCTCCGGACGCCACTTCCGGTGGCGGCCGCTGGCGTCGCCGCAGCGAGCGTGCTGCTGACCGATGGCGCCGGGCCGGTGTACAACCCGCGCGCCCGCCCGGGCTTGCGCGACGCCCTTCGGCTCACGATCGCGCAGCTAGATCCCTCGGTGTCGCTGTTCGCCTCGCCGTGAGCTAACGGCGAGGCCAGCGCGTCTGGCGGGCGGCGCTGTCCGCTCCGCCCGCCAGCGCACTACGTCGGCTACTTCTTTGCCGCGACCTTCTTCTCGCCGTTGACGATCGCCTTGAAGTCGGCGCCGGCCCGGAACTTGGGCACCGACGACTTCGGCACCTTGATGGACGCGCCGGTGGCGGGGTTGCGGGCCGTGCGGGCCGGCCGGACAGCCTTCTCGAACACCCCGAATCCCGTTATAGCGACCTTGTCGCCTTTCGCGACGGCGGCCTGGATGGTGTCGAGCACCGCGTTGAGCGCTTCGGTCGCGGTCTTCTTGTCACCCATCCGAGTCGAAATCGCGTCGATCAGGTCACGCTTGTTCATTCATCACTCCTGCGGTTCCCCCAACGGGAGGTCGCGCGGACAGGGCAGCCGGCTTCTCGCGACCTCTGATGTGCCTGAAATTAGGCGATCCAGCGTCCCGGCACAATCACATCCGCTTAAAAGCGCGGCGTGTCGACGCTTGCATCACTCGTAATGCTACGGGAATAGGAAATTCATCAACCACTGGGGTACACGAAAGCCGTTGGATGGAGTGGCGCCGCGCGAACTAATCCCGCGCGCCTCCGGCTGACGCCGGCCGGCTGCGCCCTGGCCCGGCACGGCCGACAGACTGGTCGGCCAGGGGATTCCCGGCGATGTCGGCGAGGAGTCTGTCGAGCCGCCGGGCGCTGCGCGCCGCATCGGCACCGGGCGTCTTCATCGCATCGCATATCGCCGCGAAACGACGCTGGAGCCGGATCCTGTCGTCGCCCACAAGGTCAGCTGACCCAAGAAGTCGCTGCACCATAAGCAGTCTCCTGGCCATCCCGTCGCCGCCTTGCCCGAACCAGAAAGGTGGCGGCTGGAATCGCCCCAGAACTTCTCCCCTCGCCCGCACATCACACCGGTAAATATCAACGGTTAGCAGAATTCCAGTGTCAGAATCGACCACTGCCTGCAGTTCCGCAATGGTTTGCAGCCGGGATCGGGCGGGCAATATGCGGGTGTTTATCAGCTTATGGTTCTGCGGCCCGAAGGGCTCCGCGGCCAGGATCACCCGTAGCCCTGGCCATGCCGCCGCCGTGCTGTCATCGGATCCCTGAGGCCAGCAGCCCGGGCTCGCGATCAGGATCGTCGCTTCCGTTGGGACGCCAGCAGGTGTATGGCCGGGCCGGGCCGAGACGGCCCGGCCGGTCCACGAGTCGAACGGACCCTCCCCGGTGCTGGCCGGCATCCGACGACGGTATCGCCCCGCCGGCGCCTGTTCAGCGCCGGCCGCCGCAGACCGCGCGCCCGGCCGCGAACATGATCCGCCAGCGAGCGCTCTGGCCTGCGGCCGAGGCGCCGCCACCGGCTGCACTGCGGGCTCCCCGGTAATGTCCATTCTGTAGGTTTGCTGTGAGCGCACCGGACTTGGTGTCTGTCCGATCCCGCGCATGCCACTATGGTCAGGCTTTCTAGTCACGAGGTCACGAGCATGAAGGTTGCCGTTCTCAGGGAGACAGCGCCGGGCGAGCGCCGGG
>Ga0209333_1001234_pt1 | contig 12774 bp, 9 predicted proteins | sample BlaSpr_A8_OM2_O3_FD_187982 | JGI IMG/M metagenome (GOLD analysis project Ga0209333, IMG submission 187982) | Forest soil microbial communities from Thunder Bay, Ontario, Canada - Black Spruce, Ontario site 2_A8_OM2_O3 (SPAdes) (version 2) | ecosystem: Environmental > Terrestrial > Soil > Boreal... | reverse complement strand
TGGCCGTGGTAGAAATACATCAGGTTGACGAACATGCCACGCTGGTCGGCGGCGCGGAGTAAACGCTCCAGGCGCGCGAGCCAATCCGGCTTGAGCGAACCATCCGGCGTAAAGGCGCTCACATAAGCGCCGCGGCCCGGCCCCAGGCGATAGGCGTTGTCGCGATCGATGCCATTGACGGACTTGTCGTAGCCCGCCTGCGCGCCTTGCAGGCTGACGTTGACCATGAGCACGCCGTGACTCTTGTAGAAATCCAGCGCCTGGATGACGGCGTCCGTGTTGAATTCGGGATCGAAGGCCCGCTCATGCATCCACTCGTCGAGAAATAGGGCGTTCGCCAGGCGGATGTTCATCAGCTTGCCCTGGGCTTCGCGGCGGTAGGCCGGTCCGCTGTAGGTCTTCTGCCAGTTCTCGCCGGGCGCATTGCGGACGTAGAATGCGCGCTGATCGTAATGTTTGCCGAGCATGAATCCGGTACTGATCTCGGCGCCGCACAGGGCAGTAGCGAGCAAAGGTAGGATGAGGAGCCGATTCACGACGACATTATCTCATTTGGCGGGATCGGCTTGGCCTGAAGCCTGGTGGCCGGCCGCTGGAACGAAACTCCGATTTCAGCGTAACACTCAGGGCCAAGGGGCAGTCCGGCGCCGGCCACGAGTGGACTTCCGTAGCCGGATAGGGCGGCGAAGGCGCCGCCCTATCAAAACGCTGATGCCGGGTCCGAGAGAATCCTATTCTCTGAAGGAAGTGGTTTCTGCGTTCGCCATCATAAGTTCCGTTTTTCAAACAGCACTTCTTGAAAGCGACGGCCCGAACCGCACGGGCACGGGTCGTTTCGGCCAAGTTTTTCCAGAAGATCCTTATCGCCATGCACGACCCGGAGACCAGTCTTGACGTGGGCCTCGGATGGGAATCCTTTGCGGCGCTTACTGCTGCGCTCGAAAGGAAGATTGGTTGGTATTCAGTTGATTTGGCATTATATTCCTCCTCGATGCCCTTCATCTTATCAGACTACCAGTTCATGGGTGGAAACCCAGAACCGATCCAAGGCCGCCCAATCCATGTACGGCACCGCTATTCAGGGCGACGATGGTCAGGGTTGCGGAGTCTTCGCGAGGCCGTCCATCCCGGCTTCCAGGCGATGACTCGATGCGAAGGTCGTCCATGCCGACCAGTGCACTACGGCCATCTGCGGCTAAGCAAGAGTGGCAGAGTGGCATCCGGTGCGCCAATTGGTGTACAGTACACAATATTGGAGGCGTTCCGCATGATTCGATTTTCAACAAACTTGGGCGTTTGCATAGGGTTTGGGCTGGCAATGCTGCCGGCTCACGCGCAACCCCCAGTGCCCAAGAGATTGGTGGCCGATTACGGTTACTGGAGCCAGACCCAGACGCCGCCGTACAGCTCGGCGCAGATTCCGTTTCACAAGCTGACGCAGATCAACCACGCCGGAGTCAGCTTCAACGCCGACGGCAGCCTTAACGTACCCCCTCCGCCCAATGGCTTCCTGGAGCCGGCGCTGATCAGCGGGGCGCACGCGGCGGGCGTGAAGGTGCTGCTGCTGTTGGGCGGCGACTTTCCGGGTCTGGAAACCACCAGCGGCGGCCTCGCGGCTTTGCTGGCGAATTTGCAGACGTTCGTCACCACGAACGGCTACGACGGTCTGGATATCGATTGGGAATACCCCAGCTCCACCACGGATTCGCAGATGCTCTACCGCTTGATGACGGGACTGCGCAATATTTTCCCCAGCCCCCAATATCTCCTTTCCATCGACACTCCACCATGGGGATCGACCGCATACGATTTCCAGAATGTGACGCCGGCGATCGATTATTGGAACATCATGATGTACGATTGCGCGGGCCCCTGGACCGATGACGGACAGTTCAACTCGCCGGTCTTCCCGGACCCCAACAACCCGCAACCGTGGGAATGCCAGCCCGGAGGCAGCGCGGAGCAGGCCATCAACGTCTTTGTGAACGACCTGAATATCCCGCCCGCCAAGCTGAACATGGGAACTCCGTTTTACGGGTACCTGTATTTGAACCTTAGCCGGGTGTATGGCAACTGCACTCCACTGATCTATGGCGAGTGCGGTTACAGCGAGGTTCCGTCGTACAACTATGGCACGTTCATCAAGCAGCGCGTCAACGCACTGGGATGGACGGCTTACTTCGACCAGGAAACCATGGTGCCGTACCTGCTGCGCACGGATGGGCAGCCTGGGTTCATTACTTACGACAACGCGCTTTCGACCTACACAAGGATCTGGTATTCGGAATGGTCGCGGGGCTTGGGCGGCGGGTTTATGTGGTCGCTGGATGCGGACTACGACGGGTCGACGCAGGATCTGTTGGAGGCGATGTATCAGGCGACTATCAACGTGCCGTTGAGCGGAGCGGCGAAGCAGTAGCCTGCGCCGAACCCAGGTGCAGGGCCACGATGCCGCCGGTGAGGCGTTCGAACTCCACGGGGCCGAAGCCGGCGGCGCGCATCATGTCCGCCAATTCCTCGGGCGCGGGAAATTTGCGCACGGAATCCGGCAAATAGGTGTAGGCGTCGCGGGATCCCGAAAGCGCGCCCCCGATGAGCGGCAGTACGCGCCGCGAATAGAGGTTGTACAACGCGCCGAACAGCGGATTGGGCGGCTGCGAGAATTCCAGAATGGCCGCGGTTCCGCCGCCGCGCAGCACGCGCCGCATCTCGCGCAGGCCGGCTTCGTAGTTCGCCAGATTACGGAAGCCGAATGCGACCGTGATCAGATCGAGCGAAGCGTCCGGCAGGGGCAGGTTTAGCGCATCGGCTTCGAATAAAGGGCCACTCACTTTGGCTTGCGCGGCTACCAGCATGGGGTGGCAGAAGTCCGATCCAATCACTTGCGAGCCTGGCACACCGGTGGGCCGCGCGCCTTGCAGCACGCGCACCAGATCGCCCGTGCCGCAGCAGATGTCCAACACGCGCGCTTCGGGACGCACCAGCACGTCGCGCACGCGCGCCATTGTGTGCGCGCGCCAGTAGCGATCGATGTTGAACGAAAGCAGGTGGTTGGCCAGATCGTAGCGATGCGCCACGCGGCCAAACATGGCGCGCACCCATTCGGCCGCTTCCTGCTCGCTGCGCGTGCCGTGCGGCGTGGAACCTCTCATGCAAGACTCATGCAGGACTCATGCCAGGGCGGCCTGGATAGCGGCCAGCGCCATTTCGTCGCCGATGCCGGACACCACTTGCACCTCTCCGATGCGCTCCGGCAGCACGAAGTGGACCTTGCCCTGGATGGTCTTCTTATCGCTCGCCAGGCGCGCCAGCAAGCCCTCGGCAGAGATGCCCGCGAGCGGAGGAATCGGGCCGTAGAGGCGAATGGCCTCCAGGATGTCCACCGTGTCTTCGGCCGAAAGATGGCCGGTCATTTGCGCGAGGTACACGGCGGCGCGCATACCGAACGCCACCGCCTCGCCGTGCAGGAAGCGGGTGTAGCCGGTCTCGGCTTCCAGCGCATGGCCGAAGGTATGGCCGAAATTCAGGATGCGGCGCAGGCCACCCTCGCGCTCGTCGGCGGAGACCACCTCTGCCTTGATCGCGACGGACTCGGCGATGATGCGATCCACCACTTCCGGCCGGCGCGCCAGCACTTCGGCGCTGGACTCCGCGAGGAAGCGGAAGAGTGGCTCACTGCGGATCACGCCGGCTTTCAGGATCTCGTAGAGGCCCGCGCGGTATTCGCGGTCGGGCAGGGTGTCGAGCACGTTCGGATCGATGAGCACAGCCAGCGGCTGGTGGAAACTGCCGATGAGGTTCTTGCCGATTGCGAGGTTCACGCCGGTCTTGCCGCCGATGGCCGCGTCCACTTGAGCCAGCAGCGTAGTGGGGATCTGCAGCACGGGGACGCCGCGCATGAAGATGGCCGCCAGAAAGCCGGCCATATCCGTGACGATGCCGCCACCGAACGCTACGACTACACTGGAGCGGTCGGCGCCGCGGTGGACCATTTCGTCGGCCAGGCGCTCGACAGGCGCCAGGCGCTTCTGGTCTTCGCCGCCGGGCAGGAAGAGCACTTCGTGGGGAACGGCGGCCAGCGCATGCTCGAGGCGCACGCACTGGCGGCCCCATACGTCCTCGGCGGAGACGACGAATACTTTGCCGGCCTTGGCGGGCAGATAGCGGGCGGCATGTTGCAGGATGCCGCGCTCCACCACCGCGTCATAGGAGACGGGCGGAGTTTCTACGCGGAAGGTGGGCATATTGGTGTTGTACCATGCGGGCGCTTGGCGCTCGTCGGGCGCGGTGTTGCATCCGGTTGCACGCGGCGCCACGTTTTTCTCGATTTCTGTTGCATCGTGTTGCACTCCCTCGCAGCGGGGTGAACCTCTTGCAGGGGACTTGGGCCGTTGGCGCGGCTGATCCACGGATCTGACGAACAAAGCCTAACACGTTGATCGTAAAGTGCTTGGCTGAAACCTGTGGCATTCCGCGCATGCGGCGACGATCCGGACCATGATTCGAATCCAGCCGCTGGCGCGGGAAACGAACTTAGCCCGGCCCAGAAGCGTCTGGGTGAACCTCGACCGGAGATGAATCAGATTGGGTTCGTCTCGTAAACGGACTCTGGGTTCGTCGGGACCTTTGGCCTCTGCCACCACGCTACCGATAGAAGCGCAGGCAGGGCCAAAGGGCGGGAGCCGGCTCCCGGGCACTGTTCTTTGAACGCTCCTTCTCAGGATATCTTGGACCGTGGTCTTGCGTCGCGGCGTCTGTTGTAGGCTTCGCATCAGTAGAAAAGCTCGGGATTCCGCTTTTGCCTCGCCACGCGAGATCGACGTGGGTCGTAAGCATCGTTGCCAGATCGTGCGAGGTACGACCCAGGCGAATCGACCAGACGGCTGCTACTTCTCGGAAACCGATTTCTCCGCCAGTTCGCCGATAATCGGGAGCGCGTAAGCTTCGTCGCGGCTAGCCGTGACGATGATCATAAAGATCGCAATGCCGAACAAGACCAACTGGATGAGGGCGTTAAGGGGTACATGCCGCACCACGGAAAACATGGGCTTCAGCACCCAGTCTTCGATCAAATACGCGACGAACAAGTACAGGCCTTGAAAAGCGTGGAAGCGGACTACCCGGTCGGAGCGAAAGCGCTCCGACGCCAGCACGATGATCGAAAAGATCCAGCCGAGCGCGGGAATATAGCAGAGCACGGAGGCCGCGCGGGGCGTGATAGACCGGAACGGGTCGGCGGGACGCACCGGCGCATTTGGCTGCCGGGCGCCGCACCTGGCGCAGAAAACATCCGCGGCGTCCACCTGGTTCCCGCACTGGCTGCAAAAAGGCATCCGTAACTTGATACGTTACGCTAAAGCGCAATGTTCCGGCAAGCTGGTGTCGCGAAAGCACTTGCAGCAGTCTTCAGCCGGGGTGCGGCGGCGCGGTCACTTGGCGGTGAAAGATACGGATGCGATGTGGTTCTCCCATTCCAATTGCAGTTTGCCGGTGTTCCCGCCGCCGCTGGAAAGCGTCATCCTGTAAACCTCGATCGGCGCCGGGGGCTTGCTCATCTCCATCTTCACACGGCCCAGATCCATGTTCTGCTTGTATGCCAAGCCCCACTCTTTGGTGTCCTTACTGACGATGAACTCCCAATGGTCGGGATCGGCTACGTTCACGAAAAGCGTGTAATCGCCTGGCGGCACGTGCAAGCCCTGGATATCCAGTTCGGCATCCGTATGGAGAGCGGTGGCTGCGTTCGCGCCTGCGCGCCAAACGGGGTAGTGCGGGTCCTGCGATAGCTTGCCGCCGTCGCCGAAGATCTGCCTTCCATGCACCGAAGGCGCACAGTATTTGATGGCAATAGTCTTGCCGGCGATCGTAACCGAGGTATCCGCGGGCGGACTGGTAAACTTCTGCGCGAAACTCAGGTTCGCCGTGATGGCGAGGGCGGCACAAATCAAAACGGACTTGGTCATGGGTCTTTTTCTCCTTGACGATTGGGGAATGGGCTACATCACTAGCCTACCCCAAACTCAACGGTGTGTCAGGTGGAGGCAGGAACGGAGCTATCGCCGTGTTGGGCGGCGTGCGCCAGATTGATCCGGCGGAGTGAGCGCAAGCCATTGAGCCGGACCAGCGGATTCGGGTCCTGCTGCACCATGTAGCGCAACAAGGCGATGTAGCGCTGGTCGCCGGTTTGGCCCATAACCCAGGCTACGGCAGCCCGAAAAGGGGCCTCCCGCCGGCGAACCATTTTAAGCACGTGCTCGTGAATCTCGCGGGTTTCTCCCAAGCGATGTAAACCGACCAGGGCGTTGGCGGCCACGCGGCGGTTCGGATCGGTCAGGGCACGCCGGAACAGCGGGCGACAATCAAAACTGGCTGGACAGTTCCAAAGGCCCTCCACGAAATTGGCGCGCACACGGGCGTCCGCATCCCCCATCAGCCGGTCCATTACGCCGCGTGTGGACATTATTTGTCCGAACAGCAGCGCGGTTTTGGACCGGATGCGGCTATCGGGATCCCGAAGGAACTGGATTAATATTGGGATCAACCGGCCGCTGCTGCCGAGCTTCTCCAAGACGGCCAATCCTCGCTGGCGCGCAGCTTCAGTCATCCGGTCGTCGCTGAGCAGGCTCCTGGCGAAGCGCGCATCGAAGCGCGGTTCGTGCTGCATCAGCGCCTTGGCGACGGAGACTGAGCCGTCCAGAGAGGCGGCCGGATCGCACAGCTTCACCACCGTCCCGCTGTCGCGGGCTAACAAGCTTGCCAGACAACGACCGCCCTCTCCACAGTCTCCCGCGCGATACATCGGCAGGGCCGCCTCCAACACCCGTTCCCGCGCCTTGGCAGCCAATTCGCGAATATTGCGCGCGGCTTCCGATGGGTTCTGGCTGTAGCGTGCCAGCCAATATACGAGTGCCTCTCCTACTTCGGTCGGCGCAGCGCGCTGAACCGCCGCGGTTCCTGAGACCGGAGCCGGAGCACCGAATTCCAGTTCGAACGGGTCGAGTTGCCGGGGGGCTTCCTCAAGCGGGGACACCAGGTCCTCCGGAGACGGGGGAATTTCCGCTCCGGGGCGCGGCTCCGCGGAACTGGTTTCGTGCTCGGGCCCAGATTCGATCGGCGACGGTGGCAGACTGTCCTTTCCGCGTACGTTGGTTGTGGGCAGCTTGCGCCGAGGTACGATCGGCGCGCAGGATACGATCCTGCCCCACATCCCTATGACTATCTATCGGCAAGAACGGGAACAAGGGTAAGGGGTTTCAGTTGCAAATACGATCTGTGGTAGTAGCAGCCCGTCTGAGATAGCCTGTTTCTACGTCTTTCAATGCGCCGAATCCTCGTCCTCGCACTAGCCTTGCCCGCATGGATGTGCCATGCCCAGGACTTCCGGGGCAGCCTGGCAGGGTCCATCAACGATGCCAGCGGCGGCCGTGTCCAGTCGGCGGAGGTTTCCCTGCAGGCCACCGAATCTTCGTTGGCACGCCAAACCAAGAGCGATAGCCGGGGAGAATTCCGCTTCGACGATTTGCTGCCCGGCAGCTACAGATTGATGGTCCGTGCCGCCGGTTTCGCGGACGCCAGTTCCAACGTGACGGTGGTGGTCAGCTCGGTGCGCGAGGTCGGTGTCACGCTGAATCTGGCCTCTGAGCGGCAGACGCTGAATGTTCAAGGGCAGGCGTCGTCCATTGTCACGCAGCCGATCGATACCACCAGCGCCGTTCACGGCGGTGCGGTCAGCGCCAAGGATCTGGATACCATTCCCCTGGCGAATCGCAGCTTCGCCAATATCGCCTACCTGGTCCCCGGGACGGAACCGGTGGAGCCGTCCGACCCTACCAAGGCGCGTATCACGGCGGTTTCTTTCGGAGGCAGCTCCGGATTGAACGATGTGAATTCCGTCGACGGAGCCGACAATTCGGACGATTATATCGGCGGCTTCCTACAGAATTTCTCTCCCGACGCGATTCAGGAATTTGCAGTGCAGACTTCGCAGCAAAACGCGGATATCGGCCGGAGCGTGGGTGGCTCGGTGGAAATCACAACCAAAAGCGGCACCAACGTGTGGCACGGCGAGACGGCCTTTTACGAGCGCGCCGCGGCGCTGAATGCGCGTTACCCCATCGAGAATCCTCCGCCGCTGCCGAAACAGCCGTTCTCGCGGCAGAACTATGTCGGCACGCTAGGCGGGCCCATCGTAAAGGACAAACTGTTTTTTTTCGCTTCCATCGAAGCGGTCCACGAAGACGCCAGCATCGCCTATAGCCCGGCGAGCCTCACCCAATTCGACGCCCTTGCCTCGCTGGCCGCGCAGGGTCTCATCCCGGGAATCCATTCGATATCCGTGCCGGACAATGTCCCAATCCCATACCGGGACTATCTGGGGGACCTGCGCTTCGACTGGGCGCAGTCATCCCGATCGCAGTGGTACCTGCGGACCGCCCTCGATACCTACACTACCGACAACGCCTTCGTGGAGCAGGCCACGCTGCCATCTACCGGCGCCACCTGGCATTCCAACTACATGAACATAGTGCTGGGCCAGCAATTCATTTTCAGCCCCGCATGGCTGGGAACCTTCACCCTGGCGGGCAGCGGATTGCGCTTGAACGAATATCGGAACTCCCAACTGGGCTTCGCGCTGGCCTTCCCATTCAGTTCCACCTCCCAGACTATTTCCGGCTTCGAAACCTTTGGCGACAACCAGTTCGTCACGCCGATCACGGCATTTCCCATCGCCCGGGATCAGGAAAAATATCAAATCCGTTATGCCGTGACGCACACCGCCGGCAGGCACTCGCCCAGTTTCGGCGTCGATTTCATTCACGAGCCGGTGATGAGCGGCGCGCTTCCGGGGAACGCGGAGAACCTTACCGTGTTCGCGCAGAATCCCGCGGACTACGTCAACAACCCGCAACAATTCGCAGTGGACCTGGCCTGCACGCCCACCGCGACCCTCGCGGTCACGGCCGGCACAACCTGTACCAACACACCGGCGGGCAACGGCAGTTTCTCGCAGAATGTGCAGCGGCTTGGAATGTACGCGGAGGATTCCTGGCGGGTGACGCAGCATTTCACGGTGAACTACGGCCTGCGCTACGACACGACATACGGGCTCTTCACGGCTTCCGGCAGGTCCCAGTTGGACAATCCCGCGCTGCTTACGCTGGAGGCTTTGCAGATTCCTCTTTTCCAGCACCCGGGGGCGCCGCAGGATTATCGTAGGCAGTTCGGGCCGCGGTTGGGAATCGCCTACGCGCCGGGCCAATCGCGTAACACAGTCATCCGGGCCGGGTTCGGCATGTTTTACAACGATCTGGCGCAGAACGGTTGGGTGACGGCTTTCCAGGCAGTGAACGCGCCTCCTGGGCTATGCGTCAATCCGGGCGACGCGGGCTGCCTTCCGGGAGCGGCCAATGGCGGCGCCGGTGCGCTGATCGATCCGGCTTACAAGACGCCTTACGCGCTGCACGCCAGCGCCGGCGTTCAGCATGCCTTCGATTCGCATTGGACGCTGGGCGCGGATTGGACGCATGAGGAGGGCAACCACGGCTACCGCCGCTATACCTATCAGGCCGGCTACACGCTCTTCTCGCCGCTGTATGCCGGCGACTTAGCCACCCAACAGCAGTATGTTCCCAATCTCACCGTTTTCCGGAGCGACAACCGGTCCCGGTACGACGGGCTTTCGGTGCATCTGCAAGCCAACCTTTCGCGATTCAGCCTGGTGCTGAACTATACGCTGTCGAGCGCCGAAACTTGGGGCTGCGTTTTGGGCGAACTCTTCGACTACGTAAATGGGGTCTGCAATCCGCTCAATGCGTTTGCCAAAGGCGATTACGGGCCGTCGGGCGAAAATGTCACGGACCGGCTGGTTCTGGCGGGAACCGTGCATCTTCCCGGCGGCTTCGAATTCTCCGTATTGAGTCAGGCCGAGAGCGCCCGGCCTTTCACCCTCACGACTCCTGTGGACGTGAATGGATTCGGAGATACGCTGGACGATCGCGCGGTGGTCAACGGCGTGCAAACCGGCATGGATGTATTTCGCGGCACGCCGTACATCCAGACCGATGTGCGGGTGAGCCGGCCATTCCGTTTTCACGACCGGTGGCGGCTGGTTCCATTTATTGAAATCTTCAATTTGTTCAACCGCAACAATCCCGGCGCCAACTATGTGACGAACCTGGCCGCGCTGCCGGTGCCGGTGAACAATCTGGCAAACGCCACCGCGTTTTGCCTGAACGCGGATTGCTCGTCGACGCAGCCCATCACCAGCCTGAATCAGTTGCGCGTGCCGGCGGGTGGGCTGGGCGATTTCTTCGGTCCCGGCACTACGGTGGGCATTCCGTTTGCGGCGCAGTTGGGAATCCGGCTAAGCTTTTAGCGGGTGGGCCGGGATATCGACAAATCGATTGGTCTGTGCGCCGTGTGTACCCACGTGCAAGCCGTGCGCTCGGACCGCGGCTCCGTCTTCTATCTCTGCAAGCTTTCCGCCGGCGATCCGCGTTTTCCGAAGTACCCTCGCCTTCCGGTGCTTTCGTGCCGGGGGTATGAAGAGGACACCGCGCCGCCTGACAAGCACGCCAACCAATCGCAGCTTCAATGAATATTGGCGGCGTCCAGCACGACTCGGCACCGGCACAGCCGGAAGCCGCCGTCCCGTTGACAGAAGCCGACGCAACCAGTACCCTAAAGTCGTTATGTCATGGAAGTAATATCAATCAAACCGGAACGCAAGGCGCAACTGGCCGACGATGCGCAACGTCATGGACAGGACGTTACCGACGCGCTGGATGAGGCTCTGGCCGCGTATCTCGAATGGGAGGGCGCCGATTATCGGGAGGCCCTTGAAGGCATCCGGCAGGGCTACGAAGAGGTAAAAGCGGCGCACGCAACCGGCCAAGGAGGCGTTTGAAGAGTTGCGCGTAAAGCATGGCCTTCCGCGTTAGGACCACCACCAAGGCTAAGCGCGATTAGGATGCCATCCTTTCGCGCCTGTTATCGCAGGAGGCGGGAGAGGCTGGTTACGGTGGTTTAGGGCTACGCGAAGCAGTTGCGTCGCTCGCACATTCTCCACAACGCTGTGCATTGGCACCCGAAAATGCGGTCTTCCCGTTCGAGGTGCGGCACCTTCTTTACGGCCGCAAGCCGCATATATACCGCGTTCTCTTCACCATCGAGGGAGATACGGTTACTGTCCTGCATATCCGCGACTAGCGCCAATGCTACTTCCGCAGCCTGCACCGGGGAGTCCGGCGTTATGCGGAACAAAACAACCCCGCTGCCAGCCGGCGGTCCGCGTAGGAAAACGAGTTCGCCGAAGTCCTTGTCGAATGTCGGAAGGATTCTCTGCTGGTCTGGCGCAGAGAGCGGAGACTTCCTCATCCCGAATGCCGGGGCGCTCTTCAGCGATCGAGAAGACGTCCCAACCGGCGTTTCGCAGAGCCTCCAGGGCCGGTTCCGGGGAAATTCTCGTCGGCCAGGACGCTCATGCCGTTTTGAGGGGATAAACCTTCGCCTCGCGCGGAAGCTCGCTCGCGAGGGCGAGACAGGCCAGGATATCCTCCTCGGCGAGGTGCGGATAGCCGGCCAGAATCTGCTCGTGGTTCCAACCGCGGCGAGCAGTTCCAACACCAACTCGACCGATATGCGCGTGCCGCGCTCTAGTATGCACTACCTCCATGCTGGACCGGAGACGGTTGCAAATGCAAGTTTGGGGAAGTGGATCGCGTCCCGAACGCTGCGTTTCTTTACGCGCGTGGCGTATTGTATGATGTCAGGAACATCCATGCCCGATCTGAGCTTGCCGCGTAATTTAGCTTTCGAGGCAACCTGTTGACAGCTCCGCTTCGCGTGGCACTCTTCACCGATTGCTTCAGCGAAGCCAACGGAGTAGCCACGCTCAGCCGGCGGTTCGCCGCCTTCGGCGACCGCCTGCAGCTCCCGTTTCTGTGCGTTCGTAGCGGGCCACGGACGCAGGCCGCCTGTCAGCGATCTGTAACATCGGTGGAGGTCAGACGAGGTCCGGCGGCGTTTCCCCTGGACCATGATTTGCCCTGCGATCCCTTTCTGAGCCGCCACAAGAATTGGGTGACGGCGCAAGTTTTGCCGTTCCGCCCGCATCTTGTGCACATCGTAGGGCCGGGAGATATAGGCATACTGGGTCTTTGGGTGGCGCACACCATGCGCGTCCCGCTGGTCGCGTCCTGGCATACCAACCTGCACGAGTATGCGAGCCGGCGCCTGAACAAGCTCTTTGCGTTTCTGCCGGATGCCTGGCGGGAGCGAGTCTGCGCGACAGCCGAACGGCAGAGCCTGCGCGCATGTATGCGCTTCTACGGAATGGCCCGCTTCGTGCTTGCGCCCAACGAAGCTATGGTCCGTCTGCTCCAGGAACGCACCGGCAAGCCCGCATTCCCGATGGCGCACGGCGTCGATACCGAAGCCTATTCTCCGCAAAGGCGCTGCCGCCGGGACCGCTCTTTTTGTATCGGGTATGTGGGCCGGCTCACTCCGGAGAAGAACGTGCGCATGCTCGCGGACCTGGAGAAAGTCTCCTCGCAAAAGGCGGCCGCGATTTCCGTTTCGCCCCGATCGGTGAAGGAAGCGAGAAATTGGCTCGGCAAGAACCTCCGGTTTGGCGAGACGCCGGGCATTCTCCGCGGAGAGGCGCTGGCGGAAGCCCTCGCCAAGATGGATGTGTTTGTGTTCCCTTCCAGGACCGACACGTTTGGCCTGGTGCTGCTGGAGGCCATGGCTTCCGGCGTCCCGGTGGTGGCGATC
>Ga0209333_1001231_pt1 | contig 12818 bp, 8 predicted proteins | sample BlaSpr_A8_OM2_O3_FD_187982 | JGI IMG/M metagenome (GOLD analysis project Ga0209333, IMG submission 187982) | Forest soil microbial communities from Thunder Bay, Ontario, Canada - Black Spruce, Ontario site 2_A8_OM2_O3 (SPAdes) (version 2) | ecosystem: Environmental > Terrestrial > Soil > Boreal... | reverse complement strand
ACAGTTACTGCGGCCACCTTGTGAAATAGTTGTGGATTCTTATGTGAGAACTTAATTCGGCGACATAAAAAACTATTGACAAAGTTACTCAGATGTCTGATTACAACAGCTACGATTCTCCCTTGATCTGAAAACCTAGAAGTGATAGGATCCCGACACTTTCACCCTGTCCCGTCCGATTCCGTTCCTGAGGCTGTCCATGAAGAACCGCTCGGCATTCGTGCGCGGTCTTACAGCTAGCCTGTTTGCGAGGCCCGCGCGGGCGCAATCCGCCGCGTTCCTGCCAGACTTCCAACGTTATCATCTCGAGCCCGCGACCGGCGCTACGTACCCAGCTCGCAAACCTAGGAATCATTGCTGTACTTGAGGAGAGCATCCATGCAACCAACTCGATTGAGTCGAACGCTGATTGTCTGCTCTGCGGTGGTGGTCGTCGCCATCTGCCAGACTGCCGTGGCTGGTACCCTTTGCGTCAATCCAGCCGGTTCCCATAACTGTTTCAAGACCATCCAAGCCGCCGTCAACCAGGCCTCGGTCAACGATCTCATCCAGGTTGAAGCTGGTACCTACAACGAAGAAGTGACTATTGGTCTTCCTGTGGCGATTACCGGTGCGGGTCCCAGCGCCTCGATTATTAATGCCACCGGTCTCGCGCATGGCATCTTCGTGGATGGTTTCGATCATCCCGGCCTAAGGCAGGTCACCATTACCGGCCTTACGGTAAAGAACGCAGACTTTGAGGGCATTTTGGTGGTGAGCGCTTCGGATGTCACTATCCAAGACAACAGCGTGATTGACAATGATGCCACCCCGGGCTTGAGCTTCACCGGGGCGGCAACCGGGTGCCCCGGCCAGCCCGGTAATGGCGTTTATGAGGATGATGAAACCGGGGACTGCGGCGGCGCTGTTCATTTGATCGGGACAGCCAACTCAATCATTTCCGGCAACCTCATCACTGGCAATGCCGATGGCGTGCTGATCAGCGACGAGACCGCTGAAAGCCATGACAACCTGCTCATCCACAATACAATCACGAACAACCCGTTGGAGTGCGGCATCGTGCTTGCTTCCCATCCGCCGTCGGGCATGACCTCGCCACCTTACGCTCCGCACCATGGGGTGGACCACAACACCGTGGCTGAGAACGTTTCTAGCGGCAACGGCGTGAAAGTCGGAGGTTCGGGGGCGGGCCTGTTTTCCGATGGCATGGGCCGCGGCCGCGTGTCAGACAATGTGATCATTGGGAACACGCTCAATCATAATGGACTGGGAGGCGTCGCCCTGCACACGCATGTGGGACCGGCGTTTGGGCTACCCGCCGACGACATGAGTGGGAACAAAATCATCCTTAATACGATTGCCGGAAATCTCGCCGACAATGCCGACACCGCGACCCCCGGCCGTGTGGGCATCAATATCAATAGCGGCGATGGCGGTTCCCCGGTTCGTGGCACCGTCATTTCCCAGAACGTAATCAGCGACGAGGATATCGACATAGCGGTCAATACTTCTGCCGAAGTGGACGTGCATCTGAACTCTTTGCTGGGAAGCGGCATTGGAGTGGGGGACGTTTGTGCACTCGACGGTTCCACTGTGTGCACCGGCACAATCGATGCGACCGAGAATTATTGGGGATGTCCTGCCGGTCCGGGTGAGCATGGATGCACGACCATCAGCGCTGCCAGGATTCTATGGATTCCCTGGCTGCAGAAACCTGTCGGTAGCCATTAAGGCTCTCGGCTCCCGCACCACGGAGTCCTCACGTTTAAACAGCCGCTTTTGCAGCGCAGCTCCCGCTCTCGCGGGAGCTGCGACTAAACCCTCCGAAGTCTCGCTGTATTGATGTAACATCGCCGTTACACTCACCGATCCCTGCAGGGGGGTCTGAGCCTATCGCTGATTTCGCCAATCATTCAGTCTTCAACTTAAACACCGATTGAGCGCACGCCGGCCCGGGCTTAGGATGTGGGAATACGCTGGTGTTCGGAGAAGAGATGGGACTCGCCCAAAATGTAGCGGTCGCTTTCGCGCTGTGGTTTTCTTTTGTTCCAGGAGTATTCGCGCAGGGTGCTCCCGTGTCAGCCAATATCGCTGCCGGCCGGCCGTGCATGGTGGTCAATCCGACATACCCTTCTGCGGTGACCCCCAAGAAGGTTGAGGACACTGTCCTTCTGAACGTGCGAATCAGCAAATCCGGGGTTGTGCACGATATGAACCTGGTCAGCGGCCCCCCAATTCTGGCGGCGGCTGCAATTAAAGCCGTGAAACGGTGGAAGTATAAACCGGCCTACTGGGTGACTGGTCCTCCCAGTGAGCGGCAAACGTTCCTGTCGGTTACGCTGATGAAAGGCGCTGCACCTAAAGTTGAAGAGATAGCATTAGGTGTTTCGAGTTGTATCCCCGCCCCCACGCGTGTCCGCATTTCGCAAGCTATCATGGCGAATCGTTTGCTCAGTAGGGTTGAGCCAGTCTATCCGCCTGAGGCGTACACCGAGCATATTGCGGGTGTCGTCATTGTGCACGTAGTGATAGACAAGAACGGCGGAGTGTTGAATGTGGATTACGTGAGCGGGCCGCTCGCGCAGGTTCCCGCGGCCATTGAGGCGGTCAAGCAATGGAAGTACCAGCCATACCTGCTAAACGGAGAAGCCATCGAAGTCGAGTCCACGGTTGAGATAAGTTTCACCCTGTGAATTGTCTCCTCACGGACCAATATCTGTCCAGAACCTCAGTTGTTGAAATATCGCGATATCACTCAATGACCTCGGAGAGGGGTTTTGAGCGATAACGCGTGTTCTCGACAGTTACAGGATTAGACCGCCGCGCTCATGGCAAAAACAAGCGTAAAAACTGCCCAAGCGGCTCCCAAGAGCCAGAGCCGCGAACCCCAAATTCCAGCGATGATGCTGAGAGTCACACAGGCTGCTACCCACAACAAGAATGCTCCCGGCGAATAGTGCCAAGGGAAGAGAAAGGGGGGCACGAAAGCGAACGTTTTATAAGGGAAGCTAATCGACAACAAGCAAGCCGTGGACATAACGATGCTCACACTCCCGAGAGTGCGGGGTCCGATATCCGTCTCGCAGTTATTCTGTCCACGGAAACCATTTTGCGTCCTTCGTCGTGAGGTGTCACGTAACGCACGTAACCCGCGGTTGGCGTAACATCTCTATTTCACTCATCGTCCTCATGGCAGAGGTTTTGAGTGTACCGGCCCGTGAGCCGCCACCACAAATCCGAACCTGCGCCACCCTTTTTCTGACTTCGGCCACCATAACCAACAAGCCACAGATGCCAGAATGCCGTGTGGCACAAGAACGAGGACTTCAACCACTCCGGCCAGTCAGAAAAGTTCGTCACGTTGCGAGATTGTAACGCGACCCTTCATCAACTGGCGAAATATCGCCGTTACGCTCACCGTGGTCAAAACGCGCTGAGGCCTGATTTCGTCAACTGACGATAGAATTTATTACAAAGGTGGCCACGATGGTCGAACATGGAGCGGATTTTGTGCCCGCTGATTTCCATTGCGACGTCTTCCGGAACTCCGGCGCGGATTCACATCGCGAACGGACTCTTGCTCGAAACCACAGTTGTGGTCGAGGCGGCTTTGTTCACGGTCTGCGTTATCGAGCCGCTGCTGCCCGTGTAATCGCCGTTGCCTGAATAGCTGGCTTTGATGGTGTCCGTGCCCGCCGTCAGCGATGTAGTGGTACACGCCGCAGTGCGCGACGAAGTCACCATCACCGCCGAGCAGCCGGAGATGGTCGTACCATTCGAGGTGAACGTCACCGTCCCGGTTGGGACCGGGGGGCCTGCCGGCGCCACCGTCGCCGTGAACGTCACCGATCCGCCCACCGTGGACGGATTCTTGCTCGAGACCACGGTTGTGGTCGAGGCGGCTTTGTTCACAGTGATGGAGGCAGTTCCCTTCGAGGCCGCGTCATTGGCGCCGTCTCCGCTGAAACACGCTTCCACGCTTTTGGTTCCGACTCCGTCCAGTTCACTGCCCTTGACGCCTGACAACGACGCGGTAGAGTGGCAACTTGTGGTACATCCGCTTGCCGGCTTCAATGCGGAGGTGCCCAACGGTGTGCCGCTGCACGCGGTTCCGGAATAAAAGGTGACAGTCCCGAGGGGCGGCGCCAGGCTGCCCCGGCCGGTTGCAGTTACCGTCGCCGCTACCGTGGTTGTACCCGTAACCGTAATGGACGTTGGACTGGCGGCCAGCGTGGTGGCACTGACAAACGTGGTGGTGACGGTCTTCCAGCCATTCACCAGGTTGGCAATGTTGGCGCTGCCGAGACCGGTCGCGCTGTTGTAGCCTGCACTTTGCGGAAAGGCGGGATCAAACACAGAGGTCGAAAGGGAGAGCAATCCGACCTCATCACCTGCGGTGCCGGTAAAGCATTTGGTCGTGCCCGTGGCACAAGGCTGATCATTGTTGTCCTGGATGCAATTCGTATTATTCGCGCCGACACAGGTGCTCGTGTGCACCACCGGCGTCCGGTTCAACTCGTGGAAAATGCAATTGGGAGCAACCGAGCTATAGGTGCTGATGGCGAGAGGGTTTGATTCACACGTGTACACACTGGGCTTAGTGGTTGAAGTGTTCTCAGCGGTCGTGGTCCCATACTCGTTGCGGGCAAGGGCATAAAACGTATAGTTTGCCTGTCCCTGGCGCGTGAGCTCAGCAGGACTGCCTGATGGGTTGGCCTGATTGATGAGCCCGATGATGCCAGTGAGCATGGGAGCGACAAAAGAAGTGCCGCCCGCCGACAATGCGGCCGCGTCCGAGCCAACTGCATAATCGCACGAACCTATATTGGAATCGCAAAAGACCAGCAGATGATTCCAGAACCCGCCGTCAGAGGCAAAGAACGACAGGTCGGGCAGATTCCGGAAAGACTTAGACGTGAAATTGCTGCCTAGGCCAACGCCGTACGCGCTCTGCCAGGTCGGCAGGGCGTAAATCGTGCTGATGCCTCCGCCACCGCCGTCCAATGTCAGACCTATTCCGTCAACGTTACACAACTCTGCCGGCGTTACCCCAACAAATGCTGCCGCTACGGTGCTGCCGCAGGTGTTGTTCCACGACTTCTCCGGCATGTAGGAAAGCGCCGATCCATAGGGCGCGGTGTCATTGCTATTCCAGTATGGAGTGGGAATAGTTCCGCCATTTTCGTAGACATCCGAGAAATCAGTCCCGCCTGCCGAAACATTGTAAGGAGTCGAGGTCAATCCGCTGACCGAAATACCGGTCTCCCCGATGCCCGATGCGTCGCCGCGATCGCAGGTGTCATCGCCGCTGTCGCCGGCAGCGACGACCGGGGTTTGCCCTTCTGCGACCGCTTGTTCCCACAGGGTCTTGTAAAAACTGTTCGTCTCGAAACCAGTCGAGTTGGTCACCAATTGGGCCTCGCAAACCCCGTAGCTGACGCTGATCGCCGAAACGGAGCTGGCCAGATGATCGACAACGTAGGTACCGGCAAGATCGACCCCGGAGGTGGTCGAGGTATTGGCGCAAGCAACAAAGTCAATGATTGCGGCCGGCGCTGTCGTCCCGACCCACTCCGCATCCAAGGAAGCTTCAGCCTGGGCGTCGCCCCCCAACGCCCCTGGATTGTTGCAATAGCCGCTGATGCCGAACATCCAGTTGACCCCGCCATGAGTGCTGTTGGGAGTAGCTGGATACGCGGGGAGTCCAAATTGAGATCGAAACGTGGTAACGTCCGTCTTTTGGATGTCGGTGGGTTCGATCACCGCCAGTGTCTGTCCCGCGCCATTGATCGGTTTCGCTGCCTTCAGCAGGGGATCCTCATTGTAGATCGTGTAAAAATCCTGCGGGCCAACGGCCAGAAACTCGGTGCCATCGGCGGCGAAAGTGAGCAGGGGACTGCCGCTAGACTCATGACCGTTCTCTCCCATATGCTGCCACAAATGTGTTTTTGCATCTCGACGGATTGGACCGTCCACATGCACCATAGGCTTGGGAAAGAAATCGTGAAGGGAACGAAAGCCCGCAATTACGGGTGCGAGGGCTGCCGGTACGTCAGGCGAACTCATATTGGCAATGTGTTGCCGGCCATTCACATTGAGCTTGTGAATCTCGGTATGAAACGCGTTCCGCACTTGTCCGGCAGTTCCGCTGAAAATGATTGACGTCCTGCCCGCCGAAACCGTATCCACCCTGAAGCCGTGAGCTTCGAGCCACGTGGTCACGGCGGAAATGTCTGCCTCCGCTATCCCATAGCAGGCGCCGAATTGTTCTGCACTGAGCCATTGGTGAAACTGTGGTGAGCGGCTATTGTGCATCTGGTCGATATGCGTCATCAGAGCCAGTTCCTGCTCGGTGCTGCGCTGGAGCATTAGGATGATGTGCTCCATCGGCAGGCTGTCATCGACGCTGCCACGGTCGAACTCTGCGCGAGCAAGCGGGTGGACGCCGCCCTTGAGCAGAGTCCGCACGTCATCATTCACGTTTTCGGTGACGCGGGGAATTGCCAAGGACGAGCAATCGGCTGTCGCGACGCTGCCGGCAACCATGGGAATGCTGAAGAACGCGAAAGAGAACAGAAGGGCTACTTTCGTCATTGAAGGCCAGTTCCGTGTGTTTTGCATTAGGGATTATTCCTCACTTCTCAGATCTGCGATTGAATTCCTGGGGGGGGTGCTCCAGGTAGAATCCTCGGTCAGGTACAGGTTCTGGGCCAAGGCACGCGCAGAACTGTTTCCGGCCCTCAAGATTGGTGTAAAGAAAAGCGGGACCAACTATATACCAGGTTCGACTGCTTGCGTTAGTGGGAAAGCACATCTTCCAGGAAAGACGGCTATTTCATTTCGGATACCCACTCATTGACCCAGCCGGGGTTACCCAATTCTCAACGAAGTGAAATTGATTTAACTTGTAACCGTGCGGTTACGAGTGTAAACGCCGGTTCCCAACAGTGATCCAGCCCGTACAATGGTGTTGACGCTGCGAAACTGTGGTTGTCTTCCCACGGGATATGAACACATCCATCGAGCGCGCCAACTTTCCGCCAGATCTGCCGTTAACGAAAGCATCGTTCTACTCCGCAGGTAGTTCATTAGGCAGCATCAGCATAGGAACACGTAGCGGTTACGAATACGTCACCTTCGATTACGACTCTCAAAGTGGCGACATGTCTCACACGGAGACTGTGGTCGCAATCAAGACCAACTCACCAAAAATCCCTGATACGAACCTCTCACGCGCATCGGGCCTGCAACTAGAGAGAGTGGGTGAATGGATATTTGCGTTCGAGGCACGACGCATCGTCAGCCATAGCACAATTCCAAAAGTCGTCGACGACATTGTCGATCTGCTCGAATACGCGAAGGGTTTTTCGCAGAACACCTGATTTTGGCAGGCCAACCGACGATAAATCGCCGTTACACTCATTGTCAGGTCAATGAGCGCTATCGTCTGATTTCATAAACCGTTATAGGTCGTCCTCGTCATCCCATTCGTACCCACATGAGTTGCACGCACAGATTCTCGCGTGGACGGCAATGGGATCGCTCAGCGAAGATGCAGTGTTAGCCAATGGCTTGTCGAGTTCACGGCACGTCACATCCGTGGAGTAGCACTTTAGGCAGCGCAGTTTTTGGTTTGCTTCGTCATCCTTCTCGGTCGTGTCCGGGAATCTCTGTTGTGCGACTGCCGTTGCCGCTTCGCTTTCGAGCGGATCACGCGGTATATCTCTGAAGGGAGTGAAAGCCCCAGTTCCTTCACTTCCCCTTCATCATGACCGAGCCAGTGCGCAACTTCGTGCCAAACGACTTGTTTCACTTCGGCTGGCAGATTTCCCTTTGAACACCGCAGAATCGGACCTCGAAAAACGAATATCAACTCGGGAGAAGTCTCACCAAATTGTGTTGGCGTTTGGCCCTGCTTACTCCGCTGTAGCATCCCAACAGTTCAGTGCCCGGGGGCCAATCGCTGCGCTTCGACATCCTCTCGAACATCTCCACGGGCGGCTCATCGGCTACCTGAATACCGGGAAAATCTGGCAGGTTTCTGATCTTCTCGGGCATTGTGCCGTATGCCCACTGGACGATATTCTCGAAGCTGGTTGTATTGGAGGGTTCAGTCATGGCGTACTTGCTGTCGGTCTTAATTGTATGCGCGCAAATTGGTTCGCTCCTCTCGAAGGCAATCGAAGTCGGTTGTTTCTCAGCAACGAAAAGCACAGTTTCCTAGGAATTTCTCTGTGGGCAGCAGGGCAGCACCGCCCCTTTGAAGGGGGGTGAGCGCACTGGCTTGATTACAACAATCACGGAACCGAGGAGCGGAGTGGCAGTTTGATTTTGAGGTCAGCACGCCACTGACCCTCACGAAGCTCAATTGCCTGCGCTCGATCTCTATTGGTGCAGCAAAGAATGATATGGAATCACCCAGGGCAATCACCCATGATCGATCCGTGCTGCCCGTATTTTCCAGTGTTTAGCAGTCCCACGGCAAGCATTGAAGTTGTAGGAAACACTGGATGTGTGAGTTCTGAAAAGGCTGGCGGCGGCTCAACTTTCGTCTCTGGCACCACATTTCAAGTTATGCGGGCAGAATTTCATGTTTTGCGCAAACCCACACTTCGATTCGACTACACTCCCTTCGCCACCATCTTCCCCGCCGCATCCGCCTCCACATAAGCCCACGGCACCTTCGCATCGTGGGTAAAAACTGTCAGCCACTTCTCGGCGAGAGCCTTGGCGTAATACTCCTTCTTGCTCTCGATGGTTTGCAGCGGGTAGAGGTCGAAGGCCATGCCCCAGGTGATGTCGATATGCGCGGTGGTGGGGATGAGGTCTGAGATGTAGCAAGCGGTGCGGCCTCCGCTTGCGACGATTACGGCTTGCAAGCACGCAGTGTGGCCGGGGAAAGTTTTCACTGAGATGCCGGGGACGATTTGCTCGCCGCCTTTGAGCAGCGTCATCTGGCCGCTTTGGACAAGCGGATCGTAATTGTCGGAAATGTAGCTGATCGAATCACGCTCGCTGGGACGGCGCGCGTATTGCCATTCGCCCTCGGGCGCGTAATATTTCGCCCGCGGAAACGTGGGGACGATTTTGCCGGTCTTGTCGCGCACCGTGTTCCACCCGCAGTGATCGAAATGCAGATGGGTATTGATGACGATGTCGATGTCTTCGGGCGAGACTCCGGCGACGGCGAGATTCGCCAGCAACTGCGCGGGCTGGCCGTAGAACTTGATCATCCGCTCGGACAATTTGTTACCCATGCCAGTTTCGACCAATACGTTTTGCTTCCCGGCGCGGATGAGCAGTGAGTTCAGGCCGGCCTGAACGTAGTTTTTTTCATCAGCCGCCGCCTTGCGCGACCACATGATCTTGGGTATCACGCCGAAGAATGCGCCGCCATCGAGCGGGTAGGTGCCGTCGGAAAAAGTCGAGAGCTCGAAGTCGCCGAGGGTGAGCATCTGCATAAATCTAGTTTGCCATAAAGTTTGGATCGATCCCCGGACGGAGCCTGCCCCGAGCTTACTGAAGGGGCGTCCGGAGCTACGTGAGCTGTTACTCTCATTCGATATGGAGCGGCCGGCAGGCGTGACTGCAATTGCAGGCGCGTTTTTTGTAGTCGCGGGATATCTCTTCGCCGCTGGCGCTATCGAAGTCGTCGCGCCGGGCACGATCTCGCCCACGATGAGAGCGCCGTTTATGTACGGGCGCGAACTTGCCGGACCGCAAAGCGCGACACTCGTGGGCGCGGGATGGGCGCTGGTCGGCTGGGGTCTGCTTCAAATTCGCAACTGGGCTCGCTGGTCGGCGATGGTGCTGTTGGTGCTGGGAGTGGTGGAGAGCATACCCGCCGTGTCCGCCGCTGCGACGGATCTGAACTGGCGGCTCGCCTGGTATGGCGGCCAGATGATGGCGAAAGTAGTAGCTGTGTGGTTTCTGGCTCAATCTCCCGACGTGATCGAAGCCTTCAAGGGGAGATAGATCTCGGGTCTGCTTTACCGCCTCGCTTTCGCTGGCTCTTTCTCTCCCACGCGCTTGCTGACTTCAAATTTCATCTTGCTGGACTTCTTGTCAGCATCCACCACGATGTGATCGCCGTGCAGGATTTCGCCGTCGAGAATTTTCAAAGCCAGCGGGTCCTGCACTAGCTTCTGAATCGCGCGTTTGAGCGGGCGCGCGCCGAAGTTGGCGTCGTAGCCCTGGGTGAACAAGAGTTCTTTGGCCGAATCGGTGAGCTCGATCGATATTTTGCGATCGGCAAGCAGACGGCGCACATCCTCCAGGCGTAGCTCGACGATCTTCACCAACTGCTCTTTGCCGAGCGGGCCAAAGACGATGATGTCATCCACACGGTTGAGGAACTCAGGGCGGAAGTGGCCGTGCAGCGCGGTCATCACCTGTTCGCTCGCTTTCTCGAAATCTTCTGGCGTGCGCAAGTTTTCGGCTTGCAGATAACTCGAGCCGAGATTCGAGGTCATGATGATGATCGTGTTCTTGAAGTCGACCACGCGGCCTTTGCCGTCGGTGAGCCGGCCATCGTCCATGATCTGGAGCAGGATGTTGAAGACATCAGGATGAGCTTTCTCGATCTCGTCAAACAGCACAACCGCGTAGGGACGCCGACGGACCTGCTCGGTAAGTTGTCCACCTTCTTCGTATCCAACGTAGCCTGGAGGCGCACCGATTAGGCGTGCCACGGAATGCTTCTCCATGTATTCGGACATGTCGATGCGCAGCAGAGCACGCTCATCGTCGAACAAGAACTCGGCGAGAGCGCGGGCGAGTTCGGTTTTGCCGACGCCGGTTGGGCCGAGAAAAATAAACGAGCCGATGGGACGCTTGGGATCGCTGAGACCGGCACGTGAGCGGCGAATGGCATTGGCGACGCGCTCAAGCGCCTGATCCTGGCCGACGACGCGCTGGCGCAGACGTTCTTCCATGGTGACCAGCTTTTTTACTTCGCCTTCGAGCATTTTAGAAACTGGAATGCCCGTCCATTTCGAGACGATGCGAGCGATATCTTCTTCGTCCACTTCTTCTTTGAGCATGCGCGGAGCGCCGGTGCCTGTTCCGTCGCTACCTTTGCCGTCGATTTTGGCGGATAGCTGATTTAATTCTTCTTCGGCTTGCCGCAACAGGCTGTAGCGAATTTCGGCGACGCGTTGCAGATTGCCTTGGCGCTCTTCGGCCTGCTCTTCGATTTTGAGCTTCTCGATTTTTTCTTTCAGCTCGCGGGAGCGGGCGATGAGATCTTTTTCTCTTTTCCAGTTGGCCTTGAGAGCGTTGGATTTCTCGCGAATTCCCGCAAGTTCCTTCTCGATGACGGCAAGGCGGTCTCGGGAGTTGTTATCGTCTTCCTTTTTCAGCGCCTGTTTTTCGATTTCCAATTGCGTAGCACGGCGCTCGAGTTGATCGATCGCGGTGGGAAGAGAATCGATCTGAATGCGGATGGAGGCGGCGGCTTCGTCGACCAGGTCGATGGCCTTGTCGGGCAAGAACCGGTCAGAAATATAGCGGTGCGACAGCGTGGCGGCGGCCACGATGGCCGAATCCTTTATTCGAACCCCATGATGCACCTCGTAGCGCTCTTTCAGGCCACGCAGAATCGCGATCGTGTCCTCGACGTTGGGCTCGCCGACGAAAACAATCTGGAAGCGGCGTTCGAGGGCGGCATCTTTTTCAAGGTATTTGCGGTACTCGTTGAGCGTGGTCGCGCCGATGGCGCGCAGTTCCCCGCGAGCGAGCGCGGGCTTGAGCATGTTGGAGGCATCGATGGCGCCTTCGCTGGCACCGGCGCCGACGAGTGTGTGAAGCTCGTCGATGAATAGAATTATCTGGCCTGAGGAGTCCTCGATTTCTTTCAGGACGGCCTTGAGGCGATCTTCAAATTCGCCGCGATATTTTGCCCCGGCCAGCATGGCTCCTAGATCGAGCGCGACCACGCGCTTGTTCTTGAGAACTTCGGGAACGTCACCGGAAATGATGCGCTGGGCCAGACCTTCGACGATGGCAGTCTTACCCACGCCGGGCTCGCCGATGAGCACGGGATTATTTTTCGTGCGCCGGGAAAGAACCTGAACCACGCGGCGGATTTCTTCATCGCGGCCGATGACCGGATCGAGCTTGCCCCGGCGGGCCTGCTCGGTGAGGTCGCGAGCGTAGCGCTCAAGGGCCTGATACTTTGCTTCGGGATTCTGGTCGGTTACTTTTTGCGAGCCGCGGACTGAGGTGAGGGCTTTCAGAATCGCGTCGTAAGTTGCGCCGTGGCGGGCTAGGATCTGTGCCGCCGCATCCTGTTTCAAATGCGTGATAGCCAGCAGAAGATGCTCGGTGGAGACGTATTCGTCCTTGAAGTTGGAGGCTTCTTTGAAAGCTTGCTCCAGCAGTTTGTTGGCGGCGTTCGAAAGCGTGGCTTGTACCGATTCCCCGGAAACTTTGGGGAGCTTTTCGATGTCGCGGTAAAGATCGCTGAGAACGGCTTGCGGACCGATGCCAATTTTTTCGAGGACGGGCGGGACGATTCCTTCTTTGTCCTCAAGCAGGGCCGCCAGAAGGTGTATGGGCAGAAGCTCGGGGTTGCCGTGCTCGGAAGCGAGGTCGTTCGCGCGCTGGACGGCTTCCTGCGCTTTGACGGTGAATTTTTCCCAACGGATGGGCATGGATGACTCCAATTTCCAAATTTGGTAATTGTCGAATCGGGTAATCTGAAGGCCGAGAAGATCGCCGCTCGACCCACACATTTCAGATTGCCGAACTACACAATTGGTGGCTGCAAAATAAACTGGAGGCGGCCAGTTTTTGCCGCCTCCCGCTGATTGTAGACT
>Ga0209333_1001230_pt1 | contig 12834 bp, 13 predicted proteins | sample BlaSpr_A8_OM2_O3_FD_187982 | JGI IMG/M metagenome (GOLD analysis project Ga0209333, IMG submission 187982) | Forest soil microbial communities from Thunder Bay, Ontario, Canada - Black Spruce, Ontario site 2_A8_OM2_O3 (SPAdes) (version 2) | ecosystem: Environmental > Terrestrial > Soil > Boreal... | reverse complement strand
GTTGTATGCCCCAGGCCGTTGAGAAACATGATGACCGCATACGCCCACGCCAGCGGCCGCAAGCCGTTCATCCCGCGCGCCGCCACCGGAGCCAGGCAGAAGAGCAGGCCGCATACCAGGATGTGCCCGATCAGATATTCCCGCAGCTCGATCGTGAGCGCGGGAAACCAGGCCCAGCGCTCATGCAAGATGGTCACAGTTGGGTTATAGACCGCAAGAAAACCGGTGGAAGCTTCATCCACGATGTGCAGCGCGAAGGCCACGCACAGCGCAAACCACGCACTGCCGAAACCCGACGCGGAGAGTGCGGCAGGAGCTTGCCTCATGAAAAACGCCCGTCACCCGAATTCTCAATCACCCCACTGACAATTGGCAATCGAAAACCCGCCCCAGAAGGCGCACTGATGGGCACCGTCAGTCCGCCCGTTTACCGTGCCACTTCGCTCATCAGCGCCAGCAGATTCCCCTCGGAGTCGCGAAAGAACGTCATCCACAAGTCGTGCGTCGGCATTTTCGCGATCAAGTGCGGTTCGTCTTCGAAGCTTACGCCGCTTTCCTTCATTTTTCCGTAAGCCCCTTGAATGTCAGGCACGGCAAAATACAGCACCGAGCTGGGATGATCGAACTCGGGTTTTTCCGCCCGGTCCAGCATCAGGCGCACTCCGCCGCAATCGAAAAATGCCAGCCCCGGCGGCGCTTTGAAAAGCAGTTTCAAGCCGAGTTTGTCCTGGTAGAAGGCCGCCGCGCGTTCTACATCTTTGGCGTTAATGGCGATCTGGCCGAGGCGGGTAATTCCAACTCCGGTTGCGGTGGCGCTCATGTCCTTGACCTCCGAAGCTATATTAGTTAGCATAGCTAACTATAATCGATGGCAAAAGTCAAGTCCGAAAACGTCGAGCGCAGAAGTGTTGCATCCCGGCCGGCGGCCGTGGAAGCCGCCGATCGCCTTCATTCCGCCGCCATCCATCTGCTGCGCCGCGTGCGTCGGCAGGATGTGGCTTCTGGCATAGGCCCGGCGCAGCTCTCCGCGCTTTCCGTGCTCGTGTTCGCCGGCCCCAAAGCGCTAGGCCAACTCGCCGCAGCCGAGCAGGTCAAGCCCCCGACCATGAGCCGCATCGTTGCCGGACTCAAGCGTGGCCGCTTGGTAGAAATCACTCGCGATCCCCACGACGCACGCCGCATGCACATCCGCTCGACCGCCAAAGGAACGAGCCTTCTCCAGCGGGGACGCAAGCGCCGCATCGACTATCTCGCGGCCCATCTCGATTCACTCGCCAGAAGCGAGCTTGCTCGCCTTGCGACGGCCGCCGCTATCTTGGAAAAACTGCTGAGCAACTGGCGCTGACCTGTCCCGGCATGCACGCTGCTCTAATCCAGTTTAGAATGTCTGCGCCGTAGTCAAAATAAATTGAGGACGATCATGCCCCGAGTGTGGATTCTTCTTGCCGCTTGCATTTTTGCTCTCAGTCCGGCCGCCGCTCAGGACCAGGACTTCAGCAAAGTCCAGATGAAGGTCGCAAAGGTGGCCGGTAACGTCTACATCCTGCAAGGTGCTGGAGGGAATATCGGCGCGTCGGTTGGCGACGACGGCATCGTATTCGTTGACGATCAGTACGCCCCGTTAGCCGACAAGATTCAGGCTGCGTTGAAAGGTATCACCGACAAGCCGGTGCGGTTTATCATCAACACGCACTATCACCCCGATCATACCGGCGGGAATGCCTACTTCCAGAAACAAGCTCCGATTATTGCGCAAGAAAACGTTCGCAAACGCCTGGAAAGCGGCGGTGGGGGAGGCAACGGCGGTTCCATTCACATGGACATGAAACCCGCGCCCCACGAGGCGCTGCCCATCATCACCTTCGATCACGACGTCACCGTTCACCTGAACGGCGAAGACATCCGTGCTCTGTATTTCCCCGCTGGGCATACTGACGGCGACTCGATCATTTTCTTTCCCCACTCCAATGTCGTGCACATGGGCGACGATTTCGTCACCTATGGCTTTCCCTTTATTGACGTGGAGAGCGGCGGCAGCATCAACGGCATGATCGACGCTGTGGCCCAGGTCATCTCGCAATTGCCTGCAGATGTGAAAGTGATTCCCGGGCATGGACCGGTCTCCAGCCTGGACGACGTGCGGTCCTATCTTGCTATGCTGAAGGAAACGCGAGACGCGGTGCAGAACGCATTGAAAGAAGGCAAAACGCTCGACCAGATGAAGCAGGCGAAGCTGCTCGATCCCTGGAAGAAGTATTCCGGAGATTTCGTCAACGAAGATGTTTTCCTGGAGACTTTATACAATTCGCTGACCGGGCAGAAAACCGGGAAGCTCATCAAGCACAATTGACGCCTGGGCAGCCGTACCATTTTTTGAAGGAGCCTCATTCTACTTTGCGAATGACACGCCGCGAATTTGCGCATTCCACCCTGCTCGCAGGCGCGGCCGCCGCTCTGCCCGCGGGTCTGTTCTTGGCTTGCACAGTGTCGAATGCTGCGCGCACGGCCAATTCTGCTCCTCTCGCCAGTTCGCACTCCATGCAGTTTGATCCTGCTTCCGAGATTTCTTTTCCGCGGAATTTCTTTTGGGGCGCAGCCACTGCCGCTTACCAGATCGAAGGTGCGTGGAAAGAAGACGGCAAGGGCCAATCGATATGGGATCGCTTCACACATACTCCCGGCACAATTAAGAACGGCGATACCGGCGACGTGGCCTGTGATTCCTATCATCGCTGGCGCGAAGACATCGCGTTGATCCGCGCGATGAACTTGAACAGCTATCGTTTTTCGATTTCCTGGCCGCGCATTCAGACTGTGGGCTCGGGCTCCGCGAATTCCAAAGGAGTCGACTATTACAGCCGTCTAGTCGATGCCTTGCTCGAGGCCCGCATCCGGCCCTTTGTCACGCTCTACCACTGGGACCTGCCGCAGACCTTGGAAGATGCCGGAGGCTGGCCCAATCGCGATACAGCTTCCCGCTTTGCTGACTACGTGGAGCTCGTCGCTCGCGCCTTGGGCGACCGCGTTTCCGATTGGATGCTGTTCAACGAACCGGCCGCGTTCACGTACAGAGGTTATCTGCAGGGCGAGCTTGCACCCGGGAACAAGAGCCTTGTCGATTTCCTGCGCGCTACGCACACCGTGAACCTGGCGCAGGGCGCTGGTTTTCGATCCCTGAAGGCAACTTGTCCCGCTGCGCGAGTAGGGACTGCATTCAGTATGTCGGCGTGCGAACCGGCGACGAACTCCGACGAGGACAAACTAGCGGCCGAACGCGCTCATGCCATCACTAACCGCTGGTTTTTGGAGCCTGCGCTCAATGGCCGGTACCCGGAGGCGTTCACATTCTTGCCGGAAACGGCCATGAAAATCAGGTCAGGGGACCTCGACAAGATGCGTGCGCCGCTCGACTTCATTGGAATCAATCTCTACTACCGCACCATCGCGTCGGCGCCCAGCGCGTTGGAGCGGATCGCGCATACGCAGCAATGGCTGTTCCCGGTGAAGATGGTGGGCGGCCAGCAAGGTCCGAAAACCGAGATTGGATGGGAAGTTTGGCCGCAGGCGCTCTACGAAATGGTCATGCGCATCAGCCGCGACTTCAACCGTCCGCAGATCGAGATTACCGAGAGCGGGTGCGCCTACAACGACGGCCCCGACGCGAACGGCGTGATTCGCGATACCCGCCGCATCGAGTATCACCGGCAATATCTGCAAGCGCTGGCCCGCGCTATCGCCGATGGCGCGGACATTCGCGGCTATCACGCGTGGACTCTGATGGATAACTTCGAATGGGCGGAAGGTTTCAGCCAGCGCTTCGGCCTGAACTACGTTGATTTCAAGACGCAGCAGCGCACCATCAAGGAGTCGGGACGATGGTATGCGAAGGTGGCCGCTGGAAATGCGCTGCCCGCAGTCGTTGCCTAAGCAGTAGCTTTCTGCGTGCCAATTCGAGTTCTGCAGTCTTGCGTTTCGCGCCTAGTTAGGAAGCTTCAGGCGGTCGCGCTCCTCGGCGAGCTTTCTCTGCAATGCCGGGTTCACCAGCGAGACCGGAACGTTCATATCACCAACTTTGAATTCCGTGGGCTCGAACGTCGCGTATCCATCTTTCGATCCCATGTGGCCGGAGATGGTGACCCAGACGTCTTTCCCGGCGATCTCGGTGAGAAACCGTCCGTGAACAACATCGCCCTCGTAGGTCACCTGTTGATCTTTGATGTTTGGCTCTCCACTGCCTGCGTCGGAATCCGGCGAGAGACCCCCTGTTCCCGCGGCGCTGGCCGCTCCGGCGGCCTGAGCCAGCAAGGCGCTAATTCCGTCAGAGTTGGAGTGAGCCTCGGCTTTCGGCTGAGGGCTGGAGGCAACGGTCTGCTGGTTCCGCGACGGGGCCGTCTGAAGATTTTGGCTGGGAGCAGAGGCTGCTTCCTGAGCGACCTGCTCAAACTGTTCCAGCTTTTGCCCAACCGACTGCGCCGGGGCGGCGACCGCTGTTGCAGTGCGCGGCTGTGCTACGGGAGCGGGCTTCTTCAGTACCAGAACAATAGCTACGACTGAGGCCAGTAGGGTCGCGATACTGATGATGCGGTCGAGCTTGATTTTCATGGAAGGTCTCGAACGGTCAGCCCGGAACACACAGGCCCACCATCATCGTATCGATTACGGGGGCGAGGAATCAGATTGCGGAAGTCATGCCCTCGGGATGGTACTTCGGTAACACGCTCGTCTGGATCCCAAATCCTCAGCTTAGCTTCCTGGTCAGCAGTTCATTCACCAACTGCGGATTGGCTTGGCCTTTGGATGCCTTCATCACCTGGCCGACGAAGAATCCGATCATGGTCGTCTTGCCCGCGCGGTATTGCTCGAGTTGTTTGGGATTCGCGGCGATGACTTCGTCGATGATTTTTTCCAGTGCAGAAGTGTCCGAGGACTGCTGCGGGCGGCCTTCTTGCTCGTAGACTTCGGGAAAATCCTTGTTGCGCTCGAAGCTTAGATCGTAGAGATCCTTGAGCATCTTGCCGGAAATGGCTCCGCTCTCCACCAGATCGGCGGACGCCGCCACGCCTTGCATCGAAATCGGAGACTGATCAATCTCTACTCCTTTGGCTTTGAGACGGCCCATTAGCTCGCCCTGCACCAGGTTCGCTACGCGCTTGGGGTTTTTCGCGGCCTTCGCCGCAGCCTCGAATTGATCGGCCAGCGACTTTGATACCGTCAGGACTTGCGCATCGTATTCCGTGATGCCATATTCCTTCACCAGGCGCGCGCGGCGCGCTTCCGGCAGTTCGGGCAATGTCTTCGTGATCTCGGCCTTCCACTTCTCGTCGACCACCAGCGGCAGCAGGTCGGGCTCGGGAAAATAGCGGTAGTCGTGGGCCTGCTCTTTCGAGCGCATGCTGTAGGTCTTGCCTTCGTGCGAGTTGTAGAGGCGGGTTTCCTGCACGATCTTGCCGCCGGCTTCGATCACCTCAATCTGGCGCGCGATTTCGTAGACCAGCGCCTCGCGGATGAAGCGGAACGAGTTCACATTCTTGATTTCGGCTTTGGTGCCCAATTCTTTCTGGCCCCAGGGACGGACGCTGACGTTGGCGTCGCAGCGCAACGAACCCTCTTCCATGTTGCAGTCGCTGACGCCGGTGTAGAGAATGATCTCCTTCAGGCGCGTGAGGTATTCGTAAGCTTCGTCGGGCGTGGCGATGTCGGGTTCGCTGACGATTTCGATCAGCGGCACGCCGGTGCGGTTGAGGTCGATTGCGGTTTTTTCGGCCGCGCCGGGAAAGCCCTCGTGCAGGCTCTTGCCCGCGTCTTCTTCGAGATGCACGCGGGTGATGCCGATCTTCTTGGCAGTTCTCAGTTCTCGGTTCTCAGTTCTCAGTTTCTGGTTTCCGTCGTCCGTCTTCGACGCTTGCACTTCGATGTATCCATGCTCAGCTAGCGGCTTGTCGTATTGCGAAATCTGGTAGCCCTTGGGCAGGTCGGGATAGAAATAATTCTTGCGCGCGAAGATGGAAGTTTCGTTGATGCGGCACTTCAGGGCCATCGCCGCCCGTGTGGCGAACTCGACCGCCTTGCGGTTCAGCACGGGCAACGCTCCGGGCATGCCGAGGCAGACAGGGCAAACATTGGTGTTTGGCGCAGCGCCGAAGCGGGTGGAGCAGGAGCAGAAGATCTTCGACGCAGTCAGAAGCTGGACGTGCACTTCGAGTCCGATGACCGGCTCGTAGGTGGTGAGGGTGGCGACGGGTGTCTCGGCGGTGGACATGTCGGGATTATATAGCCGAGATATCTGACCGCTTCTAAGGAAAGCGGAAGGGAGGGCCGCCTTAGCATCGATTCCAGAGAGTAGACAGGCTTACTTGGTTTTCATTGCCACATCCTTAAACGCCCTACACTTTCTGAGAACAGCGGCAACAGTCTCCGGCTCGGCGAAAAGTTTGCCAGCTCCTTTGCGGTTACAGTCTCCCTGAATTCCGCCGAGCCCGAGCACGCAGGTTTCGGCAGCGTTGGCTGAAACTTCGTCCGGGAATTCGAGGGTGTATATATTGATCACATTCCGAACAGATTTCACCCCGATGCAGGTGTCGCTGCTGAACTGGGGACGGTTGGCTGCCGATCCGTTTGTGACACGCGTGCGCGTGCCCGTACCCTGCGACGACGGAACGCGGTTTGAGTTCGAATTCGTGCCTGGTGACGAGGACGGAATCGGAGGATGTGATGCTCGATCCTCGATTCTTGCTTCTATCGTAGAGCTATCGATCCCATTCGCCTGCATTTCTTCTCTATAAGCGGCAATTAAGTCGTAGGCGCTGGTGATTGCCCCTTTGTGGCTGGACAGGCGCTTCTGGCAGTTTTTCGATGTTCCATAATAGTAGAGGGTGGCATTAGAGGTCCCCGACCCATCGATGTACATGTAGTTGCATGCGCCACTGGTCACGGCGTCAAAGTCGGAGTCCTGTACATTAGAGACTTTCGTCCATCCAAGGGTTTTAAGAACATCCGTCGCAACGGTAGTGGCGGGCAAATAGCTTGGCAAGCTCGCGGCAAAGAGGGTTGCAATTGCTACGCCCCTGGCCACGACTCGAATCAGGGAAGACGGAGTTTTCGAACGGTTGCCCATGGGCCGATTCTCCTGACCTGAAGTGCGAATGCTATGTTGGACAGTACGACTATACATTGCACAAACGGCTCAAGCGTGAATACCGGATCGCTCGCAAATCGCCTCTGTTATCGCTACAGCACCACGGGTCGTCGATGAGCTTCACGTGCACTGAACCCGGGGCCTGAGTATCATCCTCTTGCAAATGGAGCGCTCCGAGAATATATTCTGGTGGCCGATCCGCAGTCAAGACACTCTGCCGCGGATAGGCCTGCATAAGGCTTGAGCTCGGGCGTGCCTTGAGTTTTCTTCGAATGTCAGTGCGAGCCCCAAAAGGAAACCATGAACCATAGCATGGGTTTGTTGAAAACCGCGGTTGTCCTTCTGCTAACGTCGACCGGATTGATTAGTTCGGCGGCGGCACAACAAGAGCCGACCACGGGACAACCCGTCGCCAAAGTGAACGCCGACATTCGTGCAAAGCTCGGCATGGGCGTTAATAGTTTCAACCACAAGGAGTTTGGGGAATGCGTAACCGGCAAGATCATCTCCGACGATGATCCGGGCAGTTCCTCAGTCACCTACAATCTCGAACTCATGCGCTCCTATGAAGAGTTCCAGAGAGAAACGACCGCCGAAGCCAGCTTTTCGACGGATGTCGCCAGCTTCAGTGCCAAGGTAAAGTCCAAGTACGAAGAGTCTGTAAAAACCTCGAGCAGCACACAATTTTTGCTGGTGAAAGAGCGCGTCCTGTACAACCCAAGCTACTACTTTCGAAAGGTCAAACTAGACTACGACGAGCCGTTGAAGAAGGGTGACGAGCAAAGTCAGGCAGAGTTCTTCAGCAGGTGCGGGGACGAGTACGTCTCGGAGGTTCAAAATGGGGGGTGAATTCCTCGCCATGGTGACGCTCGCCGAGAGCGAGGAAGAACTCAAGAGCCAGCTCAATATAAAAGCCGGCGCTAACAGCGTGAGCACAGAAGCAGAGGCGGAGTTCAACCAGAAGATGCAGCGCCTGCGAGAGAATACGAGTGTCCGGGTTTTCTCGACCCGCATGGGCGGCTCGGGAGCAACTCCGGCCGATAGTCTCGACGCAATTCTTGCGTATGCCCACAATTTCCCTAAGCTCATCGATGGCCGGAGTTTCGTCCCCATGAGCATCGCCGCCAAGGGGTATGAGAAGGTGGGAGCCAAGATCGACGATAACGATGACCTTCGCATCAGCTTCAGCCAAGTTCAAAATGCCGTCGATGCCGCCAATGATGCAGTCCGCCAGTTGACGGCGACGCAAGCGCTCATCAATTTCCACCATCTTCCCGACGCCCCAGGAGACAATCTAAGGGCAACGACCGCCAGCCAGTTAAGTCAAGCCAACCTCGATCAGAAACGTTTAACCGACACATTAAGGAAGTGCGCCGACTACTTCTGGAAAGCAGAAAACTGCCGCTTCTCCACCCGGGACGGCCTTGCCCCGGACAATGCGCAACGCGGTGCTTACTTCCAGCCGCAAGTTGCGCGGAATATCAAGGTTCGTCCCCTGGATCCGAAGTCGCCCGACACAGTGACGATACGTATCGACTCGCCTAAAACGCTGACTTTTCGCGGCAAGTATTGTTACCGTGGTGACGACCCCAAGAACTGCGAGCAGATGGGAAAATACTACGATGGAGGACGAGGCTGGATTGACGTCACCCCACCGGGGCGCGGCAGCCTGAAGTACATTCAGTACCTTCCATTGCAGCCTGGATTGCTGAATATCAGGCTCGTAGATGATCCCTGCTGCTATGGGGACAATACCGGGGATATAACCGCGATCATCTACTGACACCTCTGGGACGCCGTTGCAACCTTGCCGGAACCAGCGGAACCCCTCGGTAAGCGGTGACTTCGCAACCACTACCACCGCACGCCCCCGTGCCTCGCCTCAGCAACACTCAGGCCCGCTGGAGGGAAGTCAGCGGAAATATGCGCCGGCGGGATAGACCTTTAAGACCGGGTCACTTCCCCAGCGGAATCTCAAAGTACATTAACTCCGTGCCTTTGGCGTCGTTGACGCCGGTTACGTAGATGTGTGCGCGGGCGAGGGGGGCATCGATGTCTGCCACGTCGAAGAAGAGGAATCCGGATTGCGTGGTGCGGGGCTCGACGGCTTTGGCGGCGAATTGGGAGGACTCGATCTCGTCCAGTTCTTTTTTGCTGAGGGTGCCTTTCACCTTTTTGTGCGGGACGGGGAACGGCAGGGGCGTAGCCGGATTGGTGTTGGCTTTAGGGTTGGAGAGGCGGCGGGAGATATCGTCGGTTGAGATTGGGGTTAGCTTATCGCGGTTCGCCGTGGTTAAGGTCACCTGCATGTTGGCGATGGAGATGGGCTGATCGCCGGTGTTGGTGACGATGAAGAAGATGGGCAGGAGTCCGTGCTCGGCAAAGTCGACGGAGAAGATTTTTGCTTTGTCGGGAGTGTCGTAGGGGTCGGCGGCAATGGCGACTTTCTCGTCGGTATGGTCGTCATGCGCGGGATAGGTTTTTGCGGGCTGGGCTACGGGCTTGACGAAATCTTTGGCGGCGAGGGAGAGAGAGAACAAGCTTACGGCGCTCGCGGCGACAAGAATACGTACAAGCCTAGCTTTCAGCGCTGGCTGCATGGGCTCGATTATAGAGGGTAATGCCATTTTCTTCGCGGATTGTCTTCGCGACATAAAGCCTTAAACACAGAGGACCCTTCGGCTGCCCCCTCGACTTCGCTCGGGGCTCCGGCAAAACAGGGCAGGCACAGAGGCTCACAGGGTAGATCTGTGTTTACAATGGCTGGACTTGATCTCTTCTCTCTACAGCTTCCTTTACAGCGTGGCGCTCGGGGTTGGGATGTTGGCGAGCCTGCCGTATTGGCTCTGGCAAATGCTGCGGCACGGGAAGTATCGCAAGGGCTTGACGGAAAGGCTGGGCGCGGTGCCGGCGCGGCTTCGGCTGCCGGGAGAACGGGAGCCGGTGATTTGGGTTCACGCGGTTTCGGTGGGCGAAGTGCTGGCGGTCGCGGGGCTGGTGGAGGAACTGCAGCGGCGTTTCCCGCAGCATAGGATTCTCATTTCTACGACCACCGATACGGGGCAGGAGCTGGCGCGCAAGCGGTTTGGCGAGCGCAAGGTGTTTTACTTCCCCATGGATTTTGCATTTGCGGTCCGGCCGTATTTGCGAGCGTTGCGGCCGCGCATGGTGGTGATTGCGGAGACCGAGTTCTGGCCCAACTTCATGCGGCTGGCGCATGCCAGCGGCGCGCGGATTGCGGTGGTGAATGCCCGTATCTCGGACCGGTCGTGGCCGAGTTACCGGCGATTTCGGGGATTACTGCGGAGGCTGCTGGCGAATGTGGATTTGTTCCTAGCGCAGACGCAGGAAGATGCCGCGCGGCTGCAGGATATCGGGGCGAGTCCGGAACGGGTGCGGGTTGCGGGGAATTTGAAGTTCGATATTCCAGGACCTGCTCCGATGGCGATTGTCGAGAGCGTGCGGAAGTCGATCGCGGCGGGAGGAGCGGGGCCGGTGCTGGTGTGCGGCAGCACTGTAGATGGAGAAGAGTCTCTGCTGCTGAAGGCGTTTGAGAATCTGTTGGTGCAGTATCCGCGAGCGGTGATGATTCTTGCGCCGAGGCATCCGGAGCGCTTTGCCGTAGTGGCGGCGCTGCTGGAGCAGATGTCGATACGGTTCTGCAGGCGGTCTCTCTGGAAGGGCGAGGCTTTGGGCGGTGGAGTACTTCTGCTGGATACAATCGGAGAGTTGGCGGCGCTGTATGCGCTGGCCGACATTGCGTTTGTGGGCGGAAGCCTGGTGCCGCGCGGCGGGCATAACATTATTGAGCCGGCGCAGCATGGCGTGGCCACTGTGGTAGGCAATCACACGGAAAACTTTCGCGACGTCGTGAGCTTGTTCCAGAGCCGGGATGCAGTGCGGATTGTTGGTCCGGCGGAGTTTCCGCTGGTGCTTCTGGAACTACTGGCCAACGATGCGGAGCGAAGAGGTTTAGGACAGCGCGCTGGCGAGACCATGCGATCGCAGATCGGCGCTACAGCACGAACCGCCGGTGAACTGCAGGAGTTGCTGGCGCGGCCATGAACTGGAATCCCCTCTCAGCGATATACGGCGGCGTGGTCGCGACACGCAACCTGCTCTATGACCGCGTCTGGTTGCGGTCGCGCTCGCTGCAAGGACCTGTGATCAGCGTGGGGAATCTCTCGGTCGGAGGGTCGGGAAAGACTCCGTTCGTTATTTTGCTGGGCGAGTTGTTGAAGGCGCGCGGAGTGCGCTTCGATGTGCTTTCGCGCGGCTTTGGGCGCAGCACTCGCGGCGTGCTGCTGGTAGAACCAGACGGTCTGCCACGGGATTTCGGCGACGAGCCTTTACTGATTGCGAGGCGGCTGCAGGTGCCGGTGATCGTGGGTGAAGACCGCTACGATGCCGGGCGCTTTGCCGAGGCGAGATTCGGTCCGCAAATTCATTTCCTGGATGATGGGTTTCAGCATCGCGGATTGGGCAGGGATTTCGATATCGTGCTGGTTACACCGGATGATGTGCGCGATCACTTGCTTCCTGGGGGACGGTTGCGGGAGCCTTTGCGATCGCTGCAACGGGCCGACGCTGTGGCGCTGACCAGCGGGGCTTCTCCGGAATCGTTTCCGCTCGCGGGCAAGATGGTTTGGCGCGTGCGGCGGGGGATTGTCGTTGACCATCTCACGGAAGAGATTCCTGCGCGGCCGGTCGTGTTCTGCGGCATTGCGCGGCCGCAAAATTTTCTGCTGCAGTTGCGGGCTGCGGGCGTCGATCCGGTTGCCGAGGCGTTCTTCCGCGATCATCACGCCTACACTGAGAAAGACATTCATGATCTGCTGCAGCTTCGGCGGCAGAGCGAGGCTGGTGGTTTTGTGACTACCGAGAAAGATGCGGTGAACCTGGGCGGCTATCTGGCGGCTTTGGCACCGCTGGCGGTCGTCCCGGTGAAGATGGAGCTTGCCGGCGCGGCTAACGCTGTGGATACCATGCTGCGCGGGATTGAGGTGCGGCGACGACACTCGTGAGAAAATGCCGGAGGGCAGTGGGTCAGTGGTCAGTAATCAGTGGCCAGTGGCCGGCAAAGTTCTCGGGGTTTACCGGCCATTGATCACTGGACCCTGACCACTGCTTTCACAAGAACATCTGATGACGAAACATCTGAAAGAAGTTGACCGGCTGCAGAAGATTGTCGAAGCATTCCCCAAGGTCACGATTACGGTGTTGGGGGATCTGGTGGCCGATGAATTCGTGTATGGAGAAATCTCGCGGGTGTCGCGCGAGGCTCCAGTGCTGATTCTGAAGCACCGCGAACGCACTGTGGTGCCTGGCGGAGGCGCCAACGCGGTGAACAATCTGGCCGACTTGGGGGTGAACGTGCTTCCGGTTGGCGCCATCGGCGACGATGAGCCGGGACGATTGCTGCTGAAGTTTTTTCGCCACAAGCGCATTCCGGTGAGCGGCGTGCTGAAGGATAAGAGTTACACGACAGTTACGAAGACGCGCATTCTTGCGGGCATGACGCACAATTCTCGTCAGCAGGTGGTGCGCGTGGATCGCGAGCCGGAAAATCCTCCGAACCGGCATCTGACTCGCGAGTTATTTCTGGCGGCGCGAGAATATTTGCGGGCTTCGGATGCGCTGCTGGTTTCCGATTACGGATATGGGTCGGCCAGTCCGGCGATTGTGAATACGTTGCGCCA
>Ga0209333_1001229_pt1 | contig 12834 bp, 11 predicted proteins | sample BlaSpr_A8_OM2_O3_FD_187982 | JGI IMG/M metagenome (GOLD analysis project Ga0209333, IMG submission 187982) | Forest soil microbial communities from Thunder Bay, Ontario, Canada - Black Spruce, Ontario site 2_A8_OM2_O3 (SPAdes) (version 2) | ecosystem: Environmental > Terrestrial > Soil > Boreal... | reverse complement strand
ATCTATGGCGTGTTCAACTACCAGGTCTCCCAGCGCCGGCCGGAAATGGGCATCCGCATGGCCCTGGGGGCGCACGCGGGCGACGTGCTCCGCATGGTCCTGCGGGAAGTGGGCATGCTCGCAGCCGCCGGCGTGCTGATCGGAGCGGTCGCGGCGCTGGCCGCCGCACGCTGGCTGGGAACGCTGCTCTACGGCGTGAGGCCGTTCGATCCCCTCAGCTACATTCTAGCGCTGCTGTTTCTTCCGGCCGCCGCGCTGCTTGGCGGATGGCGTCCCGCGGGACGGGCCGCGGCGGCCAATCCGGCCGAACTCATTCGAGAGGAGTAAATATGACAATTCGTCTTACCAGCTTCGTCATTGCCGGCGCGCTGGTGGCTGGCGCCGCAGTGGATGAACGGGGCGCAGACCGCGCCGCCATTCGGGCGCACATCGACCGCATCTTTCAGGCGTTCATCCACAAAGACGCCGCCGAGTTGCGCGCCACACACGCGGCAAATTGGCTCGGTTATCTGCAAGGCTCATCGAAGATGATCCGCGGCGTCGACGAGTACATGCGTAGCGCCGCATATTTCGACTCCAAGAGTCCCTACGGAATGGTGAGCTACAAAATGCGCGAATTCGACATGATTTTCAAGGGTGACGCCGCATTCGTGGCGTTCGTCGCCGAAGTTGACGACAAGACGCCCGACGGACCTTCACAGCGGACGCTCCGGATTACCGATTTTTACACCAAGGAAAACGGCGCCTGGATTCAGACGGGGTCCGACACAGAGCTACACCCTGAATCCGTCGCCGAGGAGTCTCAGAGGTTAAGGAAGCTGTCCGAATCCGAAAAAAAGAGCCTGCTGGAAGCGCGCGAGGCGGTGTGGCGCGCGTATTTTGCGGGCAACCGTATCGCGCTCGAGAAGCTGTTGCCTGCCGAGCTATTGACTATGGATCCGGGCAGCGGCGAATGGGGCAACCGCCAAGCCGTCCTGGAGAATTCGGCGCGCTTTGCCGCGGACGGCGGTAAGTTGGTCCGCCTCGAATTCCCGAAGACCGAAATTCAGGCGTATGGTTACGTGGCGATCGTCTATTCGACCTACCTCTATGAAATCGAACAGGGCGGCAAGTCATTCACAAACTCGAGCAGGGCCACGGAAGTGTTCGTCTACCGGAACGGAGCGTGGGTGAACCCGAGTTGGCACCTGGATACACAGGCGCGATGAATTCCAACACCAGCCCCGATACAAACAATGTCAAGCAAGCCGTCCCATTCCTGGGTGTGGCGAACATGAAGCGTTCTCTTGCCTACTATGTGGAGGGCGTTGGCTTCGCGATGAAGAACAAATGGGAAGTGAACGGCAAGGTGCGCTGGTGTTGGCTGGCGCTGGGCGGCGCAGCCCTGATGCTGCAGGAGTTTGCCACAGAGGGGCACCACACCTGGGTTCCCGAGGGAAAGTTAGGCGTGGGTGTGTCGATCTGTTTCATGTGCGAGGATGCGGTGGCGATCTATCACGAAGTCGGGTCCCGCGGAATAGCGGCGTCGGAACCACAGGTTGGGAATGGATTGTGGGTCACTGGCCTGACCGATCCGGATGGTTACCGGCTGTTCTTCGAGAGCCCTACCGACACGCCCGAAGAGACGAAGCTGTCCGAAGTGGGTCCAGGCTAAGGGCGTGGCACTTCTTCGCCCAGAGCCGTGGCCAGATCGATTTGATGGTCCTGTTCATTCACCAGGATTTGCCGAATTTGCTCGGCCATCGCGAACTCGCCCAGTTCTTCACACTGTCGCACCCGTTCCCGGTAGTTGCGTATCGTTTCAGTCTCATTCTTCAAATCGGCGCGCAGCATCTCCTTCGGGTCGTCGGAGGTCTTCACGGGTCTGGGCGTGGTGATTGGCATTTTACCGAGATAATCGATTTGGCGGGAAATAATCAGCGCGTGGTCGAGCTCCTGCTTGGCATGGATCTCAAGCTGATCCGCAATATTCATATATTCCGCGCCTTTGAGCACCTGCGAATAAACCACATAGGCAATGATGGCCTGATATTCGCGGGCGAGGTCCTCGTTCAACAGATCTGCGAGCTGGTCGCGTGAGATTGTTCCTTGTTGTTTTGCAGGTCGTTTGTGAGCCATGTGGTTTCTCCTGTACTCCGCGGTGTGGTCAATCGTTTGAGTTGAATCCGGAACTCCGGATTTGGCCGGAATCCCCATTTTGACGCACTGGCCTAAGGTAGTAAACACAAATGTTCCCTCGGTGAAGTGGTTCGGGTACCTTTCTATACACTTTTCCGCGCCCGCCGCCGGCAGAGACGCGTTAAGTGCGATTAATTATGATAAAGCAATGCGCTGCACACTTCGCCTTCTTACGGCCGTAGCGTTTTGCTGCCTGCCCTTGCTCTGTCAGTCACCGAGTGTCTTTCGTTCTCAACTGGCCCCGATCCTTAACTTCGAAGCGGGGCCAGCCGGCGGATCGCCGCAAGGCTTGCCGCGCGGCTGGGGCGGCGGCCCGCCGGAGACGATCTTCATGGATGACAAGATCGTCCACAGCGGCAGGTGGGCCGTCCGGCTGGAGCGCAACGCATCCAGTGCAGACAAGTTCTCAACTATCACGATTGGAATACCCGTCGATTTCACCGGGACCCGCGTCGAGTTCCGCGGCTTCCTCAAAACCGAGGACGTGAGTGAATACGCCAGCCTGTGGATGCGCGAAGATGGCGATGGAGGCGCGATCGAATTCGACAACATGGAGAGCCATCACCTGAATGGCACTCACGACTGGGCGGAGTATTCAATCGTCCTTCCCCTTCGGTCTGTGGCGAAACAACTCTTTTTCGGCGTGCTCATCTCGGGCACAGGAAAGACCTGGGCCGACGGCCTGCAATTGCTGGTGGACCGCAAGCCGGTGTCGGAAGCGGCTAAAGCGGAACCGCCCAAGACCGCGCTCGATACCGATCGCGAGTTCGACAAAGGCTCGCGCATTGAACTGCACGATCTCTCCGCAGTGCGGATCGAAAACCTGGCCACGCTCGGCAAGGTTTGGGGATTCCTGAAATATCACCATCCGCAAGTCACTTCCGGCAGGCGCCATTTCGACTACGACCTGTTCCGCGTGCTCCCGGTTATTCTCGCCGCTCAGGATCGCAGCGCCGCAAACGCCGCGCTAGTCCGCTGGATCGCCGGGCTGGGGGACATCGGCCCCTGCGGCGCCTGCGCCAAAATTGACGAACATGACCTCCAACTGAGGCCGGACCTGGATTGGATCTCCGACGACGCGGCGTTGGGAGCGGATCTCAGCCGAACCTTGTGCCGCATCCGCGACAATCGCCCGGCCTACGGGACGCAGTTCTACGTGTCGCTGAAGCCAGGTGTGGCGAATCCTTCGTTCGATCACGAACCGGACTATTGCAACATCGAACTGCCGGATACCGGTTTCCAACTGCTGGCTCTTTACCGCTTCTGGAATATCATTCAGTATTGGTATCCGTACCGCAACGCGATCGGCGAGGATTGGGGAGCAGTTTTGGCCGAGTTCGTGCCACGGATCGCCCTGGCGAAGGATCGTCAAGCCTACCAGCGCGAGATGATGTCGCTCGTCGCCAGGGTCAATGACACGCACGCCAACTTATGGGGTTCCCTGGCCGTGCGGCCGCCCGTGGGAGCCTGCCAGCTTCCTGTCAATGTGCGTTTCGTCGAAAACCAGGCTGTGGTCACGGGCTACTCCAACCCCGATTTGGGAAAGGCCACCGGGCTGAAACCGGGCGATGTCATCCAGGAACTCGATGGCGTCGAAGTGTCCAAGCTCCTCAAGGAGTGGAGTCCGTACTACGCCGATTCGAACCAGCCCGCCCGCCTGCGCGACATCGGTAATTCCATGACACATGGCGATTGCTTCAAGCCCGCGGCCCTCCGTGTGCGCCGTGCCAGCGAGACGCTTGATTTGAGCGCCACACGCGTGTCGCTAAACGAAATCGACCTCAAGACGGCGTGGCATGACCAGCCAGGCGAGACGTTCCGACGGCTTTCGCCCGACGTCGCCTATCTCAAGCTTTCCTCCGTGAAGATCGCGGAGGCTGCCCGCTACATCGACTCCGCGGCGGGGACCAAAGGCCTGATCATCGATATTCGCAATTACCCGTCGGAGTTCGTGGTCTTTGCGTTGGGACAGCTTCTGGTAGACAAACCTACGGAATTCGCACGCTTCACGCAAGGCGACTTGGCTAATCCGGGCGCTTTCCACTGGGGCAACTCGGCGAGCCTTGCGCCAAAGTCGCCGCACTACGCCGGGAAAGTCGTGATCCTGGTAGATGAAGTCTCGCAGAGCCAAGCCGAGTATACGACGATGGCGTTCCGATCCACGTCTGGCGCGGTAGTGATCGGCAGCACAACCGCCGGAGCCGACGGCAACGTGTCGCCGATACCGTTGCCCGGCGGACTTCACACCATGATCAGCGGCATCGGCGTCTTCTATCCCGACAAAAAGCCAACCCAGCGGATTGGCATCGTTGTCGATGAGCAAGTGACACCGACTATCGCCGGCATCCGCGCCGGCCGGGACGAAGTCCTGGAAGCCGCGATCCGCCGTATCTTGGGGGCGGCCACTCCCGCAGAGGTTATCGAGAAACTGGCCGAAGCCCCCAACGTCTCAGTGGCCACGTTCGCAAGAGAGTTCAGCGATGCACAGTCCGGCATTTCTTTGAAGTTGCCGGCTGGCTGGAGCGCCCGGGATCCGTCCCATTGGGGCGATCGGGAAACCACGGTAAGATTCGCTGGAGCGCCGCCCGGAAGCACCGCCGGGCTCTATTTCCGGGTTCTCCACGATCAGCCGAAACCGACAAGGGAAGAGATAGACAAGTTTCTGCAGGATGAAGTTGAGTCCAAGCAGGTACAACGTCGACGGGAGGGTGCGAGTAACTATACCATTCGGGCTGGCGGTTGTTCGGCCCGTACCGTTAGCGGCCACACCGCCTTAAGCTGTGTGGCTGACTATGACGAGGACGGGCACGCCATGGCAGAATACCTCACCTGGGTGCGTACCGAGAAACTGGTTGTCCTGCCTTACGGCGACGCTCCGGCAGCCGGACTCGCCGCCTTCCGGCAGAGCTTCGACCGAGTGATCGAGGCGATTTCAATTCCGTAAAGGGCGACGCAGAAAGTTTTCGGCGCGGCAAGGCTGATTGTATGTGTTAGCGCGAGAATGGATTGCGAATTGTAAGCCCGTCGATCACCTGGCCATCTCGCATATCCTCCGAGTAAAGTGTGCTGGCGCCAACAAGGAGCGCAGCCGCGATGATGAGTGAATCGAAGATTGAATACCCGTATCGCTCGGCAATGTGCACGGCTCGCTCGTGGGTCTCGACCGTAAGAGGGACAGGCTCCGGACAAAAGATTCGAACTATATCGAGGGCGCGCCGAACTTCCTCCCAGCTCCTGTCAAGCTCGCGCCGCGCCACGGCAACGAACTCGTTAAGGACCTGCACTGATACTGCTCGGCCCCCGGCCAGCAGAGTCTCGGCCACCCGCCCGCGCTTGTCGTCTTGGCGAAAGGCGTATAGGATGACGTTGGTATCGAAGAACGGCTTATCGTTCATTCATCTCTTCGCGATTGAATTTGAAATCGGGATGGAAGAACCACTTGACGGAGTTGCTCGAACGCCCTCTCTTTGTATATCCATAAGAACTTGGAGGCAACCCGCGGGAAATGGCGTTCCGGCGGCGCGGGGTGCTCGTGCCGGCTGGATAGCCCGTCCGGCCATGCTAACTTAATCTGAGTGCTGCCCATCGACGAACAGTTAACCTATCTGAAGAAAGGTCTAGCCGAGATCATTCGCGAAGAGGACCTGCGCGAACGCCTGGTGCAAGCGGCGCAGGCCGGGCGGCCGCTGCGCGTGAAGGCCGGTTTCGATCCCACCGCACCCGATCTGCACCTGGGCCACACCGTGCTGCTGCGCAAGATGAAGCATTTCCAGGATCTCGGCCACACGGTCATCTTCCTGATCGGCGATATGACGTCGCTCATCGGCGATCCCACAGGCCGCAATATCACGCGCCCGGCCATGACGAGAGAAGATATCGACCGCAACGCCGAGACCTACCGCGCGCAGGTCTTTAAAATCCTGGATCCGGAGAAGACCGAAGTGCGCTTCAACAGCGAGTGGCTGCAGCCCATGCGCTACGAGGATCTGGTGCGCCTGTGCGGCCGGTACACGGTGGCGCGCATCCTGGAGCGCGCGGAATTCTCGAAGCGCTATAAAGACGGCGTGCCGATTTCCGTACATGAGCTGTTGTATCCGCTGGCGCAGGCTTATGATTCCGTGGCTTTGCAGTGCGACGTGGAAATGGGCGGAACAGACCAGAAGTTTAACTTGCTGGTCGGCCGCGAGATACAGAAAGATTACGGACAGCCGCAGCAGATCGTGGCCACCGTGCCGCTGCTCGAGGGCTTGGACGGCGTCAACAAGATGTCCAAATCGCTGGGCAACTATATCGGCATCACCGAGCCGCCGGAAGTCATGTACCGCAAGGTGATGCAAATCAATGACGACTTGATGTTCCGGTATTACGAACTGCTCACGGACCGCAGCCTGGTGCAGATCGATCAAATACGCGTGCGCATCGCGAGCGGCGAATTGCATCCCATGCAAGCAAAGGGGGAGTTGGCGCGCTTGATCGTCGCGGATTTCCATTCCGCCGCGGAAGCCGCGCGCGCGGAGGAGGAGTTCAACCGCGTAGTGCGCCGCCATGAAGTTCCGGAGGACATTCAAACCGTGCCCGAGCCCGAAGGGGTGCGCATCGCCGGGGGTCTCCGGGTCGATAAGCTGCTGGCCAAGATCGGTCTCGCGGCGTCGGTCTCGGACGCCGTGCGCAAAATTAAGGCGGGCGCGGTCGAGATCGACGGTGAACGCGTGCACGACTTGCTGCTGGCCAAGCCCAGTGCGCCCGCCGAGTTCATCGTTCACGCCGGCAAGAACTGGCGCAAGGTTGTCAAATAGCCGATGCTGGCCTTCCGCGACAATATTTTCCTGGCGGCCGACGCCCTGCGCGCCCACAAACTGCGCGCCTCGCTTACCATGCTGGGCCTCACCATGGGAGTGGCCACGCTGATCGCCGTCATGACCCTGGTACAGGGCGCGAACCGTTACGTGGAGCAGAAGATCGCGAACCTCGGCACTAACGTTTTCCGTATTTCGCGCCTGCCCTTTGTGTTGACGGATTTCGCGGTGGTGGCGCGCGCCCAGCGCAACAAGAATATTCTGCCGGAGGACATGCAGGCCGTGGCGGAAGGCTGCGCGCATTGCCAGTACGTGGGCGCCTCGGTGGCCAGCACGCTGGGAGTGCGCTATCGCGACCGCGACCTGGAGGATGTCTCGCTCTACGGCCACACGCCCAACATGGCCGATATCGACACGCGCACCCTGGCGCTGGGCCGCTATTTTACGGAGCCGGAAGACCGCCATGCGGCGCCTGTGTGCCTGCTGGGCGACCGGCTGGTGAGGGAACTGTTCAGCGGAGTGGACCCTATTGGCCATGCGGTCAAGACCGGCAACGAAGAGTTCACGGTAATTGGGACGTTCGAGTCCATCGGTTCCGTGCTGGGGCAGGACCAGGATACGTTCATGGTGATCCCGCTAAGTACCTACCTGCGGGTGCGCGGCGCGCGCAACAGTCTGACGCTGGAGATCAAGGCCGCCGGCAGCCAGCAGCTTTTTCAGCAAGCTCAGGATGACGTGCGGGTGATTTTGCGCGCCCGCCGCCACATCACCGAGGACCGCGAGGAGGACTTCTATATCGGCACGGCCGAGAGTTATATCTCATTGTGGCAAAGTATCAGCTCGGCGTTCTTTGCTGTCTTTGTGATGGTAAGTTCGATTTCCGCCGTGGTCGGCGGAATTGTAATCATGAATGTGATGTTAGTGAGCGTGACGGAGCGGACCAAGGAAATCGGCGTCCGCAGAGCGATGGGAGCCACGCAGAATGATATTTTGATGCAGTTCCTGACCGAAAGCGTGATGCAATGCATCGTGGGCGGACTGATCGGCGTATGTATAGGCTTTCTCTGCGCGCTGGCCATCCGCAGCCTGACTTCGCTGCCTGCCGCCGTGCAAACCTGGGTAGCTATCCTGGGGGTGGCGCTAAGTTCGATTATCGGCTTGTTCTTTGGCATCTATCCGGCCACGAAAGCGGCGAAACTGGACCCCGTGGCCGCGCTGAGAACGGAGTAAAATGACAAGACATGGAACCGCCGATACACGCCGATGCACGCCGATTAGACGAGATTACCGAGCGGGTGATCGGGAGCGCGTACACTGTCGCCAATACTTTAGGGCCGGGCTTTTTGGAAAAGGTGTACGAAAACGCCTTGGCGTACGAGCTTTTGCAGTTCAGCAGCAATGTTCGATTCAAGTACGGTACGGGGAGATTGTCGTAGGTGAGTACGTCGCCGACATCCTGGTAGAACAGAGCGTGCTCTTAGAGTTGAAGGCGATGAAAGGTTTTGACGACATTCACACGGCTCAGTGCCTGAATTATCTGAAGGCCACGGGGCTTCAAGTCTGCCTGCTCATCAACTTTGGCGGCCGGCGAGTACAGGTTAAGCGTATCGTTAACGATTTTGATCGGCGTGAATCGGCGTGCATCGGCGGTTCCAAAGGTTCCACATGACCCGTGCCGAGGTAAGGGAAAATCTGCTGGTGGCCCTGGACACCCTCCGCTCCCGGAAGGTGCGCTCCGGGCTGACCATCCTGGGCATCGTCATTGGCGTCACCTCGGTCATATCCGTGGCGGCTATCATCGACGGTCTGAACGGGTACATCGAAGGACGCATCCGCAACCTGGGGTCGCAGGCCCTGTTTGTGCTGCGCATTCCGCCCGGCTACACCGGCCTTTCGCGGCTGCCGGCCAACATCCGCGCGCGCAAGTATCTGCGGTTCGACGACGCGCGTTACCTCGCGGATACGGTTCCATCACTGGCCTACGCCACCGCGTTCGCCCAACGCATCAACCTGGGCGAAGTGGTCGACCAGATCCGCTATGGCGCCCAGCATGTGGAGCGCATGATCGTGCGCGGCGTCGAGCCGGACTACGTCAACGCCGTGCCGCTCTTCGCGGTGGCCGAGGGCCGTTTCGTTTCCCAGTTCGATTTGGAGCACTCCCGCGACGTGATCGTCATCGGCCAAGCCATTGCCGACGCTCTGTTTCCGCACATCGACGCGATCGGCAAGATGGTGCGACTCAATGGCCGGCTGTACCAAGTGATTGGAGTTTTCCAGAAAGACCCTGGGTTGTTCGGCGGCTTCGGCGTGGACCAGTTCGCCGTGATTCCACTCACCAACTTCCACAAGAACTACCCCGAAATCCGCGAAGTCTTCCTGATCGCTTCCGTGCGCCCGGACGCCGACATCAACCGCGCCCGCGACGACGTGATCGAAGCCATGCGCCGCCGTCGCCGCGTGCCGCACAATGGCGAAAACGATTTCGACGTGGCCGACGCCAATTTCTTCCTGGATCTCTGGAATCAGCTCACCGGCGCCATGGTGCTGCTGACGGGAGTCATCAGTTCCATCGGCCTGCTGGTGGGCGGAATCGGGGTGATGAACATCATGCTGATCTCGGTTACCGAACGCACGCAGGAGATCGGCATCCGCAAGGCCATCGGCGCGCGCCGCTCTGACATCCGCGTACAATTCCTGCTGGAGGCGGTGACGCTTTCGGGCATCGGCGGAGCGCTCGGCATTCTGTGCGGCGCCCTCATCGCATTCACTATCCGCGCGCTGGCGCCGTCCATACCCGCGACCCTATCGGTGCTGTGGATCACACTGGGCGCGATGATCTCGGTCGGCGTAGGTCTTTTTTTTGGGTTTTATCCGGCAAATCGCGCCGCAAACCTGGACCCAATCGTCTGCCTGCGCTACGAATAGCGGCCAAGCCGCGTACGGCCCGGTGATAGAATATTGTCTGTGAGCATGCTCCGGCCATCACTTCAACTTAGGGTCGCACAGAAGCAAATCCTGACCCCCGGCTTGGTCCAAATGGTGACCGTACTCCAGTTGAACCGGCTGGAGCTGAAGGAGATGATTACCCAGGAGATCGTCGAAAACCCGGTCCTGGAAGAATCCAGTGAAGAAACCGGCGAAGAGATTACCGCGGAAGAACTGCTGCCCCTGCTGGAGCCGGAACGGGTCAGCGATCCATCCGACCAGCAGCTCCTGCAGGCCGCCTTGGGCGACGCCGCGCACACCAACGGAATTGCAGGTGAAGTCTCCGCGGATTTGGGTGCGGATCCGTTCCAGGGGACGGTCGAGGGAGACGCCGGCGCCAGTCCCGAGGCGTCCACCGCGGATGCCGTGGAACCGGTTGCCGCCACCGACCCCTTCGACGAGATCGATTTCGGCTCCTTTTTCGACGACTACCTGGACCCCGGCTACAAGAGTCCCGCGGCGGAATCCGTCGAGAAGCCCTCCTTCGAGACTTTTCTTTCCGCGCCCGTCACCCTGGGAGATCATCTGCATTCCCAACTGAGCGTGTGCGTGCTTGCGGACGGCATCCGGGACGCCGCCGAATCCATCATCGGCAATCTCGACGAGGATGGCTATCTTTCAGCGTCACTGGAAGAGATCGCGGGTATGGGCGATCACACCGCGGAGGAGATCGAGGCGGCGTTGAAGGTGGTGCAAGGGCTCGATCCGGCGGGCGTCGGCGCGCGTAACGTGCGCGAGTGCCTGCTGCTGGAGCTGGAGAGCATGAACGGGCGCGGCGGCGTGGCATGGCAGATCGTCTCCGACCACTTGCGGCTGCTCGAGATGCGCCAGTATCGCGAGCTGGCCAAGATCATGGCGCGTCCGATGGAGCATATCGAGATCGCCGTGAAAGCCATCCGGCGGCTGAATCCGCGGCCTGGCCTGCGCTTCTCGGGAGCGGGCGCGCGCACGGTGGAGCCGGACGTTTTCTTCATCAAGGACGGCGACGACTATTTCATCCAGATGAACGACGAAGACGTGCCGCAACTCCGTCTGAACGCGCAATACCGCCGCATGCTCGACCGCGACAACGGGGCCACCAAGGAAGTGCGCGACTACGTGCGCGAGCGCTACACCTCGGCCATCCAGTTGATGAAGAATATCGAGCAGCGCAAGCAGACCATCCTCAAGGTCTGCCAGGCCATCGTGCGCCGCCAGACGGAGTTCCTGGCGAACGGCCTCGACTATCTGAAGCCCATGATGATTAAGGAAGTGGCCGAGGAAGTAGGCGTGCATCCTTCCACGGTGAGCCGCGCCGTAGCCAGCAAATATGTACATACGCCGCAAGGAGTTTACGAGCTCCGGTATTTCTTCTCCGAGGCCGTACAGGGTCCTTTGGGTGGCAATACGCCGCTGTTGCTGCTGAAACGCAAGGTGAAGAAGATGATCGAGGAAGAGAACACCGCGCATCCGCTGACCGACGAGCAGATCACCACGGCGCTGCAGCATGAAGGCATCAACGTGACCCGGCGTACCGTGGCCAAGTACCGCGAGGATATGAAGATTCCTTCAACACACCAAAGACGGGTTCGCCCCTGACGGCGCCCAGCCCAGTTGCTGAGCGCGACCGCGTTACCGTGCCGCGACCGTCAGGGAGCGGTCTTATGTTAGACCGAGGGACGCATGAAGATCACATACACAGGCAGGCAAGTGGAACTGGCTCCAGGACAGCTTAAGAAAATCGAGGCGCAGTTTGCCAAGGTGGGCAAACTTCTGGATGGGCGCGAGGAGCGCGAGGCGCACGTGGTCCTGTCTCTGGAACGGCATCTGCACCAGGCCGAAATCACGGTGAATTATCATAATCACCAACTGGTGGGCATCGGCTCCAACGTGGACCTGATCACCGCTCTCCATTCCGCTATCGAAAAGCTGGAAAAGCAGAGCATCAAGGTCCGCGCCAAGTGGCGGGACACCAAGCGTACTCCGCGCAAAGAGGCGGCTGCCGCGCCTTCCGAGCCGGCCGTCGAACCGGAGGAGCGGGAAGGCGAGCGCCACGTTAACCGCATCAATCATCACGAGCGGCGCAAGCCGATGACGCTCGAGGAGGCTCTGCTCCAAATGGAGAAGGGCGCCGACTACCTGGTCTATCGCGACGCGGAAACCAGCCGCGTGGCCGTGCTGGTGCGCCGCCGCGACGGTAATTTCGATCTCATCGAGGCTTGACGCGGCGCGAAATGGCGAACAAGTCCGCACCGGTAAAGAAACGCCGCGCCACGGACCGGCCTGCGGAACTGGTGATCATCACCGGACTCAGCGGCTCGGGGAAGGGTTCCGTCCTCAAGTCCCTGGAAGATCTGGGTTACTATGCCGTCGATAACCTGCCGGTGGATCTGATTCCCAAGTTCGCCGAACTGACCCAGGATTCGGCCACCGTGCGCGCCGCCGCACTGGTGGTGGACGTGCGCGAGGGTGAAGGGTTGAAGCGCTTCCCCGATATCTATACGCGCATTCGCAACCATGTAAAGACCCGGTTGGTGTTTCTGGAAGCCGACGACAACGCCATCCTGCGACGCTTCAGCGAAACGCGGCGGCCGCATCCCCTGGGCACTGACAACACGATTGCCAAGAGCATCAAATCCGAGCGCCGCCAGCTTGCGCCCATACGCGCCATGGCTGACCTGATCATCAACACCTCCAAGTTCACCGTCCATGAGCTGCGCGACTTTATCCGCGAGAGCTTTCGCGGAGACCGCGACGAGTCCAAGATCATGGTGTATGTCACCAGCTTCGGCTACCGCCACGGCCTCCCCGTCGATAGCGATTTGGTATTCGATGTGCGTTTCCTGCCGAACCCGAACTACATTCCGCGCTTCAAGAAGCTGACTGGCAGGCATCC
>Ga0209333_1001226_pt1 | contig 12847 bp, 11 predicted proteins | sample BlaSpr_A8_OM2_O3_FD_187982 | JGI IMG/M metagenome (GOLD analysis project Ga0209333, IMG submission 187982) | Forest soil microbial communities from Thunder Bay, Ontario, Canada - Black Spruce, Ontario site 2_A8_OM2_O3 (SPAdes) (version 2) | ecosystem: Environmental > Terrestrial > Soil > Boreal... | reverse complement strand
TGCGGCGGGTGCAGTACGCCGATTTTCACGGCGAGTACGACGCAGGCCTGCGCGAACTACCGCGGGTAATGGGTACGCGCCGCATGACCGGTGGCTCCGATTCGTAGCGGCGCTGTTTGACGGCGTCATTCTGCAGGTGGCCGTGCTTTTCGTGGAAAACGCGGTGGAGTCGAATTGGGGCAGCTTTCTGATCGAATTGGCTATAGCCGTTGGCGGCGGGCAGCTACTCGCTGACTCCAATCCCCTATCGTGCATGTTCTGCTGCGCCGGTGAGATGGCGGCGGCAGACGTTCCGCTCTTTGACAAGATGTATAACTACATTCTTCAAAACTACCCCGTCGCAACTCGCCCGACGTTACAGAATCCCCAGCCTGGCGTTCACGAGTTCCTCCCCATGTCGAGGCATTACTTCAGTCGCCCGAAGGTAAGCAACCCGACTGGATAGAATCGGAGTTCAGACAGAGCCTTCAAGATGTGAGCGCCCTCCTCGTTTTCGACTTGCGGCCCGAGCGGAGGGGATAGCGCTTCGAATTGCCGGGCATTACGTCGCCCGGCCGTAACGTACTTCTTAAGCCGCCGGCCGCGGCTCATAGCGCTCGACATTAATTTCCTTCGCGCGGCTGCGTGTCTGCGCAATGTCGTAGGAATTCTGCATGCGCATCAAGGTGTCCATATCGACGCCGAACGCTTTCTCGAAGCGCAGGGCCATCTCGCCGGAAAGATCCGCCTTCGCGTTCAGGACGCTGGAAAGGGTCGGGCGCGATACGCGCAGAACCTTCGCCGCCTCCGTGACCGAGAGATTGTGGGCTTCAATGACTTCGGACCGCAGAAACCGTCCCGGATGAACGGGGTTGTGCGTGCGCATGGTCTTCTCCCTAATGATAGTCTCATCGTCCACGCCCCATATCTCGCCATCCTCGATCCGAAACGTCAGACGCCAGTTGCGCGTAACGTGCAGGCTCCAGACTCCTTTGCGATCCCCGGCGAGGTGGTGGGCCCGCCACAACGGGAAAGCACGAAGCTTTTCCGGGTCTGGCATATCCTGCAAGAACGCCGGCATTGCCCGGAGTTTTGTCCACGGCGTCCGGAGGCAGGCCCTTCGCCCTGTCCTCCAGATAGAGCATTTTAAGTCCCTTATGGACGAAGGACCTTATTTTCACTCTTTCCTACCGTAGCCCGTAGCCTTACGCAGGTCAACCGTTTTAGGCCGGGGGAAGTGTTGGCCTTCAATTGTCCACCCGCCGTTGAACAGCCGGCTGACATCACGCGGCGGACAATCTCGCCACATGCAGCCGCTTCCGGCCTTTCTCCGCCTGCCAGAGGTCGTACTGCAGTTGCTGATTCAGCCAGCTTTCGGCGCTGGTGTCAAAAGCGATCGAGAGACGGATCGCCATCTCCGGGCTAACGCCTGCACGCCCGTTAAGGATACTGGACAGCGCCTTCCGGCTTACGCCGAGCGATCGCGGCGTCCGTGACGGTCAGGTTCAGGGGTTCCAGGCACAGCGCCCTAAGCACTTCACCTGGGTGCGGCGGATTATGCATCTTCATAGTCAACTCAATGGTAGTCCTCGTAGCCTATGCGATCCACATCCTTCCCGGCACACGTGAACGTCACGCGCCAGTTGCCGCTCACCTTCACCGCCCACGTGCGGTGGGATGGAAAGCTGGACTTAGCGCTGGTCAACTACAACGGTACATCGATCCTGCTGGGCAACGGCGACGGCACTTTTCAGCCACCCCTGATTTACGCCGCGGGATCTGCGGCTACCTCGTTGGCTGCGGAGGATTTCAACCTGGATGGCAAAACCGGACTTGGCAGTGGCGAACTATGGCTCCGCCAGTATTGCGATCTTGACCAACACTACACCATAGCGTTGCCCTCCCGCGACGAAACCGAAGTCCGCCACATGTTAGAATCCGCGTAGATCGGCATGCCGTCCGCCGGCACCTTCGCCCGCAAGCCCGTCCCCAAGATCCTTATTTTGGCCGCGATCCCAGCCATGGCCTGCCTGGCTTATTGGCCGCTCCGCTTGGCTTGGGCGGACCACCTTTCCCGCGCCTCTGACGCCGATGCCGTGGCGCGCGCTGTGCGCCTCTCGCCGGGCGATGCGGACTTCCGCCTGAAGCTGGCTGCCGCCCAGCAAGCCGCGGGCGCAGATCCTACCGCTGCACTGGAAGCCGCCACAGCCTTGGATCCCGGAAACGCGGACGCCTGGATACGCCTGGGCACAGCGGCCGAGATGCGCGGAGATCCCGGTGCCGCGGAGAGCCGCCTGCTCCGCGCGGCCTACGCCAGCCGCCAGTTCGCGCCGCGCTGGGCGCTTGCCAATTACTATTTCCGGCGCGGCGACGAAGCGCATTTCTGGCCGTGGGCCAGAGAGTCCCTGCTGATGGGCTACGGCGACCTGAATCCGGTCTTCCGGCTCTGCTGGCACATGCGGCCGGATGCCGGACTGATCCTGGATCGCGCCATCCCCGAGCGCCGCGCGGTGCTGGACGCGTATGTCCTGTTCCTGATGCGGGAAGACCGGCTGGCCGCATCCGAACCAGCCGCGCAGAAGCTTGCCCGGCTGGCCACCATCGAGGACCAATCGACCCTGGTCGGGTGGTGCAACCGGCAGCTCGACGCGGGCACGGTCCCCGCCACGCTGGATGTCTGGAATACGCTGTGCATCAGGCATCTGCTGCCCTACGCTCCGCTCGACCGGGACCGCGCGCCGCTGACCGACGGCGGCTTTGCGGCGGCTTCGGTTGGGGGAGGCTTCGAGTGGCGATTGGCGCCGGTGGCTGGCGTCACTATTGGCAGGAATCCGTCGCCGCCATACCTGTGGGTCGATTTCAGCGGCGATCAACCGGAAACGTGCGCGCCGCTATCGCAATTCGTGCCCTTGACTCCGGGCGCGGGCTACGGTTTGGGCTTCGAGTACCGCACATCCGAGATCCCGCCTGCCAGCGGTTTGCGTTGGAGCGTATTCGACGCGCGCACGGGCGTCGATCTGGCTGCCGCTTCGCCCTGGCTTTGCAGCGCGGACTGGAAGCGCGCGGAACTGGTCTTCACGGCGCCGGCCGCCGGGCTGGTGCGCTTGACTCTGACCTGCCGCCGGCTGCCGGGCGCCACACGGATCGCCGGCTCGGCGGGGCTGCGCCTATTATCGCTGGAGCGCCGGCCATGACTCGCGTGGCAGCCGCTCTGGCTGTATTGCTGAGTTTTGCGATACTCACCGTCTGGGTTGGCCAGCGTTGGGCCTGGGGCTTGTCGCAGTTTGCGGTTTTTGTATGCATAGGGTTCTGGGCTGCCGGCCAGTGGCGGCATCCATCGCCCGTGCGCTGGAACTGGTGGCTGGCGCCGCTATCGGCCGCGCCGCTTTGGGGCTTGCTGCAGCTCGCCGCCCACCGCTCGGTTTACCGCTGGGGGACGTGGAATGCCGTATTGAATTGGGCCACTTGGCTGGCGCTGTTCTTTCTGGCGTTGCAACTATTCCAACGATCCGCCGCCGGAGACTGGTTTCTGCGTTTCGCGTTGTATTTTGGCGCCGCGCTGAGCGTTCTCGCGACGGTCCAGATGTTCACGTCGGATGGCAAAATCTTCTGGCTCTTTCCCAGCGGCTATACGGTTAATGTGCTGGGGCCGTTCGTCAACAGGAATGAGTATGCCGCGTTCCTCGAGATGATCCTGCCGATCGCACTGTGGCAGGCAGTGCGCGACCGCCGCCTGGCATTTGCCAATTGCGCAATCGCCGCGGCCATGCTCGCGTCGGTGGTGGCGTCCTCCTCGCGCGCCGGGTCCATTCTGGTGTGTATGGAAGTGGCCGCGGTGCTGCTGCTTGCCTGGCGGCAAGGCTTGGCGCCGGCCCGTATTTTGGCCCGCGCCTTGGCCACGTTTGCCGTCATTGCGGTTTTTTTTGTCGCTATTGCCGGTTGGCAGGCGCTGCGGCAGCGTCTCCGGGAACCGGACCCGCTCGCCGGGCGGCGCGAACTGGTGGCCTCCTCGCTGGCCATGCTGCACGACCGGCCTGCCATGGGTTTCGGCTTGGGGAACTGGGCGCGCGCATATCCGCAATATGCGCTTTTCGACGACGGCACCTACGTGAATCAGGCACACAACGACTGGCTGCAATGGGCGGTGGAGGGAGGCGTGCCGTTCTTTTTGATGCTCTTGTCTCTAGCCGCGATGGCGGCGCCGGCCGCTGTGCATTCAATTTGGGGGATCGGCCTGCTGTCGCTGTGGGTGCATTGCCTGGTCGATTATCCGCTGCAACAGAGACCCGCCATCGGCGCCTGGTTTTTCGTGTTGCTAGGGGTGTTGGCCTCTAGCCGGGGCTGGGCTGGCGACCGGGCGGACCCAGATCCCCCAAATTTCCCGCATCCCCGATACGATCGAGAACGGAGGCTGCGAACACGTATCCCGCGCTAGGGCGCTCATTGCGATCGAAACATCCGACCTGTTGAGAAGACGGCTTTCGCCTCGCGCACTCGGCATGGTGACCGAAGGCGCGGCGTTGCACCGCGCGGAGTCGATGGAGGATTGGCATTTAGTTTAGAGGCAGGCGGCGCAGCTCATGCCTATTTCGCCTTTGGAGTAGATCATGCTGGAGGACACTGTAGCCGCAAGAGCGCTTGGAGATCATCGCTTGCATCTTCGGTTCGAAGAAGATGGCGTGGAGGGAGTGCTTGATCTCGCGCCCGATCTCATCTTACACGGAGTCTTCGAGCCGTAGCCCGATCCAGCCTACTTCGCGCAGGTCCGGGTGGATCCGGAGCTGGGCACCGTAACCTGGCCGCACGGAGCGGACCTTGATCCCGCCGTTCTCTACGGACGGGTCACCGGGACACCGATCCTATAGGAGCACGATGTCTACTTGACGCGTTAGAGCTAAGGGGCCGCCTCGGGATAGCCTCCACCTTATACAGGTACGCCGCACGACCACAACAGATACCCGACGGCCTGCTTCACATAGTTCCACCGGTACCCCAAACTGTCCCGCGCACGCTCCTGCCGCGGCGACCCATACACAGTCCGTCCCTTCCCTTCGAGCATCTTCTTCACCCGGTAGATGTGATACCCGTCGCTGACCACGATGGCCGACTGCAATCCCATGCGCCGCATGATCTCGCCCGCCAGCGCCGTGGACGCCACCGTACTGCGGCCCTCGCTCTCCACTGCAATCGCCTCCGGAGGCACGCCCTGGCTGGTTAGGTAATCGCGCCCCACATCTCCCTCCGTGAACACCGGATCGCCGCCTGCGCCACCCGTGGTCATGATGCGGGGCGCCAGGCCCTTGCGGTACAGATCCAGCGCATGATCGAGGCGCGCCTTCAGCACCGGCGACGGCCTTCCGCGGTACTCCGCAGCGCCCAAGACCAGGATCACGTCAGCCGGCTGTGCCTCCTCGCGCGTGGCCTGGCGCTCGACTTGGATCGCAATCCAGGACGTCGCCAGCATGGCCGCCGAGAATGCCGCCACCACCACATTCCATACGGTGCGTTTCATCTGCGCTATTCTGATCCCAGACACATTGTAAGATGCCTAAGCCCGAAGCAATTTCTAGCGCCGCCAACCCGCTGCTCAAGGACGTGCGCCGCGCCATCGCCCGCGGTGGCCTCACGCAGGAAGGCTATCTGGTGGCGGAGACTTTCCACCTGCTGGAAGAAGCCCTGCGCAGCGGCTGCGCCGTTAAGGTGGTGCTGTGCTCGGAGTCCGTGCAGTCCGCGGTCGAGAGCCACGTCAAGCGCCTCAATGGGCTGCGCGTGGCCGTGGTGGCGGACCAGCTTTTCCCGTTCATTTCCGGCACCGAGGCCAGCCAGGGCGTGATCGCTCTGGTGCAGCCGCCTATCTGGAACCTGCCGCAATTGTTTCGCGGACGCAGCCTGGTCGTCGTACTGGATGGCCTGCAGGACCCCGGAAATGCCGGCACCATCGCGCGCGCCGCCGAGGCCTTCGGCGCCACCGGGATCGTGTTTCTGAAGGGTACCGTCAGCCCCTTCAATCCCAAAGCGTTGCGCGCCGCCGCGGGATCGCTGTTCCGTGTGCCGTTCGCCTACGGCCTGGATTCGGCCTTGGCGCGCGCCGCGCTGCAGCAGAACAAGCTGGATGTCTACGCCGGCGTGCCCGCCAACTTGCGCGTGCCCTCGAAGCCTCTCGGCGAGGTGGATTTCACCCGCCGTTGCGCGCTAGTGGTCGGCAACGAGGCGCGCGGCGTGAGCCCGCAACTGCGCTCCGCCGCCATCGACATTTCCATCCCGACCTCAGGCGTCGAATCCCTGAACGCAGCGGTTGCGGCCGCCATCCTGCTGTACGAAGCGCGGCGCCAGAGGTCGCTGCACGCTTGAGCTTGTTCGACGCATCTCCGCTCGGCGATCCCGAAAAGGTGGATAAGAAACGCCCGCTCGCCGATCGCATGCGGCCGGTTACGCTGGATGAATTCGCCGGCCAGGACCACGTGCTGGGGCCCGGCAAACCGCTACGCCGTCAGATCGAGCACGACGAGTTAAGCTCGGTGATCCTCTGGGGACCCCCGGGTGTGGGCAAGACCAGTCTCGCACGGCTGATCGCGCGGCTCAGCCGTTCCGAGTTCATCCCGTTCAGCGCCGTGCTGAGCGGCATCAAGGAGATCAAAGCCGTGATGGTGGATGCCGAACGCCTGCGCCGCTCGGGCCGCCGCACCATCGTCTTCATCGACGAAATCCACCGATTCAATAAGGCGCAGCAGGACGCATTCTTGCCGTATGTGGAGCGCGGCGACATTGTCCTGATCGGCGCAACTACGGAGAACCCATCCTTCGAGGTGATTGCGGCGCTGCTCTCTCGTTCGCGCGTGTATGCGCTACGCGCGCTCACCGCCGAGGAGATCGTGGAGCTGTTGCAGCGTGCTCTGGCGGATCGCGAGCGCGGACTGGGCGAACTGGAAATCGCCGCGCCGCCCGCCCTGCTGGAGCAGATCGCCATCTACGCGGGTGGCGATGCGCGCTCCGCCTACAACACGCTGGAAGCCGCCGTGGCCGCCTCGCCGCCGCACGAACTTGCCGAACAGGCCGTGCAGGACGCCATCCAGCGCAAGGTGCTGCTGTACGATAAATCCGGCGAAGAGCACTACAATCTGATCTCGGCGCTGCACAAATCCGTGCGGTCGAGCGACGCGGACGCAGCGCTCTACTGGCTGGCGCGCATGCTGGAGGCTGGGGAGGACCGCCTGTACATCGCGCGCCGCCTGATGCGCATGTCCATCGAAGATATCGGCCTCGCCGATCCGCGCGCGCTGGAGCAAGCCGTCGCCGCCATGCAGGCCGTGCAGTTTCTAGGCATCGGCGAAGGAGACCTGGCGCTGGCGCAGGCTGCGATTTATTTGTCGGTCGCGCCTAAGTCGGACGCATCGTATCGGGCGTTGGGCGCGGTGCAGGCGGATGTGCAGGAGACCATGGCGGAACCCGTCCCGATGCACCTGCGGAACGCCCCTACTGCGGCGATGAAGCAATGGGGCTACAGCGCGGGATATGAGCACGCGCACAAGTTCGAGGATGCCATCACCGGCATGGAATGTCTTCCGCCTTCGCTGGCTGGGAAGCGGTACTATCAGCCCACCGATCGCGGGATGGAGAAGCGCATCGGCGAGCGGCTGGAGGAAGTGCGCAAGGCGCGCGAGGAACGGCGCGAGTGAAAGTGGGTTGGAGGGCGGCGGGCCATCTTGCCTGTCTTAACGGCATCAACGAGCGCACGCGATATGAGCTTGCCCGGCTTGGATCTCCACGAACGCCGCGGCTCCCGAAAGGGCACGTGGGCTGTGAAGGTGAGCGGCAACTGGCGCGTGACGTTCACGTGTGCCGGGAAGGACGTGGATCGCGCTTGGGTGACCTTTGAGGGCCGGCGAATGCCCTACCTGTCGCAGCGGAGAGGCGCGCATTACCGCCTGATTGTGGCGGCCAGGCGGCCCAATCTGGAGCGGAATCCGGCGGTGCCGCGAAATTCTGCTGCGGACCGGAGGCCTGATCTTGGTGCCCGACCACGTGGAGGAACCCAATCCTCCCGCGGAATGGCTGTATTTCAGTATCCGGATAGAAATCGGAAGAACACCGATGCGGAAGGCTAAAGTAGGCCAGTCTTATTCTTTGCCCGCCAATTCCAATAGGCGCCGCTCGTCGATTACCTTGACTCCCAACCCGCGCGCCTTATCCAGCTTCGATCCGGCCTCCTCGCCCGCCACCACGTAACTGGTCTTCCGGCTGACCGAGCCGCTCACCTTGCCGCCCGCCGACTCGATCGCGAGGGTGGCCTCCTCGCGGCTCAGGTTCGGCAGCGTTCCGGTGAGCACGAACGTCATCCCGTGGAGCGGTCCGCCCTTCTTCCGCTTGATCTCATACTCGAACTGCAGGCCCGCCGCGCGCAGACGCTCGACCAGTTCCCGGTTGCGCGGTTCGTGGAAGAACTGGTACAGGCTTTCGGCGACTTTCGGACCCACCTCCTCGGCGCGCTGCAGTTCGTCCACGGCGGCCTGCGCGATGCGGTCCAGGCTGCCAAAAGCTTCAGCCAGAAATACCGCGGTGCGTTCGCCCACGAAACGGATGCCCAGCGCCGTCAGAATGCGCGGCAGCGGGCTCTGCTTGGATTTCTCGATGTTGCTGATTACATTGCCCGCGGACTTGGCAGCCATGCGCTCGAGCGCCATCAACTGCGCCAACGTGAGCCCATAGATATCCGCTACGCTGTGCACCAGGCCGCGATCCACCAACTGATCCACCAGCGCGTCGCCCATGCCGTCGATATTCATTACGCCGCGCGCCGCGAAGTGCAGGATGGATTCCTTCAGGCGCGCCGGGCAATTGATGTTGATGCAGCGCGAGGCCGCTTCCCCCTCTTCACGCACGATTTTGCCGCCGCATACCGGGCACGTCTCCGGCATGCGGAATGGCTTGCGGTAAGAGCCTTGCGACTGCACCCGAACCACCTTGGGAATCACATCCCCGCTGCGCTCGATCACCACCGTGTCGCCGATTTCCAAGCCGAGCCGCTCTATTTCGTCTTCGTTGTGCAGGGTAGCGCGCGAAACGGTCACCCCGCTGACTTCAACGGGTTTCAGGTGCGCCACCGGGGTCAGCGCGCCAGTGCGCCCCACCTGAACTTCGATGTTCTCGACGGTGGTCAGCGCCTGCCGCGCGGGGTATTTATACGCGATGGCCCAGCGCGGCGCTTTGGCCGTGTATCCGAGCTGCTGCTGCTGCGCGATGGAATCCACCTTCACCACCACGCCGTCTATCTCGTAGGGCAACTGTTCGCGCTTCGCCTCCCATTCCGCGCAGAACCGCAGCACCTCGTCCACGTCCCGGCAGAGCTTGCGGTTGGCATTCACCTTGAAACCCATGCGCGCCAGTTCTTCGAGCGATTCCCAGTGGCGCGGATGGGCCGGCAGGCCATCCACCTGCAGAAAGTAGGTGTAATAATCCAGGCGGCGCGAGGCCGTGATGGAAGGCTCCAGCACGCGCAGCGATCCGGCGGCGGCGTTGCGCGGATTGGCGAAGCGGGACAGGCCGCGCTCGTCGCGCTCCGCGTTCAACCGCTCGAAGGCCCGCCGGTTCATCACAGTTTCGCCGCGCGCTTCGAACTGCGGCAGTTCGGACTTCACGTGCAACGGCAGGGAGCGGATGGTGCGCGCATTCTCCGTGACGTCCTCGCCCACTACGCCATCGCCGCGGGTGATGGCCTGGACGAATTGCCCGTCGCGATAGTGCGCCGCCATGGAAAGGCCGTCCAGCTTCAATTCGGTAACGTATTGGAACTCGGCGCCGCGCAGCAGTTCGCGCACGCGCCGGTCGAAATCGCGCAACTCGGTTTCATCCAGAGCGTTGTCCAGGCTCAGCATTGGCGCACTGTGCGCCACTTTGACGAAGCCCTCGCGCGGCTTGCCGCCCACGCGCTGGCTCGGCGAATCGGGCGTCAGCAGTTCGGGATGTTGCGTTTCCAGGTCGCGCAGCTCGCGCATGAGGACGTCGTATTCGGCGTCGGTGATTTCGGACTGGTCGAGGACGTAGTACAGGCGCTCGTGATGGCGCAGCGTTTCGCGCAGCTTTTCGATCCGGGCGGCAACATCTTTCGGCATCGGCGTTTCTCATTTTAGTTTAGTGCGTGACGCGCGGGCTGTTTTCTGGGATGGGGCAGCGCCTCGCTATACCCCATGAATGGGCACCGACGCGATCGAGACTAGAAGGCACAATATGTCAGAGTGGCGAGGTGATGCATCCGCCGGTAGGCGAAGCTTGCGGTCGGATTGTCATTGCGGCTCCGCTCCGCCCCGGTTGTCGCCACTTCGCTCATTCTGTTATGCTTCAGTTGTCGAATTCGTAACAAGCTAGCTACCCGGCCCCGCAGGCCGGGTCCCACGAAGAGGTTTTGCCATGTCAGGTCATTCGAAGTGGGCGACCATCAAGCACAAGAAAGCTGCACTGGACGCCAAACGCGGAAAGACGTTTACGCGCATCATCAAGGAAATCATGATCGCCGCCCGTAATGGGGGCGATCCGGACGCCAATCCCCGCTTGCGGACCGCCATCCTGGCCGCCAAGGGTGTCAGTATGCCCGCCGATAACATCAAGAAGGCCATCATGCGCGGCACAGGCGAGTTGGAGGGAGGGCAGATCGACGAAGTCATGTTCGAAGGCTACGGGCCGGGGGGCGCCGCCGTTCTGGTCAAGGTCGCCACCGATAATCGTAACCGGACGGTCAGCGAAATCCGCCATTGCTTTTCGAAGAACGGGGGCAATCTCGGGGAGGTGGGCAGCGTGGCCTGGATGTTCGAGCGCAAGAGCCACGTCTACGTGCCGCGGGACCAGGCCAGCGAAGAGCATCTCATGAACATCGTGCTGGACGCCGGCGCCGACGATCTGCGCGACGAAGGCGACCAATGGGAAGTAGTTTCGCCGCCGGAAGCTCACGAAGCCGTGGTGGCGGCGCTAGAAAAGGCCAAGCTGACCACGGAATCGGCCGAGGTCGCCATGCTTCCGAAGAATCTGGTGCGGCTGGAAGGCAAGAACGCGGGAGCCATGCTGCGGTTGAGCGAGGCGCTCGAAGAGCAGGACGACGTGCAGAACGTGTATTCCAACTTCGATATCGACGAAAAGGAGTTGGAGGCGATGGCGCAATAAAGTGCTGGTGCTGGGGGTGGACTGCGGTGCGCAGCGAACGGGCTACGGCGTCATTGAATCCGACGGCGGCGGCCATCAGCTGATCGCCTCCGGCGTGATCGCGACCAGGGTTAAGGATCCGTTCGAAGTGCGACTGCATGCGATCGCGCGCGGGCTGCGCGAGGTGATCCAGCGGCATGCGCCCGCCGCGGCCGCCGTGGAGCAGGTGTTTTACGCGGCCAATGTGCGGACGGCTTTGAAATTGGCGCACGTGCGGGGGGTCGCCCTGCTGGCCATAGCGGAGGCTGGGTTGGAACTGGGCGAGTATTCGCCGCTCGAAATCAAGACCAGCGTGGTGGGCTATGGGCAAGCGGGCAAGCGGCAGGTGCAAGCGATGGTGCAGTCTCTGCTGGGATTGGATTCAATGATCGAATCCGAAGATGCCTGCGACGCGCTGGCGGTGGCTATTTGCCACGCGACGCACGCCGTCATGCGCGACCGTTTGCAAGGGGTTCCGGCACGATGAAATGGCAAGTGGCGCTGATCTGGTGCGTGTGTATGGCGGCGGCCGATCCAGGCGATGCCGCGGATGTCCCGCGTCTCTACTTCTCAAAGTCGTTCCCCGGCAGCACACCAGCCTACGTGGCGATCAGCGTGGACAAGACCGGCGCGGGCGACTACCGCGAGGAAGAGAAGGACGACAACCCGTTGCGCTTTCAGTTAAACGATGCGGATGCCGCCGGGATGTTCGATCTGGCGGCCAAGCTCGGATACTTCGATCATCCTCTGGAATCGCCGTTGAAGGTAGCGTTCATGGGTACCAAAACGTTCCGCTTCGTGGATGGGGCGAGGAAGAACGAGGTGAAGTTCAATTACTCCGAGGACCCGGCGGCGCAGGTCCTGGCCGATTGGTTTGAGCGTATCAGCGAATCCGAGCAGCTCTTGGTCAACCTGGAGGTATCGGCCAAGTACGACCGGCTGGGGGTAATGAAGGCGGTGCTCCTGCTGGAATCGGCGTACGACCATAAGCGGCTGGTGGACCCTTCGCAGTATTTGCCGCTGCTCGACCGCATTGCCAAGAACGAGGTCTATATGCATCAGGCGCGTTTGCGCGCGGCGGGTCTGGCCGACCAGTTCAGATGTGCGGCAACGCCGTGCGCAGTCACCCCGCCGAAATGAGAGTCCTGCTTGCGGCGCTTATTTTCGGCGTGGTGGGCTGGGCGCAGAACGCGCCCCCGGCAGCGCCTGCTTCCGACGAAGCCCGACAGTTGAGCGACGCGGTGTCGGAGGCCGGCACCAGTCCGGTCGATTTCATCCGCGCGCTGGAAAAGCATCTCGCCAAATATCCGAACTCCACGCGCCGCAATGAAATCGAGCGGGCGCTGGTGAAAGCGGCCATCGAGGCCAAAGACGACAAGCGCACGATCGAGTATGGCGAGCGTGTGCTGGCGCGCGAGCCGTCCGACGTCCAGGTTTTGGATAGAGTCATCCGCGCCCTGCTGGCGACCAGCGCCGCCGATGCGTCGGAACGCGCGTTGAAATATGCCAAGTTATATGAAGAACTGCTGCGCCAGACGCGCAACACGCCCGCCCCGGGCCACATGAGCGAGGCCCAGTGGCATGAGGAAGTGGATAAAGGATTGGGTCGCGTGTTGGCCTGCGAAGCGCGCGCCACAGGAAACCTGGGCAAGATCGACGAAGCCATCGCGCTGGCGCGGCGCGGTTATGAGACCTATCC
>Ga0209333_1001221_pt1 | contig 12878 bp, 11 predicted proteins | sample BlaSpr_A8_OM2_O3_FD_187982 | JGI IMG/M metagenome (GOLD analysis project Ga0209333, IMG submission 187982) | Forest soil microbial communities from Thunder Bay, Ontario, Canada - Black Spruce, Ontario site 2_A8_OM2_O3 (SPAdes) (version 2) | ecosystem: Environmental > Terrestrial > Soil > Boreal... | reverse complement strand
TATCCGCGGGAATGGGACTACCGGCAACGCGTCGAATACCGCATGGCCGATTGGATCGCGGCCCATCTTCCGCAAGCGCGCACCTTTGTGGCCGGGTCTGTACGCTTCTGGTGGGATACCTGGCATGACTTGGCCCAGGTGGGCGGTGGGTCCGAACAGGGGCTTCTCAATCGAAAGGTAATCCCCGCACAATGGGAGATCCTGCTGGGAACCAATCCCGAATCGGCGGTCCGGTGGCTGACCGCTCTGGGCGCCGATGCGGTGGTCGTTTCGGAGCCGCAGTCGAAGGATCTCTATCACGATTACCCGTTCCCAGGTAAGTTCGCGGGCGCCTTGCCGGTCCTGTACGACGATCGCCAAGGCGACGTGATCTATCAGGTTCCGCGCCGATATTCATCGCTCGCGCGCGTGGTCGACCGAGCGCGGTTCGAAGCCTTGCAGCCGCTCGAACAAACCAATCTTGATTTGCTGCGCGCATACGACGCGGCGATCGAAGAGGGTCCCGACTCGCCCACTACCACGGCCTGGGATGGAACCGACGCGATGCGCGTGCATGCCCGCGTGGCTCAAGGGCAGTCTATCCTGGTGCAAGTCACTTACGATCCGGCATGGCACGCCTACGCCGGCGGCCAGGCGCTGCCGGTACACAGGGACCAAGGTGCGGATTTCACCGTGATCGACGCGCCGCCGGGCGAGCATGACATCGCGTTGGTCTTCGAAACGCCGCTGGAGAACCGGATCGGCTGGGTGCTTACATGGCTGGCGCTGGCCGCCGTCGCCGCGTGCCTAGCACTCGATTACGTTCACCGCCAGCCCGCCGAGTGACGTCTCTTTGTAGCGCGAGCGCATATCCAGGCCGGTCTGGTACATGGTCCGGATCACTTGGTCGAGGGTGACCTTGTGGCCGCCTTCTTCCGTCATCGCCATGCGCGCGGCGCTCACAGCTTTCACTGCGCCAAAGGCGTTGCGTTCGATGCAGGGGATCTGCACCAGGCCGCCGATCGGATCGCAGGTCATCCCCAGATTATGTTCCATGCCGATCTCGGCGGCGTGCTCGATGGCTTCATTCGACCCATTCAGCGCGGCCACCAAACCGCCGGCAGCCATGGAACACGCCACCCCGACTTCGCCCTGGCATCCGACTTCGGCGCCCGAGATGGAGGCGTTCTCCTTGTAGAGAATTCCGATGGCGCCCGCCGCCAGGAAGTAGCGGACGATCCCTTCCTCGCTGGGTGACGCGGCGAAGTGCCGGTAGTAGTGCGCCACGGCCGGGATCACGCCCGCCGCGCCGTTGGTGGGCGCGGTCACCACGCGGCCTCCCGCGGCGTTCTCCTCGTTCACTGCGATGGCATAAAGGTTGATCCAGTCGATAGTGCGCAGCGGATCGTTGTCCGCTGCCGCCAGGAGTTTGCGATGCAGTTCGGGAGCGCGCCGCCGCACGTCCAGGCCGCCCGGCAGCAATCCCTCGGTGGCGAGCCCGCGCTGAGTGCATTCCTGCATCACGGTCCAGACGCGCGCAATGCGCTGACGAATTTCGGATTCGCTGCGCAGCGCCTTCTCATTTTCGAGCATCATGACCCAGATCGGCAGACCCGCCGCGCGGCCTTGCGCCAGCATCTCGGCGGCGCTCGAAAAAGGATACGGCAGCTTCGCGGCGCCGCTCGCGGCGGCGTGCTGCGGCTGGCCTTCGCGCTCGATGAATCCTCCGCCCACCGAGTAGTAGACTTCCTGCCGCAAGATCGCGCCCGCGCTGTCGAAGGCAGTAAAGCGCATGCCGTTGGGATGGCCCGGCAGCACGATATCGCCGCGGAAGAGCAGGTCGCTGGCTTCATCGAACCGGATCGCGCGGCCGCCCATGACAGCGATGTGTTTGCTTTTCCGGACACCGCGTACGAGGCACTCGATGTTGGCCGGATCGATCCGATCCGGTTCCTCTCCCAGCAACCCCAGCAAGACCGCGCGATCGGTGCCGTGTCCCCGGCCAGTAAGTCCGAGAGAGCCATATAACTCGATCTGAATTCGGCAGACCGCCGCGCCGTCCAGGTCCGCGGCAAACGACCGGGCAGCGCGCATGGGGCCGACTGTGTGCGAACTCGAAGGTCCAATCCCAATCTTGAATAGCTCGAAAATGCTGGTATTCATTGGACCTGGCCGCCTAAACGCGAGGTACTCATCGGCGCGTCGCGTACCACCACAAACAAGTTGCGCCACTCGGATTCCTGAAACTGCCGGATCGCGCGCATCACAGCGTGATGGATCTTGGGTAATGTGCTCATTGCGGGGAGCGGAGGGGGGCGGAGGGGGCCGCACATGCTCTTGGCGCGCGCCCCTATTCCGGCAATTCCGAGGATTTCGGTAGAAGAGTTGAGGGATCTACCGATCGCGTCAATGAGCGATATATTTTCTGGTGTTCTTTGTACAGTAATCGCGTGCCGGGGGTGTCATTCTCTCCGGTTGGCTCGACTGGTGCAGGTGGCATTACCTCCGGGGGGATGTGGATAGGACCACATTGAAGCTCATGAGCAACGATGTTTAGGAGCAAAAAGTGACAAAGAAGTTTGGCTACGCCCCAAGGCATGGTCATCGAAGTGTGCCAGTTGACGTTATGTGGTTTCCCAGAGGTTTGATCTAACTGGCCAAAAATTATCTTGAAGTCCCAAACGGTGTGTTCAAAGTTGAAGTTATTGGCGTAGTCTTCCGAAAATTCCTCACCTGGCATGAAAGCGTTAGGCTGCACGTTCGGAATCTTTTCTTCCTCTGCCATTTTGTTTTTTCCTTCCTCCCTTTATTGACACCAACTCAAGGCCAGCGCGGCTAGTTTCGATCTCCGGTTGTGCCGACTGCGGCTCTGGTGGCTTCGGGGCCATTACTACCCCGGAAAGATTATTTTGCAAGCAGGCACCTGGCGAAACCATTCGAGGGCCTTGCCGGGCGGCGGCCATGCGAAGCGTTTCCTGAATGTAGGCGTCAATAGCCTTCATGTCTGCTGTGTTTCGCTCGGATAATTCTTGGTCTTCCTCGAATCTTGGGATGTTAAACGATTCTGGGTCAAATCTGTCGGACCAAGACATCAACTCACTAAAAGGAACGAAACGAACTGCAAGCCCGCAATCGAAGGCTTCCGCAAGTCTACGCAAAGTCTCGATATTCGGTCGCGTCTTTCCTGGATTCAAGAGACCTGAAATCCGAGGCTGGAGCATTCCCGTCTTTTCGGCAAGCCACTCTTGGGTCTTGCCGCGTCCTTTAAGAAGTGCGCGGAGCTGGAAGGGAATGCCTATGTTGATCTGTGACGCGACAAACGCCGTGCGGTATTCTGCGTCGCGCATTTTATCGACAAGTTGATTAGAGAGCATACTCGACCGTCGGGAGCGCCCTCCCGTCCCTGATTTCGTTTGCGTATTTTTGGGCTGTGTCCAGCGCGTTTGCTGGATTGTAGATTTGTTGCTTATGGGTGCATCCTACGACGGCTATCCATACTCCCGCGAGAAAAAAACCCAACAGGCGGTGCTGCTTTTTCCCAGACTGCCAGCGCAGCTCTCCGACACCTTTTAGACCCTTCAAGCGAGGGCGATAGCTCGGCATCTTCCAACCTGATGATTTTGTTCTACGCATGTCCTTCAGGAACTCGTCTGCGTCAGCCTTTTCTTGGATTGTCAAGTGAGCATACCAATTCGCGATCAGGTTGTTCCCAGCGGGGGACACATAACAGCGGATTGGCGTTTCCCATCCACTCATCAGGTTATCACAAATAAATTATAACAACAACAGCCTTCCTCTTGAACTCTTCATTCCTTTTTTATTATGCCTGTACTGTTATGAAAACAAAAAGCCAGAAGCCCCGCATCGCCAAACGTCCCTCACCAGATCCACGCCCTGAAGAGGCGTCACCTGCTCCTCAGCTAAACTCCGCGCCGTAATCCAGGCAAGCCATGACACACTCACGCGTGAGCGAGGGGTACTCCGCCAACAATTCCTTAAACGTTTGGGTTTATCGAGCATGCGCTCAAACGCCACGACCCCATCCCTACCTCCCCAAGCCGACCGCCCGCAAAATCGCCTCCACCAAGCCTTCCACCGTGAACACCGACGCCTCGACCGTCACCGCAATTCCCAACCCGCGCGCGGTAGCGGAAGTCACCGGACCAATGGAGGCTGTCTTGACGCCGGCCACCGCCGACCCGCCGGCCACGGCTACGAAATTTCGCACAGTGGACGAGCTAGTGAACGTGACCCAGTCCGGCTTCCGTTCCCCGCCGAAGATCCCGTCGGCCGTCGCGCGCGCGCCCTCGGGAACGGCCGTGCGGTAGGCTTCCACCACATCCACCACCGCGCCCCGCCGCGCCAGTTCGACTGGCACCAGATCGCGCGCCACGGCAGCGCGCGGCAGCAGGACGCGCTGGCCCGCCAGGTTATACGCGGCGAAAGCGGCTAGCATGCCTTCGGCAACATAGTCCTTGCCCATCACGTCCACCTTCAGGTGCAAAGCCTCAACCGCCGCGCGCGTCGCGGGACCAATGGCGCAGATGCGCGCGCGCAACGCCCGCAGGTCCACGGCGGAGCGATCCAGCCGCTCCAGGAAAAATCGCACGCCGTTGGCGCTGGTGAAGACCAGCCAGTCGTACGCGTCGAGATTGGCGATGGCTTGGTCGAGCGGGTCGTAATCCAGCGCCCGCAGTATTTCAATCGTAGGCAGTTCGATCGCCTCCGCCCCCAGCGCGCGCAGCCTGGAGGAGAGCGTGTCGGCCTGGCCGCGGGCGCGCGTCACCACGATGCGCTGGCCGAACAGCGGCAGCCGCTCGAACCAGTTGAGCCTGTCGCGCAGCGCCACCACCTCGCCGATAACGATCGTCGCGGGCGGCTTCAGGTCATGCTGGTGGATCAACCCGGGCAGCGTGGCCAGCGTTCCCGCCAGTGTCTCTTGATCCGGCCGCGTCCCCCAGCGCACGGCCATGGCGGGCGTGTCGGCGGGGCGGCCGTGGGCCATCAGCTCGCGCGCGATATCGTCGAAGGCGAAGATGCCCATGAAGATGACCAGCGTCTCGGTCAGGCCAACCTTGCTCCAATCGATGCCCTCCGCATCGTGGCCCGTCACGAATGTCACTACCTTGGTGTGCTCGCGATGCGTGAGCGGCACTCCCGTGTAAGCCGCGATGCCCAGCGGCGACGTCACTCCCGGCACGACTTCGAAAGCCACGTCCGCGGCCGCCAGCGCTTCGGCTTCTTCGCCGCCCCGGCCGAAAATGAACGGATCGCCGCCCTTCAGCCGTACCACGTTCAGGCCGCGCCGCGCGCGTTCGATCAGCATGGCGCAAATCTCATCCTGGCTGAACGCGTGTACGGATTTCTTCTTGCCGACGTAGATGCGCTCAGCCCGCGCGGGCGCCAGATCCAGCAGCGCGGGGTTGGCCAGGTAATCGTACAAGACGGAATCGGCCAGTTCGAGCAGGCGGCGTCCCTTCAGCGTGATCAGCTCGGGGTCGCCTGGCCCGGCCCCTACCAGATAGACTTTGCTCATGGCGCGCTCATCCGTAGACGCTCTCCAGGATGCGGTCCGCTCCCGCGGCCAACAGCGCTTCTCCTAATTCGCGGCCGATGCGCTGGGCGTCCGCGACGGCGCCTTCGGATCGGTCGCGCACCACGTCGACGCCATCCGGCGAGACCACTACCGCCTGCAGAGAGAGACGGTCGCCGGCCACCGTGGCATAGGCTCCGATGGGAACCTGGCAGCCGCCTCCTAGAGCGGCAAGGAGAGCGCGTTCCGCGGTAACGGCGGCTTGCGTGGGGGCGTGATTTAGCTGCTGACAGGCCAAGACGCCCGCCCGACCGGTCTCGATCGCCAGCGCGCCTTGGCCTACCGCGGGACAGACCACATCGGGCTCCAGGATCTCCGAGATGCGTGCTTCCCAGCCCAGGCGCTTCAGTCCGGCGGTGGCCAGCACGATGGCGTCGTACTGGCCTTCGTCCAGCTTGCGCAGGCGCGTATCCAAATTGCCGCGCACCGGCTCGATCCGCAGATCGGGCCGCACCATGCGCAACTGCGCCGCGCGCCGCAGCGAGCTGGTACCCACTTTCGCGCCCGCGGGCAAATCGGCCAGCCGCCGGCCCACCAGGGCATCGCGCGGGTCTTCACGCGCGGGAATCGCGGCCAGCACCAGTCCCGCGGGCAGTTCCGTCGGCAGGTCCTTCAGACTATGTACCGCCAGGTCTGCGCGGCCCTCCAGCAGGGCTTCCTCGATTTCCTTGGTGAACAGGCCCTTCGATCCAACCTGGGCCAGCGGCACGTCCGTGATCTTGTCGCCGGTGGTCTTGACGATTTCGATACGGCTCGGGTATCCAAGCGCGGCTAGTTGCCGCTGCACCCAGTGCGCCTGCCACAGGGCGAGTTGCGATCCGCGCGATGCGATGACTAGCATAGGGTCACCGCGGGTCTGGAGACCCGCTGCAGGCGTGGACGCCCGCCCCACAATTCTTTTCTACTCATGCAGGTGAAACGCCTTGCGAATGGCGGCGATGGCGGGCGCGCCATCCGGCCGCCCCGCCTGCAGCCGCAGTTCCGCGATCGGCCCGTGCGCCACTTTGTTGATGATCCCGCGCGTCAGCATTTCCCAGGCCTCCTCCTGCTCATGTGTCACCGGGCCGAACTTGCGCCGCACTTTGTCGATCTCCTGCTGCCGTATGCGCTCCAGCTCCTCCTGCAGGCATACGATGGTGGGCGCGATTTCCTGCACCTTGAGGCGGGCCATCATGTGCTCCACCTCCTGCCTCACGATCTCCTCGGCGCGCTCCGCCTCCTTCAGCCGTTCGCGCAAGTTGGCGTTCACCACCTCCTGCAGGTCGTCGATGTCGTATAGGAACACGTTGTCCAGATCGTTCACAGAAGGATCAATGTTCCGTGGCACCGCGATATCGATCAGAAAGATGGGCCGGTTACGGCGCGCGGCTATAACCCGCTGCATTTCGTCTTTGTGCAGGATGTAGTGTGGCGCCCCGCTGGAGGCGATCAGGATGTCCACCTCCGGCAGCATGGCCACGAAGCGCGTGTACTCGACCGGTGTGCCCTGGAACAGCTTGGCCATTTCGACGGCGCGCTCGTGAGTGCGATTGGTGACGAAGACGTGCGTGGCGCCGGATCGCCGCAGGTGCCGGGCAGCCAACTCCGACATCTTACCCGCCCCGGCGATCATCACCGTGCGGTTGTTCAGCGAGCCGAAAATCTTGCGCGCCAATTCCACCGCCGCATAACTGACCGACACTGCCATCTGCCCGATACCGGTCTCCGAGCGCACCCGCTTGGCTACGCTGAAGGCGCGCTCCAGCAGGCCCTCCAGCCATCCGTAGAGCGTACCTTGCGTCTTCGCGATCCCGTAGGCGTTCTTGAGTTGCCCCAGGATCTGCGGCTCGCCCACCACCATCGAATCCAGGCTGGACGCCACGCGGAACAGGTGGTGGATGGCGTTCTGGCCTTCGTGCCTGTAAAGATACGGTTCGACCGACGCCGGCGCCACTAAGCGCGATTCCCGCAGAAACTCGTCCACCAGCGCCTGCGGGTCCACTGGGTCGTCCGTGGTGACGGTGATCTCCACCCGGTTGCACGTGGATAGAATGCAAGCTTCCGAGACTCCCGCGCGCGATTTCAGTGCCTGCAACGCTGCGGGTAGGGCGGGTTCCGGAAAGGCCAGGCATTCCCGCACCTCTACGGGCGCGGTCTTATGGCTGACGCCTGTGACCAGCAGTTTCATGGTTTCAGCAGCCAGCTTCCGAGGCGCGCGTGCGCCACCCAGGTCACAGCCGACAATCCTACCACTACGATCACCATGATGGCGGCCTTGCGGCCTCGCCATCCGGCGGTGACCCGCAGAAACACCATGGCCAGATAGCAGCCCCAGGTGATGAACGAGATGCCGATGGCCGGCTGGCCGATCCAGGCCGTCTTGTGCTCGATGAACGCCCAGGTGGTGGCGGCGATCACCGCCAGCGTCATCAGCACGAAACCCAGCGCCATGGACCGGGAGATCAATTCGTCCAGCGTGCCCAGCGGCGGCAGGCGGTAATAAAGCTTGTGCGGCTTCTTGCGCTTGAGCTCGCGCTCCTGGAATAGATACAGCAACGAGGCGCCCGCGGTAAACGCCAGCGCCGCGAAGCCCAGCAGCACCAGTGTGATGTGTACGTCCAGCCAGGCGTTGCGGACCACCGGGCTGGTCCAAGCGTCCACGGGATTGCCCAGCGTGGCCACCAGCGTCATGACGAAGATCAGGGGGAAGATGAAGACGCCAAGGCTTTCGGTCTTATAGCGCCAATACACGAAAAGGAACAGTGCGGTGATGAGGAACGCGCACATCGAGAGCGTCTCGTAGAAGTTGGCGATGGGGCAGCGGTTCGTAACCAGCCCCTCTTCCACGATGGAGACGCAATGCAACACCGCGCCGATGGAAATCGCGGTGAGGGAAACCCGGAAGAGGTGCTCGCGTTTGCGAACCAGCGTGAGGATGGCGTGCAGCAGGCCGACAGAGTACAGGGCCGCGGTCACGCGCAGCCAGATGACACTCATTTCAGCCATTTTCAAGCCAATGAAGCGCGCCGTTCAAGGGTCGATTGAAGTAATAGTATAGCGTGGGGCGGCGGTTCAATAGCGTTGCCGCGTTCCGATGAATTTCGCGACATCGAGTAGCCGTTTCGCTGCCTACGGCCACGAAGTCACGATCGGCACGCTGGATCTCGAAGTTCAAATCGTTGGTCTGTTTCTTTGCGGAAATCCTGGACTACGACCAACTTTTCTACCTCGCGGGGCTACGGGGAGTCTCCCGAGTAACGTCCACCCCGGCGATACCTCTACCCATTCTGGCGCGCGTAATCCGCAGCGGCAGTCGTGCGCGGCGCATCCTTGGGCATCAGGATCCATGCAATCAAATACGCGAAGAAGCCGAAACCCGCCCCCAACGCGAGGGCCAGCCACACAATGCGGATCAGCAGCGCGTCCACTCCCAAATAGCGCGCGAAGCCCGCGCAGACTCCCGCGATCTTCTTGTTCTCCGTGTCCAGCGCCAGCCTGGGGGACGCGTAGGGGTTCGCCGTGGCCTCCGCCAGTTTGGTGGGGTGCCCGCAGGCGGAACAGTAACGCACCTTCTCGTCGATTTCGATCCCGCATCGTGTGCAGAACATCGCGTTAACCTCGCTCAATCCTCGCTCAACCATAGATACGAGAAACCCGGCCGATGTGTTCCAGCAGGGCGCGCTATACTGTCAGCCATGTGTTTCAAATCGTCATTTTCGCTCCTTTTGGCGGCCGCGTTCGCCGCGTGCCCCATCGTTTACGCGCAGACCGACACCATCGATAAAGGCCACTCCGCGCATGGCGCCGCGTTCGACATCGGGCCGCGCCAGAAGCCCTGGGTCATGGAAGGCATCGGCGTGGCTCCGTTTCCCATTACCACCAAGAATCCGGAGGTCCAGCAGTGGTTCAACCAGGGCAACGCGCTGCTGCACTCCTTCTGGTATTACGAAGCCGAGCGCTCCTTCCGCTGGTGCCTGAAGCTGGAGCCGGACAATGCCATGGCCTATTGGGGCCTGGCGCGCGCTACCAGCGGCCGTGGCGGCGAGGCCGATCGTGCCGCCGACTTCCTGCGCGAAGCCGTCAAGCGCAAGGACAAGGTCACCGAGCGGGAGCGCTTGTACATCGAGGCTCTGGAAGCCGCCATGCTGCCCGATCCGGTGCGCGATGCCGACGACGATCGCGATTACCGCACACTGCGGCGCGCCGAAGTCAAGAAGCTCGAAACGCTGTGCGTGAAGTACCCGGACGATATGGAGGCGCGTGCGCTGCTGGCTTATGCCACCATGGGCGACTCGCGATATGGCACCGAGCTGATCATCCGTGAGATCCTGGCGCACAATCCCAACCATCCCGGCGCGCACCACTATCGCATCCACAATTGGGATTACAACCAACCCGAGCAGGCGCTTGCAAGCTGCCGCGCGTACACCGAGCTGGTGCCGGGCATCGGCCACGCCCAGCATATGCCGGGGCACATCTACAGCATTCTGGGCATGTGGGACGAAGCGGCGCTCTCCATGGATGCGGCCACGCGCGTGGAGAAGCGGTACATGCAGACCAGCCTCACGTTTCCGTTCGATAACTGGAATTACGCGCACAACCGCACTTATCTTTCTTATATTCAGGAACAGCTCGGGATGGCGGAGGCGGCCATCTTCGGCGCGCACCAACTGATCGATGCGCCGCTCGATCCGGTGGATAACAAGGAGAACGCCTACAGTACGCACTCGCGCGGCATCGCGGCCATGCAGCGGGTGTTGATCAAGTACGAGCGGTGGGACGATCTGCTGAATCCGAAGTTCATTCCGTGGCGAGACATATACGAGGACAAGATGAACAAGGCCTACTGCGAGGCGCGCGCCTGGCTGGGCAAGGGCGACCTGGAGAAAGCCGCGAAGAGCATGGCCGCACATGCCGCGCTGAAGAAGGATTTGGACAAGAACAAGGACGCGGAGGATACTTACACCATCGAAGCGCTGGAACTTAAGGGACGGTTCGCGATCGCGCGCGCCGGAACCGGCGATACCATTGTAGGCCTGGGGCTGCTGGCGGACGCTGCCGGTCGCGAGTACGACATGCAGAAGCAATATGCGGACCCGCCGTTTTATCCGCAGTCGCTTTACAACAGTTTGGGCGAGGCTTACCTGGATGCCAAGAGTCCCGTGCTGGCGGCGCAAGCGTTCGAGAAGGCGCTGGAACTGACTCATAACGACATCTTCGCGCTCTCCGGACTGGTGCGCGCGTACGCCGCTCTGGGCGAGAAGGCCAAGGCTGAGGACGACATGGCCCGGCTGCTATTCGTGGCTTTGAATGCCGACGCGGGGCTGAGGATTCTGGAGCGCGCCAAGGCTACCGGAATTACCGCGGCGCCGCGCGACTCGTCGCCCGCGCCGCAGCGCAACTACGTGCGCGTGTCTCTGGACCATTTCGGGCCGCCACGGTGGGAGCCCTACGAGGCGCCGGCGCTGGACGTACGCGATGCCGCGGGTAAGTCCGTCTCGCTGGCCGAGTATCGCGGCAAGAATGTGCTGCTGGTGTTCTATCTGGGGCCGGAGTGTCCGCATTGCTTGCGGCAATTACATGATATCGGCACGAAGAAGGACGAGTGGGACCGTCTGAATACGGTGGTGCTGGCCGTGAGCAGCGCGCCGCCGGAGAAGAACAGCGAGGCGCTGAAGCAGTTCGGCGATCTTCCCGCGCGGCTGTTGTCGGACCCGGATCATGCGAATGCGCGGCGCTTTCATTCGTACGACGATTTCGAGGACATCGAGCTGCACTCGACGATTCTGATCGATAAGAAGGGGCGGGTGTATTGGGCGCGGTTTGGGGGGGAGCCGTTTTCGGATATGGGGTTTTTGGTGAAGCAGGTGGAGCGGATGAACGAGTTGGCGGGGTTGTAACGTATGCACGCGACGAGCTTCGCAACCGAGGTGAAGCCGCAGTCGCCGGATCGACAGCGTTCTCATACCCGGAAGCAGCGGATAAGTGCCCGATTCGGAACGCGTCAGAACCATTATACGCCTCTGCGCGACATCACTCAGGCTGTGACGCTCTTTCGTTTCGTGGGGAGCTTAACAGAACAGATCGCTCCAGTGGTTTTCGGATCAGGAATTTCTCGATCATCGAATACACTACTTCAGCGACAAACTCCTGTGCGCGGGGACCGACATAAACTGCACTGATCAGTTGCTCCAAATCAAAGGTCTCCCGAATGCCAGCGATTTCGGGTCGGCTGTCCTGGTATATAACTGCCCGCCACTCGTGCTCGTACCAATAGCACGAGCGCTTGTGAAGGCCCAGCTTGAGAACCTCACTCCGCAGACGAAAGCCTGGCGCAGGAATAGTCTCGCGGAGATCTCGATGGACAGCGGGCTCTGATTCAATGCTCTCGTGATAGGTGACTTCGCCGAAAATATAGTGCGAGGAATCTACCCCGAACTTCGCCGCCCGCTGGTATTGCTCGACAGACGACCTCACTGCCACGCCTGAACCAAGTGAACCGTAAATCTGCCACGTTGCCATCGACTCAGATGCGTCCAAACACCACGAATTCGCATAGATGTGGTCCTGCGCATTTTCAAAGATTGAAGCCGATCTCTGGCTCAACCCGGCCAGCATCTGCGGCACGGAAATGTTGGTTCTCGTCCCGTCGGGCGCCTCGTGCATGACCAAACCTGGAGAGCCATCCGCCACTAGTGCTTTGAGACATTCCGCTTTGCCGAACCCCTCCCACGGATCGTCGCATAACGTGGCTGCCTTGGAGAACCATAACGTACTGGTTGATATCATCGAGACGAACCTAGGCAAGTCCATATACCGCCAAATCGCGGTCGTACCGCGAGTCCCGTTTTCTACTTTAGCTGCGTCGAGTTCCATCCGTACTGCTCAATCCATGTTAGCGCGCTGGGCCACCGGCTCTCGGGCCGAAAGGGGGCGTCGGCACGAGTGCCGACGCGGCACGCACGATTGCGCGCGCCCACGTCAGGGTACGCGGATGAAGATGTCTTTAAACCGCATATTCGCCTCCCCGCCGGCGTGCAATTGCAGCGCAATCGCCCCGTCGTCCACCTCGTTCACCGGGTCGGTGAAGTCGATCACCTGCACGCCATTCAAGCGCGCGCGATGGTGGTTGCCCACCACGGTGAGCACGTAATCGTTCCACTCCGTAGGCTTGATCACGAACTCGTTTTCGGGCGAGGGCCACACGATCCAGCCGCGCCGCGCGGTGTAGATGCCGCCGGTGTGATGGTTCAGGTTGCGGTCGATCTCGAACTGGTATCCCTCGGCGACGTCGGCGGTGCCCGGCTTGAAGCTGGTGCGATAGAAG
>Ga0209333_1001220_pt1 | contig 12882 bp, 17 predicted proteins | sample BlaSpr_A8_OM2_O3_FD_187982 | JGI IMG/M metagenome (GOLD analysis project Ga0209333, IMG submission 187982) | Forest soil microbial communities from Thunder Bay, Ontario, Canada - Black Spruce, Ontario site 2_A8_OM2_O3 (SPAdes) (version 2) | ecosystem: Environmental > Terrestrial > Soil > Boreal... | reverse complement strand
AAAGATATTGTAGCGTCTTATTGCTTTTTGAACCAGTCCTGCTTGAGACGGGCCAGCGGGGCAAGCCGAGGGTCGGAGGCATGCTTTTCGCAGCGGCATTCTTCGTTATTCAGATTGGCGCCGCAATGCGGGCAAAGGCCGCGGCAATCGCTGCGGCAAATGACCTTCATGGGGAGCGCTAAATTTACCTGCTCCGCCAGAATATCGGCGAGGAACAGGCCGTCACCTTCAAAGAAGGCGACTTCGGTATCGTCCAAATTCAGGTGAAATTCCTCGTCCACGGCCATGGAAGTCATGGGGCGGTAGAAGAGATCGAAATCGCGGCTGATTTCTTCGACCACGGTATCCAGGCAGCGCGCGCAGATCAGTTCGACGCGGGTGTGCAGGTTGCCGTAGATGCGGATTTGGCCTTCGACCAGCTCGGCGGTGGCGCGAATCTCCAGCGGCTCGACCTGGTGGAATTCACCGGAATGGAAATCGAGCGTGCCGGGGGTATAGCTCTTCCGGATGCGTATCTTGCGCAGCGCGAGTTCGTTGACATCCAGAAACATTGGCTTTCCCCGTGGTTATAGAGCAATTTCAATTATAAGTCCAGTGACTCGGTTGTCAAGGAAGCGGCAAACGCAGATGGCCCAGCTGACACGTATTGGACAATGACCAATTTACGCTGGAGTGAGCGCCTGAACTTACGAGGATTGGATGCGGAATGATGCCAACGGATGCGCCCCTTCGATCCCGCGCAGCGGGATCGAAGGGTGAATCGCCCCCATAGAGCGGGGGCGATTCAGGCGGGGATGCCGAGGAGATCATGGCACTGACGGAGCAGGAAATGGTCGGTCATGCCGGCGATGTAATCGCAGACGACGCGGTGGCGCGGCTGGCGCAAGGCGAGCTCAGCGTGCTGCGGAGGCATATGCTCGGGATGCTCGAGATAAAAGGAGAAAAGCGCGTCGAGCGCGGCTACGGAGCGGTCGCGGTCTTCGATGATCGTTGGTTGCGAATAGAGCCGGGCGAAGAGGAAGCGTTTCAAGTCGCCGTTCAGCTTGGCCACGGCTGGTGAGAAGCCGGCCAGACGGTGCGGATGCTGGCGGATGTCTTCGACAGTCTGCACTCCGGAATCTTCAGCGCGACTTCGCGTGGTTTCGATCAGGTCGGTGGCGAGAAGATCGAGCACTTGCTTCAGCGTTTCGTTGAATTTCAACTTCTGCTTTCCCTGCGGGTAGTGGCGGTCCACGTCTTCGTAAGCTGAATTGAAAATGGAAACTTCGGCGCGCAACAGCTCGAAATCAATCAGGTGAGCCTCGAAACCGTCGTCGAGGTCGGCGGTGTTGTAGGCGATCTCGTCCACGAAATCAATCAGCTGGGATTCGAGCGGCGGGCGCTGGTCCAGCAGATATTCGGTGAGCTGCGGAAATTCGGCCGGGGAATAATCACGCGAGTGCTTGATGATCCCTTCGCGAACCTCGAAGGTGAGATTCAGGCCGGTGAAATCGAGATAACTCTGCTCGAAGTGTTCGAGGATATAGAGCGCGTGGAGATTGTGATTAAAATGCTCGCCGTAGGCGCGCATGCGCAGATCGAGTTGTTTTTCGCCGGCGTGGCCGAAGGGCGGATGGCCGATATCGTGTGCCAGGGCGAGCGATTCGGCGAGGTCGGTATTTAAATGCAGAGCGTCGGCAACGGTGCGGGCCACTTGCGCGACTTCGAGGGTGTGCGTGAGGCGATTACGGAAATGATCGGAGTAGCGCGTGGTGAAGACCTGCGTCTTGGCTTCGAGGCGGCGGAAAGCGCGGGAGTGGATGACGCGGTCGCGGTCGCGGGCGTAATCGTTGCGATAGGGATGCTGCGGCTCCGGGAAGCGGCGGCCGCGAGTGCGGCGCACGTCCATGGCGTAGGATGCGAGCATGCTTTCAGCCCATTCTAGCTGCTATCAGGCAAATATTCAGCGGGGATTGAAAGAGGGAGCGCAAGCGGCTAAAGCTGCATGGATCTTTTACGGACCAGGTCGTGGCTAAAGCCACGACCCACAAAGACTCTTGAAGTTTCGCGCCTAGAGCAAAACAGGGCACGGGATTTGCCGTTACGTAGGGGCGGGTCTGAGACCCGCCCCCAGAGACACGTTTGAGTGCGGTGTGCGGAACGGAGTGGGATCGCGCGCGAAGAAAAAATCAAAAGACTAAAGCGGCAGAGAATTAGGATTTGCCGGGCAGGAGATTCATTTCCTGGGTAGCTTGTTCGGCGATCGGCGTATCGGGATAGTCGGACTTGATTTGGGTGTAAAGCTTGGTGGCTTCCGCAGGATTTTTCGCGCCGTAATGTTCGGCGAGCGCCATCATCGCCACCGGCTTCGGAACGAGCACGACGGGCTTGGCAATTAATTGCTGATAAAGTTTGACGGCTTCATCGCCTTGGCCCATGCGGTCGTTCAACTGCGCCAGCTCGAAGCGCGCCATCGCGGCAAAATCCTCGAGGCCGCTTTCGGACAAGCCCTGCAGCCATTTTTTCGCTTCATCACTCTTGTTGAGCTTCTCATCGCTCAACGCGGCGTAATAGGCGGCGAGCTGGCCGGGACGGGTGTGGCCATATTTCGCGTTGACGGCGGCGAATTTCTGCGCAGCGTCGGAATATTTATTCTTCTCGTCAATGTAGGTGGTTTCACCCGGCTGCGCCGGCTCGCTGGCGGTGCGAATGCGCGCCTGGAAGATCTTCATGGCATCATCGTAGGCAGCGGTGGCTTTTACGGTCTGGCGTTCGGTGTAGGTCTGCCAGCCGAAAACGCCCAGAGCCACGACCACTGCAGCCAGCAGGATATAGAGGGTCAGCTGCTTGTGGGATAGGACGGCGTCGGCGCCCTGCGCCAGTGTGTCGCGAACTTCGTCCTTTTTCAGTTCCCTGCGGGAAAGATGCTGCGCCAAGTATGCACCCCAAGCGAATTCGTAAACGTAAATATTAGCATAAAGGCGAAGACGCCATGCGGCAATCGGAGGAACGGCCCGCGCGATAGCTGGGGCGCTACGCCTTGAAGCTGCGGATCGCGGCGCCTTCTTCGGACTGCACATCGAATACGGTGAAGAGGCGTGTGATTTGCAGAATGTCGTGAACGCGTTTGGTGAGATGCAGGAGCTTCAGCTCACCGCTGGCGTTTTTTACCGTGGTGTAGGCGCTGACGAGCTCGCCGATGCCGGAGCTATCGATGTAATCGACGTCGTACAGACTGAGCAGGATTTTCTTATTGCCGGAATTGATCAGCTCGCGCACTGTATTGCGCAGCATGGCGCTGCCTTCGCCCAGCGTAATCTTGCCGCTGAAATCCACAATCGTTACGTCGCCCAATTGGCGGCGTGTTCCTTGGAGAGCCACGGGTACCTCGTCTGTTGATTCTACTCTGGTTTGTGCTTGCCGTTATCAGAAACTGGCTGGGGCAGTTTCTTGACCATTATCAGGTGGGCGCCGCCCTCGGGCCCGCGTTCCACCCTGAAATCGTCCATGAAAGCGCGCATCAGGAACAAGCCGCGCCCTGAAGTGCGCAACAGGTTCTCTTCTGCCAGCGGATCGGGAATTTCGGTCAGCTCGAACCCTTTGCCCTGATCGAGCACGCGGACGATCATGTTGTCCGGCTGCAGCTCGACGGTCATCATGATCTTCTTCTGGCGATCCTGCTGGTTGCCGTAGTTGTAGGCGTTGATCACGCCTTCGCGGACGGCCATGCCGATTTTGTGGACTTCCTCCTCGGGAAAGCCGGCGGCTTCGGCCACGCGCATGGAAATGCTTTCCGCGAGGTCCACGCTCTCGAGAAGCGTCTCAAGCATGACTTCGATCCGCTGGGTTTTGGCCGCCATCCGAGGTCGGGGGAGAGTCCTTTAAAAGAACGCGAGTATGGTTATCACAGCGCCGGAGTGCAAGTCAATGAACTCCGGGGACCGCGATGGGCCGCGGCGAGACTTTGTCTAGAGTCGATTGGCTGGCGCTGCGGCAGGTTCGATGTCCGCGACGCGAGATATGGTTGGACGACCAGCGCCGATTAGGTCGTCGCCGCCTGTGCGGCTTGGGAGGGCTTAGCGACTTTGGCGATGACCAGGCCTGCGACTAGCCAGGTGAGCATGGAATCGGCCAAATTTACCGCGGTGTAGGCGCCGGAGAAGCCCCACCAATTCCAGTTGGGAAGGTCAACGATGACGCTGGCGGCGAGGCCGACTACCGCGAGAAACGCGACCCTGCGCGCATAACTCAGCCCTGAAGTTTGCAGCAGCAACCACGTGAGCAGAAATGCCGCGGCCATCAGGCTGAGCAGTTGAACGATCAGGCCGCGGGTGTACGAGCCGAAACCGCCGAGGCGGACGGCTGCGACCATGATGGGGCCGGCCTGAATTTTCTGCATCGCGGCGTCGAGAGTGGCTTTCTTCTGTTCCGGTGTCATACCGGCGGTTGACGGCATGCTGGGCAAGAGGTAGGTGCCGTCTTGCCCGGCATGCGAGGCGATTACGGCGGAGACTTCATCCTCATTGTGAAATGCAACCATCGTTTTTTCGTGCCAGCCGATGAGTTCCCACGAAATGGAACTCCATACGAAGGCTGCCAGGCCACCGAGGATCGTTCCGAGGATCAGCGATTTGGTCATGGCTCCTCCTTGCATGTTGCGGGCGGTAGCATTGGTGCGTTAACGTGCGTCGCTGCAAATTCGAAGGCAGAGTCAACGACGCCCGCCTGAAATGCAAAAGCAGGCGGCCGCTACAAATTCAAATGCAACGGCAAAGACGCCCATCCCGTCCCGCAACTGCGGGGCGGGATGGCAGTTACAAATTCAAAACCCTCGCCTAGGTGTTCAAGACGTGCTGGGCGACCGAGAGCACGTTGCCGTCGGGATCTTTGAACCAGGCAACTTTATCTCCGCCAGGAGCTGTCCAGATGCCGAGTTCCTGATCCTGCACGAACGGGTATTTTTCGCAGGTCACGCCACGGCCTTTGAGCCATGCGGCGACTGCTTCGATATTTTGCACTTCCCATCCCAGAATCGTGAACGGGAGGGGAGTGAAATCCTTGGGAACCTTGGAGACGCGGATTTTGGTGTCGCCTGCGCGGACCACCAGCGCGAACGGGTCGTCACTGATAAACTCAAATCCCAATTTGCCTTCGTAAAATTCCCTGGCTCGCTTGGAATCTAGTGTGGGAACAATGCCAACGATTTTGCTGGAAGCCAACATTTCCGTCCTCCCTCAAGCTCCTGCGCGAGTGGAAGGTAACACTTGCAGTCCGTGTTGTCTCCCGCTATGTTGACAACAAATGTCGCAGAAGTGCCACAGCCTTTTGTGGGATCGCCGGGGCCGCCAAACGGCGCAGCTCGCCACGTTGGCGTACGATTTTCAGCGCGCGCATGTGATCCCCGAGCATTTTCATCCTGAGGATCAATTGATTTTTGCTTCCAGCGGCGTAATGACTGTGCGCACGAAGCAGGGTATTTGGGTGGTGCCGCCGCTGCGCGCCGTGTGGATTCCGGCGAAGACGCCGCACTCGGTGGCGATCCTGGGGCCGGTTTCCATGAGAACGCTGTACTTCGCTCCCAAGCTGGTGCATGCCGAGGCCGAGAAATGTTTTGTGATGAACGTATCAGCGCTGCTGCGGGAGCTGATTCTGCACGCGTGCAAGTTCCCGAAATTGAGGCGGGAGGAACCCGTGCAGCGGCGCATCATCGAAATGATCGCCGACCAATTGGAAGCCGTGCATTCCATCCCGCTGCAGTTGCCGCAACCGACCGATCGCCGGGCGATGCGCGTCGCCCATGCGTTGCTTTCCGAGCCCGGCAGGCAAAGGACGCTGGCGGCGCTTTGCGAAGATTGCGGAGCGAGCAAGCGGACGATCGAGCGACTGTTCCTGGCGGAAACGAGAATGACTTTCAGCCAATGGCGCCAGCAACTGCGACTGCTGCACGCCATGCAACTGCTGGCATCCGGAGAAAAAGTGACAGGAGCAGCTATGGACGCGGGATATAGCAGCCCCAGCGCGTTTATCGCAATGTTCCGGCGGCAATTGGGACAGACACCGCGACGTTACTTTGCGCAGTGAAACTTTCCCTGGCGCGGCTGGTGCGAAAGGAGCCGACGGGGTGCGAGCTGAGTGGAATTTAGAAAATATTCACAGCGCGCGCGGCCAGCAGCACCACGATCGCGAGCGAGATCAACGACTGCAACATGGTGCCTGCTTTGGCCCAACGCGAAAGAACGGCCGTGTCCGTGGGTGAAAAGGCAGTGCTGGTATTGAACGCCAGAAACAGATAGTCCATGAACTGCGGCGACCAGTTGGGATCGCGGCCTTCCTCGTTCAACATTTGCGGAAAAAGGAAGGAACTTTTCAAACGCTCGGTTCGGACGTCGCGTCGCGAAGGCCCGCCGGCGTCGAATTTCCAGTACCAGAGCGCGAAGACGACGATATTGGTAATCCAAAGGGCAATGGCGGCACGCAGCAAAGCCATGGGCGGATCGCGATGTTGCGGGATGTCTTTGATCAGCCAGACCAGAGAAGTAATCATGCCCACGGTGATGGCGCCATTGGCGATCACCACCAGAGGCCTGGTGATGTGGAAGTCGCCGCGACGGTTGGACACCGCGATGGGAACCATCAAAACCACAATCACGGCGAGCAACCCCCAGCCAGGGCCCACCGAGAGCCGCTCCGGCAGCGAGAAGTACACGCCGCCCGCCGCGAGCATCGCGACGAAGGCGGGCCAGCGAGGTTCGGGAGTAATTTTGGGGATCGTAGCCATGTAGGCGCGGCGCGCGGGTGGAGTTTAGTACAGATTTCGTTCCCGCTCAAAATTCCTGCGCGCTCAGGTGCGTTGACGGCATCGCAGCCCCGGGCAATGCGCATCGCTTAGCCACGCGATTTGCTCCCCATTTAAGTTGAACGATGTTCCGTTTCGCACAGATTGTTAGTCGCCTCTTCTGGTTGAATTGACTCTGCCTTCGAGGGAAGTCAACTTCGACGCAATTAGTGCAAGGCGCTTCGCGCCTTGCAGAATGAAAATGAGCGGGAAAAATTTTCGCGTGGCACCGGCGGACGAGCGGACCAGCGTTGACGGAAAGCCGGTCAGGAACAAAGTGCTGTTGGCCATGGCCGACAAAGAATACGAGCTGATGCGCGCGGACTTGACGTATATCGACCTGCCGAGTCATCTAAGTCTTCATGAGCCGACACAAAATATCGAATTCGTTTATTTTCCGAACCGTGGAATGGTTTCGCAAGTGGTGGTGACCAAAGATGGCCGCACCGTGGAAGTGGGCGTAGTGGGCAATGAGGGCTACGTAGGAGCGGGATTGGCGGCCGGTTTGAGCCGAAGTTCCGTGCGCGAAATAATCCAAATCGCCGGCGATGGCTCACGAGTATTGGGGAACGCGCTGCAACGCATTCTGCGGTCGGCGCCGCAGCTTCAGGTCACGTTGAACAGGCTTACAGGGCTGCAAGGGATGCAAGTGGCGCAGACTGCGGCGTGCAACCGGCTGCACGATATACAGCAGCGTCTCTCGCGGTGGCTGCTGATGACGCAGGATCGAGTGGGTTCTGGACTGCTTCCGATCACCCACGATTTCATAGCGACGATGATGGGCACCGATCGGTCCACGGTGAGCCTGGCGGCGTCCGTGCTGCAGAACAAGGGAATCCTGGAATACGTGCGCGGCGCAGTGAAGATTGTGAACCGCAGGAAACTGGAAAAATGCGCTTGCGAGTGTTACGACGTGATTCGGCGGTTCGAGGACGAACTCGGATCGCGATAGCAGTCCGCAGCAGTGTTGGATACCCCACAGACAGCAGCCTCGCTCTCTCGTTAATCTTCGGGCCTCGAACATTCCGTCCGGCTTTGCCGTGTGCGCAAAGCGAGTTGAGTTTGGCGGAAGCATTGCCACATCAATTCCAGAGGGGGCCATGGAGGCGAGACGTCGCAGGCTGGTACCGGTCGAAACTAAGAATTTTCAGGGGTGGATATGCAGCGAATGTGCATGGGTGTTCAAACCTTCAGGGCCGCTCGGCGGCACATCAATTGACGAGATGAAAACACAATTCACGCAGCAGCGCGACAAGGAGTTCGCGACGCATGCCTGCGAGAAGTACCCGAAACCCGCGAAAAATCCTTGCTAGCCAAATCACTCGCACGCCAATCGCGTGTGATCCGCGAATCCGCGCAAAGCAACTACCAGCCGGACTGGCAAATTCCGCGGGTGCGTTTCGGCGGCGTCACGCCCAGTAAGTGCGGTCGAGCGTGCGGTACTGGATGGCTTCGCTGAGGTGTTTGGGGGCGAGCGACGGGGCACCTTCGAGGTCGGCGGTGGTGCGCGAGACTTTCAGGATGCGGTCGTGGGCGCGGGCAGAGAGGCCGAGGCGCTGGATGGCAGTCTCGAGGATTTTTTCGCCTTCTGGGGTTATGGCGCAGTGTTTGCGAATGAGCTTGCGAGGCATTTGCGAATGGGCGTAGGTTGATTTTTCGCTGCGGTAGCGCCCCACCTGGATTTCGCGGGCGCGGACTACGCGGCTGCGCACGCAGGCGGAACTTTCGATCTCCACGTCGCCACGCAGTTCCAGCGCGAGTCATTGCATACCGTAGCAATCACGTTTATAACCGTATACATTTCCTTCTTAATCAGCGGCTACTCAGTACGGTTCCGGCGAGCGCGGCTCCCTGAGATGGTCAGTGGACCGTTATTCCCAGCGAAGATTGGGAATGAATCCCAATTGCAGGATTTTTGCGTTTTTCAGTTATTGGAGCGTCGCACGGTTGCTCATATTCGCCTGGCTTGCCCGACCATTTCTACCAGAACTTTTCTGGCTTCCGCCGGATTAGTCACCTGCCGCAAGAACGCAATGCGGGTACCGCGGGTACCATCTTTGGTTTTCAAGCGTACGTGAAAGCCGAGACGGTCTACCGAAATCATCGAGACTTCTTGGGTCTCGATTCCAGCAAATGCCCGGGCAAGCAGGACGAGCGCATCTCTATGATCGGTATTCATGTGCTGGATGATGTCGGCGGCAGACTCGGCCAGCGGGTCGGGTTGCGCGCTGTAGTATTCCGAGGCAGCGACCCAGCCCATCACCCCAAATCCACCCACGTAGTAAACGTCCACCACGTCCATCTGGTAAAAGGAAAAGTCATCAAAGTCTACCCAGTATTTGCTATTGGCATAGCGTGCCAGGTAGAGTTTTCGTGCTTCAGCAACCTCCGGCTCAGCTACGGGCAGAATATTTCCTAGCAACGTGACCCTGGACGCTCCCAAAGGATCGCCGATGGAATCGGGTTGGGCCACCAACAGGCTGGAACGCGGGTCTGCCTGCACATTTTGCGTGTGCATAGCCATCGTACTAATGAGAAAGACAGGATTCGCGTTCTCGTCCAATCCGTAAGGCATCACGGATCCGAAGGGATAGCCCGGCTGTTTACGTGAAACTGTCGAGAGACTCCCGACTCGTCCTAGATAGACCAGAGTTCGCGCTCGTTCGGCGAACGTAGGCTCAGCGATCGCAGGTTGGTGACTCGGCGCGCCCGAGCCCGCGTGATTCCCTGCCGGTGATGAAGACATTCTTCTTCTCCGATATGCTTTCGGCACAAGGTCCGGGAATCTCTTTTGTCCCAGTCCTTGGATCAAGCTAGCACGCCGGAGGTTGAGCTGTCTGTTTAAAGGGAATGCACTGAATATGCCAGTTTCCGGTAAGCGCGATTACCAGGAGCAATGCTCCAGTCGTAACTCGTCGCCAATCGCGCCCACGCGGCATGTTGCTGAATAAGATCGTGTTATTCCGGAATCTTGTCGAGAAGGAGCTTCAATGGAAGCGGTTCCGCTGTGGAGCTTCTTCAGGTCCACCGCCGATAAGTCCTTGCACGAACTCACGCCTTTTTGCCGCAGAGAATCATTCCACGACGAATGCTCTTGTTCGTAGGTGTTTACCCAATCGGTTCCGTCCGAGAACTTCACGCTCCAGACGACCACTGCAACGTGTAAACAGTTAGAGCCCACAACGTTCGCGCCTGCGAGTGCCAGATTAAACGGCCAGAGTACGCTGTCGCCAAATTCCGCATCTGCGTTTGGCGAAATTACATAGGGTGAGGGACGGGCTAGTCGAGACTCCGCAAATATCGCCACTCCTCCCGATGCTCCACCTTTGTCTCCGACAGAGCGATTCGGGTCTCCCATCACACCTTGAAGCTGAATCGTCGTGACCTGCTTTGCCGTGGCGTTGTGTAACAGAACTTTCGGACACCATCGGCACAATGGTACCCGTCCGACAATTTCGCTTTGTGCTTCGCCGGCCACAGCGCCAGGCAACTTGAAACCTACGATTTGAACAGGGCTGTCCTGGCTGGCGGTAGTTACGTAGAGATTGACGACGACGTGGTCGGTGGGGAAAGCACTCACAGCGCAAAGTAATGCAACGAACCCTGTAAACGTGAGCCGTCGAATCCACATTTTTGTTCACCTAGCAATAAGATATCTTCAGCGATAACTGACGAGAGCATACCACAAGAAGGAAGACTAGAATCCTACCCGCCAGTCAGGGCCTGAGTAGTCGCTAATCGGAAACTAGCAAGTGTACTTCGCCGATGAGACCGATATTGATTGTCTTTGTGTCGAGAAAAACCGCTATTCTTGATCTGAACCAGTTCGTATCGCACGATGGAGGGAACGATGGATAGATTTGAGGAATTCGGTCGGCGAATTGATGAAGAGCTTGCGCGTCTCCGCCAATACCTTGAGCAAGAAGTAGCGCCGGAGACCGAACGCCGTACGGCCTCATTTCTCCGCGAGGCGGCGAAGAAGCTGGAAGAAGCCGCGGCCAAGGTTGAGGCGAGAATTGCAGGGCGTCGGCCGTGACCAACACCCCCTCGATGGGTTCACTCTTCCTTGTTGTCGTCCCATTTATAACCGCTACCATGCGGGACCAAGAGTGACCCCGAATCACTTTCGAAACGCCCTAGCAAGAGCCGGTAAGGTTTTGGTCGTGGCGGGCCATAAAATAGGCCGTAGCCTCTGAGGTCAAGACCAGATTGGATGAAAGCGGGTTTTGCTATCCCTGATTTGAAGGGTCCGTTGAACACGACAAGCGTGAAGTTTTTCTCTTGCTTCGAACGGTCCACCACTCCCACAGCAAAGTCTTCCACGGCATCACCGTTGAAGTCGCCGGTCACAGCGTACGGATGATGGTCTGGCACGGGTTTCCAGACCCAGCCTGACCCCGCCTTCATTTCCGCTATGTCATCCGCGCAATCGCAGTCTTGGTCGGTTCCCTGACGGTACTCGGGATGCTGCACAAGCCAATTTTTGAGGACCTGATATTCCTGAGAACTCAGCGTGTGGCCACTCCACGCGGGTACGGTCAGCGCAAGACAAGCCGTCAAGAGAAACACGCATCTGAAACGCAAGGCTCCTCACTTTATCGCGGCCACCGTAACGACTCACGCTAGCATTCGTACTTCCCAAGAGAAACTGTTTTACGGTTCAGCTGCGCCTTCGCGTTACCGGACGTTACGATTTTGAGGCGCGAACGCTGGCAAAACATTAAACTACGGCGATGCGACAGTTAGTGCTAGATGGCGCGAAATGGGCGGTCGCGGAGGACGTCTATGAGGCATTTTTTCAGGCCGTAGGCGCCCCCAGTTGGCACGGCACAATTTCAATGCTCTCCGCGATAGCATTTCTGGCGGTCGGATCAACCAAGTCGAGCTTCCCTACGTGATTAAAATAACGAACTGCGAATCAATAGGGCCGAATGCAAAAACCATGGCACAACATTTCGTCGAATTCATCAAGGAGTTGAAGGAATCTGGCTGCAAGGTGGATGTCGAGATCGAACAGTGAGAGTGATGTAGGCCCCTAACTCCTGTGTAGTCGCGTTACCGGACATCTCTAACAACGCCGGCTCTGTCAAACTATTTATGAGCGTACTTCTCCGTTCGTTTCTGTGAGTGTCTTCATTCGTCGTGTTCTTTGGCCCAATGTCGACGACCACGGCTCGCTTGTAATCTTTCGGTCGGTTTCAGTCCGACCCACACATCTCTTCGATACAATTTCAGACCACGATTACTCGTTCAAACTCCCTCTTGCGAAGGAGCGGGATGCCCATTCATTGGGACGGCGTTCTACTGCACGCCATGTCCGGTACCGAGCTGTCCCGCGTGCGAACCGAATGCTACCCACTGCGCATACTCCCAACCGTTCCGCCACATCCAATACAGTCGAACCGCCAGTCTCCGGGCCATAGCTACCTTGGCGATGTTCCGCTGCCGGCGCACGGCCAGGTGCATATAACGTCGTCTCCAGTCCGCATCACAACGCGCGGCAGCTTGTGCTGCTTCTCCCAGCAAGAAACGCAAGAGCGAACTGCCTTGCTTGGTGATGTGGCCTAGCCGTTGATGGTTCGCACTGGAGTCCTCTTCAGGAATCAGTCCGACATAACTGCCGATCTGCTTGCCGCACTGAAACCGCTCGGGAGTTCCGATGATCAGCACGAAGGCCAGCGCCGTCAGAGGGCCCACGCCGGGATGCGTCATCAGCCGCAACACCTCGGGCCATTTCTTCGCTTCCTGCTCGACCGCGGCGGTTAACTCTTCGATGCTTGGGTTCATCCGATCCAGCAGCTCGAGCAGATCCTTCCGACGCCGTGAGGTCCAGGTACCCAGTGAAAGCTTTTCCAACTGTGCTCGTCCTTGGTCGCTCCACAGCGTCTTCTTCCTCCGCAAGCCTTCATTCATCGCCAGAGCCTGCAGCTGGTTCATGATCCGCGTCCGCATTTGCACCATCCGATGCGGGTGCCACAGCAGTTGTCGCAGATCACGATTCTCCCGACTGGGTACCCAGATCCGCGGAAAATTATTTTCCCGCAGCAGTTTCAGTAGCAGTCGGGCGT
>Ga0209333_1001217_pt1 | contig 12893 bp, 19 predicted proteins | sample BlaSpr_A8_OM2_O3_FD_187982 | JGI IMG/M metagenome (GOLD analysis project Ga0209333, IMG submission 187982) | Forest soil microbial communities from Thunder Bay, Ontario, Canada - Black Spruce, Ontario site 2_A8_OM2_O3 (SPAdes) (version 2) | ecosystem: Environmental > Terrestrial > Soil > Boreal... | reverse complement strand
GCGGCTTCCTTCTGACGGCTTTTTCGAACGCGCGCCCCAATCTCTGTTCCCCTCCACACTGCCCACCAAGGGCGCGCCTCCGAAAAAGCACTAACGTGACTAGGGCTCAATCCCGATGAGCGACTGTAAAATGACGTGTGATGGAATTACTTCTACGATTACCCGATTTATCGGGAGTTGTGAGTGTTTTCCCCTGTGAGTAATTCACTAGGATTATTTTCTCAAACAAAAGAAAGTCCTTGCGAATACAATATCGAAACTTTCTGTGTCGACGGCTCGTACGAAGGTAAGGGGGCTTCACGATGTCAAATTCTGATTCGGAACGGTTGTCCCCCCGTAGTTTGGCGAGGATTCTCGGCATCTTGGGCCTGGCCGGGATCGTAACCGGTGCGTTCGATATTGGCTATGTCCAGAATACTCTGGTCGTAGCGGGCAATGCCTCGGCGACACTCCACAATATCTTGGCGCACGAGACCCTGTTCCGTTTGGGTTTCTCGGCCCATCTCTTCGAACTGCTGATTAACATAGGCGACGAGATTATCTTCTTCATTTTGTTCAGGCGGGTGAATGGAATCGTCGCCGCCATTGCGCTCTGCGGTGGGGTCGTCGGAATAGCCACCGAAGCCGTCTCCTTGCTCAGCGCGTACGTGCCGTTGAAGCTTGCGGTCGGGGGGAGCGCCCTGGGCGCATTCAGTCCCGAACAAGTGCATGCCTTGTCACACATTTCAGGACAGTTGCAGGACACGGGTCTTCTCATTTCGTTCCTATTCTATGGGTTCGACGAACTCCTGAGCGGATTTCTGATTTTCCAGTCGGGCTTTTTGCCTCGCATCCTCGGAGTCCTGTTAGGAGTCTCCGGATTCTGTTACATTACGAACACCTTTCTGAGCGTCTTGGCGCCCTCACTGGATGCCCGTTTAAATCCCTACATTCTCTATGCCTGTTTTCCCGGGGAATTCTTGAGCAGCCTGTGGCTGGCGACGGTGGGATTGAACGTCGCAAAGTGGCGAGCATGGACGGCCGCACCATGGAGTGAGGTATCACTTGGCTAACTGCAGGTCTGACGGTGCCACGCATAGCCGATTGCAAAAGTTCCCGAGGTCACGCGAGATCGCTCTTGGATTGTCGGGAATCCCGAATTGAGGAAGTTCGAGCGAACTGCTGGCGTGCGGGTGGCACATCAAGTCCAAGTTATTGAGCGAGTGCGCGCCATGGGTTAGGGATGTCCGTCGCGTAGGATCGCGATCCCCTTGAGATCGTGGTGCGCCTAGCTTGGCCATGTCCCATTGAACCACTGATGTATCTGCGCGTGGTCTTCAGTAGTTCATTTGACAGGGTCCAGTTCCGCTTCTTTCTGTCTTGGTACGCCCTGCGTCACCGTTTCGAGCTTCTGAAATCCATCCTTCAATACTGTATCCTTCGCATTCTCCCGGGTCACCGAAATCGGCGTGAGCATGGTGGCGCCTGCTCAACGGACCGGCGATGCGATGGCGATCGCGCTACTGTGGCAGCCGCTTCACGCCGCGCAACTCCTCGTCCGTCCTCTGAATGTCTGGCACGGCGAACTCGAGGAACGCCCAGTCGCCGTACTTCGCCTTTATCTGGGGCAGCACTGCCTTCACCACAGCATCGCTGCTGGCTCCGCTTGCCTGCGCCTTGGCAATGGATTCGCGCAGAAACGAGAGATAGTCCCGGAACGCCCGCACATCGTCGGCTTTACCTGGATTGTCTCCATGGCCCGGAACGAAGACCGCCGAAGGGTAATCCTTTACCAGCGTGTCCAGCGTCTCGATCCATTGCTTCGTGGATGCGTCGATCAGATTGGGCAAGGTACGATTCCAGAAGAGATCGCCGCAGAAGACAACATCTGACTCCGCGTCATACGCAACGGTATCGCCGCCGGTGTGACCTGGCATAGCTCGTAACAGCACGGCGCGATTTCCTCCGAGGTACAAGGTGACGCCCTGGCTGTAGGTCACGTCAGGCAGGCGGAGGGCCTCCACCGAGGATCGTTGCTGGGCAGTGATTTTGTCGCCAAAGAACTTCAGGTTTTCCGTGTGCTCCCATTTTCGGACACTCTGCTGAGCCAGAATCGTTGCGCCAGCAGCAGCAAATACTCCGTTCCCCGCAACATGATCCAGGTGATAGTGGGTGTTGACGACAAAGCGTACCGGAAGCGTAGTCTTCTGGTGTATGGTAGTGAGGAGTTTTTGCGCTGCCGGCGGATTTTCGAAGGTATCGACCACGAGGACGCTGTCACTTCCAATCACGAATCCTGCATTGGAGCCAGACTGTTGTGATTTTGCTGCCGGGTTGTCGATTGCGGCCCAGGCACTGTGGTCCAGCGGCTTCAACAGAAAGGGTTCGGCGGTCTGAGCGGCGCCGATCATGCCGGCAAGAAAGCAGAAAGCTAAGGGGCCTAAAAAGAATGTCTTCATATGCCAACCACCTTATCGTCAGGATTGCAGCCGTGATCTTCGCACCATGATCGACGGATTCGGCAAAGCTCGTTGCAAAATAAGCCGTCAATACGTGTATTCCCAGTAGAGCCAACCCCGAATAAACCCGAATAGCAAGTCCAGTCTGCGAGATTCATCGCAACCTCTGCGTGATGGGTGGTCCACAAAAATGCGCTCGTGGGCCGCGATTCTACCGGGTGAGTTGGGTGCATTTTGGGCGGGGCCGTTGAAAAAACTTCCCGAGGGTACACCCTAAGCCGCCCTGACAGCACTGGCTTTCTTCGCGAGAATCGCGGACAACCTTTCGATACGTTTCGTCTCGGCAATTCGCTCTTCGCGACTCTCTTGCAGTCTTTGTTCGTTATTTCGTGGTTCCAATCTGGAGTGAAGTTTCATGGGCAGCGAGTCTAGCATTTTATGAGCGTCCCGAGTGTAAACAAAATGTTGACAAATTGGCTCGGCTTCACCCCAATCAACATTGCTGCGTGCGGTAGCGGGCAGACTGCGCCGCTTCCGAACGCCTATACTTTGTCGGTCATGGCAAGAAAGAAGGCCGTTCGACGGACCAAGCCTTTTGGAACGCGGGTTGAGGATTACCCGGAAAGAATGTCTGGATACGAACGGGAGAGCCTCGCAGCGGAAGCATTGCTTGCTTGGGAAAGACGAAAATATCTCAAGAAAAAGAGGCGGAAGCTCCGATAACGGTATCGCTGGGATGCGGCATCATATGCGCGTGCCGAATGAATCGCCTTCCGCAAGGCTGATCCAGAAATGCCTTCGCTTTGGTGTGCAGGCGGCCTTAGGAGAATTACCACGTTCGGGCAAGCCGCGTCGGGTTTCGGATGCGGCGATTGCATAGGTGCAGAACTGTGCCTGTCAGAAGCCCACGGAGTTGGGCTATGCCCAAGAGTTGTGGACGTACGGTCTGCTGACCGCACACTTGCGGCAGCAGGCCCGGTCGGCGGGGTACCCGGAACTGGAGCAGGTGAGCCGCTCCAAGCTGCATAAGATCTTGATGCAGGGAGAACTTCGACCGCATAAGGTTCGATACTATGTGGAGCGGCGGGACCCGGAGTTCGAGTCCAAGATGGTGGCGGTACTGCATGTTTATAAGGAAGTAGAGATTCTCAACGAAGGACTGCTGCGCGGCGAGATTTGCGAGCCGGGGATGGTCACGGTGTCCTACGACGAGAAACCCGGTATTCAGGCGCTGGCGCAGAAAACGCCCGACCGGCCGCCCATACCCGGGCAGCAGCATCGTAATTAGGGTCGCGGAAGCCACTGGTGTAAATAGGTGCCCTTGACCGATCAACACGCTCAGAACAAAGGTGACGATCAGAGCCACGGAAGTGGTCGTTTCGAGCGAACGTTCCACTAGCAGGCAGCGTCCGTTGATGTATCCGATCAGTACCGACACGCCGATCAGACTGACCACAGCGAACTGAATCGACACGATCGCCGTCGGTGTTCCGAGCAACGCTGTGATGGAGAATGTCCGCACGCCTGTTTCCTTGTGCGCCCACGCTCGCTCAAAACCGACAAGCAGACCCACGCCCAGCGCGATAGCAATCTTTATCGCAACCTCATATGCAGGAAATATCATTTTGTTGATGGAATACCGACGTATCCCGTTTCAACCGTGGAAAACGTCCGACTTCCCTTGACTCTGAACTGCACTCCAGATTGTATGATTTGGTCATGGCGACCAATCACCAAACTGAGAGTACGGCGATGCAGATAGGAGAGGTCGCGAAACGCACTACTCTAACCGTAGACGCGATCCGATTTTACGAGAAGCGCAAGCTCTTGCCCAAGGCGGTTCGCAGCGCAGGTCGGTTCCGATTGTACGGAGACGGCACGATCGAGCGACTTCGCTTCATCCAGCAAATGCAGGGACTCGGCTTCTCATTGCGGGAGGTCGGGGAATTAATCCAGCTTCGAGAGCGAAAGGTGGATGCCTGCGAATCGGTAAAACAGTTGCTAACGGCAAAACTGATCGGCATCCGGGCGAAGCTGCAAGAGCTACGGCATCTCGAGTCGGAGTTAGAAACGGATTTGCGAAAGTGTAACCGCGAATTGAACCATCGTCGGCGGCACGCAGCCCACGCCTGCCCGGTGCTTGAAGAGGCGGCAGGGGTGAGTCGATGAGGATTGAGATTCTGTACGTGCCCGGTTGTCCGAATTACAAGCCTACGTTCGAGAGGCTGCAAGCGGTCTTGACGTCCGAATCGGTGAAGGCTGGAATTCAGGGGTTACCCGTAACCACCGAAGCTGAAGCGAAGGCTCTGTTATTCCCCGGCTCTCCCACCGTTCGCGTCAACGGTGAAGATGTCGAACGACATCTGACCAGCGTACCCAGCCTTGCTTGTCGCCTTTATGCAAATCGGAGCGGCATTCCGGCAGAGGAATCGCTGCGAATGGCGATTTCAGCCGCCAAGCGGAGAAAGTGAAGATTCGTATGCAAGTGGCAGAACGAGCAACGCCTGTGGCCGCAGTGATTGCGGCCCTATCGACCCTTGCTTGCTGTTTGCCCTTCGCGTTTCTGGGAGCACTTGGTTTGGCAGGGGCGAGCGTCCGGTTGCAGTCATTGCGTCCTTGGTTGCTCGTCAGTGCAGCCATCCTGCTCGGCATCGGTTTCATTCAGTTGTACGTTCGGCGCAATCAATGCCAAAAGCGAAGCCCGTTGAGCATCGCCCTGTTCTGGGGCGCTGCTCTGATCGTTCTTCTCGTGATCCTTTTCCCACAGGTGATAGCAAGCCTGCTTGCCTGGTGAGACATGCCAACGCGAAGGGTCAAATACGCGTTTTGGCTGGTCGGGATTGTTGCTGCACTCTTAATCGTCTGGTATCTCTGGCTGTCGAAAGGGACGCCGCCCGGTCAACCCCCGCTCACATCACTGACACAGAATAACCTTGACCAATTTAAGCATGATTTCAATGGTGCGGGCGACGAGACCCAGTTGGTGCTGTTGCTCTCGCCGACCTGACCGACCTGCTTGCGGGGGGCGTCCGCAATCGAAAAATTGCTGGAACAGAAACATGCACTGCCGATCCGTGTCTTTGTAGTGTGGGAGCCAATCCTGCCGACAGATTGGTCACGACCCAGCGGGATGGTTCAATCCCGAATCTCAGACACGCGGGTCATCCAGTATTGGGATCACGACCATCTTGTCGCTGGAGAGTTGCGCCATCAGTTTTCCTCGGAGTCTAGCTGCTGCCAGAGCAAAGGCATACTTTGGGACTTGGCTGTGCTCTACGGGAAGCAAGCGCATTGGGGCAATTCTTCGCCTGTCTTCGCGGGCGGTCCTGTCGTGGATGCAGCGCCCGATCTTGAAAAGAAGCTGGCTGGCCTCCAACCCACATCCGCTCCTCAATTAGAATAATTAGCACTCAGAGTGATCTCGATCTACAGCCTGATCAACCAATTCGCTCAGATCGTGGTGAGTACAAACTTGGTACTGGGACTAGCTCTTGTCGTAAACTAGGGGGAGGGTTCGGCTTGGGGGCTGGTCGCCGTCCGCCAATCTGTTGAGTTCTTCGATGAGAGCCGCAAATTTATCGTGGTCAGTCTCAACTGCGGTTCGTTTGGTTAATTCCCGCAATCTGGCTTGGTTGGCGTTCTCCATTGGGTGGAAAATCGTTGGCATCGGTTTTAATCTGCGGCTTGGGATTCGCCTATAACGTCCGCATATTTCTTGGCTAGGAACGCCATTCTGACGCGGATTTCTTCCTGATCTTCTCTGATGACTGCATGCATGAGAACGACAAGCTCATCGACCCTGATGGGGTCTTTTTCGGCGAGGATGTCCGCGCATAGTTGGCGCACCAAAGCGGCATTGTACAAACGAAATTCCCCCGGAGGGACGATTTTCTTATACGGCGTATGTCTAACGGCATACAGGAAATCCTGTACGGCAAAGACAGAGGTTGTAGCCTAAAAGTGCCATCCAGCCCTCGAATTATTAGTTTCTTGGCAAGCGAAATCTCAGTAATTTGATCCCAAAGACATTCCCCTCTACTCTACTATTATGGACGGCGGTAGGAAGATCGCAGCTTTTCCCAAAAGCGGGGAATCCGAGACTGCCTGTGAGAGAAACCTTTCATGAATCCCGACGCGGCACTCGGGTCCCACTGAAGGTGGTAATCACCATCGAGGGTGGCACGGAGACTCGGACGTGCGATGGCGAGACCATAGTCGTCCATCTTCAGGGAGCACTGATCGCAACCGCAATCGGGCTGAGAACGGGGATGAGAATTTCGATACAGGTCTACGTGACGGACAAGCGGGCTGCGGCTCGCGTTGTTTATATCGACCCTAAGAATCCTCAGCACTGCGGGATCGAACTGGATGAGCCACGGAATATTTGGGGAGTGTCTTTGCCGCCCAATGATTGGGAGGAAAAAGCAGCCTTGGAGATGGGCCGAAAACCAACCGAGCGGGTTCGAGAATGAAGCAGGAAGAAGCGGGTTGTACATGCTGCTGCCCGACCCCGCAAAACTTGTTTGTTCCATTTTCGTAACAACGAACAAAATGGAGAGGTGGGGGTGCCGAACCTCGAATAGAATAGTTGGTTCACACCCTGGGTTCTTGGGTTCCTTTAGCATTGAAAGGGGGCCGATTCATGACACCCGTGGCGGCGGTCAAGAAACGCAGCAAGTTCGACCTCAAGACCTTCCTTTCGACCATCGACGGTGGCAGGACAATCGTGGCCGCTCCCAAAAAGCAGACAATCTTTGCGCAGGGCGACTTGGCCGATTCTGTCTTTTATATTCAGAAGGGAAAGATAAAACTCACAGTCCTGTCGAGTAAGGGGAAGGAAGCCACGATAGGGGTTCTCAACGAGGGCGACTTCTTTGGGGAGGGGTGCCTCACAGGTCAACCCCTCCGCATGTGCTCCGCAACCGCAATGACCGATTGCACGGTGATGCGAATCGATAAGAAATCCATGATGGATGTGATCCACCGGGAACGGGCATTCTCCGATATGTTCGTAGCATATCTGCTGACACGGAATATCCGGTACGAAGAGGACTTGGTTGACCAGCTTTTCAATTCCAGCGAGAAACGACTGGCTCGCATATTGTTATTGCTGGCTCATTTCGGCAAGGACGGAAAGCCCGAAGTTGCGATCCCCAAGATCAGTCAGGAGACGCTGGCAGAGATGGTGGGAACGACGCGCTCGCGAGTCAATTTCTTCATGAACAGGTTCCGGAAGTTGGGCTTCGTTCGCTACAACGGCGAGCTTGAGGTCCACAGTTCCCTTCTCAACGTCGTCCTCCACGACTAGGTCCTTCCAGTGACACGTCACGGTTTTGGGTGCCGTTCAAATGGGCTACTGCGGAATGAGGACGGGCGCGAAGGCCGCCCTGCACTAAACGGGCGGCATTGAGCATCGCAGATTTCCTCCTGTCTACTTCGAATAGAAGAAAGTCTCACCGCGCTGAAGCGCCTTGATCGCATATGGCAACGTGCTGATTTTCCGACTTCCTCAGGGGTCACCGCAAAACCGGCCAACGGTGGTCACTTCAAAACCGGCCAACGGAAAGTGGCCTGGGACTAAGTTGTTTTACTCCGACGCCTCCTGAGGAGGCAAGTCTGTTTTCGTGCGCCAACTCCGTGGACCACATTTAAGTACGTGGCCATGATGAAGGAGGCGATCGAGCATGGCGGTAACGGCGGCACTATCGCCGAGAAGTTTGCCCCAGTCGTCCACGGGACGATTGGAGGTGAGCAAAGTGCTGGCGCGCTCATAGCGCCGCATTACGATTTCCAGCAAGTCCTCGGCGGCGGTCATGGGTAACTTCCGCATACCCAAATCATCGGTGATCAAAAGCGGTACGGAAACAAACAGTTCCATGGTTTCTTTGCGGGTTCCATCGATGGTGGCTTCCGCCAAGTCATCGAGCAATTTGTGGGTTTCGCGATAGAGCACACGATAACCCTGTTGGATAGCGGCTTGTCCGATGGCCTGGGCAAGATGACTTTTGCCGGTGCCCGGTGGACCTAGAAACAAACCGTCTTCGTGGCGAGCGATGAAGGCACCAGTAGCGAGATCGAACACCAGACTGCGATTCATCTTACGGTTGAAGTTGAAGTCGAAATTGTCGAGAGTCTTCTGAGGGTCTCGGAACGCGGCTTGTTTTTTTCTTCGCTCCAGCAGTCGCTCGCCACGACGAGTGAGTTCGTCGGAACGAGACAGGAGAGGAAATCGATGGGGGGCATGGCTTCGACCTGAGCTTGGCGCAGGCGAGTTTCGAGCACGGCGGCGATACCTCCCAGGCGAAGTTGTCCTAAGGCACGATTCAACTCAATGAGGTTCATCTTCTGGCTCCTTGGTTCTGAGGTTGATGAGATCGCGGTAGTGAACCAGTTCGCGAATGAGCGGGTCGACTTGCCGCAGGGTGAGTTGTGGGCCACGTTCGAGATAGCGACGAACGAAGCGGTACTCGTGCACTCCCATTTCCAGAGCAACCGCGCAGGCATCTTCGACTGCGGCGGTGCCGAACTTCTTGGCCAAGGAGAGGATGCCGAAGACGCGGCGAACCCCCGGTTCTCCGAGCTGGTGATAAATAAGGTTGCAGAGTGTGCCGATGTGAGTACCGGCTCGTCCCGCTCGCCACAGTAACTGGGAAACCTGAAGCGGCATGTGCTTGGGATGATCTTCTTTTTTTATGCGATACCAGCCACGTTTCTGGCGTAGATGCTCGCGCAGCAGCAGCCCGGTTTTGGGATCGAGGATGCGAACATAAAGCTCATCCCACTGCACATTCACTTCGCGTCCGATCCAACCCGGAGGCAGGCCGTAGTAGGCGGCATCGACTTCGACGCAACCGTCCAGATTCACGCCCCGCTTGCCGTGCTGGTAGTAGCGAAAAGGTTCCAGGGGAAGCGGCAGCAAGAAAGGTTTTTCTTCGGCAAACATGGTGGCGACTTGTCGTTTGGTAGTGCCATGAATGCGGGTATCGGCACAGCTTGTCTCCCAACGATCCAGATAGGCTTGGGCCTCCTCCAGGCTCTCAAAGCGTTTTCCCTGGAGCGCTCGTTGGGCGTGGCCGACGCCGGATTCAACTTTTCCTTTTCGATCCGGATCCTTGATCCGACAGGGCATGGCGACAGCGCCATAGTGCGCCAGGACGTCGCGATAGAGAGGATTCAGAGTGGGATCGTAGATGTCAGGGACGAGCACACCCTCGCGCAAATTATCCAGAACGACGACCCGCGTTGCGCCACCTAGTCGACGAAATGCTCTCTCATGTAACTCGGCCCAGATGCGCGAACTGGAACGGAAGATCAGAAAGCGTGCCGCCTTGCGGCTGCAGCCCAGCACCATCACGAACAGTCGGGTGCGTCGATATTTTCTGGTCTGCGGATCACGGACCATTGCGCCCGTACCGTAGTCCACTTGCGACTCTTCGCCTGGTCCCGTCAGAATCACCGCGCGTGGCTGCAGTGGCTGGTTTCCACGCAACTTACGAACGTAGCGCTTGACCGTCTGATAACCCCCGTCGAACCCATTCTCGGCGACCAGGTCTTGCCAGATGGCGGTGGCATCACGACCGCGACTCAGACCTAACTCGATGGCTTCACGAAACGGCTCGCAGGCACTGGCGGATCGAATCCGCTTAGGATTTTCTACTTCCGGGCCTGTCGACTCCACGCCAAACCCGGTGGTCACCTCATTGGCCGGTTTTGAAGTTGCTTTTGCTGTTCCCTTCGAAGAAAGGTTTTCGGGGTTGGGGTTGGGGTTGGGGTTGACCGTGCTGGCCGGTTTTGCCGCGTCCGACCCGGTGGTCACCTCGTTCTCGTTGGCCGGTTTTGCCGGCGGTCGCCGTCCCCATGCGCCCGAGGGCCGCACCGCGATCCCGGCCGCTTTCAGATAGGCTCCGGCGGTCTCGCGACGCACCCCGATCTCTTCCTCGATGCGCCGCAGTGGCCATCCGAGTCGTCCCAGGGCAATGACTTGTTGCTTTTTCGCTTCGCTCAAGACGTTGCTCATATCGACGAAGGCTACATGCCTCACGCCGAAATCAACGCCCCGGGCCTCATTCTCGTTGGCCGGTTTTCAGGTGACCCTCATTGGCCGGTTTTGGGTGACCCCTGAGGCCGACTTTGACATCGCGCCCCGCCCGTGAATTGGCGGCGATGGGTTACACAAACGTGGCGCACTCCCCCGAAGGCAAATAGGGTTGGATGGAAGCCGGGCTCCCGGTGGTGAAGGGTGCCTAGCCCAAGCCTTAGCTCCATCGTGAGCAACCCAAGTCACGGTCTTCGGAGATGCCGCTCCGAATTGACCTGCCCGCCTTTCTCCTAGATGATTGTGATGCATGGACGTTGAACGCATCATTGACGAGATCGAGCAGCTACAGGAAATGTTCGAAGCGCCGGATATTAGGCCACTCAGCGCAAGCGACCTCGCGGCTGCGAATCGACGGCATGATGAGCAGCAAGCCAGTAGCCCGTGGTTTCGGCTGTGGCAGCGGTATGGCATCTGTTGCCGAACTGAGTCCCCAGTACTCCGACTACCGGAAACGGGGAACTAGATTTCCTGCGAATGGACGTGAGAAGTGGCGAAAAAGAAACCTAATGGTCTCCTGCCGAAACTCACCGAGACGGAACAAAACTTACTATCTCACATCCAAGACGGATACCAGCTTGAAACCGATTCGCTCGGCGGCAACCCAGTTCTGGGGCGGCTAAAAGATAATGACGAAATGCGCCCCCTATCTGCCAATCGCAATACCATCAAGGCGATGGAACAGCGCGGACTCATCAGCCCTAGCAAAGGTCGAGACCCGCTCACTATTGTGTGGCGTTTGAAAAAGAAAGTAAACTAAGAACCCGTGTTGCGTACTTTGTTCGGGCAAAGGTCTCTATCTAACACTGCAATAATCATTGCGAATAACGAGAAGGGGTAAGGGTTGAAGGGCCGTATCCACGAAATCTTCCCGCTGTTTATCAACACCCAAGCCGTCGGCAGCGCGAGATGAAGCGCAATGAAAAAAGGGCTTTCCGCGAAAATTCCCACAGCATCAGCAATCCGGTCTGCGGCCGACCTCTGCTCTAGTGCTTGTTCTTCTTGTCGCACAATCGAGTCGATGTGTGACCGACCTTGGGTAGAATTTTCGCTCACGTTTCCTCATCCGAGGGATTTGCCCTACGGAACCTGACATGTCTTTATTTTAAAAGCGCAATGTCACTTGCTTCCGACCTGCTGTTGCAGTGCCCGAAGGACAGCCACCATTTCAGGTTCGCGAGGGGTCTGTCGGATTTCAGGACTCATGGCACACACGCGGCTTGTATGAGCGAGCCGCCGCTCAGTAGCGGGTAATTACAAAGTTAATCCGATTCTTTGCGAATCTTCTTTCGGGCACGCTTTCGTGCCAAAGATTGCTTCACTCGGCGCTTCGCACCCGGCTTCAGGTAGAAGGAATGGCGCTTCACTTCCTTAATGATATCTTCCGTCTGGACCTTGCGCTTGAATCGACGGAGGGCATTCTCTATTGACTCCCCTTCTTGCAATCGAATCTCTGCCAAACCATCCCCCCGGACCTGTCTTAAGATGCAGTGCGGTCTCTACTGCAGAAACCCACTCTAGCCTCGATGCTGTCCTTTAGACTGGTCACTATTGCACATCCCGCGTCCTGATCCGATGATCGAGCGAGCAGGGGGAACCTAGAACACTTTATCTATTGCGCACGCTGCTCAGAGTGGTCTTTTCTGACCATACGCCGATAGACATACCGCGTAACGTGAGAGCGGACGCAACCGTCAGGTCTGGTTCGACACGGTTTATCTAGAAATTGAGGACGTTAAGACATGGCTACTCAACTATGCCAGAAATGCAAACAATCCCATCCCGGTCGTGTCTGCGATTACGACGAAAAAGGTGAATGCACCGAGACAATTACAGTTAATGAGGTTGCCCGACTGAGTCTGGGACTGGGGAGCCTAGTCAAGGAGGCCATGAGCGCCGAACTCCTGTCGCTGGATCGTTGAAGATCGGAAGCACGTTCAAGAAAATTCAGGCGATCCGTTCCAAGGTGCCATCCAAGAAATAGGCGAAGTTGACATAACGTTCATAATAATGTACATTAAATGCGTTAGCGACCATTACTCTGTACATTAAATATGAGGACCAGCCGATCGTCCATCATAATGCCACTCCCAGTAAGGCGTGCACTGGGAAAGCTCGGCCGCGACATCCGTGACGCCCGGCGGCGGCGGCGCATCCCCGCGGCCATCGCGGCGCAGCGCGCCTCGATCAGCCGCACGACCCTCGTCAAGATTGAAAAGGGCGACCCCGGCGTCGCAGTCGGGATATACGCCTCGGTCCTTTTTGTGCTGGGCATGGCGGACCGGCTGGGCGATCTCGCCGCGCCAAAGAACGATCCCGTGGGCCTGCAGCTCGAAGAAGAAAACCTGCCGCAGCGCATT
>Ga0209333_1001215_pt1 | contig 12918 bp, 9 predicted proteins | sample BlaSpr_A8_OM2_O3_FD_187982 | JGI IMG/M metagenome (GOLD analysis project Ga0209333, IMG submission 187982) | Forest soil microbial communities from Thunder Bay, Ontario, Canada - Black Spruce, Ontario site 2_A8_OM2_O3 (SPAdes) (version 2) | ecosystem: Environmental > Terrestrial > Soil > Boreal... | reverse complement strand
TGGGCGGCATCGATTTACGCGCGTGCCACGATCTCCTGGACCGCGACCAAACCAGGGCCATGGCCCGCATGATGGCCAGAGGCATTCCCCGCATTCACCCGTTCTTCGAAGGTCTGCTCCTGCAAGCGGACCATAATACGATCGGCCATCAGGCCTATCTGCTGGGGATGCGCGGAACCGAGGGATGGTGGTACTACTTTCTCGTGGCATTCGCGGTGAAGATGCCGGCGGCCACACTGGCTTTTCTGGCGTTGGCGGGACTGTTGCTGCTGCGAAGACTGTGGCACACGGGCATCCGCTCCGCGACCTTGGCTTGCTTCCCATGGTTCGCGGTATGCGTGCCGGCGGCGGTCTTCGGCGCCTTCAGCATGCTCAGCCACCTGGACATCGGCATCCGGTATCTCTTGCCGATCTGGCCTTTCGTCTTCATCCTGGCCGCCGCCGCCGTTACACGCGCGCGTTTCCGGTATCGTACGGCGCTCCTCACGATGCTTGTGGCGGGACTGGCGGCCGAGTCGATATCGATCTGCCCGCATTATCTGGCGTTCTTCAATGTCTTGGCCGGCGGACCCGCAAACGGTCCAGCGATCTTGGCCGATTCCAACATCGACTGGGGCCAGGACGCCAAGAATCTCGCGGCGTGGCTGGACGCCCATCGTGTCTCGCAAGTCTGCTTGGACTACTGGGGTACCGCCGACATCGGCCGGCTGGGTGTTCGGGGGCCATCTCTGCCCGCGACGTGGGAGACCGGGCGCCGCGCCTCGATCGACTGCATTGGCGCGATCAGCACCAACATTCTGTACGATGCCTTCTCGAATCCGGCGCAGCATGCCTGGCTCCGCGCTCTCCGCCCTGAGGCCCGCATTGGCTACTCGATCTATATTTACGACTTGCGGCGAAAAGCGGGACCTGAAGATCGGCGCCGCATGCCAGAATGACCGTATGCCTGGCTGGCGCCGCCCCATTCCGTGGCTCTCCGCCGTCCTATTCGTCTTGAACGCCGCGATCGCATGGCGCCTCTTTCACGTCGAATATCTGTCGCAAACCGGCACCGGCGTAGGCGTAATCATTGCCTATGCGCGATACGCCCGGGATTACTGGCCGGACTTGGGTTGGTGCCGGTTTTGGTACGCCGGGCTGCCTTTTCAAAATGCTTACGTTCCGGGTCTGCCGCTCGCCGCGGCGGTCCTTTCGGGTCTCGCGCATCTCAGCACAGGCCGCGCCTTCTACATCGTGCTGGCCTGCATGTACTGCCTGGGACCCGTCACGCTCTTTTGGATGGCCTTCCGCCTGACCCACTCCGCCAGTTGGAGCTTCTACGCGGGACTGCTGTACTCGCTCGTCTCGCCATCCGCCTTTCTGGTCCGTGAAATACGCCTGGACCTCGGCAGCCTATTTTGGGATCAGCGGCTGCACAGCATGTGCGGTTATGCGGATAACCAGAACGTGGCGGCGCTTACCCTATTGCCTCTGGCGATCCTGGCCCTGGATGTGGCGCTGGAGAAGCGAAGCCCGATCTATTACGTCGCCGCCGCGGTGGCACTGGCGGCGGTCCCACTCACCAACTGGCCGGGAGCGATTGCCCTGACGTTTGCGGTGCTGGCCTACGGGCTTTCGCAAGCGGGACCGGGCCGGCTGCGGGACTGGCTCCGCATTGCGGCTATTGGCGCGCTCGCATACGCCTTGGCGGTCGCCTGGATTCCGCCTTCGACCGTTATCGCCACGCAGGCGGACACCCAGGGCTTCGCACAAATCAACAGGTTCACTCCCCATCACCTGATCTACGCCGCGGCGCTGGCGGCCGGCGCTTGGATGTTACTACGGCTCACCGCGGCCGCGCGCGCGCCGCAATATTTGCGCTTCTTCCTTCTTTTCTTCTATTTTATGGCTGGGATTACGCTGGGCTGGTACTGGTTGGGCGTCACTCTGTTGGCGCAGCCGCACCGGTTCCATCTGGCGATGGAGATGGGCTTCACCCTCAGCATGGTCTTCGCTACGCGCCTTCTGCTGCAGCGGTGGACGGCGCTACGGCGGCCCATTGCCGTAGCCTTCGCAATTCTATGCATATTTCAATTCGTAGAATATAGAAGTTACGCGCGCCGGCTGATTCGGGGCATCGACATCACGCAAACGAGCGAGTACAAAACGGCGCGCTGGTTCGACCGGCATATGCGGGACAGCCGCGTGATGGTACCGGGTTCGACCACTTTCTGGCTGAATGCCTTCACCGATACGCCGCAACTGACAGGATGCTGTCCGCAGGGTGTGCTCAACCAGACCGCGCGCGTGGCGGACTACGGCATCATGACGGATCTTACCGCCGAGAATCGCGCGTTCGAGAACAGCCTGCTTTGGTTTAAGGCGCTCGGAATACGCGCCGTGGCGGTCTCCGGTCCGCGCAGCACGGAAGTCTACAAGCCTTTCCATCATCCCCTTAAGTTCGAAGGCCGCTTACCGGTACTGTGGCGCGACGGAGATGACATTATCTATGAAGTTCCCTGGCGGTATTACTCCATTGCGCATGCCATGGAGCCGCAAGATCTGGTGCAACGCACGCTGCGGCATGGCGTGGATACGGAACCGTTGATACCGTACGTGGCGGCGATCGACCAGCCGGATGCGCCGGAGTTGCAGGTCCGCTGGCCCGACAACGAAACCATGGTGATCACAGGCAATCTGAAGCAGGGCCAGATCGTAAGCGTCCAGGAAAACGCGCATCCGGGCTGGCGCGCAACGGTGGATGGCGCGCCGCGCCGCGTCTTCGCCGACAAACTTGGGTTACTGGCCGTGGCCCCCGACTGCAGCGGCAATTGTAAGATTACGTTGCATTACGATGGCGGCATGGAAATGCGTGCGGCGCATTGGATTAATCGCGCGGCGATCGGAGGGTCTCTGCTGTGGATCTTGCTTGGCGCATTTCGCAACAGGCCGAAGCGGGCGTCGGAAGCGCTCCAGGGGGACCCCGCTTGAAGCTGGCAAGGTGTATTCTACAAAACATGATGCTTCGATTTGCAATTGTACTTCTGATTGCGTCTGCCGGCTGGGCTCAAGACATAGCGCGCATGGAACAGGTGATTCAATCCTACACTGCAAACCGGCAGTTCATGGGATCTGTGCTGGTGGCGAAGGGCACTGACGTGTTGCTGAACAAAGGCTATGGATCGGCAAACCTGGAATGGGATGTGCCGAATTCCCCTGCCACCAAATTCCGGCTGGGGTCGATCACCAAGCAGTTTACGGCGGCTTCGATTCTGCTGCTGCAGGAGCGCGGGAAATTGAACGTTGAAGATCCGGTGAAGAAGTACATGGCCGACGCTCCGCCGGCGTGGGATAAAGTCACCATTTATCACCTGCTGACGCACACCTCGGGGATTCCGAGTTTCACCAGCTTTCCCGAGTACGCCAAGTGGGAAACATTCGCCGCGACGCCGGCGGAAGAGGTGGCGCGTTTCCGCGACAAGCCGTTGGACTTCGCGCCGGGTGAGAAGTGGAGCTACAGCAATTCGGGATATGTGCTGCTGGGCTACTTGATCGAGAAAATCGCCGGCGTGAGCTACGAAAAATTCCTGCGCGAGAATATCTTCACGCCGCTGGGCATGCGGGATTCGGGGTATGACTCGAACTCGGCGGTGATTGCGCACCGCGCAGCGGGGTACGTCCCCGGCAAGGACGGGCTGGAGAACGCGGGATTTGTAAACATGACCATCCCGTTCGCGGCGGGCGCCCTGTATTCCACAACCGGAGACCTGCTGAAGTGGGAGCAGGGGTTGTTCGGCGGGAAGGTGCTTTCAGCGGCATCGCTGAAGACCATGACCACGCCATTCAAGAGCGATTACGCCTGCGGCCTTTTTGTGGCAACGAAAGACGGGCGCAAGGCGATCGAGCACGGCGGGGGCATCGAAGGCTTCAACACGCAACTGACGTACTACCCGGACGACAAGCTGACGGTGGTGGTGCTGGCAAACGTCAATGGTGCGGCGCCTGGGGAGATTGCCGGAAAGTTGTCGGCGGTGGCGCATGGCGAGGCGGTGAAACTGCAGACGGAGCATAAGCAGATCACAGTCGATCCGAAAGTGCTGGCGCGGTATGTCGGGACGTATGAATTGACGGCGGACGCTAAGATGCTGATCACCCTGGAAGGCAATCAGCTTTCGGAGAAGCTTGACGGGCAGCAGACCTTTCCGATTTTCCCCGAATCGGAGACCATGTTCTTCCTGAAGGTGGTGGAGGCGCAGATCGAGTTTGAAAAAGATTCAAGCGGCAAGGTGACGGATCTGATATTGCACCAGGGGGGGCGCGATCAGAAGGCGCCGCGCATCAGCGACAAGGCGGAAGCGCCGCCTCCTCCGAAGGAGATTCAGGTATCGGCGCAAGTCCTGGCGAAATATGCCGGGACTTACGAGTTAGCGCCGGGCGTTGAGGTCACAATCACGGTAGAGGACGGCCGGCTGACGACCCAGATCACAGGGCAGCCGAAGTTCGAGTTATTCGCCGAGTCGGAGACAAAGTTCTTCCTGAAGGTGATCGAGGCGCAGGTGGAATTCTTCACTGACGCCAGCGGCGCTGTAACCCATCTGGTGATTCACCAGGGCGGGCACGATACGAAAGCGGCGAAGAAATAAATAGCTACGGAGCGGCCACCAGCGCGTCCACCACTTGCGGCGCCATGGGGCTACCCAGGCCGGTCACGAAGTCATAGCCTGGGCCGGCATCGCATTCCGTTCCGCAGGCGCCGTTGGCGCCTCTGGTGATATCGTGGAAGGCCGCCGGATTGGCGTACACCACGTTCAGGAAATTGACCCCGATCGTACTCTTTCCCATGCCCGCGCGAATGCTGTTGGCGATGGCCACGAGCGCGCACCATTGCGGCGAGGCCGCGCTGGTGCCGCCGACTTGGGCCCAATTGCCGTCTTCGCTGTCGTAGACCGGCACGCCGGTGGAAGGGTTGGCATCGTACGCGACATCCGGAACGCCGCGCTTGCCCGAGCTTTGTGCGCCGGTCTGATAGCTCGGCTCGGGAAAGTAAACGCTCTCGCCGCCGCCGCTGCCGCTCCACGCGGTTTCGCTCACGATATCCCCGCTCGAATTGAGCTTGAGGGTCGTGCCGCCGGCGCCCACGACGAGCGGGGAAGCGCCCGGGTAACCAAACAAGTTGATGCCGCTATCGCCTGAAGCATTGATGTACGTGACCGACGAATTGTTGAAGAACAGTGGGTCGTACTGCTGCTCGTTGGCCGGTTCCCGATTGGTCCCCCAGCTCATATTGATCGCCGTGGCGCCATTCTGCACGGCCACCGGAACCGCCTCCAGCAGCGACTTCGTGGTGCCATTGGGCGCCTCGACCAGCAGGATCTTGGCCTGCGGCGCCATGGCATGCGCCCACTGCACGTCCAAGGATGTTTCGCCGGACCATCCGGCGTTCGCGGGCGGCTTCGTGCCCGTGGCGTAGACCACGGTCAGGCACCCGTTGGCTTTGGTGCAAGCGGGCAGGCCGAACTGGGTGGTAAAAACCCCCAGGTCGGATTCCACCGATGCGTAATCGTAGCCATCCACGATGCCGATGATCTGGCCCGCGCCTTGATTGGCTATTTGATCGAAGCCGTAGGCGTGGCGCATCGCTTGGGGCGTATATCCGGTAGGTGTCTGGCTGTCGGTTCCGGGTTGCCGCTGGTAAGGGCGATGGGCTTCCTGATCCAACCAGGGAACCTGGGCGTGGGCGGAACCGTAAGTTACCGCGGCGAGGGCTATTGCGGCGAGCGCATTCTTGAACATAGGATTGAGCGCATAGTTTAGCAAGCTTGCAGGCTGCCGCACATCACTTGGCGGCGGCTGGCGGATGGGACTTCCGCCACTCGTTCCAATCCTGGCTGACGGCCTTCAGCATGGCTTCCGCCGCCTTCGGCAACCAGTCGATACCGCGTTTCTTGAGATCGGCCTGGATGGTGCGGGCCTTCTTGCTGCCCAGATGCACGTTCGCCGTTTCAAACCCCATGGCATGCAGCAACACCTTCTCGGAGCGCTCCTTGGGCAGCTCGGAAAGCTCGATGCGCGAGCAATCCGGCGCCAGCCGCCGCACGATCCACTTGCCCTTCAGTTTCACGTACGGATCGCAACAACGCACCGAGGTATCCAGAATCTCCTGATAGAGCAGGCGTGACGAACCCTTGCAGCCCGCGGCGAACCAACATGCCGAAGGCGCCATGGCCTTGGCTTCGCGTGCGATGTTGCTGGCGTGCCATTGCGCCAGAGCCACGAAACGCTGGCGTCCCAGGCTGCCCAGTCCGGCCACGCGATGCACATACCGCCGCGCAATCTGGGGGTCGGGCAGCATGCGGGCGATGCCCTTGGCCGCGCCATCCGGAAGCTTGCCTTTGGCCGGCCGGCATTTTTCGAGCTTCTCCCAGAAACCGCAGACTTCTTTCAACCGGTGTACCGCCATTTCGCGCAGCAGGGCATGATGCTCGGCCAGCACGAAGGGACGCCCGCCGGCGGCGAGCGATTCCGAATAGCCCTCCAGGATCGCTTGCGCCGCTGCCTCCATGTCGAGAGCCAGGTGATTCTCCGAGATGGCAATGTGCGCGCTGGCTGCCAGACGGACCAGGTCGTGCGTATACGGGAGCCGCCAGGCCTCGTCGAAATCGTTGATGCCCCAGATCAAACGGCCTTCGGAATCCCGCCACGTACCGAAATTCTCGACGTGCAGATCGCCCACGCCCAGCACTACCGGCGCGGATGTCAGATCGCCGCAGACTTCCGGCCAGATCTGCGCCCAGCGATAGTAGGTCGCGCGCATGAATGGGAACAGGCCCGCCGACATCTGCGCGTGTTTGAGCTGCAGATCGGTGGGGACGATGGTGAGCTCCTTGGCGAGCCACTGTTCATAACGGGTGGTAGCTTTTTCTATTTTCACGGAACGTTATACCAATCTTGGCGTCAGCATCCATTTCAAGATGCCGCGGGGAACGCTGCCGAAGCCCTCCTGATCGATGCGCACCAGCGCGGCTTTCTTCAGATCGACCTGCAGCGCGGGTGCCCCGAGCAGATATCCCACAGTCATTCCCAGCAGCGGTTCGTGTCCGGCAATCAGCAACGCCGGTTCGCGGCGGCGCGCGCAAATCGCATCCCAGACAACCTTGGGCGAGGAGTTGGGCGCCAGGATCTCGCTCTCCACTACTTTGTGACACCCCAGAATCTGCGCGGCCATGTGGGCAGTCTGCAGTGCCCGCCGATAAGGGCTGGTCAGAATCAGCGAGGGCTTGACACCCGCCTCGTGAGCCTGCTCCAGTACGGCGCGCAGCTTCTCGCGGCCGGGGTCTGTCAGCGGGCGCTCCGCGTCCGGCACACCCGCCTTGACTTCTTCGGCGATGCCGTGGCGCAGGATGTAGATCTCCATTACTCGATGGTAGCTTGCCGCGCGGCCCGCCTGGTGGCCGGCACATCGCTCTGGTGCGCCGCTGGCCGATCGCCGGCTTCGTGGTAAAGGAATTGAGCCGTCGTCCGATATAGATATCAGGACCCATGCAAGACCGTCTAATCGAGGGTGGCTCGCCGATAGGATTCCTCCGCGGCGCGCCGCCGCTTTCAGCCGCGCTCGTGGTGTTTTCCGTTGCAGCGTGCGCATTGGGACAGCAGCCGGACGCGCCAGAGCTGGCGTTGCCCACTCTGACCGCGTCCCAGGCTGCGCACAGCTTGCCCGCCGAAGAAGCCAGGCGCGGTTACCCCGTGCGGCTGCGGGCCGTCGTCACCTATTACGATCCCTATACCGATCCCCAGCGCGGCGCCTTTTTTGCCTGTGATGCGACCGGCTGCATATGTGTCCTGGTGGTGGAAGTAGAAGGTGTCGTCCATTCCGTGGAGCGGTCCGGGCACAACATCACACTTGCGCTGGCCTTGAGGGACGGAATGGTCCGGGCTATTGCGCCGTTCGAGAAAGGCGCGGCCTACGCCCGCCTGATCGATTCAACGGTGATACTCCACGCGAATGCAGCCCCGCTCTGGACGAAGAACCGACAAATGGTTGGAGCCCGCCTGCTTTTCCCGTCCCTGGACCAACTGAAGATTGAGGAACCGTCCGCGACCGATCCTTTCTCGTTACCGGTACATACCATCGACAGCTTGTTGCGGTTCACGCCGGACGTCGCGTTTGTCCACCGCGTTCGGGTGAAAGGACAAGTCACATTGCAGTGGCCCGGACAGCTCTTTATTCAGGATGGCGGCCAGGGACTCTTAATTCCGACCGTGCAGAAGACCCCTCTGATGCCGGGGGATGCGGTGGGTGTGGTCGGCTTCCCCGCCATGGGCGATTACACGTTGATGATCGAGGACGCGGTCTTCAGGCGCGAGGGCGGCGGCCAAGCCGTCGCCGCCGTGTTCGTAACCGCGCAAGAAGCCATGAAGGGCGATTATGACGCCAAATTCGTCAAAATTCAGGTCTTCCTGGCGGTCCTCCCGGTTGGAGCGAAAACCGGCGAGATAGCGTCGTGGAGGGTCGGCAGCGAGCTTCAGCTCACCGGAGTCTGCTCGGTGCAAGTGGACAAGTATCTGTCGGCCGAGCAGGAAGGCGCCGCCTTGCCCAAATCGTTTCGAGTCCTGCTGCCCTCGCCAAGTGATGTGCTGGTCCTCCAGGCGCCTTCGTGGTGGACGGCGAGCGGGATCCTGGTGGTGCTGGCGATTTGCGTCCTCGCTATTCTCGTCGGCATCCTGTGGGTAGCGGCCCTGAAGAGACGCGTTCGGGAAGGGACCGAAACAGTTCGTGCCACGCTGGAGGCCACCGCGGACGGGATTCTGGTCGTTGATGCCGCCGAAAAAATTGTCGCGTACAATCGCAAATTCGCGGCCATGTGGACAGTTGCGGAGCCCATCTTGAAGCTGCTCGATCATCACCTGATGCTGGACTTCGTTAAATCCCAACTGAAAGACCCGGAAGCATTCACCAACAAGGTCCGGGCTGCGTATGCCAATACCCAGGCGAAGACCGACGACGTCATCGAGCTTAAAGATGGGCGGGTCTTCGAGCGCCATTCCGAGCCTCAAACGCTCCAAGGGAAGTATGTAGGGCGTGTGTGGGGTTATCGAGACGTCACGGAGGCGCGCGAATGGACCCGGCAATTGCAGGATCTGGCTTCTCTAGACGGCCTCACGGGCATTCGGAACCGCCGCGCGATTTTTGAATTTCTTTCGAACGAGCTGGCGCGCGAACAACGCAGCGGCGATTCGCTTACGGTGATCATGGCGGATCTCGACGGATTCAAGAAGGTCAACGATTACTACGGGCATGCGGCGGGCGACGCCGTGTTGCGAGAGTCGGCGCAGCGCCTGGGCTCCGCTGTGCGCGTCTCGGACGCAGTCGGCCGGTATGGCGGAGAGGAGTTCTTGATCGTCCTGCCCGGTTGTGACGAAGATTCCGCAAGGTCTCGAGCAGAGGAGTTTCGATGCATCGTCGAGAGCCGGCCGGTTTTCTGGGACATGCGTGAAATCGGAGTCGCGTGCAGCTTCGGAGTGGCCTGGACCAGAGACGGCATCTACAGCATGGGCTCGCTGCTGCAGGAGGCGGATGCCGCACTCTACCGTGCCAAGCAGGCCGGCGGAAATTGCGTGGTGATGGCGAAAGCCGCGCGATCCCAGGCGGGCGGCGTTGCCCTAGACGACGCTCAGCAGGCCAACGAGCGGGAACCCCGGCAATCGTCAAGCTGGCAGGCGAGCCGATGATGCGTTACCGTTGCCCGGGCGCCTCCGGGGAACCCGCCTTCCGGAAGAGCAATGCCGAGATGTGCCGCTGCAACTGGTGAAAGATGGCATCGGCGCGCTGGGTGGCATCCACGACCGTAAAATTATACGGTCCGGCCATGGAGTCGAGCGCCTGGATCACCCTGCGCTGGTAGCGCACGAAGCTTTGATGCTTGTCTGCGCCAAACGGCAGATCCATGCCGCTCTCCCAGTAATCGAAGGCCCCGCGCCCAAGCACCACGCGCGCCACCAGATCGCCCACTCGCGCGCGAAGATAATACACGGCGTGCGGGACCAGGGCGAAACCGGCCACCTGTTCGATCCACTTGCGGTCTTCGCCGCGCGCCAGCGCGCGCGCCACGATTGAAAAGACGTAGCGGTCGGTCAATACCACATGACCCGCCCGCAGCGCGGGGAGCATCTCGTTCTCCAAGCGGTCGGCGAAGTCCGTGGTGTAGAACAAGGTCATGGTGACCGGTCCCAGCGTGTTGCTTCGCTTGGCGTCCTGCAGGCCCTGGCCGGCCAACGCGGAACGGAACTCCGAATCGAGGACGGTTTGGCCTTCTTGCTCCAGCCACCGGCGCAATCGCGTAACCTGCGTGGAGCGGCCCACGGCATCCGGACCTTCGATGACGATCAGTTTGCCGCGCAACGCCGTGATATCCACGCCGGGCAGCGGCTCGCTATAAAACTGCAGCGGCTGTCGCGGTGGCATCGCTTCCTTGGGGGCTTCCTTGGGGGCTTCCATGGGGACTTCCTTGGGGGCCTCCTTTTGGCGCGCTGCGCAACACGCCGGTTCTCAAGACCTCGCCCAAGCAGTCCACCACCGTCTGCCGGATACGCCGCTGTTGCTCTTCCGTCGACAGCGTTGCGTCGATGGCGTGGAATTCCATCTCCCCAGCCATGGCTTCGTACTCCGCCAGAGTGCGGCCCTGAAGAATGCGGAAGCTCTCGTCCGTATTATGACCGAGCCTGCCGATGGCCACGTCGAGCGGAACGCGAAAGTAGAGCGTCAGGCTGGGGCGCAGCGCGCAACTATAAAGATTGCGCACCCAATGGCGGCCGGCGCCATGGGCCAAGTCGCGCGCAAACGCGGTATATGCGTAGCCATCGGCGCATACCACCGCACCGGCTTTGATGAGCGGCAGGATGTAGCTCTCCATACGGTCCGCGAAATCGGTCGCCTGGATCAGGCTGAAGGTGGTGGGGGTAAACGATAGATTCGCTTTGCCGCGTTCGATGGTTTCCTTCACCGGCGGCGAGGAATTCCATTCGCTCGATGCAGTGGCGTAACCCTGCGCGCGCAGCCAGCGCGAGAGCAGGGAAATCTGGGTTCGCTTGCCGGAGCCCGCGATCCCCTCCGCGACGATCAGCTTGCCTTTATAACGATTGGGAAGCATGTGCAGGATATTTGGACAGACCGATTATATCTCGATTGGGTGTGTCAAATGGGCGCGCCGCTCTTGACTTCACAGGTGGAAGCGCGCACAATACCTGGAATAGAACCGAATCGCGGTCCGGAGGAGGCAAACGGATGAAACGCCCCGTCGTTCTCGCCCTGGTCTTGCTCGGAATCGTCTCAACACCAGCGGTTGCATCCGAAATTACTATCGGCCTGCTGTCGTTCGATGTGGTTATACCAGCCGGCAATAGCCCGGGCATCAATGCCTTTGACATTTATAATTTCACAGGGTCCACGTACGGACCATTCGCCGGCGTCCCGTATGTGACGGATTCGGTCACTCTCGACGACACCCTTCTGACTGTCGATTTCCAGGACGGCTCATCCCAATTGGCCTTTGGGCCGGACGACATTGGCCCAGGGGAACTGCCCGGCGGCATTCAGTTTCCGAGCAGTACGCAGTTCGTTTCGGCGACCCTTACGGCGACATTAAGCCAGACCGTCTTCACCTTGTCCGACGGCTCGACGTTCACCGCCGCACCCACGATTTCGGTGGATCTTACGCCCTCGTCTGGTGGCCTGCTCGTGGCGGGGGTGGACTTCGCGGCGATCTACGCGGAATCCGCCGCCATTGGGACGCCCGAACCGTGCAGCGGAATTCTGCTGGCACTGGGACTTGTGGGCCTCGCGGGGTGTAAGCGGCGATGAAGTCTTTGCGTTTTGGTGCGATGGTGCTGGCTCTGCCGTTCGGCTTGGCCTTGCTGCTCGCGCAGAGTACGGTGACGCTGAGTCCCGCAGCCTCCCCGGGAACAGGCGAGCCGGGAGTGACGAATATCATCGTCACCGGCTATGGCTTCCCCAGTGGAAGCATTCCGCCCGCTAACGTTACGGTTACACTACAGCCGTCGAAAGCCGGCGCCGGGCCGTCGGGAACGACCCAGGCTAACGCCGTCCAACCGCTGTTCGGCGGCACCCAGCGTGTGACGTTCACGGTCCCCGTCTCGATCGCGGTTGTTCGGCCAACTTCGTATCTGGTCTCACTTTCCGGTTCTACCTCAACCGGCGCCGTTTTCTCAAGTGGCAATAATGCGTCGTTGTCCATCACCCCGGCAGCACAGGTCTCCATTTTCCCGACTTCGGGCGCAGGCGGAACCGTGCAGGTGACCATAACGGGATACTACACGAGCTTTCTGCAGGGCTCCACGGAAGCCAACTTCGGACCGGGCATCTCGGTCGGCGGCGCTCCTCCCGGGGAGTGGGGACCGGTCACGGTAGTCAACAACTCGGACAGCAGCGCCACGGCACAATTGGTCATCGGCATCCCGGCGGTCCTCGGGAAACGAACGGTGACGATCGCTACCGGAACGGAGGAGGCGTCGCCGGCGAGCGGCTTCACGATAAACGCTCAATACTCGACCTTATATAATTTCACCGGCGGCGCAAGCAGCGGTTCGAACCCCAAGCGGGCTTTGGTGTTCGGCAGTGACGACGTACTCTACGGCACCGCGGTGGCGGGCGGGTCCAGCGGCGATGGCATTGCGTTTTCGTACACGCTATGCTCCAGTTGCTCGCCTTTCGCCATCCTGCACACTTTCACAGGATTTCCCGGCGATGGCAGTGCGCCTGACGGATCTTTCGCGATCGGCAGCACCGGGACAATGTACGGCGCCACCGGCAGCGGCGGGAGTCAACCTCCCGCGGGCGACGGTACGGTATTCTCAATGACTCCGCCGGTTGTTTCGGGAGGCGCTTGGACCGAGACGGTTCTGTACAGTTTCGCCGGCTCGCCC
>Ga0209333_1001214_pt1 | contig 12925 bp, 4 predicted proteins | sample BlaSpr_A8_OM2_O3_FD_187982 | JGI IMG/M metagenome (GOLD analysis project Ga0209333, IMG submission 187982) | Forest soil microbial communities from Thunder Bay, Ontario, Canada - Black Spruce, Ontario site 2_A8_OM2_O3 (SPAdes) (version 2) | ecosystem: Environmental > Terrestrial > Soil > Boreal... | reverse complement strand
CCGGCGGATCATCGCGGCCTGCGGCCTGGCGTGGCACAACGCGTGCCTGCGCCCCGAATGCAATCCGCGGGCTGTGAAGACCCCCAGCAAGTGGCAGACCAGGCAGCCGATCTATCGCAACTCCGTCGGGCGCTGGCGACGCTACGAACCCTGGCTGGGACCGCTGCGCGCGCTCGTCGACGAGGGGTCGGAACTGGACGCGGGTATCGCCTGATCGTGATTGGGCCGAAGCAACCCACCTTACCGGACAGACACGAAGACCACGTCCACGAAACAGACTCCGCTTTAACGAACATGACGAAAATGTAATCTCGGCGTCATGCTGGCGTTTGGCACGTGCCGCTAGACTTGCCGCGCTTGGGAAAAAATCCAACAGGAGATGATACATGTCCCGAAAAAGGCTTCGAAATAATTCGAGAAGTAATTCGAGAAAAAAATCTCGAAATAATTCTCGGATCAACCGTGCGCGTCCGCTCGCTGGCCTGCTGGCGATGGGGCTCAGCATTCCGGCGTTCGCTCAGTCCGTGCCCTATCCGAAATACGTCACCGGCCCGCAGCCGAACGGTTCGTGGGTCGTCAGCGACGGCGCGGTCATCACCCCAGCCGGCATCCAAGTCGACCTCGGCATCCGGGTCCGCGCGAAGGCCGTCGCGGTGAACCCCAGTCTCCGCACTCACACCGCCGCCGTCCTCACCATGGGCGCGACGCAAGCCGTCGAAGTGTTCGACACCGAGACTGGGGTTGTCCTGCAGGACTACATCACGCTCGGACAGGATTCGAGTGGCAGCTATAGCGGCATAACTTATTCGGCGGACGGCAAGTACCTGCTGTTCAGCCAGGACAGCAGCAACGTCACCATCGCCAAGGTCTCTGCCGAGGGCATGCTAAGCGACGACGCCCAGGTGAGCGTGCCGCCGAACAATTCCTTCATCACCTGCTTTCCGAACAGCCCGCCGGCCGCTTATGCCAACCCCTGCGGGTCGTTCTATAGTTCGCACACTTCTTATCCTGGCGGCATCGCGCTCGCAAAGGATGGCAAGAGCGCCTATGCCCTGCTGAACCAGAACGATACGCTCGCCAAGATCGACCTGGCCGCGACGCCGGCGAAGCAGGGTGTGCAGATCCGCGTCGGTAACGCGCCCCACAGCATCCTGATCAACAGCACGAGCACGACCGCCTACGTTAGCAACGAGGGTGGCCGGGTCGCTACGGAGGAGGACTTCCAGATCAACTCCGCCGGCACTGAAATCGTCGCCGACCCGGTGGTTGGCGCCGCGATCACCGGTACCGTTTCGGTGGTTGATCTGGCGTCGATGAAGGTCACCGCTACCATCTCGACCGGTCTGCACCCGACCGGGATGGCGTTCTACGGAGCGAATCTCTTGGTCGCCAATACTTATAGCGACACCGTGTCGGTCATCAACACGGCCACCAACTCGGTGGCGCGGACGATCTCCCTTGGGCTGCCGATTGGAGTGCCCGGTGCAGGCCAACCGGCCTATGGCGCCGCGCCGAACTCGATCGCCGTCGATGCCAAGACAGGCGTTGCCTATGTCGCGCTTTACAATGCCAACGCGATCGCGGTCGTCGACCTCAGCAACGACGCGACGAATCCCGTCATGGGCATGATCCCGGTAGCCTATGCTCCGTGCTCGGTCGTGCTGGACAACGCCGATAACGTGCTCATCGTGGCCAACGACAAGGGCATCGGCGCGCGTTATTCGTTCGAGACCGACTACAACGTCACCGACTACAATACCCACCAGGATAATGGCACCGTCAGCATCGTTCCCGTGCCGGGTAGCGCAGCCTTGACGGCGATGACGACGCAGGTTTTCGAAAACAACCACTGGGATCTGACGCAAAATATCAAGTCTGCCGCCGGTGGCTCCCCGAATACCAAGCCGGTCGCAATCCCGGCCAAGATCGGCGATCCGTCGCTGATCAAGCACGTGTTCCTGATCGTCCGTGAAAACCGCACCTATGATCAGATCCTGGGCGACGTGGCCGCCGGCGATGGCGACCCCTCGTTGGCAGTGTTCGGCGGCAAGGACACACCGAACGTGCACACGCTGGTAAAGCGCTTCCCCCTCTTCGACAATTTCTACGACCCGAGCCGCCAGTCGGCTGACGGTCACCAGTGGATCACCGAGGGCATGGCACCCTACTCCGACGACATCCAGTCGCCGGACTGGGTCCGCAGCTATCCCGGCGGGAACGCCGGCGATGCACTTGCCTATCAAAACAAGGGCTTTCTGTTCTCGGAAGCCGCGGCCGCCGGTCTGACGGTGAAGATCTACGGCGAATACGTCGAGAACGATACGTTCAAACAGCCGAACGGGTCGACCAGCGAGCCGAGTTGGAGCGAGTTTTACGCCGACGCGCAGAGCTTCGAGGCAGGCACCGAGAAGACGCTGCATTACCAGAATACGGTCCAGGCAGAATCCTCTCTCCCCGCCGTGCACGACCACCTCATCCCGAACTTCCCCCAGTTCGATCTGGGTATCCCCGACCAGTTCCGCGTCGATCTGTGGCTGCAGGACTTCAAGAATGACGTCGCAGCAGGTCAGGTGCCCGCGTTGAGCATCCTGTGGGTAATGTGCGACCACACCGGCGGCCCGCCGACCGTGGACGCCGAACAGGCCGACAACGACCTGGCCGTCGGCCGTATCATCGACTACATCAGCCACAGCAACGTGTGGCCCACGTCGGCTATCTTCATCGAGGAAGACGACGCGCAGAACGGCGTCGACCATGTCGACGGTCATCGCAGCCCGGGCTATGTCGTCAGCCCATACACCGTGCAGAACGGACCCACCCAGCACACCTACTACACGCAGGTCAACATGACTCGGACGATGGAGCAAATCCTCGGTCTGCCGCCCATGAACCAGTTCGACCTCGTGGCGTCGCCGATGAGGACGGCTTTCGTAGTCGGCGTGCCGCCCGCGGACAACTTCAAGCCGTGGACGCACGTGAAGAACCAGGTCCCGCTGGACGAGGGCGTTTCAGCCAGCGGAGCCAACACAAAGGGCAGCCCGGCGGTCAAGGCCCTGAGGGCGGCTTGGCTCCAGAAGAAGGCGCAGATCTTCGCTGGCAAACTGACCAAGCCCGACTCCGAAGACCCGGACACCGTCAACCACCTGAACTGGTACATGGCCACCGGGTTTACGCGCCCTTATCCCGGCGAGAAAACGGTTCGCCCACCGACCGAGTTCAACAACCCGGCACCGACCAAGGTCGACGACGACGACTAAAAGACGTTCCGGCTGCAGCGGCCCTCTCCCCGATGATCGGGGAGAGGGTTTTTTGTGCGTGCCGAGCAGTTTGACAGCTTGGAGGTGAAAGTTCTTTTCACACCGTGATGAACGTAAAGTGATAGCGAAGCGCAAAGGTATGATGTGATGAGCCAAGTCATGATTGCAGCGCAGTTCCCCATCGAAGACATCTCCGACCTGCTCACCCGCGAGGCGCGCGATCACGAAGCTTTTGCCGAAACCCGCCGCCGGGTTTACATCGGCCGGCCCGACTACTTTGAGACTCTCGACCGCCATGCGTCAGGCGATGGCGCGCCGCTCGTGTTGCGCGGCGACTCCGGCAGCGGCAAATCCGCACTGCTGGCCAACTGGCTCGACCATTGGCGCAAGGCGCATCCGAGCGATTTTATTTTCCAGCACTATATCGGTGGCACTCCGGGCGGCGCCGAGCACTGGCAGTTGATGACCCGGCTCATCGCCGAAATCAAACGCTGGTCGGGTGTTTCGGATGAAGCGCCCCCTTCTCATGACGATCTGCTCCGAGACTTCCCGCTTTGCTTGGCCAAGGCGCGACTCAAGGCAGAGCGCGACAGCGTGCGCTTCATCCTCGTGCTGGATGCACTCAACCAACTTGAAGACCACGAACACGCTCGCTTGCTGGGCTGGTTGCCGTCCCAGCCATTCTCTGGTCCGCTGCGCCTGATCGTTTCCACGCTACCGGGAGACACACTGGAGGCGGTAGGGAAGCGCAGCTGGGGCTCGCTCCGCGTCGAGCCGCTCATGCCGGACGAGCGACGCCGCATGATTGCGGATTACCTCCAACGCTTTGGGAAGGCACTCGATGGCCCATGGTTCGATGGCCCATGGTTCGATGGCCCATGGTTCGATCGCCTTGCTGTCGCACCCGCAGCCGGTAATCCGCTCTATCTGAAGATCCTGCTCGACGAACTGCGCGTTACCGGCACGCATGCTCTGCTCGACGAGCGTTCAGACGATTATCTCGCCGCGCAGGACATCCCGAGGTTGCTGCAACAAGTGTTGGCGCGCTACCAGCGCGACTACGAGGGCGACCGACCGGGGCTGGTGGGCGAGGCGCTCGGATTGATTTGGGCGGCACGGCGAGGACTCAGTGAAATGGAACTCTTGCGCTTGCTCAAGCCGGCGGACCTGCCACAATTGCCGCTCGCCACTTGGTCGCCGCTGCGCGCCGCGTTGCAGGAAGGGTTGGTGGACCGCGGCGGCATCCTGAACTTTGCGCACGACTCGCTGCGCGCGGCCGTCGAGACTGCCTTTCTGCCAAACGAAGACCGGCGGGACGAGTTGCGGTTGCAGCTGGCTGATGATTTTGAGCGGCAGCCCATCTCCTCCCGCAGTTGCGACGAACTCCCGTGGCTGCTGTTTCGGACCGAATCCTACCAGCGTCTACGCCACTGTCTGTTGGACGTAGATCGCTTTCTGGAAATCAACAAACGCGACCAGGAAGAGCTGAGGCGCTACTGGGTGGATCTCGGTGAGGAACGGACGATGGGCAGGCTTTACCTTGCGTCGTTCGAGCAGTGGTCAAAGCTGGCGTATCGCGATGAGAACCGAATCTCCTACGCTGCGAATGAGCTGTGCCTTTTTCTCGATCATTCGGGTCTTTATGCAGAGGCCGAGCCTTTGATCCGAAGTGCATTAGACATCGACACGAAGAATCTTGGTTCGAATCATCCATTCATTGCCATCCGCCTCAGCAAGCTCGCGGGCCTGCTGGAAAGCATGAACCGGCTGGACGAGGTGGAGGGGTTGTATCGCCGTGCCTTCTCAATCAGTGAGCAGAGTTTCGGGCCAGAACATCCCCAGGTCGCTCTATGTCTCTCCGGCCTCTCAGGATTTCTGCTAAAGACCAACCAGTTGGACGAGGCCGAGAGGTTGGTTCGCCGTGCGTTGGCAATCGATGAGAAGTGTTTCGGACCCGACCACCCTCATGTCACCATCCGCCTCAACATCCTCGCGGGATTAATGCAACGCACGAACAACTTGGCTCAGGCCGAATCGCTCATTCGCCGTTCACTTGTGATTTTGGAGAGTAGCTTCGGCCCCGACCATCCAAATGTTGCAGCAGGCTTAAGCAATCTTGCTTTAGTACTGCATGAAACAAACCGACTGGCCGAGGCCGAGCCGTTGGTACGCCGCACGCTGGCGATTGACGAGAAGAGTTACGGACCGGACCACACCGCAGTCGCTCGAGATCTCAACAATCTCGCTGGCTTGTTGGAATACACCGATAGATTGGCTGAGGCTGAACTGTTATATCGTCGTGCACAAGTTATCTTTGAGAAGAACCTGGGCGCAAATCATCCGGACGTCGCAACAGTCTTCAATAACCTCGCGCAGGTTCTGAAGAAAATGAACCGGCTGGCCGAGGCCGAGCCGATATTGCTCCGAGCAGTCCAAATCCTTCTCAATCGCACGCGGACCACGCGCCAACTGGATCCGCGATTACAAATGGCCATCAACAATTACGGCAGATTGCTCGATGCGATGGGGCGCAGTATGGCACAAATTCATGCTGCACTTCACGAAATTGCGCCAGAATTGTACAGGCCAATGAACCAAGAAACTCCATAAACGCGCGATTCCACCCTGTCGCCCGCATCGTTGTCAGTCCGACGTTCAGAGATTTGTTGGAAGAGTACAATGCCGGCAATCATGGGCTGAGGGCTGCCATATTGGGGACAGAACCAAAGCGGGGTTGCGGGTTGGACTAGGCAAGAATCTGGTTTGGTCTGCGGCGGCGCCACCACCGAGTAGTTGCAAGCAAAGGGGCAGAAGAGCAGCACGTTTGCGGTTGGGCAAGAAACCGAAGTTGCGGATGCGCACGAAGCCTTTGGGAAGCAAGTGCAACTGGAACCGGCGCAAGAACTGGTCGAGCGGTACTACACCAACACCAATTGAATATGCATAATCGCCTCCCTCCGGGCGGCTCCCTTCAAACGGCTGCATCGGACGCGCGCCCCGCAGCACCCAGCCTACCTGCACACCCATATTGCGAGGCACCTCCGATACAGCTAAGGTTTATGGATAGTTCCCCCTGTTGCGCGTTTCTCAATACTATTCTGGAAATGGATATGGTGAGTCCGATAATCCTGGCTATCTCAGCGTCCTTTGTATTTGGACTGGACTGCGTACAAGGAGCTACGCGCGAGAATAAACAACAATCTCCCGTCGCTCCCACCGAACAATAATTGTGACGGCCGCTCTGGAACTTTTATGGTATCGATCAGTTGGCCAGATGGGTCGTATACGTATACTTGGCCGGCCGAAATGTATACATTTCCCTTTTCGTCCACAGCCAAACCTTCGCCGCCTTGCTCTGCGAAAAGTCTTAAGTTCGAAATCGTGCCATCCACGCCGACATCACCAGCGTAGGTTTTCTCCTCTTCTTCATCGGTAAGGTAAAATGCATCGCCCGACACGGCAGGCGCCATACCGAAGGCTCGCAATTCGTCATTCAGCTTTGAACCGTAATAAAGTTTCCCGCTCACAAAGTTATCGCCCGCAGGGATGAATGTGCTGCCGTCCGGTGAGATGAACTGGTAAGGTTTCGTGGTCGATTCCGCCTCAAGAAAGTCATTCTCGTTTCGCCAATAGTCCACGGGCAGGACAACCTTCATGCCTGGACGCAGCGCCGAGGGTTCTGCTTTTATCAACGTAATTTCGTCACTCTCTGAATCGGGCCTGAAACTGTAAACTGTGCCATTTGCAGAATATGAAATCACCATCAAGTCGCCTGCTTTATCAAAAGCCAGTTGCACAGGATCAAGCGGATTGTCCCGGACAATGGAAAGTTGGTGCGTTGCCACTGACCAGCGGTAGATCGTCTGCCCCTTGCTGTCGACGAAATAGGGATTGCCAGAGGAATCGACGGCTCCTCCCGAAATATTGAAGAACCCGCCCACCACTTTTTCTACTTTCGCACCTGGTGCAAGAACCAGAGAAGCCTTTTCCGGGACGATCTGTGGCGCGTTTCCGGAAACATCGAGCCACGCGAATTCACGCTGCCTAAGCTCGATATTATGGGTTACCTCGTATACAGCGTCGTCGAACGATACCTTGCTGTCGCTGTAGCAATGCACATTGCGGAAATGAATATCTCGCGAGTCCATGATCTTGATCGCGTAAGGAAAAGGTTGATAGCTACTGACGACTCGATAAATATGCAGGTTTGCCACGGTGATGTCATGGGAATCCCGAATCTCGAGTGGCAAGGCAAAACCACCTTCGCCTCGTTCCTCTTCGGTTTGAAGCGCATAAATTCGCCAATTGGAGACATTCCGAAACACCACCTCATTTCGCACGTGGTGTTCGCTCGACAGTTCGTAAATTCGTCCTTCCGTGGATGTGTTCGAGACGTAGAGACCAGCTTGGGCAAAACTGCTGGGGGTCCAGATGTCAACGAAAGTGCCACCACCGCTATTGGTGACCCACAGACTTGGATACTGTCCATCCCATCGGCGCTTCAGATCGGAATCCGCCGTATGAGTATTGTTGTAAATCTGCTGCCATACTTTGGCGTTCGCTTCCACGGTAGCCCCAGGCTCGACCGTGCCATGTCCACCCAGAAAGCGGACGTCATTCATAAGCGAGTTAGTACCTGCCATCCATTTCGCGGCGACGGCCCGCGGATTTATTCCGTTCGTGTATAGGCCAATGCCCGACACGATATTCGTTCCGCGCTGCGGGGTTTCAAGAAGCGCTTTCGGGCTGCCTACTCCCTGGAATGCAGCCGTCGAGTCACCCAGGAGAATTCGTGTGACGCTCGGGTGGAGACCGATAATCACGGTATCGGGCTTTAACCTGATAGTGTCCGTAACCCGATACTGTCCCGAGGGGAAATAGAGTGTGCGATGCTCTTCAACCGCTTTCTTGAGTGCTTCGGTATCGTCCGTTGAGCCGTTCCCGAGCACTCCGACGTGGTGAACGTTCACCCACGTGTCCATCGGCGGCAGATCTGGAATGTCGGACTTCACCGGCTCCGGCAACGTTCGCAACGGCATTGTTTCATAGACGTCGCGTATCGCTGGAGTCGAACCGATGTCGTCATAATGCAGTCCGTGGGAGAAAGTCTTCACCGCATATATTTCTTCAGGTCCGACCACTTGCTTTCCGCTCTCGCGATAAGAGACGAAAACCGGAACCCCGCGGCACACGATGTTTTCCACGTTGATCTCTGTCCGGGCATTGTTCTCATTACTGACCACTATCGCCGAACCGCGAATGTCTTCGAAGCGCCCGTCTTTTATCCAAAGCTCATCGAAGTATCTCGGATCAATCGATATTGCGGTTGGAGCATTTTTGAATTGCGGACGAATCAGCGTGAGACCGGCTTCGTGTTCTCGAATCGCAGCCTCGCGCTGACCCTCGAAGGTGGCATCGATTACAGTGAACTGCCAACCTGGAGAGGGTTTTCGAGTCCAGATGCCGTACTTGCCTCCGTAGAAATGCACGTCTTGAGCCACGTTACCGCCATCGTGAATCCCCGCCAGGCCCGAGCCGATGCGAAAGTCCATGTGGGCAAGGAAGCAATGCTGAGCATAATGGGCGCGGACGCCCACGGCTCCAGGGTTCCCCGATTGAATCTCGAGGTCAATATTGCTGATCGCGGAATAGAAGGTACCGGGATTCGCATCCGGCGGGGTCGCATTATCTTTCGGGCGAGAGCCGGCGAAGAAGATCATGTACGCGGGCCCTTGCTGAAAGCCTGGCGTGTTAGCGCCCAAGACAAATGTCGGTCGGGCCCTTCCGTATCCGATCAGCCGGATTCCGGGCCAGACGTAGATCGTCCTGGTCAAACGGTAGCGGCCCGGGGGAACGAACAGGATGCCCTGATTGGTATTCTCCTGAATCTGATTGATGGCTTGCTGTAAGACAGCGGAATCATCCGCGATTCCGTCGCCCTTCACCGCAAAATTCTCCTGCGTCAGGTAGATTGCTCTTGGATCATCCAGGCGGGCAGGGTAGTAAGAGCTGGCTAGCAGTGGAACAACCGATGAAAATATTGCCGCCGCAAGAAGTGTCTTCCTCATCGCGATGCTCTTTGAAACGAAACCAATGAGATGAAACCAATTCCTGCAATTGCCGGCGCCGCCCAACCGCCTCTTGGCTGTCTCTTGGCTATTTCTCGGGATTCGCATCGACGTTTTCGTCCACGGCCTCGTCCTGATGCAAATCGTGATAAATCTTCCGAAGCTTCTCCTTCATGTGGTTGTACTTCTGATATTCCTCGAGTTCGTGTTTCGCTTCGGCGGTGCGTCCCTCCTGTCGATAGACCCTACCCAGGCGGAAGTGAGCCACGGCGCTCGTGGGGTCGAGTTCAATGGCGTGCTCGAGCAGCGGCTCGGCTTTTTGCGGTTGATCCATCGCCATCAAAACCTTGGCCAAGCCGATGTTTGCCTCGGGATCGCCTGGTTGCAGCTTGACGGCCCGGGTGTAACGCTCGAAAGCCTCCTTGAAATCGGATCGTTGAAAAGCGATGTCTCCAAGCCTGCATTCAGACTGTTCATCAAACGGATTGGCCTCCAAGGCCGCCTTGTATTCTTTCTCGGCTTCTTCCCGGCCCTCCGCTGTCGACAAAGTCCTGAGCATATCGGCAAGCTCAAAATGTAATCCGGGAAGCTTGGGGTCAATCTTGAGCGCAGCCCGGTAGTGCTCGATGGCTTCCGCGGCGCTCCCACGCTTCGCCAGTTCGTGCGCCATCGCTTGCTGCATGCGGGCGGAATTCGGATCCACAACCGACAAGCTCAGCAGCGACTCGTTGGCAAGATCGGAATAAATTCGATACGCGGTGTAGAGAAGAGCTTCGTTGGTAGGCTCGAGCTTTCGAAGCTCGCTCACGATGGCCCCAGCTTTATCCAGATCGCCCGTCCCGGCGTCGATTTCGATCAGCTCCATCCCCGTCTCGATCCGAATCTTCTCTTCCTGCACGTTTGGAAACGCTTTTTCCAAATCGCCGCGAGCCCGGCTGACGTCGCCCGTGCGTTTCTCGGCGATGCCCAGAAGAGATTGCGTCTTCCACAAGGTAGGCCGCAGTTTTAGCGCAGCGCGGAGCTGCGGAATCGCATTCGTATAGTCTCCCTGGAAGAACAGCAGCGTGCCCAGGTTGCCACGAGCATCCACGTTATTCGGATCGAGGGCAACAATGGCTCTAAATTCCGGCACCGCCAGGTCGGGTCTGTTCTGTTTCAAATATTCTGCAGCCTGACGATTGTGCGATTCGATCTGCTGCTGGCGGCTCGGGTTAGATTGAGAAACAGACGGCAACCCCAGACAGAGAACCACCCAGAACGAGGCAACGACCTGTTTCGTCCTCATGTCACGATTGTACGGCGGACAAGACGTATCCCTGGTTCTTCCGGCGTAGAGCTGAGGACGGCGGCATGCCGCCGTCCTTCTTGGTTACGCGAGCACCGTTAGAAGAATACCCGCGCCCCCAGTTGGATCGTACGTGGCCCGTTCGCGAGGGCCGTGATGTTGGCCGCGCCCGAATTACTAATGTCAGGATTGCCGTTAGGTCCGCCAGTGTCTGGTAGTGAGAAGCTCGGATGGTTAAAGACGTTAACGAAGTTTCCGGTGAGTGTGAACCCAGCTCGTTCTTTGTAATGCCAGGTCTTCGCCAGAGCGATGTTGACATCAGACAGTTTTGGCCCGAAGAGCGTGTTTCTGCGTCCGTACCCGAACGCCCCGTTGCCCTGCACGGCTGGGGTCTCAAAGGCTGCAGGGTTGAACCAGCAGGTCACAGTGTGTGTTCTCGCGCCATTGGTGCAGGTGCCTGAAAAGGGGTTCGCACCTGCAATGGGGTTGGCAAACACTGTGCCGGCCTGCGAATAGTCGTTAACGCCGGCGTCCTGCACCGTGAACGGAGTGCCGTCCTGGTAGATAAACGTCCCTGACAAGCGCCATCCGCCAAGCACAGCGTCGAGCGCAGCATGCTGGTTCATAAAGGGCTTGCCCATGCCAAACGGCAGTTCGTATACCGCCGTCCCTTTGAGCGCTTGCGGGATGTCGAAGTTCGAGTTGCCATAGTTAGAGGAGAGATTGTTTCCGATTTGCCAAGCCTGAGCCCCGGCGGTGCTGCCCCATCCAGCCGAGTCCTGGTCATCAAGCATATGCGACCATGCATAGTTGACATCGAAGGAGAGCCCGTAGGAATAACGCTTCCGCACGTCGAGTTGCAACGAATTGTAGTTGGAGATGCCGTTGAAGTTTGAGCCGGAAAGGCCTCCAAACGCCGGAAATGGACGCGCGCAAGTGCTGGGGCTCGCAGCGATTGTTGCGGGGGTTGCCCCGTTACAGGCCGATACATCGTTGGAGTTCAGCAGGGCCAGGTTGGTGATTTGGTTCGCGTCGGTGACGTATTGCAGATTCGCCGAGTGACTGCCCACGTAAGTGGCCGACACCGCAAAGTCCTTCATGAACTGGTGTTCGACGGAGAGGTTCCATTCCCAGATCTCTCCCGGCCTGATGTTATAGGGTTCGTTAGGTGGACTAAAGACGGGATTGGTGGTGTAAGACGCTGGGTTCTTTGAGCCCTGAATGTAAGGCAGGGCGTTGGCCATCATCGCAGCGTTCGAGCTTAAATAGAGCGGGGTAGTGTTGCCGGTGCCGGAAATCCAGCCCGTGTCTCCGGCGGCACTGGCAGGGTCGCTATTGCTGCCCTGAGAGGTAGCGCCGAAGCCCATTTGCGCACCGCCCTCACCACCATAGAGATCCATGCTGTAGTTATAGGCGAAGAACCCTACACCTCCTCGGACGACGGTGTCGTTCTTGACCGACCAAGCAAAGCCTACCCGAGGGAGGAAGATATTCCAAACCGGCTTCTGCAAGGTCGTTCGGTTATCCTGAGGGGCAATCCATATCGAGCCCAGGGTGCCCGCGAATGGGCCGGTGGTATTGACGAGATTCTGGTCGAAATCGCCAAGTTTATTCTGTACCTCGCTCATCCCCGTGTTTCCTTCCCAGCGCAAGCCGAGATTGACGGTGAGATTGGGCTTGACTTTCCAGTCGTCTTGAACGAAGGCTTGCGGACTCTTGAGCCGCATGCCCGTCAGGCCCTGATTGTTCGCCTCCCACCCCTGGACGTTGCCGAGCAGGTAATCCGAGAAGCCCGAGCCCGCTGTTCCGGTATTCAGCGTACAGGTCCCTGGCGCTGTTGCCGTTCCTGGCGTGCAGGCTACGCCTGCGGTGTATTGTCCCGTAAAATTGTAGTTGCCAGCGCTGTTGGAACCCCAAGCCGTCGTGTTGCCCTCGGCCATCAACACCTCAACCCCGAAATGCAGAACGTGCCTGCCCTTGACCAGCGTCACCACATCGGAGGGGTCAAACGAGTTCTCGATGTAAATGGCGTCCGTGGCGGGCGACAAGACGCTTACCGCATCCGGACCGCCGAATCCACCATAGATGCTTGAGTTGCCGATGAAGGGGAGTTGGTTAAAATGGGTACCTTGCAAACCAAATGCCGTTCCGGGGTTCAATCCGAGGGACTGGGATTGGAACCAATTGCCTTGCTTGGTATAACCCATCCGGATTTCGTTGACGATGTTCGGCCTGATCGTCCATACGTCGCTGATCTGAGTGTTCCAACCGTCCACATCCCCGCTACCGCAATCCAGCGGGCAGGCGAACAGGCC
>Ga0209333_1001213_pt1 | contig 12935 bp, 13 predicted proteins | sample BlaSpr_A8_OM2_O3_FD_187982 | JGI IMG/M metagenome (GOLD analysis project Ga0209333, IMG submission 187982) | Forest soil microbial communities from Thunder Bay, Ontario, Canada - Black Spruce, Ontario site 2_A8_OM2_O3 (SPAdes) (version 2) | ecosystem: Environmental > Terrestrial > Soil > Boreal... | reverse complement strand
CGCTATTTTCCGGAGCCGGATCTGGCGCCGTTGCGGATCGCGGATGCATGGCTGGATGAGATCCGCGCGCGCATGCCGGAACTGCCTGTGCGGAAGCGGGCGCGGTTCATGGAGAGCTATGGCCTAAGTGAGTACGACGCGGATGTGCTGACCGCCAGCCGCGCCACCGCGGACTATTACGAGCGGGCGGAGGTGGTGGCGGGCGATCCCAAGGCCGCCGCCAATTGGGTGATGGGCGATTTGATGGGAGCGCTTAACGGCGCCGGCAGGGAGATTGCGGATTCGCCCGTTGCGCCGGAGCGGCTCGGCGAATTGGTGGCCTTGATACGCAAGGGCGAGATTTCGGGCAAGATTGCGAAAGAGGTTTTTGTGAAGATGTTTGCCGGCGGCGAGGCGGCGGGCGCGATTGTCGAGAGAGAGGGACTGCGGCAGATCAGCGATGCTGGCGCATTGGAGCACATCGTCGATCAAGTGCTGCGGCAGAACGCGAAACAAGTGGAGCAATACAAAAGCGGAAAGGCCACGGTGCTCGGGTTCTTGGTTGGGCAGGTGATGAAGGCGTCGCGCGGTCAGGCTAATCCAGGCTTGGTCAATGAGCTAATAAAGGAAAAGCTATGTTAAGAGAAGGCGATACAGCTCCTAAGATTCAGTTAGAGACGGATTCGGGGGAGCCGTTCGATTTGGAGAGTATGCGGGGCAAGAAGGTCGTTTTGTTTTTCTACCCCAAGGCAAGTACTCCAGGTTGTACTGTGGAAGCTTGCGAGTTTCGCGATACCTTCAAGAAGTTTGAGAAGAAGGGTGTGGTAGTTTTGGGGATTTCCAAAGATACGCCTAAGGCTCAGACTACTTTCAAGGTGAACCAGGCACTGCCTTACACGCTGCTTTGCGATGTAGATAAGAAGGTAGTGGAGGCTTACGGTGTTTGGAAGGAGAAGAATATGTATGGCAAGAAGGTGATGGGGATCGAGCGCACCACCTTCGTGATCGACGAGCGGGGTAAGATTCAGAAGGTCTTCTCGAAGGTCAAGCCGGCCGGCCACGCCGCGGAGGTTCTGGCGGCGGTTTAGCGCAGGACGCCACCAATTGCCGAGATACTATAATCCTCGCCGCCCTTCCCAGTCCAGCTGGCTATGTCGAAGCTGGCTCCGGATCGTTCGCGATAAACGGAGACATTGCGGAAGGTAAGAGGCTTGTCCGGCTTACAGACCTCGGATTTACCCGTGGTACGCAGAAAAGTAGACGGCGCCCGCTCCGGTGACAACGCCGTTTCCGTCCGGCTCCATCTGGAAGGCAGTTTTCTCGTCGGTCGCAATCGCCGAAACCTGCGCGGCGTATCCGTCTTGGATCGTGCGCGCAAGAAAAGCGATCAGGCGGCCCATGCGGTCGCGGGCCGTGAAGTGATCGTCGGTGAGTGTATTTTGCAGCAGCGGCGACAGATTCAGGAATCCGTTTTCGATGGTGATGAGCGGTGTAGACCGATTGGCGAGCGCCTGCTTCGATGTTACCGAACCAGTCAAGGCCGAACATTAGGCTTCGACCAGTTTTCCTTCCGGGTCAAACCAGCCGTCCGCGAAATGGGTCTTGCCGACACAGTGCGGATCCAGGTCGCGATTCAATACCGGACCCGCGCGTGGCAAACCATTGAAGTGGACCTCGGTCCCGCCGGCGCTACCAGCGTCGATCTGGTGGGCCCCGCCATCCAGGGGCTTCGCGAATTGGGCGTTCCGGTGACATCTCCGATCCGGTGGCTAAGCATCGCCGAACAAGTGGCCCAGAAGCTGCACGCGTGCACCGCCCCGCATCAGCCGCCACACGCGCGCCCGCGATATCCTCGATATTTTGTTGATCGAAACTCTCGGCCAACTCGACTATTCGGCTGCGCGCGCCGCCGCCCGGCGTGTTTTCCGGGAACGTGCCACGCATGCTTTCCCGCCTGTCTTCATCGTCCCGCCGATCTGGCGTCCGGAGTTGGCGGGGCTGGCCGCGGAACTCGGGTTTCCCGTCACGGACGCGGCGGATATAGAGCGCATCTTTCGCGATACGATCCGCCGGATTGAAACCGCGCAGTGGGCCGAAGCATGGAGGCAAGGGTCGATGCTGTTGTATGATGCGGATGTGCGATCTGGCCGACACGCAGGACTTCGTACCTTTCGCCGTGACTGCGCGGCGCATCGCAAGCTCCCAGACTGGCCGACGAAATGTACCGCGGCGGAAACGTGCAGGCTTTTGAGGAAGATCTAAATGAACTGTTGGTTTTGGAATATCGACATAGAGCGCCAAGACTATTTTCGAGACGAACTCAACCAAGGCCGTCTACGACAAGGCTGGGGCTACTCCAACGATCTGGATCTTCGGAGAATTAAGACGAAAATCGACCAAAAGGAGGGTCTCAACAAATACTCTCCCGTTGTCCCGGCTCCCTTTCGGGCCGCCCTCGACAAGGCCCATAGCCCCGTTATTCCTACCTACAAGCATAGAGACACCGTGATCAGGTTATACACCATCACGGCGGAGGAACAGCGAAGCAAGGCGGAGACGAGTGCAGAGAAGATTGAGACCTGGCGACAATGCCTGATTGCGGAATTGAGGCGCATTCTTCCGCTGAAAAACGATCACCAACTGGCGGAACTCCTGGTGCTCAACATTCTTAGGCACGACGGCCTGGAAGCCGTATGGACCGCAGGGCCCATGGAGCGGGGTGCGGACGTCGTAGCCACGTTATATAGCCGGTACACTTTTGCTGGTGACTTTCGCCGATTCAATCGGAGAACCGCTGAAAAGCCGCATCGAGGAGATGCGGAGGAAGTACACGTTTGATGTTCTCTCGGGGGACGAACTCTATTCTGCGCCGCTTGAGCTCATTGCGGACCGGAGCTTCGAACTGAGCAATTGATTCCCGCTAAAGTGTCGGGAGTTGGCAGGACCGTCCTCGACAAGGTGGGCTTTGAAATGTTTTCGGTGGTTGCACTGCTCGAAGACCTGCTCGAAGACCGTTTGATACCCGGCGAAGTCGGCACGGTGGTAGAGATGTGGGCTCCGGAAGTCTACGAAGTTGAGTTCTCCGATAACAATGGAGAAACCTACGCTATGGCCACATTGAAGGCGGAACAACTGATGCGGTTGCACCACGGGCTTCCCGCGGCTTAAGTTTGAGGTCTGGAGGGCGGGCGAAGCCCACTATCACTGGAATGGAAACGCTCGAACAGAGGCTAGCCGAAGTCCGTCGGCGCATCGCAACAGCCGCCGGCCGCGCCCGCCGCGACCCTGCGCAGATCATGCTGCTGGCCGTCACCAAAATCTTTCCGGCCCAGGCCATCCGCGACGCCTACGCGCTGGGCCTGCGCGAATTCGGCGAAAACTACGTCCAGGAATTCGAAGGCAAACTGCCCCAAGTCGGCGGACTGCCCGGCGCGCGTTTCCATCTGATCGGGCACCTGCAGAGCAACAAGAGCGCGCGCGCCGCCGAGATGTTTCAATGCATCCAGACGGTGGACTCGCCAAAACTTGCCCGCCGCCTCGACGAAGCCGGCAGATCCCTCGACATCCTGCTCGAAGTCAAGCTGTCACCCGAGCAGGCCAAGGCGGGCGCCGCGCCCGACGAGCTTCCAAGCCTCATCGCATCCGTGCGCGAATGCGCGAACCTGCGGCTGCTCGGCCTGATGACCATGCCCCCCTGGTCCGCCGGCCAGGAACAGTCGCGCCCCTATTTCCGGCGCCTGCGCGAACTGGCAGTGCAGCACGAGCTGCCGCAACTATCGATGGGCATGTCGCACGATCTGGAGGCCGCCATCGAAGAGGGCGCCACCATCGTACGCGTAGGGACGGCGCTGTTCGGGAGGCGCCAAAAGCCGTGAAAGTCGCCTACTACGCGCCTCTGCCCCCCGCACGCACCGGCGTGGCCGATTATGCGGCGGCGCTCCTCGCGGCCCTCCGCCGCTATGGCACTGTGGAGTCGCATGCGCGCCACGCCGATGTCGCGCTCTATCACCTGGGCAACAATCAACTGCATCGCCGGATCTACCGCCAAGCGCTGGCGCAACCCGGCGTGGTGGTGCTGCACGATGCCGTCCTGCATCATTTCCTCCTGGGATCCCTCGATCGCGCCGCCTACATCCACGAGTTCGTCTACAACTACGGTGCATGGCATCGCGCGCTGGCCGAGGATTTGTGGCGCACCCGCGCCAGCTCCGGCTTCGACCGCCGCTATTTCGACTACCCCATGCTGAAGCGCGTCGCGGAACGCTCGCGCGCGGTGGTGGTGCATAACCCGGCCGCCGCCCGCATGGTCCGCCAGCATGCGCCCGGCGCCCATGTCATCGAGATTCCGCATCTCTTCGCCCCGCCCGAGCTGCCGCCCGGCTGGGAAGTCGTCCGCATGCGCCGGCGCCTGGATGTCCCGACACATGCGTTCCTCTTCGGAGTGTTTGGCTACCTGCGGGAATCCAAGCGTCTCTTCGCCGTGCTGCGCGCGTTCCGGCGGTTGCGCCAAACCGGCCCCCATGCCGCTTCGGATGCCCGCCTCCTGATCGCCGGACCGTTTGTATCCTCCGACTTGGCCCGCGCCGCCGCCCCGCTGCTGACCCAGCCGGGAATCCTGCGCCTCCCCTTTCTCGCCGAGCGCGACTTCTGGCGCGCCGCGCTGGCCGTGGATGCCTGCGTCAACCTGCGTTATCCGGCCGCCGGCGAAACTTCCGGCGTCGCCATCCGCCTGATGGGCGTGGCCAAGCCCGTCCTCCTCACCGACGCCGAGGAAAACTCCCGCTACCCCGCGGCCGCGTGCCTGCGCATCCAGCCGGGCTTGGCCGAAGAAGACTCCCTGTGGCGCCACATGTTTCTGCTAACATCAAGAAAAGAATGTGCGGGTGAAATCGGACTGCGCGCGTCCGGGCACATCGTCGAGCGTCACCAGGCCGTTCAAGTCTCCGAACAGTATTGGGAAACATTGTGCGCCTATCGCCAATAGTGCCGTTATTGTGTGCCGAAACGCTCTGCGCGGGGCTCTTGTCCGCGGCGCCGGACCAGTTCGCCGCCACCTTCGACGTCGCCGTGCCCATGCGCGACGGCGTCCACCTCTCCGCCAATGTCTTCCGCCCCGATGCGCCCGGCCGTTATCCCACTATCCTGGTGCGCACGCCTTACAACAAGGGGTCCGCCATCTCGCCGACTTACGCGCCCTTCGTGGCGCGCGGCTATGCCGTGGTGGTGCAGGATGTGCGCGGACGGTATGCATCGGAGGGCGTCTTCCGGCCCCTCGAACAGGAGCCCGCCGATGGCGACGATACCCTCAACTGGATCGCGCGCCAGCCCTGGTCCGATGGCAAAATCGGAATGCTGGGCGGTTCCTACCTGGGCATCGTGCAGTGGAAAGTGGCGGTGCTCAACAACCCGCATCTGAAAGCCATCTTCCCCTCCGTCTCCGGCTGCGACGATTACCTCGACCGGTTCTATTCCCCCGGCGGCGCCATGAAACTGGGCCAACGCCTGCTGTGGATGTCGGAGAACCTGCGCGCTCCGCGCTTCCATCCCGATTTCGCCGGCTTCGTGCTGCACTTGCCGCTACGCACTTCCGACGTGGCCGCTACCGGGCAGACCTCGAGCATGTTCCAGGAAGCCGTGGCGCATCCCGCTTACGATTCGTTTTGGAAATCCATCAGCGTACGCGAGCAACTCGATAAGGTCCGCGTGCCGGTGTTTTCAGTGGGCGGATGGTTCGATAACTTCGTCGAGAGCGACTTGCTCGCTTATGCGCGCCTGCGCCGGAACTCCGGCGTCCACCGCATCCTGATCGGGCCATGGCCCCACAACAAAGCCGCGAAACTGGACGGTGCGGACTTCGGACCGGATGCGGACCTGCCGTTGCGCGGCATGCAGATGCAGTGGTTCGACCAGTTTCTGAAAGGTAAAGACACGCCCCTGCTTTCGCAAGCGCCCGTGCGCGTCTTTGTGATGGGCGCGAACCGCTGGCGCGATGCGCGGGAGTGGCCCCCGCCCGCGCAACAGGAACGCTTCTATCTGGAGAGCCGCGGCCACGCCAACACGCTCGCCGGCGATGGCCGGCTGGAACTGGGGCCGCCGATCGGCCCGGCACTCGCCGTTGCGGCCGACAGGTTCGTATTCGATCCGCAAGATCCCGTGCCCACCGCCGGCGGCGCGGCTTGCTGCAATCCGAAGGTTTTTCCTTGGGGACCCAAGGACCAGCGCCCCGTGGAACACCGCCGCGACGTGCTCGTATATACCACCGCTCCCCTGCGTAGAGACGTGGAGGTCGTCGGGACCGTGCGCGTGGTGCTCTACGCCGCGACATCCGCCCGCGATACGGACTTCACCGCCAAGCTGGTCGACGTGTTTCCGGACGGGCGCGCGCAAAACCTGACCGACGGCATCCTCCGCCTGCGCTACCGCAAATCGCTCGAGAAGCCGGAACTGGCGCGCCCCGGCGAAATCTGCAAACTGACCATCGACGCCGGCGTCACCGGCAATGTGTTTCAGAAGGGTCATCGCATCCGCATGGAAATATCCAGCAGCAACTTTCCGCGCTTCGACCGCAATCCGAATACCGGCGAGCCGGTCGCCGACGCCACTGAACTGCGCAAGGCCACGCAGACGGTCTATCACGACGCGCGGCGGCCGTCCTACGTGCTGCTGCCCGTGCTCCAGAATTGACTTTGGGGCATGCGACGCGCTATTTTTCAGTTAGAGTTCCAAACGGCGCGGTAGCCAAGTGGTAAGGCCAGGGTCTGCAAAACCCTTATTCGTCGGTTCGATTCCGACCCGCGCCTCCAAACCCTTGTCTTGGCTGCCACCCCACGACCGGGTTGTCATCGCATTTGGTGGCCGGTGCGGGCCATGACGAGAGGATGGTGTCCTGCGCGCCGATTGCCAATCGGCGTAAGCCCTTGCCCGCGCCTCCAGCTTCCGGCTCCGAAAAGGCGTTCGCCACTGGGAAGGTCTCCCCAGGTAAGGTGCGGAATCTTCCGCTCGTGCCGCTTGGCTCTACCTGATGCGTCTTGATGACCTTTGGGCTTCGCTGTTCAGGGCCAGCTTACCGCCCGCACCCGGCCTCGCTGCCGGGTTCGTGTTCCTACGGTCGAGAGTTTGCTACGCGCTTCTTTCGGCTTCGCCTTGCATCGCTACGGTTGTCGTCATCGACTCCGTCAAGCTCCTTTCATCTCGTTAGAATCTGCCCATGCTGGGCACACTGGGGCGGGCGGTTTCGCCCGCGGCCGGCCCTATAGGTTTTCATAAGTCAAGTTGTACCATGGGCAAATGCCATCCGTAGAGATCGACCGCCGCGATTCCATTCTAACCGTGACCATCACCCGGCCGCAGGCGCGCAACGCCGTGGATGCCGCCACCGCCGCCGCGCTGGCCGACGCATTCCGATCCTTCGATACCGACGAAGCGCTGCACGCGGCCGTACTGACCGGCGCGGGCGGAGCCTTCTGCGCCGGGGCGGACCTGAAGGCTATCGCGGCCGGCCAGCCCAACGCGCTGAGCGAAGTGGGCCACGGTCCCATGGGGCCAACGCGCATGCTCCTTTCGAAGCCGGTAATCGCCGCTATTGAGGGATACGCCGTGGCGGGAGGTCTGGAACTGGCGCTGTGGTGCGATCTGCGCGTGGTGGCGCGCGACGCCACGCTGGGCGTCTACTGCCGGCGCTTCGGTGTGCCGTTGATCGACTTGGGCACCATTCGGCTGCCGCGCCTGATCGGGCAAAGCCAGGCGCTGGACCTGATCCTGACCGGGCGCGGCGTCTCGGGGGAAGAAGCGGTGCGGATGGGGCTGGCCAGCCGGCTGGTGGAACGCGGCCATGCATTGGAAGGCGCTTTGCAACTGGCGCGGACTTTGGCCGGCTTCCCGCAGACGTGCATGCGGTCCGACCGGCTCTCGTGCTACGAGCAGTGGGATCTCTCCACTGAAGCCGCCATGCGCAACGAGTTCCGGCGTGGCCTGGCCGTATTAGGCAGCGGCGAAGCGTCGGCGGGCGCGCGGAAGTTCGCGGATGGCGCAGGGCGGCACGGATCGGGCGATACTACTTCAACGGCCTGACGGCGACTTCTCTGAAGAAGACGATATCGTTGTCGCTGTGATTCTGGAGGCCGATATAACCTTCCAGCGGACGCGGTCCCCTTTGCGGCTCGAAACTGAACGACCGGGGACCCACGGGTTGGCCCTCCGTGTAATCGGTCACCTTGATGCCGTTCAAGCGCACGATGGTGTGCGGCCCGTCCAGCGCGATCTCCATGGTGTTCCACTCCGGGCCGGGCTTACCGGGCCGCGCTAAGGCCTTGGTTTGGGAATACAGCGTTCCGGTCGCGTGATAGGCCGTTTCGTGGGATTTCTCAGGCTCGTTATCGATCTGCACTTCGTAGCCGTAATGTACCGGCATCCATTCCTCGCGCGGCTCGATGGGAATGCGGATAAAGACGCCGGAGTTGTCGTTGTGGTCGCGCATTTTATAGACCACCCGGATCACCGAGTCGGAGACCTTGCCGCCCGTCCACCATAGCAGGCCCATGCCGCCGTGCGTTCGGATGAGTCCATCTTCGACGGTCATGGAGCCGGGTCCGACGTGCTGCCAGCCGGTGAGATCGTGCCCGTTGAACAATTGGCGCCATTCCGGCGCGGCTTGCGGTGCGGCGCCGAGCGCTAGACAACCGGCCGCGGCGAGGGTCAGTGGGAGAATGCGCTTGGTCACAAGCACATTCTATCGCGCGGGCGCTCCGGTTATGATGGAATCGTGCAGCGGCCATCCCGGTTACTCATTCTGGCGGTGGCCTTTTGCGTGGCCATTGCCGGGACCTTCATTTTCGCGTTTCGGGCCGGGCGGCACGCCCGCCGCCTGCAGTGGGAGAATGAGCCGATCCGCCCCTGGATGAGCGTCCCGTTCATCGCGCACACCCACCACGTGCCTTCCGGTATGCTCTTCCACGCCATCGGGCTGGAACCACAGCCGCATGACCGGCGGCCGTTGCGGACCATCGCGCGCGAAGAACGCCGGCCCGTGGAGGATGTGGTGCGGGATCTGGAGCGTGCCTTGGCCAGTGCGGGCCATACGCATGCCGCTCCGGAAGTTCCTGGGGGCAAGACGCCCTGATGCGCGAAGAGATTCTGGCGGCGCTCTCGCAATATGGTTCTCCGGTGCTGTTTAGCGTGGTGACGATTGCGTCCATAGGCGTGCCTTTGCCGGTCAGCTTGCTGCTGATCGTTACGGGCTCGCTGGTGGCGCAGGGGCTCATGCCGATGTGGTTGGCGATCGCGTTGGCCAGCTCGGGTTCGGTGATCGGCGATCAAATCGGATACGCCATCGGCCGGTGGGGCGGCACAGCGTTGGTTTCCCGGTTTGGAGGCATGCTGGGCGGACCCGAGCGGATCGCGAAGGCCGAAGCGCACGCGCGGCGCTGGGGAGGAATGGGCGTCTTCCTGAGCCGCTGGCTGGTGACACCGCTGGGTTCGCTAATTAATTTCACCAGCGGTATCGCGGAATATCCGTGGATGCACTTTCTATTGTGGGACGTGCTGGGCGAGACGCTCGGCGCGGTCCTGTACATCGTCCTGGGTTGGGTCTTCAGCGACCGGGTGATGGAACTGGATGCGGCTTTGGGCGATTTCTCCTGGATGATCCTGGCGCTGCTCGCCACGGCGGCGCTGGGATGGATGCTTTGGTCGTATTGGCGGCGGAACAGAAATCAGAAGCCGGAAGCGGTCGGAAGTAAGAAGTATCCACCGCCTCCGATTTAATTTCGTCACCAAACTTTTGAATAGGATTCCTCAATTTCCTTCGTCATACGCGATATCAGCTCATCCAGCGATGTCGATTCTTCCGCTAGTAGCGTGTAGGTGTGCTCGTTCCATTGGCTTGCGTTAGCTACTTGTTTAACGCCGTAGTACACGCTCGCTTCTATTTGAGGATAAGTAGTATGGGCGCGCTTCCGGATGAAAGCATCAAAACCTATTATTACGTCTGGGTGTACCACGTCTGGATGGTCGGCGGCGTAGATGTGGAGCTTATGCTGCAGTACCTGAGATTCAGCGTCCCACTCGCGTTGGTCTTCTTGCAGGTTCAGCCCAAGTTTGTTTCGGCTTTCTTCGGACATCTTTGGTTGGAGCTCAAGCGCCCAAGGAACGCTTCGAATCGCAGCGTTGTGCGTTGCGATCGCTTTTATAATGGCGTCTCGAATTGCGTAAGCATCTTCGATGAGATGAAGCCTATTCTGCTGTAGCTGTTGTCGATTCCATTCGCGGCTCTGCCAACGTTCGGTGAGCTTCCCTCCAATGAGACCGCTCAGGGCAAAGCTTACAAACACGATGAACGCTGGGTGCCCGGAGAAATGTGCTAGCCGAGCCGTCCAGCTATTTCCCCTTAACGTGGCGACGATCTCGTCTCTAAGTTTTTGGCGTCTCAACTCTTCTTCCACTTCGCGCGTTAACTGCTCTCGCTCAATTTGTCCTGCGTTGGCTGAATCATCTTGCATATTCGTCCTTCCATCGCCTAGTCGCGCCTTCACCCGTGCGATCTGCAGCCTGACGCGGCCGTTGCCTAATCAAGTTAGTGATATCCCCATGTCGTGTAAAGGGCTTCTGCTTTCATTCGCAGGCCTCAAAACACCATGGCCTCGATCGAATTGCTCACTTCCACCTCCAGCGCCGCGTGCTTCTTCTCCAGATCCGCGCGGCGGTCGCGTAGCGCAGCAAGCTGCGATTCCTGGGTGGCCAGCCGCTGCGCATAGGTCTGCACCTGCTGCTGCTGGCCGTTGACCTGGTTGAGGCTGGCGATGTTCCGGCGCAGGCGTTCCTGGTCGGCTATCACATCGTTGATCTGGCTATCGAGACTCTGTATCTCGCGGCCGGCGGCTGCAATCTGCTCTTTCAAGTTGGCGATATGTTCGAGCTGCTTGCGCGTGGCGTCGCTGAAATCCTTGTTGCGCACATAAGTGAATAACACGTCGGGCGTGAGATCGGTAATGGTAAAAGCTCTCTCATAGACGTGCTCTTCGACGACCGGGAACTTTTCGGTCGCACCCGCCGCCAGCTTCACCTCGAAGCGGTAAGCGTTGCTGGTTTTCTCGGAAGGTTTGCGGTCCAGCAGGTTGTAATCCGGGCGCGCGGCATGTTCGATCACCAGGGTCTTAGCCTTCTGGTCCACGTTGCGGATGGTGTAAGTGCGGGTCTCCACAACGGCGTTGCGGGTGGTCAGAATACCGCGGCGCGCGTGGATCTCGCGAATCTGTTCGGCCTTGCTGTCCCACTGCGTGGTGATGCGCGTGCCCAGGTCGACGCCGTAACCGATCAGCCGTTTGTCGCCGGTCTTGACCGTTTCCATCAACGCTTCGCCCGCGTAGGCGCCCGCGTCGTAGACGGTGATGGGACCGCCATCCAGCGTCTTACCGGTGGAATTCGAAATCTCGGCGGCGTCCATGGGATGCGTGGACAACTGGTCGGAGTAAATCAACAGTTTGCGGGTGTCGACTTTTTGTTGCAGGAAGGGCAGCATGGCGGATTCGTTGCGGCGCACCGTGACGGGCGCGGGGATGTGGTATTCGAATAACTCGCCCAGTTCGCGGCCGGCCGCGGCTGCCGAGATGGTGGAAGGGGCTGCCTGTCCCACTTCGACCATCTGCGCGAAATCGCGCCCGTTCATCGCACCGCCCGCAATCCCTCCCATTGCCCTGGCCTTCCTGGCTGCCAGGGGAGCCGGCGCAGCCATCGCCGGCGGGGGAGGCGGCGCGGGCTGGCCATTGATGGTGTCCGCCTCCGTTTCCACCGCTCCTTCATACACCACTGGGGCCGACCCGCTGTCTTCCGGCAGTTCCGCCGACTGCCGCGCGACGTAGCGTGGTTCATACAGCCGGCTGATAAACGAAATGGGCCGTCCCGACACGAGTGACAGATCCACCTTGTTCCAATCTTCGCCGGTGGTGTTGTCCACGATCGCCCATCCCTCGAGCGTAGGTTGCGCGCCTTCCCCAAAGATCAGCCGGTAGCTGGATTTCCAAACCGGCGTTGGCACCATGTAACTGGCCAATATTTCCCGCCGTTTGGAATCGGTCGAGTCGATATAGACACTGCGCTTTTCCTTGGAGCGCGCTTCGGTCAGGGCCGCCAGGTAATCCTTGAACTGCGCCTGCAGCCGGGCGTCCACGAAGCGAATGCCGGCCGCCGCGACCAGGTCGAAGTTGCGCAGATCGCCCGCATCCATCAGCAGCGTGATCTGCTCACGCTCGGGGCGCTTGTCGTCTCCGGGCACCAGGCGCGCGGCCACGATCGCGCCCGTCACGGCTTCATTCGCGAATTTCAAGTCGATTTGCGCGCCCTTAAGCTGGTCCAGCACCCCGCTCAACGGCTGCGCCGTGCCAAGCTGAAAGGGGAAATCCGCCAGCTTGTGCGCCAGCGGCTCGCTCGAATCGTAGCGCAATCCCGAGATTTTGCCACCGCCTTTTTCTTCGATCGTGAGCGATTTGAGCACATCGTCCATCTCAGAGGCCTTGAAATCCAGGCGCGCCGATTCGCCGGGCGCGAGTTCGCCGGCGCGCTCGAAGAAACCCACACCGTGCTTGTAAAGCACCACTTGCCGCACCGGCACTTCCGCCGCCATCGCGCCGAGCGCCAGGGCGCCCGCCAAACAGAAGGTTCGTCTCATAACCGGTAAATGCCGTCTGCGCGGCTCTCCTTTCACTCAATCGGTCACTCAATCGGTCACTCAATCGGTCACTCAATCGGTCGCTCACTCACCCATTACTTTAATGATGACGCGCTTGGACCTCTGCCCGTCGAACTCGGCGTAATAAATCTGCTGCCAGGGTCCGAAATCCAGCTTGCCCTTGGTCACCGGCACGATCACCTGGTGGTGCACCAACAAGCTCTTCAAGTGCGAGTCGCCGTTGGTTTCGCCGGTGGCATGATGCCGGTAATTCTGGCGGAAAGGCGCCAGCTTC
>Ga0209333_1001212_pt1 | contig 12935 bp, 5 predicted proteins | sample BlaSpr_A8_OM2_O3_FD_187982 | JGI IMG/M metagenome (GOLD analysis project Ga0209333, IMG submission 187982) | Forest soil microbial communities from Thunder Bay, Ontario, Canada - Black Spruce, Ontario site 2_A8_OM2_O3 (SPAdes) (version 2) | ecosystem: Environmental > Terrestrial > Soil > Boreal... | reverse complement strand
GTCGGCCTGCAAACACCCTGACGCCGATATCCCGCAGCACTCCATAGCGCAGTTCCACCGCGTAGTTCAGCCGCAGCAGACACACGCGCGTCCCGTGACGCGCGGAGAAGAACTCGAACATGCGTTCGCGCGCCAACACCGACTGCGCGTATTCGCCCACCGGCTCAACCGCGGTCTCTTCGGTCGCGCCGCCGCTCGCCACCGGGACGAACGGGTACACGTTGCCACTCGAAAAAGCCACGATCCGGGCATCCCGAAAGCGCTCGGCCACGCGCGCGGGCAGGTAAGCGTTGCTGGCCCACGTCAACTGCTCAGCGCCGGAGGAGTCGAACTTGCGGCCGGCCATGAAGATCGCGTTCTCCGCATCCGGAAGCCGGGCGAGTTGTTCGAAGTCCAGCAGATCGGCGCTGATGGTCTCAATCCCGGCGTCCTGCAATTGTCTCTCCGCGGCCCGGTCCGAGAAGCGCGACACCGCCACGATGCTCTTCGAAATGCCCGCATCGTCGGCCGCCCTGCGCGCCCGCCGCGCCAGACTCGGACCCATCTTGCCGCCGGCCCCCAGAATCAGCAGGCCGCCCTCCAACGAGCGCATGGCGGTCCGGTCCGCCTCGCTGGGAGCGGACAGCACCTCGTCGAGTTCCCGTTCGGAGCGGATGCGCGTCACACCGCTATCGTCGCTATCATAAAGTGGCGCTTGTCGCAGTCGAAGTGCCTTGACTGTTCACCAGTTGCAGCGATACGGATCCGATCGCGCCGGCGCTTCCATCGGTCACCGTGAACGGCAGCGTCAGAATGAACTGTCCGCCGTACTGATCCGAGCCGCTGGTTTGGAACCAGGTAGTGGCCGCGCTGGTTAGCGACACCGTCAGGCTGGTGGTCTGCAGCGTCTGTCCCGTGGCGGCAGTGAACTGCAGCACGGCTTGCGACACCTCGCGCGTGTTGGAAAACGCGGTGATCAGCACCTGAAAGCCGGATGTTGTGGTGGCAGTCCCGATTGCGCTAATAAACGGCACGGCGGGCGCAATCCGGATCGTCTGTGTCAACGCGGCAGGCACCGGCAGAGCCGCTCCGCCCGCCTGCCAACCGATCGTCAACGTGATGGTTCCGGCCACGGTTCCGGTTTGCAGCGTAAAAGGCACGGGCGTTGTGCTGCCAGCGGGGATGGTGAAGCTCAGGGCCGTTCCGCCCGTCGAGAACTGGATGGATGGGTCGTCCGCCGGCGAAGCCAACGAGGCATCCGGCTGGAAAGCCAGCGTGACTTGGCCGGCGATCCCCTGCGGATACGTCGCCCCAAGCGTCAGCGTGCCGCTCAATTGCTGCGCCGAGGCGGCCGTGCTGGGGATCCCGGTGAAGCTGGCCGATATCTCGCTGGCCAGGGTGAACTGCAGGCTGGCAATAGTCGCGGCGCTGTCCGTCACCGCCGCGGTGAATTGGAAACTACCCGCGACCGTGGACGTCCCCGTAATTGCGCCGGCCGCGCTGAGACTAAGCCCCGCGGGTAGCGCGCCGCCCGTCAGCGCCCAGGTATACGGCGGCGTACCGCCGGTGGCCGCCAGCGTTTGCGCGTAGGCCGTGCCCACCACGGTGTCCGGCAGCAGCGCCGCCGTCGTGATGGCCAGGGTGCCGATCTCGATGGTGAATTGTTCGGTGGCGGTGGCCGAGACGCTGTCGGTCACCTGGATGGTGAAGCCATATGCGCCGGTCTTGGTGGGCGTGCCGCTCAGAACGGCGCCCTTGAGCGTAATACCGGGCGGCAGCGAACCTGCGTTGGTGGTGAAGGTGTAGGGCGGCGTACCGCCCGTGGCCGTCAATGTCTGGCTATAGGGCGAGCCTACCGATCCATTTGGCAGCGTCGTTTGAGCGATGGCCAGCCCTCCTCCAACAATCAGGGTAAACTGCTGGCTGGCCTTGCCCGCGGCGCTGTCGGTCACGGTGGCCGTAAATTGGAAAGTGCCCGTCGCCGTGGGCGCGCCTGCGATGGCGCCGGCCGCGCTGAGCGTAAGTCCCGCGGGCAGTGCGCCGGCCGTCAGCGACCATGTATATGGCGGCGCGCCACCGGATGCAGCCAGTGTTTGCGAGTAGCTGGCGGTAACGCTTGCATTGGGCAGCACGGCCGCCGAAACTATCGTGAGAGGTCCCGCCGCCACGATCACGCTGAGTTGTTTCGTAGCGATATACGCGGCGCTGTCGGTGACCTTGATCGTAAAGGAGAACGTCCCCGCAGCGTTGACGGTGCCCGTGATGGATCCCCTTGCGGAAAGCGTCAGTCCTCCCGGCAGGGATCCGCTCTGCAACGACCACGTATACGGCGGCGTTCCGCCTGTCGCGGCCAGCGATTGCGCATAAGCCGCGCCCACCGTTCCGCTTGGGAGCGCGCCCGTGGTAATGCTTAGCTCCGGCGCGACCGTGATGGACAATTGCTCGGTGGCGTGGTGCCCCAGGTTGTCGGTCACTTGCACGGTGAAAGAATCCGGGCCGGCGGCGGCCGTGGGAGTGCCCGTCAGTCTCCCATTGCTTCCGAGTGACAATCCGGGCGGCGGTAAACCCGCCGTGACGGCCCAGGTGTAGGGGGCGTTGCCGCCCGAAGCCTGCAGCAAATCGGAATATGCCACCCCCACGGTGGCGACAGGCAAGATGGGAGGCGTGGCGATGGCCAGCCCCGTGGCGATGACCACGGTGAATTGGCGGCTGGCCGCGGCGCCCAGCGCATCCGCGACTTTCGCGGTAAATGCGAACGTTCCGGTGGCGGTGGGCACACCGGAAATGACGCCGGCCGCGGAGAGGTTCAGGCCGGCCGGCAACGCACCGCCAGCGACCGACCACGCGTACGGACCGACTCCGGGCGAGGCCGTCAAGCTCTGCGAGTAGACCACATTCAGCGAGCCGCCGTCGAGCGAGGGAGATGTCGAGATGCCCAACACCCCCGCGATGGCCATGGCAAAGGTCGCACTGGCGGTAACGTTGTTCTTGTCGGTCGCCTGCGCCATGAAGTTGAACGTGCCCGGCGTGTCCGGCGTGCCGGCGAGTAGCCCGCCTGCCGCGAGCGTCAACCCGGGAGGCACTGCGCCGCCAATGACGGACCATGTGTAGGGCGGCGTGCCGCCGGCTGCAGTCAGTGTTTGGGAATACTTGATGGCCGCTTCTCCCGTAGGTAGGGGCGACGTAGTCGAAATCGTGAGCGCCGCGACGATGGTCAGCACGAACGCCTGCCTGGCCGTGACCCCAGTTGCGTCCGTTAACTGGATTGTGAAGTTAGATGTCCCCGCTGCGCTCGGGTTCCCGGCGATCGTGCCCGCTGTAGACGATAGTGTCAGTCCGCCCGGCAGACTGCCGCTTACCACAGTCCAGGTATAAGGCATCGTGCCCCCGGAAGCCGCCAGAGTCTGCAAGTAGACGACACCCGCGGTGCCATTGGGCAGCGAGGCAGTCGTGAAGACCGGCGCCCTAACAACGGCCAGCGTGAAGGATTGGCTCGCGGTGTTGGAGGCGCTATCGGTAACCTGGACCGTAAAGGTGGCGCTGGCAATCGCACCCGGCGCGCCCGAAATCGTTCCCGTGGTGGAATTCAACGATAGCTGCGCGGGAAGCGATCCCTTCGTAATCGCCCATGACACGTATGGCGGAACGCCGCCGGCCGCCACGAGCGTTTCGGTGTAGGGCACACCCACGGTCGCATTGGGAAGCGTTGGCGACGTCGTGATTGTGAAAGGCGCTACCGTGATCGCGAATGGCTTGGTAACCGTATTCGCCGGAGTCGTGCTGTCGCTCAGTTGGATAGTGAAGGGAAATGCGCCCGTGGTTTTCGGCGTGCCGCTGATGACACCGGTGGAGGAAGCCAGCGACAGCCCTCCCGGCAAAGACCCCGTGGTCACCGACCACGTGTACGGAGTGTCGCCTCCGGACCCCGTCAGCGTCTGGTTATAGACGGCCCCAACCACCCCGTTGGCCAGCGGCGAACTCGTGGTGATCGCCAAAGGCGCGTCGATGGTCAGGACAAATGGGCTGGCTGCCGTGACTTGGTTGCTGTCGGTCACCTGGATGGTGAATGGCGAAGTTGCGGCAATGTTGGGCAGACCTGCGATCAGGCCTGTGGCCGGATTCAACGTGAGACCGCCTGGCAGTGTCCCCGCGCTCACCGACCACGTGTAGCTCCCGCTGCCGCCCGTGGCTGTGAGGCTCTGCGAATAGTTCACGCCCACCGTGCCGGCCGGCAACGGCGAACCGGTGGTGATGACCAGCGCCGGATTGATGGTCAGGGAAAATTGCTTGGATGCCGTCGCCTGGTTCGTATCGGTCGCTTGAATCGTGAAGCTCGCCGCGGCGATAGCCGTAGTGGGCTGGCCGCCGATCAGCCCCGTGGCTGGATTCAATGAGAGACCGCCCGGCAACGATCCTACGCTCACCGCCCACGTGTAAGTCCCGCTGCCGCCGCTGGCCGTCAAGCTCTGCGAATAGTTCGCGCCTACCGTGCCAATCGGCAGCGGTGAGCCGGTGGTGATGACGATCGCCGGGTTGATGGTCAGGGAAAATTGCTTCGACCCCGTGGCCTGGTTGGTATCGGTCGCCTGAATCGTGAAGCTCGCGGCAGAGATGGCAGTAGTGGGCTGGCCGCTGATCAGCCCCGTGGCTGGATTCAATGAAAGACCGCCCGGCAACGATCCTACGCTCACAGCCCATGTGTAAGTCCCGCTCCCGCCGCTGGCCGTCAAGCCCTGCGAATAGTTCGCGCCTACCGTGCCCTGCGGCAACGGCGAGTTAGTGGTGACGACGACCGCCGCGTTGATGGTCAGGGAAAATTGCTTCGACCCCGTGGCCTGGTTGGTATCGGTCGCTTGAATGGTGAAGTTCGCGGCAGCGGCGGCCGTAGTCGGTTGGCCACTGATCAGGCCTGTGGCTGTATTCAACGAGAGACCGCCCGGCAACGATCCCACGCTCACCGCCCAGGTGTAAGTCCCGCTGCCGCCGCTGGCCGTCACGCTCTGCGAGTAGTTCACGCCTACCGTACCTGCCGGCAACGGTGAACTGGTGGTGATGACGATCGCCGGGTTGATGGTCAGGGCAAATTGCTTCGACCCCGTAGCCAGGTTGGTATCGGTCGCCTGAATCGTGAAGCTCGCGGCAGCGGCGGCAGTGGTGGGCTGGCCGCTGATCAGCCCCGTGGCTGGATTCAATGAGAGACCGCCCGGCAACGATCCTACGCTCACCGCCCACGTGTAAGTCCCGCTCCCGCCGCTGGCCGTCAAGCCCTGCGAATAGTTCACGCCCACGGTGCCCTGCGGCAGCGGCGAGTTAGTGGTGACGACGATCGCCGGGTTGATGGTCAGGGCAAATTGCTTCGACCCCGTGGCAAGGTTGGTGTCGGTCGCCTGAATCGTGAAGCTCGCGGCAGCGATGGCCGTAGTCGGCTGGCCGCTGATCAGTCCCGTGGCTGGATTCAATGAGAGACCGCCCGGCAACGATCCTACGCTCACCACCCAGGTGTAAGTCCCGCTGCCGCCGATGGCCGTCAACGGCTGCGAGTAGTTTACACCCACCGTGCCGGGCGGCAATGGCGAAGGCGTGGCGATAGCCAGCGCCAACGGCAACGTGAATTGACCGGAAGCGAAATTGGTAGAGTCATTGGCGTCCGTTACCGTCACCGTGAAAGTGGAGTCTATCGCCGTCGAAGGCGGCAATCCCCCTAGCACGCCTGCCGCGGTCATGCTCAGCCAGCCCGGCTGTCCGCTCGCCGACCAGGTGTAGGATCCCGATCCCCCGCTCGCGCCGAACGTCTGCGAGTAAGTCGCGCCGATCGTTGCCGGAGGCAGCGGCGAGGTCGTGGTGATCGCGACTGGCTGCGCCCACGCGGCGCCCGCGGCCAAGGCAGCCACCGCAATCGATCTTGTAATCAAGCCGCGCATTAGGGTGGACCGAAGCTCGGGCTACCCGGGCTGATCACCGCGCCACTAGGTGTGGCCGGCGGTGTGGTGGTCGAAGAAGATTTGCCTTTCAACGCGACCGCCGCGCCCGCCGCTGCCGCGCCGCCAATCAGCGCCACGATCAGAATGGCTCTGGACGACTTGCCGCCCTGCGCGGGCTCCGCGTTCGTCTGCAGGATATTGGCCGTGGCTGCCTGGCCTTGAAACGATGTGGTCACGCGTATCGCGAATTGCCCCGCGCTGCCGTTCGGCCGCAGCCCATGCCCCACGGCCCGGCCGTCCTCGTCCGTCATCACCGTCAGGGAGCTTTGCCCGCTCCCGAACGTTCCACCCGCGCCCTTGCCGGGCAGCACGAAAGTCACCGCTGCATTCGGGATGGGGTGGCCGTCTTGGTCCACCACACGTACAACCGGCTCTTTCGCGCGATGCAAACTGATGTTATTGATGGCCCCGTCGCCCTCCAGGACCTCGATCCGGGGCACCGTCGTGGCGGACAGAGCCAGCATAGCGCACAGCGATAAAGCTAGGAATTGGGTTGCGATGGTTGCCCATCCGGCCTGCCGCCCTTCCATAGCGTTCCTCCGATCGGCCATCCCGATAAGTCCGGATAAAATGACCTAAGCTAGTGATTGTACCTTGCCACGGCAAGATTGGTACGCACTATATGACCGGAGCGGCGGTGGGACCGAAATTCGCAACGTGGAGCCCCCCGATGCAATCCTTCCGAATCGAGTATTCCGTACCGGTGCTCGAAGAAATCCGGGAAACCGCGGTAGACGGATACCACCGCGTGCCTCACGGCGGCGTGGAGTCCGGCGGCATCTTGTATGGCTCGCATCAAGAGAACTTGGTGCGCATCGTGGCTTGGCGGCCGATTGCATGCGAATACGCCCGCGGCCCGTCTTTCCTGCTTTCGGAGAAAGATGAGGCCGCTCTCGAGGAAAGCCTCACGGCCCCCGGCAGCGATACGGAGTTAGTTGGACTGGAACCCATCGGCTGGTATCGCACGCACACGCGCAGCGAAGTCTTGCTTTCGGAAGCGGACCTGAATTTTTTCTACCGGTTTTTTCCGGAACCCTGGCAGGTAGGCCTGATTGTCCGCCCGCACAGTTTCGCGCCTACCCGCGCCGGATTCTTCTTCCGCGAAGCGGAAGGGGTCATTCGCGCGCATAGCAGTCACCTCGAATTCACGCTGGCGCCCGTGGCCGCGGCCCACCCGCCGCGCGCGAAAGAAGGGGCCGCAATGCGCTCGGCAGAGCCACCCACAACCAGGCTGGATGTCGCGGCTGCCCCCGAACCCGCGCCCGTCCCGGCGGCCGCGCCCCGTCCGGAGCTGGAGACCGAACCCCTCCCGCCTCCGCGCGGCCGCGCCGCACTGTGGAAATGGTTCGCCGCCGGCCTCGCCCTGCTGGCCGTTGCCACCCTGGGATTCTGGCTCCAAACTTCCCATTCGAGCTTGACCCTGTCCGCCACGGATTTGGGCGGCCAACTGCGGATAGCCTGGGATGGCGCGGCACGATCCATTGGCCACGCCACTGGCGGATCGATCGATATCGACGACCATGGCGTTCGGACTCAATTGCGCCTGACTCCGGCCGATCTCCGCACCGGTAGTATCTTTTATGCGAGACAATCCGGCGACGTTTCCGTCCGGCTGACCGTGGATGTGCCCGGGGGTTTGCCTACCGTGGAAGCCACCCGTTTCCTGAGACCCGGAGGGAGCGGCACATCTCCCATGTCGCCCTTGGACGACAAGTCGGCGGCGGCGAGGCCCGCACCCCTAGCCAGTCGCGCGCGCGTTGAGCCGCCCCCCGCCCCCGCGGTATCGCTACCGCCGCCTCCCTCGCAGCCTCAAGCCTCCGTTAACTCCAAGCGTCCCGTGATTCCCTTCCGCGCGCCGGCCACACCTCCGCCGCAGTCGTCGACCTCTGTACCGGGCATCGCGCCGCCGAAAATCGAGACCCTGCCGGCCGCCCCGCCGGCAGCCCTCACGTCGTTGCTGGCGGATGTCCCTGTCTCGCTGCCCGCTCCCGCGCCTTCGCCTCCGGCCGCCCCGCCAAAGGCGGCCTCGGGTAGAGTCATCTGGACCGGCAAGCTCGCCAGGAACAATCGCCTGGTGCTCGACGGCAATCGTGCCTCATCCGGCGCCGTGAGCGGTGTGCTGCCCGCCGGGACGGCCCGCATCAGCGCATATCCCGGCGAACTGACTCCCAACGGCATTACCTTCTTTACATCGGACCTGAGATACTCCCAGCCGCTAACGGAGAAAGCCGGGGCGGGAAACGGCTGGAATAATACGACCTATACTTGGGACCCCAGGCGCGCCGCCGGAATTACCATCGTGGAACAACCTGGCCCGCAGAACGGCTACAAGCTGGTGCTGCGATGCGATTTGCCCAAGCTGTCCGTGGTCATGCTCGAGTGGCGCGCCGCGCAGTGAGCCTCCGGGTAACAGCCGCACCTCTTTCGCATCCAGCGTAACAACCAACTCACTCTGTAGGGCCTGTAAATTAAGCCATCCAATGTGTAAAATGGCTGTCGCGAATGCGAAATGCATGGCAAGTGCGTGATAAGTTGGTGGTCGTTATAGGCGGTCCGGAGTAATTCGCGACTCCCGATGCGATTCTATATTACAGAATTCAACTTACTATTAGGAGAAACTCGTGACCGATCTAACCGACACGAAACGGCCGGCAAACCGGCGTTCATTCATGAAAATGGGACTGGCTGCTGGCGGCGTCGCAGCGATAGGCTCGCGGTTATTCGCCGGCAGCTCGCCCGCTGCTCTTCCCGGTCCCCCACTGTCGAGCGGCGATACCGCGATTCTCAAATTTCTGGCGGCCGCGGAGCTCATCGAAGCCGACCTATGGCAGCAGTATGCGGAGCTGGGTGGTCTCACTCCCGGCCAGCTCCCCGTAGAGACAGCGCCGTTCACACCGATGAACAGCTATCAGGCGGCCTTTATGAACCTCGATCCCGATGGCCCGCAATACATCTCCAGCAATACATCGGACGAACAAAGCCATGCGGCTTTCCTGAACGCTTACCTGATTGCCAAGGGCCAGGAGCCGGTCGACCTCGATGCGTTCCGCACTCTGCCGAGCAGCCAGGCCGCCCCCGCCCAGCAAATCGGGCGTCTGACCAATCTGATGCAGCTTAGCGTGGACACCAGTTGGTACACCCGCTATCGCAGCACCACCAATCCCGATTTCGGAGCCACCTTCGAGCAAGCGCTCCCGCAGTTGGCCGCCGGACAATTTACGGCGATTCCCAAAGGCAACGACGACTACACCAACGCCAGTCACATCCAGGCAATCGCCAACACCGCCGCGTTTCACTTCGGGTCGATTGAGCAGGGCGGATCGAGCCTTTACTTTACGCTCGCGCAAAAGGTGTCCAGCCTCGAAGTTTTGAGAATTCTGCTCAGTATCGGCGGCGACGAGATCGCGCATTTCTTGGAGTGGGTGGATTTTTCAGGCAACTCGGTGCAGCCGCCCATCGCGCCATTAAAGGATCCTACGAACGGGCTGATCTTTCCGAACTTCGATAAGACAGTCGATCCTCTGCTGCAGACCAACCTGATCTTTCCGGTTGCGTGCGAATTCATCAGTCCGACGCTGCCTCGCTGCGCGGTGATCAGGCCGACCGGTCAGGGTCAGACCGATGCGACCGGGGCTGCCAACTTCCTCATCGGCGAAGGGCTTTTTATCGGCCAACCGGCGAAGTTCAACGAACTGCTGCTGAACCTGGCGCAAGCAGCCGATGCGGCTCAGCGCTCGTCATAGACCAAATAGCGAATCACCTTCGCCGAACTTGCGGCCCGCGGCTTGCTTTCATGGGTATCTGGCGCTGGCGCCGCCCAAGGCTCGCAAGAAGGTTGGCATGGAAGGCATGGTCGCCAAGTAGTACGCGGCCAATGCACCCAAGCGGCTCGACGATTTCACAAAGCTCGCGCGGCGGCTTGCCGGCCGGGCTATTTTCTCGACCGAGCTTGCGAAGCTCGGTCCGTATTCGATTACCGGACTCGAGACTGGCCGCACGTTTGTCCAAATCGCGCGCAAGAACGCCGCCGTGGCAGGCGTGCCCGTCGACTTTCGCCAAGGGAATGCTTCCAATATGTCGACCTGAGGCACGACGCTTCACCGGAACCGATCGGCCAATCCGTCGACTCCATGGGTCTGAGCATGGTCAACAGAGCTCTCACCAAGCTCGCTTTCCGGACCATGCTGCTCAAGAATGCCTACACCAGGGATCCGTTTCAGCAAGCTCCTGCCGAAGGGAGCGGCCCCAAAAACGGTTATGCACCCACTGCCCGTTTGTCCCAACACGGCTGTTGCGCCATAATATATCTCGTTGCGGCACGGGCGGCCTGGCGTCCGGCTTCGGCGCGCAAAGCGCCCCCTAAAGGAGTAGAATTGATCCATGCTACGACCCGCTGCCCGGCTGTGCCTCTCGGTCCTCCCGGCTGTCTGGGGGGCCGCGGCAGGCCAGACCCAGCAACCGCCTCCGAATCGAAACGACGAGATGACCACCCGCGAGACCCCAGCCACTTTCCGCACGAAAGTCAATCTGGTGCTGGTGCCGGTAGTCGTCCGCGACAGGCAAGGGCGTGCGGTCGGCGATCTGCGCAAGGAAGACTTCCAGCTTTTCGATAAAGGTAAACCGCAGACCATCTCCTCCTTTTCCGTCGAAACGCTCGCCAGCCAGACCGCCGAGTTGGCCAAGACGGAAACGGCTCCCTTGGCGATCGCCGGCGAAGAAGCTCCCGCCACGGTCAATCCGGCCGACGTCCCCAAGCGTTTCGTCATCTATTTCTTCGACGATGTGCATATCCTGCAATCGGACCTGATGCAGGTGCGCGCCGCCGCCGAGCGCCACATCGACGAATCGCTGGTGCCCAGCGACCGCGCCGCCATATTCACCACCTCCGGCCGGACCATGCTCGATTTCACCGACGACCGCGGCAAGCTGCATGCCACCCTGCTGCGCATCACTCCACAGCCCATCGCCCGCGCCATGAGTCAGTTATGCCCCGATGTCAGCTACTACCAGGCGGACTTAATCATGAACAATAACGATCCCAGCGCCTTGCAAGCCGCCGTGCAGGACGCCATCGTTTGTATGACTCTGGACCCTACCGACGCCAGTTCCGTGCAGGCCGCGCAATCCATGTCCCGCGCCACGGCGTCGCAGGTGCTCAACACCGGCGAATCGGAAAGCCGCGTCGCTTTGCGCTCGCTCAGGGATGCGGTGCGCCGGCTTGCCGCCATGCCCGGACAGCGCAGCATCATCCTGGCTTCTCCGGGATTCCTCACGCTCGCCGATCTGCACCAGGACAAAACTGAGATTATCGACCATGCCATCCGCGCCAATGTCATCATCAGTACTCTGAACGCGCGCGGTTTGTATACCATCGTTCCTTTTGGCAATCCCAGCCAGCCTGGTCCCCAAAGCGCTGCCGGCGCGTTTCTGCGGTCCCAATATCAGTTGGCAAGCTCCCAAGCCGAGGAGGATGTGCTTGCCGAATTCGCCTATGGCACCGGCGGCGTATTCTTTCACAACAACAACGACCTGGTTGAGGGATTCAAGCGCGTGGCCGCGCGGCCGGAGTTTGTTTACGTACTGGGTTTCTCGCCCCAAAATCTGAAGCTCGACGGCCGCCTGCATGCATTGAGGATCGCTCTCAGGAACTCCGGCAAGCTGGACGTGCAGGCGCGCAGCGGCTATTATGCTCCGCAGCATCCGTCGGACCCCGCGGAGACCGCCAAGCAGGAGATCCAGGACGCCCTGTTCTCGCGCGAAGAACTGCGCGATATCCCACTGGTGATGCACACGCAGTTTTTCAAGCCCAACGCGGAAGACGCGAAGCTTTCAGTGCTGGCTCGCGTCGACGTGAAACATTTGCATTTTCGCAAGGAGAATGGACGCAACCAGGACGACCTGATGGTCGTCTCGGGACTTTTTGACCGGAACGGAAACCTGGTTACCGGAAACTCCAAGACCGTCGAGATGCGCCTGAAGGACCAGACTCTGGAAAGCAGGATGAACTCGGGGATCACCGTGAAAAGCAGCTTCGACGTGAAGCCGGGCAGTTACATGATCCGGCTGGTGGTCAGAGACTCCGAAGGACAACTCATGGCAGCCGCCAATGGCACTGTCGATATTCCCATGAATTGAGGTGCAAAATGCAGCTTCGCAGCACGTTACTTCTGGCGGCCGCGATCGGCGCCGCGGGCGCGGTGGCGCGGGCTCAGGACGCCACTGCCCAAGCTTCCGGATCGCTGCCCGTGATCAAGTCGGAGACGCGCGTGGTCCTGGTGGACGCGGTCGTAACCGACAAGAAAGGACAATACGTTCGGGATCTCGAACAGAAAAGCTTTCGCGTCTGGGAAGACAACAAGGAACAGCAGATCACCAGTTTTTCCTATGAGGCCAGTCCTAACTCGCCGAATAACCATCAGCAACACTATATGGTGCTGCTCTTCGATAACGCCACCATGGATTTTGGCGAACAGACGCGCGCGCGCCAGGCCGCGGCGCAGTTCATCGACGCCAACGCCGGTCCGAACCGTTTGATGGCAGTTATCAATTACACTGGCAGCATCAGTGTGGCGCAAAACTTCACGGCGGACGCCGACCGGCTGAAGAAGGTGGTGGGGGGCGTTAAGTTCTCCCCGGTTTCGCCCAATGAACCGGTGCAAGTGGCGTCCACCGGAATGCCGAATCTGGGCAAGGCCGAATCGTCGTTTGGCCTATGGGACGAGTTGCTGGCCCTGCGCAGTATGGCCAAGCTTTTGGCGCCCATACCCGGGCGCAAGATCGTGGTGTTCCTGACCTCCGGCTTTAGGCTGCCCCCGGAGAATATGTCGGAGCTGACCGCCGTGATTTCGGAGTGCAATCGCGCCAATGTGGCGATCTACCCCATCGACGTGCGCGGTCTGGTGGCTGGCATCTCGGCTGGACCCAACGGCGCGAGCCTTTGGTCTCCGCCGGCGCCCCAATCGGTGCGTCTCATCC
>Ga0209333_1001201_pt1 | contig 12993 bp, 10 predicted proteins | sample BlaSpr_A8_OM2_O3_FD_187982 | JGI IMG/M metagenome (GOLD analysis project Ga0209333, IMG submission 187982) | Forest soil microbial communities from Thunder Bay, Ontario, Canada - Black Spruce, Ontario site 2_A8_OM2_O3 (SPAdes) (version 2) | ecosystem: Environmental > Terrestrial > Soil > Boreal... | reverse complement strand
ATGCCGCCTTCGCCCGTGAGTAAATCGCCTGCGCCACTCCGCCGCTCTGCCATAACTGTTCGTCCACTGCGCGGCGCATGCGCTCCAGCAACTGCGGAACATTCAAAAAGTAATCGGGAGCTACGGTGCGCATGTCACTCGCAATTTTGGCCAGATCCGTGTTAATCGTGACCAGGCTCCGCCGTTTCAGAAACGTCAGCAGCGCAATCCACGATGCCGCGAACGTAAACGGCAAGTAATGGAAGATGTGGTCTTGACCCGGGGAACTGAAAGAAGCACCGGACATCAATTCGTTCAACCGCTCCGCGGTCCGGTCCAGCATGAAGCCCACATTCGCCGCCGTCAGGACCACGCCTTTGGCCTCGCCCGAGGTTCCTGACGTATAGATGATGGTCACGGGATCGTCATTCCTCACCTGCGGCCGATCCAACTGCACTCCGTCGACGCCGGCAAAAATCTCGTCAAACAAATCTTGTGGAGGCGCATCTTTCCAGCTCTGCGCAATCGCTTCGCGCAAGGAAGCATCTCCGCAACACACCAGCGACGGCGTACAGTCTCTCATCATCGCGACTAACTCTGCTGGCGCTTGCCGCGAATACAACGGCACCACGATCAACCCTTCGGCCATCAGCGCCAGATCCATCGCCACCCAGCGGATGCTGTTCGCCGCCAACAAGCCGCACCGCTCGCCCTTTTTCAGCTTCTTCGATGCAATAAAAGTCCGCGCTTTGTTCACCATGTCCAGCAATTCGCGCCCGGTCACGCCCGTGACTGCGCCCTCGCGAATTTCCGCGAGTATCCGCGCATCCGCCGCCGCTTGAATCTGCGACAGTATCTCTGCGACAAATGGAATGGATGTCTTCAAAATGAAATTGCAACGCGCCGCAGAAAATCGCAGAATCTTAGTTGTAGGCCGCTGCTAACTCCCGCAAGTGGCTGCTCATTGGCGGCAAATAATCCTCCCAACCCCACTCTCCCCGCCGCGTCTCAAACTCCGGATACCGTCTCTGCACTTCCTCTTCAAAGTACACGCCCATGCGCGCCATCACCTTCAAATTCCTTACCACGGTCTGCGCGATTCCGGAGGCAATCACCTCGCCCTCACGATTCAATTTCTCCAGGGCCACCAGCAACTTGCCTTCAAGCTCCGGGTCGTCAACCGTCATCAGCAAATCCTGATGTCCCCGCTCCCTCATCAAATTCCGGATGCGCTCGTCCATCGTGATCCCGGCTGACGGCACCAGCCCCGGCATCGACGTCACAATCCCGTGATACCGCGACGATGCCATCATATGGCAAGCCCGCAAAATGCTCACCAATTCGTACATGTTGTAATCGTCCGAGGTCAGCACCGGCACTCCGCCCAACTTCTCGGAGATGCGGTTCGCCGGGCGCGCGTCCAATCGCTCCGTCGCCACCAGAACTACGAAGACATTCTTCTTCTTGCGGAATGCATCGACGGCGTTCGCAATCGCCGTCCAATACCTCCGATACGCCTGTTCCGCCGCCGGACCAGAATTGTGAAAATAGACGGTGCGGTAGTGGCTAGCCTTGTATGCTCCGGTCAAACTGCGCACCGCATACTTGGCCACCGACGCCTTCACCGGCCATTCAAACGGATTGATCGGACACAACACCAGTACCGGGGTGCGTCCGTCCCAGCCAACTTTTCTGAGAACGCTTTGCCCGTACTCCGGCGGACGCGGCTCAAAGGTCCAGGCCGTATCGGTTCCCAACTCCGTCGGCACGCCCAATTCGCGCAACACGCCGCGCGACTCTTCATTCCGCGTAATGACGAACGAGTTCCTGCAATAGCGCCCGCACATCTTCGCCACCAGCGGATCCATGTGCCCGGCTTCCGCGCCATATCCAACCGAAAGCTTATTATGCGCCGCCGCAATTCCCAGGGACCCAATCATCATCGTGGTCAGCGCATTGGCGAACTTGCTCTTGAACATCGAGCCTTCGCACGCCACCACCCCGTCGTGCCGAGGCACTTCATTCGCCAGAAACGGAGGAAAAATATCCGGCAGGTGCACTTGCTTCGTGCCTTCGAAATATCCGCGTGAGAAGTCGAAGTTCTGGCTCATCACGCTGAACTCCACCCGCTCCGCCCCCAGAATATGTCGAATCTGCCGCAGCATCTCTTCCACTCGCACATCCGATCCCATATTCCGCGTGCCGTTGTAGCCGGCAAACAAAAGTTTCAGCTTTTCACCTGGCTTCCAACGCTTGCCCGCGCCCAGCATCCACCCGGCCTTGGCACGTTCGATCGAGCTGCTGACCCATGCTTCGAGGATGAAATCCATCATGCGGCTGTCCCTCCCGCCACCGCTGGCCAGGAACGGTACTTGTACTCAAAATTGTTCGCCCGGCTGAACTTCAACAGCGGATAACAATACTCGGAAAACGGCACCGGTTTCTTTCCCAATTCCGCCGTCGCGCGCGCGTTGTCGAACACCGTATTCCAGGTTAGATACGGCATGAAGACCTTCATCAGCGATGCGCCCTTTCCGACTGTTCCCTTCCGATTCGCCAGAAAATTTACCGATCCGGCAAACGGGCGTTCCACCACCGGCACGAACACCGGCTTGCGTTTGTTTTGCGCCGTCGCCAGGGCCTTCGTAATCTCCGCAAATGTCTGCGATCCAACCCCGGACGAAAGATGATAGGTGTCGAATTGCGGATGCTCCCTCTGATGCAGCGTCGAAATTGCATCCGCCACAAAATCCACATTCACAATGTCGATCTTGTCGGTCGAACGGAATGGCAGCGCCGGCAGCCCGGCCAGAAATACAAACGCCTTCACCATTTCGAATTGCGTGGTCTCCGGATAGCGGCTGTCGCCCAAAACAATGCTCGGCCGAAAAATCGTCTTCGGCGTCTCCGGCAACAACACCCGCATCATGTGCTCGCAAAATTTTTTCGTTCGCGCGTACGGATCGTAATCCGAGCGCTCCCAGTCGATCGACCCGTCTTCGCTCACCAATTCATTTTGTCGCTTCCCTGCAACCGCCACTGTGCTGACCTGGCTGAAACGCCTCAGCCCGTGGTAGTGCTCAGCCTGCCGCGCCAGAGTAAGCACTTCCAAAGTGCCGCGCAGATTCACGTTCAGGCAGCTCCTCTCCGACTTCCGGTTCAGGGACGCCGCGCAGTGAATCACCGAATCCGTGGTATGAACCAGCCGGTCATATTCATCACGCTGCAGTCCGAAGGCGGATTCCGTCAAGTCCCCGCGAAACACACGCACCCGGGTCTGCAGATATTCATAAAACTGGGGAAACTCCAAATGCAACTGCAGCGCCTTCCACAAGCGCGCTTCCGCCTCGCTCACATCCCGCGCCCGCACCAGCACATTCAGCGCCGCGCCATCGCGCAGAAGATTCGCCGCAACATGTGCCCCGATATATCCTGTCGATCCCGTTAAGAATATCGCCATTCAGAAATTCTCATTTCTTTTTGCTGCCCTTCTTGCCACGCTGTCATCGCCGCTCAAAGTGCTCCCGTCGCCGCGCATGGTTTACGCGGACACTCTTGGGTGATAGCTGTTCGGCGACAGCCCTTCTGCGATAACCGTTGGGCGAAAGCCGTTCGCGACAGCCCTCCTTGCCAGCCTTTGGGTGGCGCTGCGCTGCGAAAACCCTCTGCTGGCGATTCGGGCTTTAGCCCAGAGCGGCTCTTCACCAGGCCCCACCATTGGTTCCCGTTTTCACCGTCTCACCGTTCTCCAGACTCCGCGCCGGTCGCGCCTCCAGCGGCCGTCCCTCGATTAAAGGATACGTCCACTTACGAAGCGCCGGAATATGCACGTTGATCCAATAATCCCACCAGTCCAGCATTCGCGCCTTGTATCCAAACTCCTCGCGCTCTTCATCTGCAAGAGCATGAGACAACTTCTCCACATTGTCGGCAGCGAAATCGTGTTCGTTAAGAAGGATAAAGGGCTCAAACAGCTCAATCAATTTTTCCAGCCGCTCCAGATTCCTCTCCGCTTTCACCAGTGGAGTTTTCTTCAGCGGCAGCGGCGACATGATCCGCTGAATCGATTTCACAATCGCCTTCTGCGCCGGCGCCGACATTCTCTGGTACCGCGTCTTCGACACCGGAATCGCATCAAACCGCAGCCGCAGCCAGGACTCCAACCCTTCCTGCGCCCGGTAATGCTTGCGATGCGCCAACGACGTCAGCTCAATCGACCGTCCCATATCGCAAGGATTCGTCGCCGAGGTCGCCAGCTGATACAGTTCGTCATGCCGTCGCTCCACAATCGCTGCCGCGATCAATGTCATTCCATCGCACACCGCGTCCACCGGAATAATGTCCAGTCGCTTGCTTTCGTTCGATGGTAACTGCCGGAAATATGTTCCTAACAAATAAGAGAGGGCCGCGGAGGTATTAATCCCCTCATTCCATCCTAAAAATGGTTTCGTTACCGAAGTCTCCACAATCGCCGGCCGCACTACCGCAATCGGCAGTCCCGCGCCATATTTCACCATTAACGATTCCGCTAAACTCTTCGTAAGGGTGTAAGTATTCGGCCAGCCCAACTCCTTCGCACGGCGTGTCCCGGCCTCGGTCAAATAAGTCTTCAGCCACCGGATCCGATTCTTGCGAATCTGATTCTCCAGCGCTGCGCCCTGCAGTCCCTTAGCCGCATGTTCCTTCGCCAGCGACTGCGACCTCAGGCCCGCTGTCACTTCCTCACCCTCAGCTTGCGCTTCTGCCCGGTCGATTACTTCATGGAGCGAACGCCACTCATGCTCCGCGTCAAAATTTGCTATCCGGTGCGGCGTGTAATTCGGAATCAGCCTCTCTGCCACCCGCCCATCGCGTTCACCCGCCACGTAGCACGTAGAAAGGTGGAGTAACCCCGCATGATCCGTCCCGCGCAAAAATTCCAAAATGTTCATCGCCGCATCGGTATTGGTCGCCAGCGCATCCCGTAAATCCGGATTAAAGTCAGTTAATCCCGAACTATTCACAATCAGATCGAGATTCTTTTGCAAGCGTCGCGCAATCTCCGCGTCGAGCCCCAAACCCTCTTGCGTCACGTCTCCCTCAACCACCTCCACTTTTTCCCGCAAGTATTCCGCAAGTACAATTCCGTGCTTTTCAAAAAGTGGATCGAATACCGGCGATTCTTCCACGACCTTTTCAAACCGCCGCTGTCCTGGATTCGATTTCTGCCGGCGGATCAGCAAATAAATCCGCCCGATCTTAGGCAACTCCATCAACGTATTTGCAAGCCAGACTTTCCCAATAAATCCGGTTACGCCGATCAGCATCACGTGCTTGCCTGCCAGCGCCCGCCGCACTGAAAATTCCGGCGCCTGCTGCCGCCCCTCAAAATGCACAATCGGCTGTTCGCGCACCACCGATTCACGCCCCGATCCAATCGCGGCTGCCTTCAACTCTTCCAGGTCGATATCCAGTTGCCGTGCCAGAGTTTTCGGCGCCCGCCGCCCATCGGGAGCCTGGTCGCGAATTCGCGCAAATGCTCCGCGGGGCCGTATGACCGGTTCCAGCAGCCGTCCCGTTGCTACCCCGTCGCGAAATTCCAACCGGTTCGCAACGATCCGCTTCACCCCAAGATGCTGCGCCAGAGGCTTCATCACGTGTTCCAGCCCTTGACTCACCAGAACCACGTCTGCCCCCCCGCGCACCAATTCCTGCACCCGCTCCACGCCACGAGTCTTCAACTGCGGTTTCAATTTGTACTGGAAATATTCCTCGCCGAGAAGGTCCAGCCGGTCCCGCGTCACGCCGCGCAAAACTGTGTGTACCACGCGCGTTGCAAACTTGCGGTTCGTTGAATACAGAAACGGACGCAGGGCCGCCATCACGAAGATCAGGCCGCGTCGCCGGAAGCGCTCCGAGAACGTTTGCGCATTCCAGGTGAAGAATGCCACCGGCTGCACCACCGTCAGGTCCAGCAGGCTTCCCTCCACTCGCCAATATACGGTGGGCGAAACTCGGGGGGACGCATCGGAATTGTGGTTTGATTCTTCCAAAGCTTGTTCCAAAGCAAATTCATCCCCGCAGGGATTTCCCAGCGCGGCCGGACGAATCTCCTATTGTAAACAATGCACCGCATTCCCCGAAGCGCTTATCTGCCATGTCGTTGTGCAGTTTGGTTTTCTGCACCAAGGCGTCATCCTGAGCGCAGCCGTTTTTCAGGCGTAGCGAAGAGCCTGCCCGGAGCGAAGTCGAAGGCATCTCCCGCTTAACCAGCCTAGCGCATAAGCCAAACTGCACTACTACCCCGCCACGCGCAAGACTCGAAAAACGAGAATTCGGCAGATTGAACCCACCGTGAGGACGGATAGGAAGATAAGAAACGGATAAGAATTCAGATCAAAACAGCTAGGAGCCTCAGTCGGTCGGCTGGGGCTCCTTGAAATCACTGTTTGTCCTTAACTATTAGGAAGCGCGGCGCTGCCGATCCCGCTCATCCTGTTCGTCATCTTGAGAAGGATTCTTCCGGTTGGGGTCGACATTTCCCTTTTGCTGTTGGCCGGACTGCCCGGTCTGGCCGGACTGCCCGGTCTGGCCGGACTGCCCAGGCTTCTGGCCCTGGCCCGGTTGGCTTCCCTGGCCATGCTGGCCACTCGACTGCGTATTTTTCTCCGTATCTTCTGCCATGTTTACTCCTCCATTTTTGCAGAACGCGTCTTGCCGCGCCGCTGCGGGGTTTTTGTTGGCATTTGTTACTTAGTTGCCATTGCCCACCGCCTGGTTGGGAACAATCTTTTCCATCGAGATAGCGGAAAATCGAGCCAACCGAGAGGCTATTCCTTACTTCACTTGGCCCGCTTCACTTCCAGCACCTCGCACTTTTCAATCACCGGAGCCTTCGCCAGCAGCGTCGGCGCATTCGCGATCAGCGCCGTGGCAACGCGACCGCTCAAGTGTGCCTGCCTCCCCGCCTCATCCTTAAATACGTCGAAGATCCCAAACGTGGATGGCCCCATTTTGATCGCAAACCATTCCAGCGTCGCCGGCTCGTCTTCCACCATGGACAAGGCGCTTCGTAAAAAGCTCTCTACTTCCGCTTCCTTGCCCGCCTTCGCCTCCACCCGCGCCAGCAATGCCAGCTTCATTTCAGCCATATTATTTCTCCTTGTTTGCTCACCCTTTGGATGACCTCTCCCGGGTTTCGGTTCCACACGACCCGCATTTTCACACTGCCGTAACAATGCTTCCGTATAGTGACGAGCTTCAGCCCCAGCGGAGCTTTTTAATCATCGCGCGACCTGAGGACTAAGCAATGGCCACTGCATCGACCAGCGCACTCGACCAGAAACTTTCTCGCTCTCCCGGCAAAATCGGGATGTTGGTTTTCGGTGTTGTGCTGGTCATCGGAGTGGCCTATGCGGGCTCCAGCCTGCTGCACGATCTTTCCTATGTGCATAGCGACTCCATCCTGCCCTATCTGCTTCTCGGTCTGGCCCTCCTTGTTGCTCTCGGCTTCGAGTTCGTCAACGGCTTCCATGACACCGCCAACGCCGTCGCCACCGTCATCTACACCCACTCGCTCGAGCCGCACATTGCCGTGGTTTGGTCCGGCTTCTGGAATTTCCTCGGTGTTCTGGCCTCCAGCGGCCTGGTCGCATTCGCCATCGTCTCGCTACTACCTGTCGAACTGATTCTGCAAGTCGGCAGCAAGGCTGGATTCGCCATGGTCTTCGCCTTGCTCGTTGCCGCCATCATCTGGAACCTCGGTACCTGGTGGTTGGGACTGCCCGCCTCCAGTTCGCACACGCTCATCGGCTCCGTAATCGGCGTCGGTATCGCCAATCAGCTCATGAACGCCAGAACCGGCACCAGCGGCGTGGATTGGGGTCAAGCCGCCAACATTGGCAAGTCTTTGCTGCTCTCGCCAATCGTTGGCTTTGGTTGTGCCGCCCTTCTACTTCTCCTCGCCAAGGCTCTTATCAAAGATCCCAAACTCTACACAGCCCCCGAAGGCGCTGCCCCGCCACCGTTCTATATCCGCTGCCTGCTCATTCTCACCTGCACGGGCGTCAGCTTCTTCCACGGCTCCAACGACGGCCAAAAAGGCATGGGCCTCATCATGCTGATCCTCATCGGCACCGTGCCCACCGCCTACGCTCTCAACCATGCCGTCACTTATAAAGATTCTCAGGATTTCATCGCCGTCTCCGTTGAAGCCGCCGACACGCTCACCAAATACGTCAGCCCCAACGCAACCGTCGCCGACGCCCACGACGACGTCACCGATTACATCCGCACCAAAGACTTCACTCCCAACACCATGCTCGCCCTCCGCACCCTGGTCAGCGACATCGGCAATGAGACCGCTCTCTACAAAGAGATGAAGAACATCCCCAACAACCGCATACGCAACTTCCGTAACGACATGTATCTGGTCAGCGAAGCCATTCGCCTCATGCAGAAGAGTCACATCCCCACGTTTACCGCTTCGGAAACCGCCGTCCTCGCTAACTACAAAAAGCACATCGATTACTCCACCCGTTTCATTCCTCTCTGGGTAAAGGTCGCGGTGGCTATGGCCCTTGGCCTGGGCACAATGGTGGGCTGGAAGCGCATCGTCGTGACCGTGGGAGAAAAAATCGGCAAGAGCCATCTCACTTATGCCCAGGGCGCAGTCGCGGAAATCACCGCCATGGCCACCATCGGCGCCGCCGACGGGTTCGGTCTCCCCGTCAGCACCACCCACGTCCTCTCCTCCGGCATCGCCGGCACCATGGCCGCCAACCACTCCGGAATCCAGTGGTCGACCGTGCGCAACCTGGCTCTGGCTTGGGTTCTTACCCTCCCTGTCGCCATGCTACTCTCTGGCTCCCTATTCTGGCTCTTCCGCAAGACCTTCTAGAGAATGGTCTAAAGAATTGGTCTAAGGAATAATGATGATCGGGAGCGGAACTCCCTAAACCTGTCAGCTTGGCGATCCGCGAAGCGAATCGCCAGACGAAGTCGAAGGACCCCATACAAATCTGCGCCTACACTGGCTCCGCAAGGTACCTCCATAATTGCTCCGCATGCCCGCCTGGTGCCATTTCTCGCGCGTTCTTTGCGCGAGAAGTGGGATTCTTCCAACCCGTAGGCCGTGCCCTCCCGATTACCCACCCTCCCCCCAATTCCTCGCTAGAATAGATCTCATCTGGAACTGGTATTTCAGGACTCACCTTTCCATGGATAAACTCGTAATCCGCGGCGGCGAGCCGCTGCTCGGCACCGTCCGCGTCAGCGGCGCAAAAAACGCCGCGCTGCCCTGTATGGCCGCCGCGCTGCTCACCGATGAACCCGTCATCCTCGAAAACATTCCGCAAGTCCGCGACATTCAGACCACTCGCAATCTACTCGCCGCCATGGGTGCCGACGTTGAACTCGGCTACGGACGCGCCCAGCATCGCACCACTCTTCACTGTAAAAATCTCACGACCCCAGAAGCTTCCTACGAACTGGTCAAGACCATGCGCTCCTCCACGCTGGTACTCGGGCCGCTCGTCGCCCGTTGCGGTCGCGCCCGCGTCTCGCTCCCCGGTGGCTGCGCCATCGGCAGCCGTCCCATCGACATGCACATCAGAGGACTGGAGCAGCTCGGCGCAAAAATCACCCAGGACCATGGCTACGTGGAAGCATCCGCCAATCACCTCATCGGAACGGAAATTGTCTTCGATAAGATCACGGTCACCGGGACCGAAGACCTGCTTATGGCCGCTACTCTCGCCGAGGGCGAAACCATTCTGCAAAACTGCGCCCGCGAACCCGAAGTCGCCGACCTCGCTGATCTGCTCATCAAAATGGGAGCGAAGATCGAAGGCGCCGGCACCCGTACCATTCGCGTAAAAGGTGTGAGCAAGCTGAAAGGCGCGAAGCACCGTATCATACCCGACCGTATCGAAGCCGGCACTTTCCTCATCGCCGGCGCTATGACCGGAGGCGATCTCAACATCGCCGGATGCGATCCCACCCATCTCGACGCACTGCTCAGTAAACTCAAGGAAGCCGGCGTCAAAACCAAGTCCACCGCCGATTCCGTCCGCGTCATGGGCGACAATCCTTTCACCGCTTGCGACATGAGCACCGAAGAATATCCCGGCTTCCCCACCGACATGCAAGCGCAATTCATGGCGCTGGCCACCCAAGCCGAGGGCGCTTCAGTAATTACGGAAAACATTTTCGAGAACCGCTTCATGCACGCACAGGAGTTAGTCCGCATGGGCGCAAACATTAAAATCGAAGGCCGCCGCGCCGTGGTCCGCGGAAAAACTCCGCTCAGCGCCGCCGCCGTCCTCGCTTCCGACCTTCGCGCGAGCGCATCGCTGGTCCTCGCCGCACTGGTCGCCGATGGCGAAACCATCATCGACCGCGTCTACCACATCGACCGTGGTTACGAGCACATCGAAGAGAAACTCCGCAGCATAGGCGCCCAAATCAAACGCATGGGCGAAATATTTCCCAAGCGAGCCGCCGCCGTAAAGTAAGCGATTGCGAGCCGGTCTAAGCTCGCGGCGACATACATCTGTGGGGACAGCCGCCCAAGCCTGCCCTGAGCGGAGTCGAAGCGGCTGTCCGGTCGAACGGAACTCGACAGTTTTCTGCGTCCAGCAAACAAACTGCCAGGCTGCCCGCTACGGCATCCGAAGACTTGACCCTCATGCTATTCTTTTTCCCGTAACCTCGCGGGCCCCGCGGGCCTGCTGCTTTCCGGCAGCGCACGAAAAATGAGGCGGCCCTACCTGCGTTCCCATTCCTCGCAAGGAATAGCGGATGGAGGAGTTGCGAGCACCTCTGTAGTGTGCGTGCAGCCTCCATCTGGCGCACACCCACCGGGTTTAACGAATACCAGTCAGCCCGAAATCACGAGGAGATAAAATGGAACTCAAAAAACTCACGCCCAATCTAGTCGTCCGCAACGTCGAGGCCAGCCTCAACTTCTACCGTACCGTGCTGGGTTTGCAGCCCGGCTTCACCGTTCCTGATGCGCCTCCCTACGTCTTCGGCTCGGTAACATCGAACGGCGTGGAAATTTTCTTCAACGACCAGAAAGCCGTCGCTGAAGATTACCCCGCGCTCGGGGCCAAGCCCATCGGCGGCAGCATCACGCTGTTTATTGAAGTGGAAGGCATCGAAGACATACTGAAGAAAGTGCAGCAACATGGCGCGAAAATCACGATGCCGATGAAAGATCAGTTCTACGGCATGCGCGAGTTCGCCTTCGAAGATCCCGAGGGCTGGTGGTCACTATCGCCGAACGCATCAAGAAGTAATCACAAGAAAAGGTCGCGATTCTAGGTAGCGGGTCAGTTTGGTTTTCTGCACTAAAGGCGTCACCCTGAGCGTAGCCGTTTTTCAGGCGTAGCGAAGAACCTGCCCCTGAGCGAGGTCGAAGGGATCTCCCGCTTAACCGGCCTGGTGCATAAGCCAAACTGCCCCACTACCCGACTTTTGCTTCGCGGCCTCCTTCTGCAAAATCACCATTAGAATTTGCCAGCTCACTGCACGTGAATCATGTTGGCGCTAGCATCGAGAGTTCCATGCACCCGAACTTTCTTCCCGTCATACTGCTTAACCTGATCCTGATGATCAATGTCGTAACTCTTCCCCGACGCAGCATCCTGCAGCATGTACTTATCCCCTGATTTCACGATCGTTCCGGTGAAGGTTTGGGAGTCCGAAGTCGGCGTCGCAGACTGTGCCTGCGGCGAATTGGGCGTGGCCTGCTGTCCCTGGTCTGGTGCCTGGTTCGACTGTCCCTGTGGCGTAGCGGGCCGATCGGTTGACGTTGCTGGCGGCGAGGTCTGTTGCGCGTTGAGCGCAATTCCAACCGTCAACAGCAAAACGAACGTGGCAAGGGAACACATCGACTGACATTTTTTTTTCATGCAATCCTCCGGAAGATATTGTTGAAGACGTTGCTTCTCCTCGGTCTGCTCGATGCAAACCGCATGCCAAACTCGCCCGCACGGCGCGCTTATTCTTCCGGATGAAACGCGTTGTTGCATCGGTGAGCTTTATCCGCCTAGAGTCGCTTCCGCCTGTATTCAGCCTACAGAGTATGTACCTGTCGAGTACCAGAAAGTCCGTAGTTCGTGGCGCACAACGGCCTCCATCATCGACACGCAAGCAGGTAGATTTTTCTTCTATTTGTGACGCGCATCTTGTTCCGCGCCCATGAAGTGCAAGGACACATATGGCTCTTCGCCCACCACCCCAAAAGTTTCAGGGCCGTCGATTGCGAATGTGATAAATCAGATATACAACGATGGCAACGTTAAACACGAGCACCGCTACCTTTGCCCAACTCGGATGCCGGTGGATCTCGTAAATCTCAACCGGCACCAAAGAGCTCGTCAGAATTACAGTCAGCCACTCCGCCCAGGGTTTGCGCAACCACAGCCCCACACCCTCGGTTAAAAACAATGCGGCATAAATAAAGCTGCCCACTCCGACTTGCTTGATCTGAGCAGGACTCACATCAGAGGTCTTCGCCAGCGCGACGTCGAGAAAATGCTGCCCCGGGTCGAGTCTTAAAGCTTCAATCCAATGCTCGAGCACGCTGCCCAAATCCTTATGAAGCAGCCTGAACGCCCCTACGCCAAACGCGATTAGCAACCCCGCCTTCAATAATTTGAATACCGCAATCAGCCGTATCAGCCGGTCATCAGATGATTTCATGCAGAGCCATTATGCCTGATGTTGCAACATTCCTTTTTACGGCCGTCCGCGAAAGGCCAACCCTGCGTATCCCAATGTAACCCCGAGTGAGCCGTAAACTGCTGCGTTCATGGGAGCCAGCAGAAAGAAGATCGATACGGGTGAGGGATCGATCGTCATCTTCACGAAATACATCGGACACAGCGCAAGCATGAGTTGAGAATTGAGATTCCAGCTGTGCGGAGCGAAATAAGCCACCAGCGCCAGCAGATAGGAAATTGCCGCGAAGCCGCCAAGCAGCTTGAGTGGCGCCGTAAACACGCGTTCCTCATCCCGATCTTTCCTGCA
>Ga0209333_1001196_pt1 | contig 13001 bp, 12 predicted proteins | sample BlaSpr_A8_OM2_O3_FD_187982 | JGI IMG/M metagenome (GOLD analysis project Ga0209333, IMG submission 187982) | Forest soil microbial communities from Thunder Bay, Ontario, Canada - Black Spruce, Ontario site 2_A8_OM2_O3 (SPAdes) (version 2) | ecosystem: Environmental > Terrestrial > Soil > Boreal... | reverse complement strand
GATCATCGTCATAATGCTCAAAATACAATCAGTCTACCTGTGGATGCTTTTCGGCGAACCACCAGTACATCATAGGTACAAAATAGAAGGACACGATCACGGTCGCAAACGCCCTTAGTTCCTCCTCCTTGAGCGCAACGTACTGAGCCGGTGAAACCACCTTCAGGATTTTTCCGCGAGCTGCGATGACATATTGCCCGTCTTGAATTGCAGGAACTCCCCAGCCATATCGGAATGCACAGAGAACCCAGTGGGCAATTGCAAGCAGCGTCAATAACTGGGCGCACGGAGCGACCCATCTTGGCATACCTCTAGAGAATCCATGCCAGAGAAAGGTCGGGGATTTGGATGCCGGATACTCAAGAACATAGATCGGAGCAAAAAGCGCAATTTGACCAACGAAAAGTAGAATGCCCCATCGCACAAAACTGTCCACCGGCGCTCCAAAAAAGCTTTCGATATACCCGAAAATTCCTGCAGCTATACCAAATGCAGACAAGAACGCAAGGGATCTGCTGGTACTTAGAGACATAACCAGCTTATTAAAACACATGGAATCGACTCGGTCTCGGACACTCCGTTAGTGAGTTGGCCAATCTTCATACGTAGACATTCCTTCGCCGATATACGTTGCATTCATCCCCGGAGGAATTGTCGGCAGACTCACGGAGAATGTAGCTGGCGGCACTGAGGCAACGAGCCAAGTAAGTTGACCTGAGCCAATGATACCCGGAGTGCCTAGGCCAAATATTTCGGTAGTGTCTCCAGTCTTCGGCTGGTAACTGCCACCTGCGCCAATCCCGAAGAACGCCGTGGCATTGAGGCTGAATCCCTTCTGATCCAAATTCGTTGTCGGTCCGGCACCTGCATATATTCCGATGTCTGGGTTACCTGGGCCAAGTGAAAAGAAAATATCGCCTGACGTTGGAACATAGCTACCGCCCACATTCAAAATACCGTAATTTCCTCCTGCTTGCAGGACGGTATTCCCAAACGGGGCGACTTGTACGGAGGTTTGTTCTGGCGGATCTGAATAATCAATGCCTGGAATTGCGGGAATTGGGCCGGTTGATTCCGCAAATTCGGAAGTTGGGCCATAAATTGTTACGGTACTGCCATCGGGGCCGATTAAATCATATGCGTAATTATTAAGAATGCTGCTGATAATACTTCCCATATCCTTCCTAGCACTCAGACTGCTCGCACATCCCGCATTGAGGCATTCGCCGCCCACGCCCTCACCCCCCGATCCGTCGTCAGTCCCGTCCACGTCATCGCCATCATTTGTTGTCGTGGACCCGCAGCAAGCCATGATCAGACCCGTCGGGTCCGTGAACAGGAGGGGATTGGTTGTATAGGAATAAGCATTCCAGGCAGAATGTGCAGGATCCGTTGAAATCCAGCGCCCTTGCGTCGGATTCAGCTCGCGATTTAGTGTGTCAAAAGTTCCAGCGACGAAGTCTTGATTGTCACCTGTGAAGTTGACATCGGTGGTCGCTCCAAAAGCGTTGTACGTCTCTCCGTACGGAGCAAACGCCCGATCAACAGTTTCGGTCCTGGTTGCCCGGCCTGACACAAGGCGCACAGAACCAAGCCAGTCCTTGTGCCAGAAACTGCTACCTGTAACGTAGGTAGGTCCTCCAGGCAGCGGTATTCGAAACTGAGAAACGGCCGTCTCGGTCATCAAACCGATGTTCCCGACGGGGCTGAGAAGCGGCTCCTTGTAAGTGCTGCCGTCGAGATGCTCCACCATTCTTCCGAAAGCGTCATAAGTCACGGCAGTAGCACCGCCAGTCGCCGTCAGCGGATGGTTGTCCTGGTTCCACGTATAGGTGTGGAAAGTGTCGGTCAGCAGGTTGCCGTTGGAATCGTAGCTGGTTCCAGCTAGCGTGTACTGGTTATTGGTCTGATTGTATCCCGGCTGCCATGTGATGCCAGTATCGCCAGAGGGCACCGATTTCGTGAGATTGTTAAACGCATCGTAGCTGAAGCTTTGGCCCCACACATTCGTGCCGGACGAGTTGTTACAAACTGCCGATACAAGCCTACCCTGCTCATCATATCCCGGTGTTGACGATGTTCCGTAACTACAGGTTTGCGTCCCGCCTGCGTTAAAACCATCCGTTATGGCTAACGAGCGTAACGTGCCGTTCGCATTCCATGACAGGCTTCCAACGTCCGTTGTTGGTGTTGCCCCGACTGAGAAAGTGTAACTAGTCATTCGACCTGTGACAAGCGGGCCGGTGCAAGTACTGTTGTTGTCGTAAACATATGTGTCGGTGTCCCCCAGGCCAAGGGTCACAATGCATGGCTGATTAGCCGCATTGTAGGTCACGCTGCTTACGAGATTGGTCGATCCGTTAACCGCACTATAGGGTCTTCCTTTACCGTCAACAGTGTAAGTCCACGGCCCCCCCGTGATACCACTCAGCACATCTAACGCACCATTCGCAAAATACGTAGCATTTGTGTGGTAGTAGCCACCCGAATTCGGCGTAGATTCGTATACATCGGAAACCTCCCCACGAACCGTATAACTAAACCCTTCGTCCGTAACTTTTGTGACACCGTTATTGGGCGATGTATATGCTTCCGCGAGGCGTCCGGAAGTGTTTACCATTGTTATGCCGTTTACTGCAGCCGAATCATAAACAAAGAACTTGTTATTTCCGTCCCAGTTAGGTCCGACATTTTGCCCTATAGCCACCAAACGGTTAAGAGTATCGTACGTGTAACAGCTATAGTTGCCGTTCGCATCCGTCCTACTGGTAAGCAGACCTTTCATCGGAGTCGAATAGCAGCCGTTTCCGTCGTACTGATAAGTCGTCGTGCCGCTTTCTGGATAAGTCGCAGTCAGTGTTCTCCCAATAGCGTCGTACGTGAATGAATGGGTTTGGGTGTTCGTGCTAGAGCTTTTGGAGACAGAAGCCACAGTTCCATCGGCATTGTAGACGTATGCGGTGGGAAATCCCGTGTAACCCCCAAAACCGCAGGCCGCGCTTCCCGTCGCCGAAGATATGACACAGGATGACAAGAGCTGCCCGAGGCCGTTGTATTCCTGGGCGACTTCTTTTACAACCTCGCCACTGGGGGCGGGCCCAAGAGTGGTCGTTTTAACGAAACACCCTGACAGCGACGATGTGCAGCTAGTACTCCCCGTGTAGGTATATGTGATCGTTCCTCCGCCCCCATCCGTCTGTACTAGTGGGCGACCCAGCGCATCATGTGTGGTAGTGGTAACGCCGTTCGTACAGCCCGTGCCTTTGGTGGTAATGCAAGGCATAGACGTGGATGTAGTCTCACCAGTGCTGCCCCAGACATAGCCACTTTGAACGGTATCCCAATTGGAGGATGACGGGGCCTCAAGTTGTTGACTATACGCCGTTAAGGCATTCACGTTGACTTGCCTGAATTTGTCAACCGTAGACGTTCCGAAGTTGAGAATTGATTCGACCGTGGGAGGGTTGGGGCCGTAAGAGGTATTTGTGCTATTGGTCTCTTGGTCGGTGAACTTTGTGATTCTCCAAAACGGGTCGTTGTACGCAGCGGATACAGAATTTCCGTCAACACCGGTCGTTGACACCGGCACAGCCCCGGCGCACTGTACGCTGCCTTCTGTATCCCAACCAATCGTGATATACAGCGAGTTTGGCAGGGTTATCAGGGTGGGCATCCCGCTGTTGCAGGCACCGTAAGTCATCGAAGTCTTATTCCCGTTGGCATCGGTAGATGTAGCCACGGTTCCATTTGCATTGTAAGTTGCCGAAGTTGTCAGATACACGCTGCCACCCGTAAGAACTGCCGACGACAGTAGGCTTCCCGTGTAAGTTGTCGTGCCATATTGATAGTAGGAATTTCGCAGTTGAGTTCCTGATCCGTTCTGTAACTGCACCTGACAGGGTTTGTTATTCACACCACTTCCGATGGCGGTGGTGCAATTGGGGGAAGTTGTTGAACCGTTCCAAGTGTATCCATAAGGTCCAGCTATAGTTTGTCGTGTCGGCGTACCCGCTCCGAAGTCATAAAACGCTCGCTTCGTGATATTACCGTACGCATCAAACGTTTCGGAGACACGACTTGACGCAGTCATTCCGGCAAGGGTTATATAAGTGTCCTTCTGAGTAATAGCACCGTTTGCAGGCACCGTGGCGGTAGTGCAGTTAGTTTGATTGCCGTTGTAACATACCAATGTCGTCCGCATCAAAGTGCTACTTCCCTGGTAATCCACTTCTTGCACCAAGAATGTCGGCCAAAACGGTTCGTCAAGATAATTGCTATAAGATTCAAAAGTGTAAACCGAGGTATTGCTCGCGGGAGAGGGACCCACCAGCGTTGTCACAAAGCCAGTCGAAGACCGAGTGTATGTATATACGCCATCAGGAGTGGTCCTAGTCAGTCCTGACGTGGACCCATCTTCGCAAAATATGCCGTTGTTGCTTCCGGTATATTGGTAGGTAACTACTTTTCCACTTGGGTATGTAATGGATGCGAGTCTGCCTGTAATAGTTCCTGTCACTTGGCTTTCGTAAGTAAATAAATAACTGGAACCGTCGGGAAGACCTATAGAAGTAGGAACATATCCCGTACCGCGATATTCGCCTCCGTCGCATCCAAAAGCGGTCTGAATAGTTTCCGACGAACAGTTTATCGTGAACGGCGCGTTACCCGTAGACGTGGGATATGTCATTGCAACGTCGGGCGTTCCGCTAACGCATCCGTCGCCGGTCGTTAACTCGGGAACGTTGAGCGTATCTGTGGCAACCCAATTATCGCCACTAAACACATTAGAAATTGTGTTGCCATGTACGTCGGCCATCGTAAAGCCCGTTGACATGGTGTGAACAGTTCCATCAGCATCGGTTACCGTACTAATGCCGCTATAAACAAGATTTACGGTGATGGCCGAACCGTCGGTCAACAAGGCATTGTAACTCGTCACGGTGGCAATCAGACCATCATTACCATTAGGACCAGGAGTACAGCCTCTGACTGTTCCCGCAGTCGAAGACAGGTATACAACGCCAATTGAGTGAATGTTTTGTTGGGCGTCTTTATATCCGATGTACGGAAGATATTCTTGGTCATTGCACCACGTTCCGATAGATGATCTTACGAATCCTCCAGAGGGAAAATATCCCAACCAGCCCCATCCATACCCCTGGCTAGGTGTTAGTCCGCCATTTACCATCGAATATACATTACTGTTGTAATAGAGTGCGGGTTGAAAAGTTAACCCTATTCCCGATTTTGTCACGATTGGTATGGCAATGTGTACGTTGAGGTTGTCGAGAGACACTTCTCCGTTTGTGGCCTCGGTGGGTTGTGGCCCGGCTCCTGAAATGACAAGTTGAGCAGTTGATAACGTGGCTTCGACGAGAAGCATCAGCGCAACTAACACCACAGCGAAAAAAGTCCGCTTGCGGCCAGCAAGGAATGGAGAAACGAGGGGCAACACAAAACCAGAGCGAGCCATCGGCCCACCTCCAAATGGTTTTCGGTTCGCCCCCTCGAGTAAACCGAATGGGCGTCAATGTAAGATAACGTCGCTGTAAGTGTCAAGTGAAATGTTTGTAAATTTGTGTAAATGATTGCTCTTGAGATGTAATCATGCTGGTGCAGGTGAAACCCACGAGCACCATCCCAAGCGCAGCGGTCCAGCATTTGAATTTCTGTACGAGACAGAGCGCTCGGCTAAGGTCCGAAGACCGAGCAAGGATTCGATGGCGGGTTGGGGGCACGACTTACTCTTAGTTAGTCGTCAAGCGACCGATAACCATCACTCGATCTTGCCGCCCATCGCGTCCATGAGCTCAGTGGCCTAACGTGCCAAGCGCAGATATTTTGAGGGAGAAAACGACGTTCGCCATCACGTTGTACATGTAAGCGTCATACAGGTCGGGGTGTGCAGTCGAAAACCATGTCAATTGCGAACCGAAATTTATGGTTCGTCCGACAACGTTGTCATAGGCGAAAATTGAATAGGAGACGACCTCAATGTGCTTCCCAACCTCTCCAACTCCATTACCGTCGTCCAACGTGCCGAGATTGAATTCGAGCAACATATCATTTTTCTGATGAGACTGCGCCTGCCATTCCCCCATTTTTGCGTACCCTCGATAACAGAATCCGTCCGTCGCTTTCAAACGTCGTTCAAGCCTGTCCACGAACAATAAATCAACGGAACTGGGCACCTGAGAGGAAACGGTATTGTTGACGATCCAGAGATTGGAGCAGGTCTTCGTTTCTGCCCAGGCTGATTCACTGCAGACGGTCATGAATGCCAGTAGCGTGGCGACAAGAATTACGAAGTACTTCATTTTCCCTCCACAACTTTCATGGAACGTAATTTTAGTCTTGTCTGCATTCGAGTCTCGCCCAGTTTAGTTTTCTGGCTTCGTCCGCTTATTCACCCGACAGGTTGCTGCCTTGTATGAATCCAGCCGACAGGTGAAATCCCAAGCCCAGCCGCAGCGGCGCGAGTGCCGACGTATTCGACGGCAAAGGTACAGAACTCTTTCGGTTCGCTTGCGGAATGCCAGTTTAATTCGTTGCTGCGATGACACGCAATTATCAGAATGGAACCTGCCTGCAGCATGTTCTCGTTCTATTTTATGCATGGCACGGGCGTGTCGTTGAGATTCCCGTCCTTAGGGTGGGAACAATTCCGCTCGTGAAATATCTTCGGTCGACTGCCGCCGACAAACCCGTTGAAGCGGATAAAGACGCTATTCATCGAACTGCCCCTAGCCAATGTCGCCCCTTGGTCTGTGGTGAAAACGATTCGGTAATCATAGTCAGCGTCGACCAGTTCGAACTTCATTACGTTGCGCACTTGGTCACGGTCTTTACCATTCTCATTTAACTTCGAAAGCAGCATTTTGCGGTCGAGTTCAGTTGCTTCGATCTTCGCACTTTCAAAACCGTTGGCGGAGCCTTGGCGGCGGAACAGCAGAGGCTCACCCCCAAAATCCAAGCGGTTAATTTGATCGCGGTTGTCACTGAGACCTCCCGTGCTCGACATCATACATAGAATGAGAACGGCGGGCAGTTCCATTCACTCGATTTTCGCTCCCGTAGCGTCAATGTGTCCCGCCGCGCAACACCACGGTAACCTTTTCAACAACAGAAGCGAGAGAATACAGTCAGCATAGGAGACTATAACCTATGAAGTCCGTTCTGACCGCAATCCTGCTCCTCGGCTCATTGGCTTGGGGAACAACTTCGGGCGAAGTCAGTGCCGCTTACCTCGCCACTGGGTGCAAAAACGCTTCGAGTCCCGATTTTACCAATGCTGATCCAGCGAATATGTGGTGCCGGGGCTATATGTCGGGTTGGTACCGAGGAACGCAAGATATGCTGACTTACAACGACAAGGGGTTTTTATCGGCGGTCACCTTCGAGGAGGGAGTAGGAGGAGCCCAGATAGCGAAAGTTTTCATCATGTACATGGCGAATCACCCCGAAGAGGAAAACAAGCCGTCGCACGTAGCACTCATGCACGCCATGCTCGACGCCGGGCTGGTCACCCTCGTCCCTACCGGGAACAACGCTGGCAGATGACCGCCACTCCCAGGTCTAAGTCGACTATGAAATGCAGCTAACGCATAAACCACAATGTGATAAAGGGAGGCTGGTAAAGTCATGGTCGGTCTGATTCTCATTGCGATTGGTTGCTTCTTCTACTTCCTGCCTTCCATCCTCGGACGTAAGAAGCGGAATGCCGGTGCAATCGTTGCACTGAACATATTTTTAGGATGGACCGTCCTTGGATGGATTGTCGCGCTGGTTTGGGCTTTGACCAATGACGCACCAACGCAAATTGTGATTCCGGTCGCGCAAGTATCGCAGCCAATCCTCTGCACAAGCTGCGGAAAGTATTCTGCATCAGGTTCGCAATTCTGTACTTCATGTGGGCGCAGTTTTTACGTTCAGCCAGTCAGTGTGGCAAGCCACAATCTACCAGCCTGAACGCGCCTGCAGGTCGGACAAACGACCCTCAAAACCTCATTCGATCCTCTCGCCCGTCGCGTCGATCCTCCTCATGATCCGTTCAGCCCATTGAATACTCGCGTCAATCATTTTGTCCGTGCGCGGAGTGCCCTGGGGACTGCCGAACAGATCATCAGGCACTTTCATGTGCGTGGCCGTGATGATCGCAGCCATGATCCCGATCACCCGCTTGCGTCTCTCGTCCATCGGAAACATATTCGCTTTTTATTCTCCACTAGAGTGGCATTACCCCAGTACCGTTGCCCGACGACTGCTCGAACTGCACACTGCTCTTGAGGTGGATATATGTTTTGTCCTAAGTGCGGGATGGAGCAGGCGACTGATTCTCAGTATTGCCGCAATTGCGGCATGTCGCAGAGCGTGAATTCCACGAGCGGTGGGGCAGGGGCAGCGACGGCTCCCGCGCGGATACCGACTCCATTCGGGGCGCAAGTCACCAATAAAATTCCGGCAGGTCCGTCGAAGGTGCGGAAATCGTTGCGGCTAGTCGCTGGTGTTCTCGTGCTTTACGTCCTAGCGGTTATTGCTTATGCGTACTGGCGCAATTCTATGTTCAACCAAGGCGACATCGCGAAGGCTGAAACAGACATCAGGACAAATTTCGAGCAACGAGGTTTTACGGTCGAACAGGTCAGCCTAATCAAGGAATCCGACAGGCGGCTGTCCGGCTTCGTAAAATTCAGAAAATCATCCGGATTGTTTAGCAAGGTCGAGCTGAAAAAAGATTGTGTTGCGACTATGGACGCCGATTCCAGAAACTACATTTGGGAATGCAAGTAAGTGGCAGTACGAGAACGGCGGGCAGTTCCCTTCGTCGTCTCTTTTGCGATCTCACGGCGGGTACGGTGCAGCATTGCAGGTCCTTCCCGGTATTGCAGCACCGGTCCACAAAGAGGTAAGCTGGCGAAATGGACAAACCCGCACTCATTTCTCTGACATTTGACGATGGGTTGCGATGCCAATTTGAACGTGCCGTGCCCATTCTTGACCTTGACCAATACAGATTCCCAGCTACGTTTTTCTTGACGGCTAATACTGCTCCGGCTCACGTAGACTGGTGTGGTCATGCCTGCTGGCGCAAACTTGCGTGGAGCGAGAGCGACATCCGGATGCTTAGAGGTCTACTTCAACGGGGGCATGAAATCGGGAGCCATTCTGTGTGGCACTTGTTTCCAGAGCCGGGTAACCCATTGTTCTGCCCGGACTTCAATCCACAGTTTGAAGTCGAAGAATCCAAGCGACTAATTGAAGGCTGGCTAGGCGAGGAGATTTCATCATTCGGTTATCCGTTTTACCGCAAACCCAATTCCCTTAAGAACGCCGTGATCTCTGCACGATACAAACAAGCACGAGCAGGGTGTGCAAAACGTTCTTACTCTCCGCAAGAATCTATAGATTTATTCGATGTGGATTGCGTCCAGATTTCGAAGAACGAGAATATTGCCAGATGGGTACAACCAGGTCGCTGGAACATCTTGACGTACCACGGAATCGGAGGCGATCAAGATGGGTGGGAACCCGTCACCGTTGAGCAATTCAATACACAGATGGCAGAACTGGCGAAACATCGGAACTCTGGCGCTTTAGAAATTGTCACTTTCAAAGATGGAGCAGGCCGCTTTAGGCCGGCACAATAATCCCTCCAATTCACTAGACTTCCATCGCACATTCCATCGCATATTGCGCGAGATAAAGGCAGCGAAGACGTGAGGAACTATGAAAGCCCGACACATTAATGTCACGTTCCATGTCGATGTTCAGAACGTCAAGGCTTGGTTCCTGCTTCCGAAGTCGATAGCGGAATTGTTTGAACTGAAGGGGGGGAGACGTACTCGCTGTCAGCATCAGTACCCCTGATGGCGAACTGCTCTACCACGGTCTTGCAAGGTTGGATACGCACGCCAAGAAATACACGGCGCACATCGGCACGATTCTCACCAAGGGCGAGATCAGAGTCACGGCATGTTGCCCACCCAAGGGAACTGTGCCGGGTCGTTGAAGCAGAAAACCGAGCATTTTGTTGTGATCATCGGCCACGCAGGAAACTGGAGATGGAATGGCCAAGATGTGCGCTTTCTGTTCCGCAGATGCAGTCGAGAAAGGGTCGATTCTTGCCCCCGGCCAACCGATGTCGGAAGACGGGACGAACAGCGCACCGGCTGGTAGTGCAGCGGGCGCGTATCGCTTCAGAATTCCCTCACGCGATCTTGGGTTCTCGTACAGTGCGAAATTAGGCCCATTTTGTTAGCCTATCAAAGCGAATTCCATGAATACGGCGTTCCTTGCGCTTGTGGTCGCGTCTCTAATAGCAGTCGCGGCTACCTGCACATTTCTTGTTGTCCGTAAGGTCGCCGAGTGCGCTGCTAACTCTCTCTCGCTGGTGCAGACTGAAATCTCCGACCTCCGCATAGAAGTTGCCGCTCTCAGGCAAGCTCAAGAAACGAGTTTGCGCAAACCGCAGTGGGGACCCTCTCCCCTCGCGCACCTGCACTTTTCAGACGCCGAGAGAGTCGCCTTGCTCTCTCAAAATTCCATTTGCGTCAGGTGGACAAAGCATCAGCTTGAAGAGTGGCTGAAGAACACCCAGCTTCCCGATGCGGGCGAGGCCGTCGCGTTTTTTCTGGAGTATCTTCAGGATGTATTACGCAAACACTGCGATGCGCCATCAGCTTCCGTCGCTATCAACCTCACTGCCGGGCCCTTCTCTTCGATTTCTCAAGTAACCATCAAAATAGGGGAAAGCAGTTTGGCATCAAATTTGACAGGAGTGCCTGAATTGATTGCGAAGCTGCCCGAACTCCTCCTAGCTTCATTGACTCCGATCGCCCATTATTTCTCTGGACGAGACAATGCGAAGAAGCTTGCGGAAGTAAACGGCAAGCTTGATACTTCGCATGCCTTCCGCAGGATGGACCAGAAGGGTAAGTTGGAGGCGATTTGGGTTTCCTCCGAAGAGAATGTTGTATATCGCAGTCCGACGCCGGAAATCGTTGCCATTCTTTTGACATCGCGCACCAATCTTTATGAGCTAAGACGTGTTTGGCAACAGGAGATCGCCCGGATTGTTCAAACGACGCCTCCACCGCCTGTGGTCAACTGGGGATGGGTGCGGAACGGTTGGTCCGACAAGTACTATAGGCATATCGCACCCTGCGTTGAACAAGCGGCGCTCCTGCAGCTTTCTTTATTTACGGAGTATTGCATCTCGCTGGCCGTCGGTTCCATGGTCGGCTTTCGACATACGCTGCGCCAGGAAAAGCCCCGGATGGATGAGATTGTGTCTGATTTCAGGAAGCGCGAACACACGCTCAAAGAAACACAACAGCATGAAAGCATCCGCCAAGTCGGAGACGTGCTTTAGTTATACAATGACATCTTGCGCCGGCTGACGGAAATGCCCAGCGTTGAACTACACCTCAATGAGTAAGCCGAGCTTTTCGTGTTCGGTTGAGACGTGAATTTGATCCCTTCCGCTCACTCCAACGTCGGCCGCTGCGAAAACAAGGAACCTTCGGTCCCCTCCGCTCCTGTCGCTCCTTGAGTATCCATCGCCAGTGCCGCGCCCTCGCTCCTCCTGCAGCTGAACGGTCCAGCGAATAAAGTTGTACTGCTAGATTGGGCAACACGTGTGGGTCTCCTCTGCTTACAGATGCTTACGGATTTCGTGCTATTTGTTTTACCGAAAAAAATGTAAAATCAGCTAGCTGAGGTCGTGGAAGTACCTTGATGTCAGTGAGTTATGACGTGTCATAATTCACAGTGCTGTTGGAGAAATAAGGCGTTTTGAATCAGGCGGCTCCGAATCCCTCCCTCTCCGCCAGTACTTCCGTAGATCGTTTTGGCAAAGAGATTTCCGGCTCACAGTTGATCGGGGTTTCCCTTCCTTCTGCGGCCCCAACGAGTCTTTTTTGCTACGCAGTTAGCTGCGAGCGTTTTCATGGCCACCGGCGCGTCCCGCGAAACCGCCGTCGCGGGTCTCTATCCGTGAGTAACAGAGCTCAAGTTTTCTTGGCGTGTACGCCGTAGCACCGCAGCTGTAATTCGGCCCGAACTAGTTCAAGGATGTGATACTATCTGACCAGTCAGACCGGTCACATTGGAGAACAGATGCGAAAAAATTCGAAGAAGCTCACGCGCGGAGCGCTGCCCGCGAAGAACGAGGACTTCAAAGTCTCGGGGCGCCCCTGGCAGATCCAGGCGGCAAAAGCCCGCTTCAGCGAGCTTTTTCGGTTGGCCAGAACCGAAGGACCACAGCGTATCACTCGACAAGGTAGGGATGCCGTGGTGCTAATCTCCGACGAACAATTCGCCCGACTTGTAGGTAAGTCGCATCAGCCGAAAAGTCTTGTCCAGTTTTTCCGCGAATCACCCCTGGTTGGAGTCGAACTAGACCTGGTACGCGCCGAAGACCCGGGACGAGACATCGAGCTATGAGCGGGTTTCTGCTGGATACCAATGTTATTTCGGAAGTTGTGCGTCCGAGGCCGGAGCCCCTCGTGTTGGACTGGCTGGAAGCGGCCGATGAATCCCTCCTGTATCTAAGCGTGCTGACTCTGGGAGAGATTCGAAAGGGCCTCGCCCTTCTGCAGCAAGGCAAACGACGGACTCAACTTGAAACTTGGCTGGAGGTTGAGCTTCGCGCCCGGTTTTCGGAAAGGATTCTACCGATTGATGCTGGAGTCTCCGAACGTTGGGGATTGCTCACTGCGGAAGCAACGCGCAGAGGTAAAACTCTGGCGGCGATCGATGCCTTGCTGGCAGCCACAGCTTTTCATTTTGATCTGACGATTGTGTCGCGAAACGTGAATGACTTCGCACCGACGAGCGTGCCTCTCTTAAACCCATGGGAAGCGTGATCTTCTGTACAAACCGGGAACGAGTGGAGCGAACACGTAACGTAGCGAGCGATGCCGCTCAAATCTCGATGGTGCACACTCGCTGCACAGATGTGCCCTAACATGGCCTTCGCAGTCCGAAATTGGCTTGTACCT
>Ga0209333_1001194_pt1 | contig 13016 bp, 9 predicted proteins | sample BlaSpr_A8_OM2_O3_FD_187982 | JGI IMG/M metagenome (GOLD analysis project Ga0209333, IMG submission 187982) | Forest soil microbial communities from Thunder Bay, Ontario, Canada - Black Spruce, Ontario site 2_A8_OM2_O3 (SPAdes) (version 2) | ecosystem: Environmental > Terrestrial > Soil > Boreal... | reverse complement strand
CCTCTCACGTCATCGGGAATCCAGAGAGGCTTGCCCGCGCGTTCAGAAAGAGCCACGAACGTTTCAGGAAGAGCCGGCGATGCGGGCTTGGTGTTGTCCCTGCCGAAGATTCGATTGATGCACGCCGGGAAATACGCGGCTGCCGCACCCTCGCGTCTCGTACGGGGAAGGTCGGCGGGAGCGGCGTGCGGCATGGGGCCAGCTACAGTTGGAACCAGATCCTTGCTGACAATGCCGCGAGCCACATCAGTCAGGGCTTCAAGCAGACCGGGGCTGGTTATTGTTTGCACGACGTCGGCCGCCTTGACACCATGACGCGCCAGCTTCTCCATTTCGGCCCATTTTTTGGCCACATCCAGTGCAACTTCTTCGGCACCCGCAGAGTGCTGCATCTTCCTGAAGTGCTTGATCAGGGCTCCTGTATTGATTCCGATCGGACAGACATCGGCGCAGGTACCGTCGCCGGCGCACATCTCGATAGCGTCATATTCGTACTCATGCTGCAGTTGGGTCAGCAGCTTCGACCATTCGGGCTGCCGTGACATCTCACGACGAAGAACGATGCGTTGTCTCGGGGTCACCGTCACATTACGGCTTGGGCACACCGGTTCGCAGAAGCCGCACTCAATGCAATGAGAAGCTGAATGAACATCTTCGATCGCTGGAGTCGTCTTGAGATTCTTCAGGTGTATCAGCGGATCATGGCTCAGCAAGACATTCGGAGCCAGGATTCCGTGCGGATCAAGGAGGTGTTTTGCGCGCCACATCAGGTCAGTGAGCTTGTCACCCCATTCCCGCCGGACAAAAGGAGCCATGTTGATTCCTGTTCCATGCTCCGCCTTCAAAGAGCCGTCATACTTATCCACCACCATCTCAACAAGGTCGCGCATGAAACCGTCGTACTGCTGGCGACTCGCGTCTTCGCTCAGTTGTGCGATCATCACGAAATGCAGATTTCCGTATGCAGCATGCCCCGCGGCCGAAGATTCATATCCGTGCTTGGCAAGAAGACCGAGCAAGTCACGAGTCGCATTCGCCAGTTGTGCAGGTGGAAAACAAACGTCTTCGATGATGAGGTTTGTTCCTTGCGGACGCATTTCCCCGACGATGCCGAGGAGACCATCACGAATGTGCCATGCCAGCTCAATGGCTTCGACTGCGCGAACGAATTCCAACGGCTGCAGCATTTTCACGTCGCGTAGAGCGTCCCCAACCCTCTCCTCGATGACACCAAGTTCCTGCTCGCTATCGAAGCCGAATTCAACCAGTAGCGCCGCGTTCTTCGGATCGAGATCCTTCCAATACTTTGGCGTGCCTTTCATCAATTTGGAGGCTGCGGTCAGGGATGAAGCGACCATAAGTTCGACTGCCTGCGCTCCAAGTTGGACCAGCATTCCGACCTGCTCAACCGCCGCGTCGATGGTGTCGAATGGTAGCCATGCTACCGTCGTTTTTGCGGGGAGGTGATAAGTCTTGTAGACGGCCTCGGCCACGAAGCCGAGCGTGCCCTCTGAACCAACCATCAAGCGGCGCAGGATTTCTACTGGCGTTTCACCGTCAAGAAACGCATGCATGGCATATCCACAGGTGTTACGGATGCCATACTTCCGAACGATTCGGGCAGACAGTTCCTTGTCTGCAAGAATCTCCTCGCGGATTTTCAACAGTCCAGCCGTCATTTCTGGCTCGGATGCGGCAAAGCGTTCCTCAGCGTGCGGGTCTTCGGTATCGATAATCGTGCCGGTCGTAAGAACGATTTTCATGGCAACGATCGAATGATACGAATCGATCGCTGGCCGGCAACGCATACCACCCGCGTTGTTGGCCAGTACGCCACCGATGGTTGCAGCGTTGAAGCTAGCAGGATCCGGGCCCATGCGGCGGGCATAAGGTTTCAACACTTCGTTAATCCGTCCAAGAGTAGTGCCCACATTGCAACGAATCCGCGACCCGTTGTCCTCGACTTTCCAGCCGCTCCAGTGTTGTCTCACATCGATCAAGATGTCGTCGCCTTGCGATTGGCCATTCAAGCTAGTCCCGCCAGCTCGGAAGGTTGCGTGGCGACCTTTGCCAATGCAATATCGAAAAATGTCTGCTACGTGATCGACGCTCTTTGGTTGTGCGATCACTTTCGGGATATATCGGTAGGGGCTAGCGTCCGACGCATAACGCACCAAGTCGCTGATACGATGCCACACAACTTCCTCGCCAAGTATCTCGATCAGTTCTCCCTTAAGCTCTTCCGGAGTTCCTCCAACAAGCTCTTCGTCTACAGCATCCGAGCAGGGCGGCACATCGGGACGACCGAGGAGTGTGGGGTCTGCTGATAGGAATTTAGCCATGATCTTCTCCGAAAGGCTACCGCTTCTTATTTTTGACCCACGGCTTGCATGATCTGCCCCATCTCCATCGCATTGCTCGAGGGAATTTCCTGGAGGGATATGGCCAGCTGATCGGTCGGGATACCGGTGAGGTTCTGGAACATCGACCACAGTTGCTTCAGCATCTCGGTCTTTTCGGTGTCAGTGTGGCCACTCCGCAGTACGCAGTTCAATGCTGCGGTGGAAGCCTCTTCACCCGCCGTAAATCCCGAACCCTTGGGATAGGAGAGGAAGACCACTCGAACGAAATTGCTGGGGACTTTCATCACTGCGGTGTGTATCCGCGTGATTTCCTTCGCGATCTTCGCCTTCTTCTCGTCGGACACAAATCCATCTTTGGTAATAGCGGTATACAACGGCATTCGCGTCACCCTCCTAACGAAAAGCCTGCGGAGATAACCGCACTAGCTACAAGTACGCTAATTACCTAGGACTGATATGCCAGAGAGCGGCACGATGTCGCCTCTCCGCGGGCTTACGAGTGAGCACCTTCACAGTGACGGCGACGATGTCGACCTCCGGCGCCGCGATCAGCTCGGCCACGTAGGCGAAGGCGCGCGGCAAGCCAGTCGCTGCAGCGGCCCTTTCGGCGCTGGCCGGGCTGGTGTTGGCGACGCCGACGAACTCGTAGCTCTCCGGCAGTGCACGCAGCGCCGAGACATGGGCTCGCACCGCCCAGCCTCTGCCCGGCTGCAACCCGACGATGCCGACCCCGAAACGTTGTCCTGTCATGATGTTCATTTCTCCATTTAAGGCCGAGCTTACGAGTGCCCGTTTGGAACAAAGATCAACTTCCTGTTCACAAACTCTTCAATGCCAAGACTGGAGAGTTCCTTGCCATACCCAGAGCGCTTAACGCCTCCGAAAGGCAGCTCTGGAAGGCTGACATCGGGATAGTTGATGAAGACCATGCCCGTTTCCATACGACTCGCCACCCGCTTGCCTCTTTCGATGTCTGAGGTGTAGACGGATCCGCCGAGGCCAAATGGCGAATCGTTGGTGATCGCAATGGCTTCATCCTCATCTTTAGCCGGAAAAACCAGCGCGACTGGCCCAAAGAACTCCTGCTTGTAGGCGGGGCTGTCGGAGGTCACGTTCGTTAAAATCGTCGGCTCCAGGAAGGCTCCGACTTTACCGGCACGGCGACCACCCAGGGCGATCTGTGCCCCGTGACTTGTGGCCTCCTGAATCTGTCGTAGGATGATCTGCAAAGCTGCATCGGAAGAGAGTGGTCCCAAGGTTACCGTTTCATCGAGCGGATCCCCTAGCTTCAGCTTCTTGGCTGCGGCGATGAATCGGGGAAGGAATTTGTCCAGCATCGATTCGACTACGATGAATCTTTTTGCGCCGATGCATGTCTGCCCGTTGTTTCCGAACCTGCCGAGGACAGCCATTTCTACAGTGTGATCAAGATCAGCGTCGTCCAAAACGATGAACGCATCACTGCCTCCGAGTTCCATCGTCGATTTCTTCAGGTTCTTTCCCGCGCGTGATGCCAGTGCCTCTCCCGCGCGCTCGGAACCGGTAAGAGCGATACCCTTCACTCGCGGATCGTCGATCAGAGCTCCAGCCTGATCGTTGTTCAGGAACAGATTGGTGTAGACACCTCCGGGCACGCCGGCCTCCCGAAGAACCCGTTCAAAGGCCAATGCACATTGGGGAACGCCAGGCGCATGCTTGAGAAGGACCACATTGCCAGACATCAGATGGGGACCGGCAAAGCGAGCAAGCTGATAATAAGGATAGTTCCAGGGCTGGATGCTGAGCAGGACGCCGAAGGGTGAATATTCGAGGCGAGCGTCACCCATGGCAGAGTCGAGCTTCTTCGGCGACAGGAACACTTCAGCCTTATCCGCGAAGTACTGCATGATGGAAGCGCTAAGCTCCACTTCGCCTCGGCTTTCGGCGATTCTTTTCCCCATTTCCAATGTGGCCAGCCGTGCGAGTTCTTCTTTCTTTTCCAGAAGGATTTGAACGGACTTAGCAATGATCTTCGAACGCTCACTGAACGGGCGAACCGCCCAGCTTCGAAACGCCTTGTCCGCGGTGGCTAAGGCATTCCACATCTGCTCATCGCTATGCTCAGGAAAGGTCTTGAGTACTTCTCCGGTTGCTGGATTGACGCTGCGGTATGGCACGCTTGGCTCCTTACTTATTACGAGCCGATTTCTCAAACGGCTTGTTATCACGAATGTGCAAGCATCGTGCCAAGTCGTTGATCTGCCCGATAAATTCGTAAACGATTGAGATTGTGACGACAGGAATACCAATTGGAAAACGGTTGTGTCAGCCAGCAATGAAAGCTCTATCAGTGTCAATGACGCGTCAATTTAGGTAGTGGTGCAGTTGAAACGAGATTCGTATTAGGGCACGGCTTTCCAGCCGCTGTGGCTGGACGGTCAAACCCCAGTGGCTGATGCCGTTCAGGGTTGTGGCTTGGGCGGCATCGCTGAAGCGAAGCCCTGATACGAATCTTTTCGATCGTATTTTTAAAATTGCGCCGATGTCTCACTTTTATTGAGCGCCGAATTGGACGAAGACAAACTCGGAAATCCTGAGCTAAGTCACCAGAGAAGGAGCGGGCCTTCCTGCCAGGACCGCATCAATGTTGTCCAGCGCCAGCATGCCCATGGCCGTGCGCGTCTCGATAGTGGCTGCGCCTATGTGTGGCAGCAGAAATGTGTTCTTCAGCGACAGATATCCTGGATTCAGCTTCGGTTCTCCCTCGTACGTGTCCAAGCCGGCGGCTGCGACTTGGCCACTCTTGAGGGCAGCAATCAGATCCTCATCGACCACCATGCCACCCCTGGCAGGGTTCACAACGATTGCGCCACGCGGCAAGCACGCAATTGCCTTTGCGTCGAGGAAGTGATGGGTTTGCTTTGTTTCGGGTGCGTTTAAGCTCAGAAACGGGCTGACTCTGAGCAAATCATAGGGGTTATCGTGGAATACCGCGTCTCCTTCAATTTCGGGAGACAAGCGATGCGGATCGTGGTAGTGGATCTTCATCCCAAAACCGCGAGCGCGTTTTGCAACCGCCTGTCCGATGCGCCCCATTCCATAGATTCCGAGAATCTTTCCCGTAATTTGCCAGCCCAACAGCAATGTCAGGTCCAATGGATTCCAGCTTCCGCTCCGGACCACTTGTAAGCCTTCATACCCTCGTCGCGACGCACCTAAGAGCAACAACAGGGTGAGGTCTGCAACCGCATCCGTCGATACTGCCGGGATGTTGGTTATAGCGATCTTCCGTGCGACTGCAGCGCTCAAGTCAATGTGGTCATAGCCAGCTGAGTGCGTAGCGATGACTTTGACGGAAGAAGCCACGCGAGCGAAAAATGCAGCGTCTAGTTTGTCTGCCGGAGTGACCAACATCGCATCAGCCCCATCGGCGGCCGAGAGCAGTTCTTCTGGTGTGAAGTAATCGCCGTTTTTCTTGTGGCGCAGCTCGAAATCCTGCTTAAGTCGCGCTTCCACGGCATCGACGAAACAGGCCGTTACCACCAGAACGGGTTTGTGCATGGAGCAGCCTCCTCTTTCCGCTGGTCGCGCATCAGCACCTATTGCGTAAGCCAAGGTGCGGGATCGTACTGTGAACTCAAGAGCCACTTCAGCCGAACTGCGAGGAGAACATGCAAGACCTGTGCCATTCAGCCTCTACTGAACGGATCGATAAGTGATTCAAATCGATGCGGCACCAATGGATTCCTCTGCATTTCGGAGATTGGCCCTCAGGCGAGGCCCTGGCGTGTCAATAACGCGTCAAGTTTGTCCGTCACCCGGTTAGTTTCTAGCACAAGCGCGTTCACACATTGCAGCCTGAGTGCTCATTGTTGTTTCGTGAAGATCCAATTGGTAGGCGTGCTTTGCGCAGTTGCAGGTTGCGAAGCTCGATTCCTTCCAGCGATGGCGCAGACCCTGGATTTCATCGGGCCTCTGGCCCGGGCGGATACGAGTACGTGATGTGTGGGTATCCAAAGTTTCTCTCGCCGATTTGCGTGCCGGCGGCGGAAACTCCAGCAGCTTCGCTTGTTGGCCTTCTGGGAACCACTTCGAAGACTTGCGAAAGCTTCGCGGAATATGGAATTCGATCACCTTTGCCATTACATCCTCCGAAGTACTTACGTGCTTCACACATAGGCACAAGGCACGCTGAACGCCAAAGCGGTAAGTAGAGATCTCTAGTCCGTCGCTCATCTCTCGAGTCACGACAGAAACTACTTGTTCCTGATTCTGGGTCTTAACTGTGTAATGACGCGGTGATCCCTCTCTTGGCAGGCGACGTGCATCTGCTGTCATGCGATGCGAATGAGATGCGAAATGCAAACCACCAAGGCTGATCTGTACACAGAAGTGTCCGAATACAAAAATGCAATTCTGGAGATGCAAGAAGTTCTGTCACTCCGCTTGCCGTCTTTTTATCGGTGTGCCCTCCGAGTTCTGGGGAATGCAGCTGACGCCGAGGACGCCGTGCAGGAGGCCCTCTTCGCGGCTTACAGACATATCGACCAATTCAGAGGACAGGCGCAGATGGCTACTTGGCTGACCACAATTGTCCGCAACTGTGCGCTGATGCAATTGCGGAAACGGCCCCGCCAGATTCACTTGTCTTTGGACGAGCCTACGGGAGAGGCGGAACAACACTTTGTGTTTGAGCGACTCGCAGACGAGCGCCCCAGCCCAGAAGATGAGTGTCGTAATTTCGAGCTCTGTGCGCGCCTGCACAAATCCGTAGCACGGCTTTCCCCAACTTTGCGAAGAACCTTTCAGCTACGTGTAATGAATGGCTTTTCCATCTTTGAGACGGCCCGAATTTTGGGATTGCCCCGCGGAACGGTGAAGGCTCAGCTGGCACGCGCACGAGCCAAAATTGCGCGGCACCTGCGGCCGGCAATTACGCCAAGATTGCGTAGACCCCAGCTGTAACACCGGTAGTCCTCTTTGCGGAACGATGAGGGGTTCACTAGCCAGATAGCTTCTTGGGACACATTCTCAAATTCGCATCCGCATCGTCAGGTCTTGAATGTCGGGCTGGATGTAGCCGTGCCTTTGACAGTGTTAACGCTCTCGACATCCATATGCCCTATCAAGCAGTGATCATTCGGCTGTTGCGGACTTTTCGGTTTGGCATCCACTTTGCTTTTGCTCTAACTGTACAGAGGATCCGATTGAAACGCCTATATGTCGATCTCGGTGCTGTACTCGGCGTGGCATTAGCCTTTTCCATGCCAGCCTGGAGCCAGAACAACCGCGCGCCGGCAAAGACAGCAACAATTACAGGCACAGCCACCGATGTAAATGGCGATACGATCCCGAACGCGACGGTCGTTCTCAAGGAAATTGACAGCACTGACCCTCGCACAATCATGACAACCGGTAACGGGTTGTTCGAGTTTCATGATGTGAAACCAGCCATTGCGTATCAGCTCAGCATCAGCGCCCAAGGTTTTGCAGACTGGACGTCTCCCCCGATCACACTTAGTCCCGACCAGTTCAAAATTGTGACCGGCATCCAACTGCGAATTGCAACCGAAGCTGTTACGGTTGATGTTCATTACGACCCCATTGAGGTCGCAACTGAACAGCTCAAGGCTGAGGAGAAGCAACGCGTGCTCGGAATCATTCCGAACTTTTATGTTTCTTATGAGAGCGACCCAGCACCATTGACCCCGGGAATGAAGTTCAAGCTGGCCCTGAAAGTCTCCACAGATCCAGTTACCGCTGCTGGAGTCCTGCTGGTCGCCGCTGCTAGGCAGGCTGGAAATAGCTTGAATTACGGCCAGGGTTGGGGGGCATATGGACAGCGTTTTGGCGCAACCGCCGCCGATGGTTTTTCCGACATCCTGATCGGCGGCGCCTTACTGCCATCGCTTTTACACCAGGATCCGCGCTACTTCTATCAGGGGACGGGCACGACCGGCTCCCGAATCCGACATGCGATGTTCAGTCCGTTTGTCGCCAGAGCGGATAGCAGAGGATGGCAGCCGAACTATTCGAGTTTGGGCGGAGATTTGGCGTCATCGGCACTCTCAAACCTTTACTATCCCCAGTCCAATCGTGGTGCTGGGCTGGTCTTCGGCAATTTCGCGATCGGCACGGCTGAGCGGATCGGCGCAAGCCTGGCCCAGGAATTTCTGGTCGGAAAGTTCACTCGAAGGGGTGGTCACAAGAAGTAGCGCAGCAACTAACAGAGATTATTCGTTGGGTGATCAACAAAAGAAGGTTCTGACCATCGAACACCGGGACTAACCGGGACTATGTCGTGAATGCAGGTCAGAACAAGGACGCACGGGCAATCGTTCCAGAAGCCGCCATCGCTTTGACCTCGTCACGTTGACGCAAAACACCCCCGCGTCCGGTAACGAACGTCTAGTCCGGGCAGTGCGGCCCTCGCGCCATTCCTTTCTCATGACATTGCGTGAGTGTCACAAGCTTTCGACGTGTCAAGTCGAGCGATCTCAAGTGACATCTTACTTTCCCCCGTGGGTTGTGCTCGTAGTCATTCCATCTCTCGCCTTCTCAACGCTTTGAAACAAATCGCGTCGGATGCCTTTAGTTTGGATAACACATTGCAATTTAAGGAATCAGGAGGAACAGACATGCGACGGTTGTCCGGTACCGCGTTGTCGATCCTGCTGTTCCTGGGCCTTGCTTTCGCTCAAGGCAGTTCCTCTCCACCCGGATCAATAAGAGGTGATGTGTTCACGAAGGGCACAAATGGAGAACCTGCCGTTTTGCCCGGCGTTCGCATCGTCCTTCACGGCCCTATAAACAAAGAAACCGAGTCGGACGCACAGGGAGCATTCGCTATCGACGGCCTTCCCCCCGGGACATACAAGATCGAAGCGAATGCTCCTGGGTTGAGTGGCGGACTCGCGGTGGAGGTGACCGCGGGCACGTCCTCCACTGTCCCGATCGAGATGAACGTGACAACGGTCAGCAACACCGTAAATGTGACCGCAACCGAGGCTTTCGTAGCTAGCGAGTCTGCTCAGCACAACACCATCAGTCAATCAGTCGTGGAGAAAGCGCCGAATCAGGAGGAGAAGATCGACAGTCTGCTTCCGCTCATCCCGGGAGTGGTCCGGGGGCCCGACGGACGGATCAACATGAAAGGCGCGCAAGCGACGCAGGCGGGCTGGCTGGTGAATTCAACAAACGTTACTGATCCGGCTACTGGTGGCCAAGCCATCAGCTTGCCGATTGATGTGGTCTCATCCGTTCAGGTGATTTCCAATCCTTATGACCCCGAATATGGAAGATTCACGGGAGCAGTCTCCAGCATAGAAACCCGTACGAGCAACTTCGATAAATTTCACTTCTCCATACAAAATCTTGCTCCGCGGGCCAGAGACCGCGGTGGGAGCATTGTTGGCATTGGAGCTTTCACGCCACGCACCACCATCACTGGGCCACTGATAAAAGACAGGCTCGCGTTCACCCAGTCTCTGGAATACCGCTTTGTCCGTACGCCGGTTGAAAGTCTACCGCCGCTGGAACGCGACACGACACTCGAGAGCTTTGATTCTTTCAGCCAATTCGATCTGAAGATTAGCAACCGACAGACCGCGACTCTGTCTGTTGCTGTCTTTCCGCAAAAGTTTGACTACCTTGGACTCAATACGTTCAACCCACAGCCATCGACCACAAACTTACACCAGCGTGGAGATCAGATTTCTGCGCAACACAGCTACGTTGCGGAGTCGGGCGCATTGCTTTCCTCGCGGTTCGCCTATGAAGAGTTTGACGCAGACACATTTCCCAACAGTCAAGCTCGGTATCAGATGCTGGTCGACACCACAGAAGGTGGCTTCTTTAATCGGCAAAATCGAGATGCGCGTCGAGTCGAATGGCAGGAGCTCTACCATTTCAGCCCCAAGCATTTTCTGGGCGGCCACGAGCTGAAGGTTGGCTTTGACTTCTCTCACAGCTCGTACGATGGACGTCAGCAATTCCTCCCGGTGTCGATCGTCGGTACGGCAGGTTCGACACTCGAACAAATCAACTTTGGCTCGCCAACTACCTTTTCTGTCCAACAAAACGAGGTCGCGTGGTTTGGCGGAGATCAATGGACGCTTGGGCCGCGACTCACTCTTGATTCCGGCCTGCGCTTCGACAACGACTCCGTTACTAATTCGACGCATGTCGCCCCGCGTGCCAGCTTGACGCTCGCACTAACAAGTGATCGCAGAACTTTGCTAAAGGCTGGTGCAGGGTTGTTTTATGACCGGGTACCGTTGAATGCCCCGGCATTCCCCAACTTTCCGGATCGCACCATTTTCAGCTTTGATCCGGCGGGTAATTTGACTTCTTCGGTCCCGTACTCCAACGTCATCACCGGCGGACTAAGAAACCCGCGAAGCGAGACTTGGAATGTTGAAGTTGACCGCCAGGTACTGGAGAACCTGCTGGTCCGGGTGGCCTATCAACAGCGAAATACCGTCAATGACTTGGTGGTAAATCCAGAAATAGCTGCCGGGGACAGCTTGCTGTCGTTGGCCAGCTCTGGAAGGGATTTCTATCGCGAGTTTCAGCTTACTGGCCGCTACCAGATACATCGACAAACCCTGAATGCCTCTTATGTGCGGTCGAAGGCCACAGGCGACCTCAACGATTTCAACCAGTTCTTCGGAAATGACCCCCAGGCCGTGATCCAGGCCAACTCTCGCGGTCCGCTGGCCTTCGATGCGCCCAACCGCTTCCTGACGTGGGGAGAGCTCAACGCGCCCTGGAAGTTGATGCTCATGCCCGTCCTGGATATTCACACCGGATTTCCGTATTCGGTTGTGAACGAAAGGCGTGATTTCGTCGGTCCGCGAAACGATGAGCGATTCCCACGGTTTGATTCGTTCGATCTTCAGGTGCTTAGGAGCTTCGGGCTGCCCTTTCACGGTAAGGAGCACACCGTGAAGTTGGGGTTTGGAGTGTTCAACCTGTTCAATCACGCCAATCCGCGGGACGTTCAAAACGACTTAGACAGTTACCGCTTTGGGCAATTTCTTAACAGTGCCGTTCGCACTTTTCGAGGGAAGTTAGTTTTCGGGTTTTAGTGGCCCACGCAGGTCTTTCGGGTGCGATGTGAAGGTGTCCTATGAAAAAAGTAAAGCAGTGTCTCATTCTCGCTGCCGGCAACGGGACGCGAATCAGGACGATCTCCGGTGGTCTTCCCAAACCTTTGGTTGACTTTCGTGGCAAACCCATCATCGAGCACATCGTTCAACGTGCGCGCCGGGCGGGCATCGAGAGCTTCGTGATTGTCGTGGGATATCGCTCGGACTTGATCCGCAACTGGTTTGAAGGCCGGTCGCTCGGTGTAGCTGTGACCTTCGTGGATAATCCGGACTACCACAAAGCGAACGGCGTCTCCGCGCTGAAAGCCAGAAATGCAATCCACGAAAAGTTTCTGCTGCTCATGGCGGATCATCTCTTTGACCCGGAAACGGCTGAGACACTCATAGAGCAGCCACTCGCGTCCGACGAAGTGATTCTCGCGGTAGATCCCAACATCGATCGCGTTTTCGACCTGGACGATGCCACCAAAGTCCTCAGGAACGGCGACCGGATTGTGGATATTGGCAAGGAGATCGCTCACTACGACGCCTTAGATACCGGAATGTTCCTTTGTAGTCCGACACTGTTTGACCGGCTCGAACTCGCAACCAAAGGAGGCAACTGCTCTCTTTCCGACGGCATGCGGCAACTAATTGCGGAAGGGCGATTGCGCGCTCTTGAGATCGGCGACGGACGATGGCAGGACCTGGACACACCGGAGGCATTAGCACACGCCGAGGCCGAATTTGATTCGAAGGCGCGCGTAAAAGCCGAGACCTCATTAGGCACCACAGGGGAGCGGATGTATGGCCAAGTTTACCCGACGTGACATGCTGATCGGCGGAGCTACGGCGTTGCGGCCACCACATTGCCGGCCATAGCACTTTCGAGATCAATTACGGATTCACTATCGCTGAATAACACAAAAGGAGACAATTCCATGGCAACGACCACGACAAAAGATGGCACAACGATCTTCTACAAAGACTGGGGTCCGAAGGATGCCCAGCCCATTGTGTTTCACCACGGCTGGCCTCTGTCGTCGGACGACTGGGACGCGCAGATGCTGTTCTTCCTTGCCAACGGCCATCGCGTCGTTGCGCACGATAGACGCGGCCACGGTCGCTCCTCGCAGGTGGCCACTGGCCACGACATGGACCATTATGCGTCCGACGCCTCGGCGGTGGTCGAGCATCTCGACCTGAGAAATGCGATCCACATCGGCCATTCGACGGGTGGTGGCGAGGTAGCGCGCTATGTCGCAAAGTATGGCCAGCCTCAGGGCCGCGTAGCCAAGGCCGTGCTTATCGCCGCTGTTCCCCCGCTCATGGTCAAGACCGAGAAAAACCCGGGCGGGACTCCGATCGAAGTGTTCGACAGCTTCCGCAAGGCGCTGGCTGAGAACAGGGCTCAGTTCTTTCTTGATGTGCCTTCGGGTCCGTTTTACGGCTTCAACAGACCCGGCGCGAGGGCCTCGCAGGGCATCATCCAGAATTGGTGGCGTCAGGGGATGATGGGCAGCGCACTCGCTCATTACCAAGGCATCAAGGCTTTCTCGGAGACAGACCAAGCGGGCGATCTGAA
>Ga0209333_1001193_pt1 | contig 13017 bp, 13 predicted proteins | sample BlaSpr_A8_OM2_O3_FD_187982 | JGI IMG/M metagenome (GOLD analysis project Ga0209333, IMG submission 187982) | Forest soil microbial communities from Thunder Bay, Ontario, Canada - Black Spruce, Ontario site 2_A8_OM2_O3 (SPAdes) (version 2) | ecosystem: Environmental > Terrestrial > Soil > Boreal... | reverse complement strand
CGTCCCGTAGATATTGCCATCGCTGCCCTGCACCAGCGAGCATTGGCATACACCGTAGGCGCTCAGATTGTTCATCGCGACGAGCAAGGTGTAGTTGCCCGACTTGGTGATTCGAAAGATCTCGCTGTAGCCGCCGCCAGTGATATGGCCGAGCGTCGCACCGTAGAGGCTCCCATCGCTCCCCTCGATCAGGGCGGAAGGGAAGGAGTTCTGGTCGTTGGGGAAAGTGTAGAGCAAGGTGTACTGGCCGGAAAGGGTGACTTTGTAAATGGTCCCGGTGCTATTCGCCCCGCCAAAGTTAGTAACCCCATAGAGATTGCGATCGCTGGCCTGAAGCAGTGGCGTATAGGAATTTGGCAGCACCGAGCCGCTGGGGAAGTTCACCAATTTCGTGAGGACACCCGACGGAGTCACGCGGAAGAGATAGCCCGGCCCACTTTCCGCGAGGCCATAGTAGTTGCCGTCGCTCGCGTAGGTGACCGTCAGCGCCTCGTCCCCGGCAGGGAACTGGTAGATGGGCGTAACGGCACCTTTCAGGTCAACGGTTGCCACGTACCAAGTGCCTCCGCTGTCCGGCAGCGCGGTACCAAGAAGGGTTCCGTCGGGCAGGTTCTGAGTTAGCAGGGGCGACAGGCTTTGAGGAGAATAAACCTGCCGACTTCCAGCCGCGGGGCTAACGGAAAAAACATTCGCTGGATTCACCCCGACCCCGACAGCATCATAGAAGCGGCCGTTGGGTCCGCTGACGGGGGGACCCAGCATTTGCTCATGTCCGCCCGGAAAGCTCGTGAGAACCGTCTCCGTCCCCTGGGTCGTAATCGATAGGATGGCCGGGTGTGATCCCGTTGCGAGGTAGAAAATGCCTGGCGACCCCTCGGTCATTCCTATGGGCGCCGGGTGCTGATTCGTATAAGAGACGACGTGAAAAGGTGACTGAGCGGCTGCAGAGGCGGCCATTAGGGCGATGGCGCACAGGCCCAGCGATACTGTTTTATATGGATAGTGGATGATCATGTTATGCCCGGCTACCTACTCCACCGTAAAGTTTTCTTTGGTCGTGACGGTCCCGCCCGGTGTAGTGATTGTAATCGGCCCCGTGGTGGCCCCGGTGGGAACGGTTGCCAGGATATAGTTCGAGCCGCTGTTCGACACCGTTGTCGCCGCGACTCCGTTGAACTGCACCGACGCCGAGAGCAAGTTGGAACCCCAGAGCAGGACCTGCGTACCCGCCGCGCCCGATCCGGGGCTGAAGCGCTGCGCCGCGGGCGCGGGTATAGGCAGCCCTAATTCCAACTCGAAGATCACGCCACCGTTGTTGGGACCTCCGGAAATGGCGGTTCCGTAGATATTGCCATCGCTGCCCTGCACCAGCGAGCATTGACAAGCGCCAGCGGCGGTTATGTTGCTCATGGCGAAGAGCAGCGTGTACTGGCCGGATTTGGTAATTCGGAAGAGCTCGCTATGGCCGCCGCCGGTGATGTGGCCGAGCGTCGCACCGTAGAGGTTCCCGTCGCTTCCCTCGATCAGCGCGGAGGGGAAGGAATTCTGGTCGTTTGGGAAGGTGTAGAGCAGGGTGTACTGGCCGGAAAGAGTGACTTTGTAAACGGTCCCGGCGCTGTTCGTCCCGCCGAAGTTAGTAACCCCGTAGAGATTGCCATCGCTGGCCTGAAGCAGTGGCGTATAGGAATTTGGCAGCACCGAGCCGCTGGGAAAGCTCACCAATTTTGTCAGAACGCCGGACGGAGTCACGCGAAAGAGATAGCCGGGCCCATTTTCCGCGAGGCCATAGTAGTTGCCGTCGCTCGCATAGGTGACTGTGAGGGCGACGTCCCCGGCTGGGAACTGATAGATGGGCGTAACGGCACCCTTCAGGCCAACGCTTGCGACGTACCAGGGATTATCGCCTATCCCGACGGCGGTGCCGAGCAAGTTTCCGTCGGGCAGGTTTTGAGTTAGGAAGGGGGCTGAACTCTGAGATGCATAGAGCTGCCGACTTCCGGCGGCGCCACCAACGGAAAAAACGTTCGCGGGATTCGCTCCGACCGCAACCACGTCATAGAAACGCCCGTTAGGCGCGCTGACGACGGGACCCAGCATCTGGTACCCGCTCGGAAAAGTTGTGAGGACGGTTTCTGTCCCCTGGGGAGTAATTGACAAGATCGCGGAGTCCGTTCCCGTCGCGAAGTATAGGAGGCTTGGCGACCCTTCAACGATTCCCCCGGGCCCGCCCAGCCTGTCTCGGTAGGCGATGACGTGAAAGGCTGTTTGAGCGGCAGCCGAGGCTACCGTTAGGGCGATGGCACACAGGCCCAGCGATACTGTTTTATGCAGATAATGGACGATCATTTTAATTTGCCTCTTGATGGAATGTCGGGCCGGAAGCGCGCGCGGGCAGTGGTCCTAGCGCTCCCGGTCCGTGCTAGTTAGTGCCTTGGTACACCAGGACGCCCAGGCATGGCGTCGTCGAGGTGCAACTGGAGTTCTGCGACGAATTTAAGATGTTGTAGGTAGGAACGAAGACTGTGCCGTGAGCAACTGTCGGCATGCCGAACCGCGATATGGAGAAACTGGCTGGGTTGCTACCGGCAGTGCCGCTGTCCCACAGCGATGTCAGGCTGCCGGGATTCAGATTGCCGACATCGTACGCCCGAAGAAAGCCGATGCCCTCGTTGCTTTCACTTGAGCCGCCGCTGGTACCAGTGTTCCCGTATATCCCCCAGACGACCGCGGTCCCGGTGGTGGTTCCGTTCGATGTCACCACCAGCGCCCCCCCAGGGTATCCGACGTGAGTGGGGATTGGAGACACGTCCCGCGTCGGATTGATGAAGTAGCCGTTGTAGCTGTACGACACCGGCGCAGTTTCCGGAATTGGAGTGAAGGCCGGGCTAACAGTAACCGCCGTATCGCTTCCAACGGACGTGATGATCGGGCACGCCGGCGGAGTGCAGCTATTCGCTATAAGCCAATCTCCCGGAATTACCGAGTGAGTGAAGCACGAGCCGCCGCTGCAAGGGCAGCTCCCGCCGCCGGTGCAGCCGGTCCCCGTGACGTTCGCGCCGGTGCTGTCCGTATAGATTGTGGTGCCGGAAACTGCCGTCGGGCCCGCATTAAACTGGAGCGCCTTCAAGACCTCGTGGTACGGCCAAAGAAACAGGGTATTGTTGAAGAACGCGAGGCTGGTGGCGCGGTCGCAGTCGGCGGCTACCGCGCCGCACGGGGAGTCCACCGCGATGAAAGGGAATATATTGCCAAGGTCGCCTGCTTGGTATCCGCCCATGTGGTCCTGCACCAACAGGTAGCCATATCCGGCCTTGTCGGCAGTCACCGCGAGGTAGTTCGTGGGGGACTCAAAGAGCGCAATTCCGGACGTCGCCATGTCCCAGTCCTGCTCATTAAGCAACTCGAAGGTATGATTGCAGGTGCCGTCGGCCTGTTTATCGTAGGCGCAGGAACTGAGGGCAAGCGGCGGTTGAATCACCGGCGAACAGGTGCTGGTCTCCCAGCAGTCCCCCGGGCCACCGAAAGGCGTGAAGGTATCCGACGGAGCGGAGGGCATGCCGGCCGATGAGAGGTGGAAATCCAGAATGCTCGTTCCATAGTTGCTCCCCGAAGTCTGGAATCCACCGTTGCCCACGCCGACAAAGGTGTGCGCGAGGTTGCTGGAATCGGTTCGAGACGCCGGCCCCTTGCCGGACATCCATATGCCGCCGCCGAAGCCGCCCCAGTTCGGGGCATTTTGGTGGTCGTTGACGAGGCAATCGCAGGGCGGCGACCCACTATTGCCTGCGCACTGCGAGCCACCTCCTCCGCTCCCGCACGTGGTGGGGGTGGTCACAAAGGTCAGGGACGGCGTTGCGGACAAGACCGCGCTGCTATTGACCGTGTAGCCCAGGAGCCAGCCGTGGTATGGGCTGGTGAGGCTGATCTCCGAACCGGCCACGCCAAAAGCCACATAGATCAGCGGGTTCGGCGTGGCGCCGGTCACCTTTATCTCGAGCAGCGCGGGCCGCTGCAATTGGTTAGGCACGTACATTTGAGATGCCCCCGGAGGTCGGATTGATCTGGGCCGTGGAGATGTCCTGCCCTGCCACGTCAGATCCGGACGCTAAGCCCGTCAGGTCGACCTCATGGAGCCACCACTGCTCGCTGCCGCCTGAGGTCTGGCACAGGCTGGTCAGAAACATGGTGGCTGTATAGTTGGACTCGGGAGGGGGAAGAAGATCGATCACCGGCGTCGAGACGATCCCGGCGAAAGGCAAGCCGGGGCCGATATAGTTATCTCCCGTCGGCGTGATGAGACCAACTGGGCTACTCCCGGGTCCGCAGTCGTCGTACCATAGCCAATTGGTCCCGGCCGTACCTCCTGTCCCCGTCCTGCTCCATAGCAGGTTGCCGTTAGCGGCGTTGTAAGCGAAGATGCTGCCATAAGCCGTTACAATCACCACCATGTCGCAGGAGGGGCTGCAGGTTCCGCTCACCGGGTGCTGGACCGTGATGCCGTGCACGTATAGCGGCTGCGCATAGACCGGGTTGTAGCCGACGAGGGGGCTGGTCGAAGGCGGGGAATCCACCAAGAGCGGGGAAAACGAGGCCTCCGCTATAGTCACCGTTCCAGCGGAGATCGCCGTGGAGTAAAGGCAGCTTTCGGCGGGGTTGTTCGCGTTGCGGTTGTTATTGTACTGCCCGGTCAGGACGCTTGGGTCGTAGGCGCCCACGGTCGGCGGGCAGACTGGCGTCTGCGCGGCTAGACGGGCATCAACGTTGGCCATGGCGCAGAGGGCCACGAGCATAATTACCCCCCCCCCGGGGGCTGGGACGGCGCGATTTAGAATCTTGCATTTGGAAAACCTCCGTTCGGCAGGTTGGGCGCAGGCGCCCGACCATGGACAGGGCGTACCGCGGAGAAGCGTAATTGAATCCCTTTGTGGGCATCCAAGTGTCCGCCTGAGATAGAATCTCCTGGGTATCGATTATACCGATTCCCCACGAGAAGTCAAGAGAAAAGTTTTTGCGCACTATTTTCATGTATTTCCAGTTACAGCCGGGAGGTGTGGCGACTAGGCCGAAATAGCAATTCCATCCTGTTTTTCCGCTGCTTCCGGTAGAGGCGGCACGATCCCCTTTAACGGCGGTTACACCTCGCTTACTCCGGCGCAGTAACTTCATTCCGAGCAGGTTAGTATGTTCCGCGGCTTTGAAGGTGTTGGCGCGCCGCGGAGTAATCCGCACGGACGGCATGGATTTCAGGAGGCGCCGCGTGCGGGTCCGCATAGGCGCCTCCGAGCCGCACGGCTTCCAGCGGCGGAGCTGCGCACCATCGGCGATTTGCTAGACCCGCGCTAAGGCGACTGTAACCGGTCGAGAACATCCGCTGGAACCTGCTCCCGCAAGGCTGGATAGGCGTCCAAGATGCGCTCGATATCCAGCAAATCCTTCCGCCGCTTGCTGGGGGGCCGCGTCACATCCCGTGCGGCCCAGAGCTTGCCTTGCAGAATGTCATCAATCCTGGCTACGGGCAAGCTGAGCCCAAGCAGACTGGCCGGGCGCGCCCGCTTGACGAAGGCGAAATAGCGGGGATCGGTCCGGATTTGCACGCGCGGCTTCGAGCCGCCGTCTGAAACGTTGAGGCTGTGGGGAAAGCGCTCGACTTTGAATTGCGCGGACAACAGCCGCGTTAGCGGTTCGAACTGATCGACCGCCACCACCAGACCCAGATCGAGCTGACCAATGGGTCCACGTAGGCGTTCACCCCCTGGCCGGCGATCACACAGTAACGAATCCGGTTATCGGTCAGCAGGGTAACGATCGCTTCCAGGAAGTTGGATTCGTCCACGGTGACTGCTTTCCAGAAGGCCAGTTCTTGCATGCCCTCTTGATTGTACTCAGGAATTCGTCGCCGCGCTACCCGGGTAGTTACTCCGCACCGTGCCGGCTTAGTAACTCGACGCCGCGCAAGTTACCATTTTCCGCTGCCTTCAAGGCGTGCTGCCGTGCGGCGGAGTAATCCGCGCGGACGGAATAGATTTCAGTAAGCGCCACGTGCGCGTCGGCGCAGGCGTCGTCTAGCCGCACGGCTTCCAGCAGCAACGCGAGCGCTTCATCCTGCCTGTGCTCGATGCGGTAGAGTTGCGCCAGGTTGTACCAGGGCCGCGCATTTCCCGGCTCGCGCGCGATCCATTCTTCTTGCTCGCGAATGTGGGCCGCGGTTTCGCGTTCCAGCGCGAAATCGATCACATCTTTGCGCCAGAAGCTCACGGCCGTTCTCCAGCTTGTTCTCCGACGAGGATCAGGCGCACATCCATCACGTTGGTGCCGGTGGGCCCGGTCACAATCAAGTCGCCCAAAGCTTCGAAATAGCGGTATGCATCGTTGCGCGCCAGAAATGCCGGTGCGCGCGGGTCGCGCGCCAGCGTGCGTCCGTCGGCGATGGCGCCCGCCGCATCGGTAGGGCCGTCGGTGCCATCGGTGCCGGCGCTGAATACGACCACATTTCGCAGGCCCGCGATATCGATGGCTGCCGACAGCACGAATTCCTGATTGCGTCCGCCCAGCCCGTCGCCGCGCAGCGTGACGGTGGTTTCGCCGCCGGTGATCACGCAAGCGGGCGGCTTCAGCGGGCGGCCGGTATGCACGATTTCCTTGGCAATGGCGGCGTGCATGCGGGCGATCTCGCGCGTCTCGCCTTCGACGAACGTGGAGAGCACCAGCGTGCGAAACCCCAATTCGCGGGCGCGCTTGGCGGCGGCATCCACCGCCAAGCGGTTGCTGCCGATCACCACGTTGCGTACGCGCGTGAAAATTGCATCGCCCGGTTTGGGTGTCTCCGGAATCCCGCTACGGCAGCCGCGCTCGATGCGGCGGCGAACCGAGGCGGGTACGCGGCGAAGGATCCCGTACTTCTCCAGGATGGCGCGGGCGATCGCGAACGTGGAGGCGTCCGGCGCGGTGGGGCCGGATCCGATCGTGTCCAGATCGTCGCCAATCACGTCGGAGAGCAACAGCGAAAGGACGCGGGCCGGATAGGCCAGGCGCGCCAGTTGGCCGCCTTTGATTAGAGAAATATGCTTGCGGACGGCGTTGATCTCGTGAATGCGTGCGCCCGAGGCCAACAACAATTTGCTGACTTCCTGTTTTTCGTCGAGCGTGATGGGATCGGCGGGCAGCGGTAGCAGGGCGGACGCGCCGCCCGAGATCAGGCAGAGAAGCAGATCGTCCGGGCCGGCGCCGGCGGCGATTTCCGCAATGCGCCGCGCGCCATCCACGCCGCGCTGGTCGGGCACGGGGTGGCCGCATTCATTCAACTCAATGCGGCGCAACGGAGCGACGTGGCCATACTTGACGTTCAGCAGCCCGGCCGTGATGCGGTGGCCCAGCGCGCGTTCCGCCGCGCGAGCCATGGCCGCGGCAGCCTTCCCCGCTCCAACTATATATATTCGGCGATAGGGCGAGAAATCCTCGCGTGCCAGGCGGGCCGCGACGCCTCCCGCGGGATTGGCGGCGCGCAGAGCGGCTTTGAAGATCGCGAGCGCCTGGCGGCGGAGCTTGGTTTCGATATTCACTTGAACAACGGCAGCCGCAACGCGGCTTCCAGGGCAACGGCCGGATCGTCGCTCTCGATCGGAACCCGGTAATCCGCGCGCGCGTAGGACTCGCGGCGCGTTTCGTAAAGCTGCGCAAATCCGACCGGGTCGCGGGCCAGCGGCCGGTGCCCAGCCGGCTCCACGCGCCGGCGCACGGTTTCGAAGGGGCAATCCAGCCAAATCGCGACCCCGTTGTTTTCGATGAGGGCGTAGTTTTCGGGTTGCGCGATGGCGCCCCCTCCCAAGGCCAAAACCGCCGGGCGGCCGCACTCGATGGCGCGCACATGCTGGCGCAACTTCTCCCGCTCCACGCGCCGGAACTCGGCTTCGCCGCGCGTTTCGAAGATGCGCAGAATGCTGGTCCCTTCGGCGGCTTCGATCTCGGCATCCAAATCGACGAAGTGCCAACCGATCCGCTCGGCCAGCAGGCGGCCGATGGTGCTTTTGCCGGACCCCATGAATCCGACCAGGTAGATGCCGGGCGTGCGTTTCAGCTTCAGGATCATACGTCGTGCAAGATGGCGGCCAGTTGCGCATCGACCAGGGCAGGGAAGAGACGCTCGGCCAGCACGAACAGCCAGCCGGAACGGGGAGCCATGACTGTGCGCGCGCCGCGCTCCACACCGCGCACGATGGCTTCAGCGCACTGCTCCGGGGTGATGGCGAATTGTTTCCGGCGCGCGATTCCGGGCGGCGGCTGGCCGCCCAGAGCATGATCCTGGAACTTCGTTTTCACGTAATTGGGGCACACCGTCATGGTATGAATGCCGTCGTTGCGCAGTTCCATGCGCAGGCCGTCGGTGAGGGAGCCGAGCGCGTACTTGGAAGCGGAATAGAGCGTCAGCCACGGCAGGGTGACCTTGCCGGCCACTGAGGAAACATTCACGATGACGCCGCTCGCGCGCGCGCGCATGTGCGGCACGACGAGCTGCGTGAGGGCCAGCGGCGCGAAGAAATTCAACTCGAACAAGCTGCGCGCATCGGCGAGGGGTGCGCTCCAGGCGGGATCGTAGAGCCCCATACCGGCATTGTTGACCAGGATGTCGATGGCGCCGAACCGGTCCAGGGTGGCGGTCACCGCGGCCTGGCGGATCTCGGGCACGGTCAGATCGCCCGGTGTGATCACCGCATCGGGGCCGCCGGCTTCGCGCAGCTTCTCCGCGGAGCGGGCCATCAGCGAAAGCCGCGCGCCGCGCTTCCGGAATGCCGCCGCGCAAGCCGCGCCGATGCCTTCGGAAGCTCCGGTGATAAGGACCGCTTTTCCTTCGATGCGCATTGCAATCGCCGACCTACAAGCCGCGAAAAAATAGGATGGCAGGCGGAACCGCTTGCGCCACCCAAAGGACCTCGGCGGCCCGTACCGCAAATTATGCAGCATTCCCGGCATGGCTCAGTATTGCCGGAACAGCTTTGAGACGCAATAATAGTAGCATGTCCACGCGGTTGCTCCCGCTGTTCCCGCTGCATGTAGTGGTCTTCCCCCGCACGCATTTGCCGCTGCACATTTTCGAGGATCGCTACAAGGAAATGGTCGGCAATGCCCTGCGCGAGAACTCCGAGTTCGGCATCGTGCTGGCGAAGGACGAAGGCATCGTGAACGCCGGCTGCACGGTCATCGTGGAGAAGGTGCTGAAGAGTTACCCCGATGGGAAAATGGACATTCTCACGTGCGGCCGCCGCCGCTTCGAGGTGGTCATGCTCGACGAAGAGAAGGACTATCTGCGCGGCGAAGTGCAGTTTTTCGACGACGACGACGCAGACGCGCCGGCGCCGCTCGAGGCACAGCATGCGGCTTTGACGCAGTATAAGAAGCTGCTGGAAGCGCGGGTCATGCAACCCCCCACGCCCGAGCCCGACCTGGACGACCCGCAGCTCAGCTTTCAACTGGCGCAGGGGCTGCCCGACCTGGATTTCTTGAATGGACTGCTGCGCACGCGGTCGGAGGCGCAGCGTCTGCGGGAGTTAAGCGAGTTCCTCTCGCATTATGTCCCGCAGCAGCGCCATATCGCGCACATACGGCATGTGGCCCCTCAAAATGGGTTCGGGGGCAAGCCGTCCGGCATCTAGATAAGCATGTCCGCACGATCCAGGCCGGCGCCGTTTGCTCTTTCGCTGCTGACCCACGGACTTATATTGGCGTGGTTGGCCGCCGGACCGGCGCATGAAGAACCGAAGTCGCTTTACGCGCAGGCGATCGCGCCGCGGGCCAGCAAGCTGGTCTGGTATGACTTTCGCCGGAAGCTGCCGGATGTGGCGCCGGCCACGGAGCATAAACCCGCAAAGCCGCTGCGCGCGGATGTGAAGTCGGCGCAGGAGATCGTGGCGGCCGCGGCGAAGGCGCGGCGTGCCCGGCAATTCGTCTGGCAGCCTGCGCCCAAGCTGGAATTGCGAACGGACCTGCAGTCTCCGAATGTGTTGGCGATCCATACGGTGCGTCCCGAGCCGCCGCCCAAGCCGAAGCTGTTCGTGCCGCCTCCGGAAGCGCCTCCGCCCTCGGGAGAAGCACCCATGCTGGCGGCTCCGCCGGAGATTCGCACGGCGCGCAACATAAGGGGCGACGCCAGCTTGCCCGCGATGCAGCCGGCGAAAGCCCCGCCCCGCACCTTCGTGCCGCCGCCCGCCGCTGTGGGCAACCATGCCAAACCCAGTGCTTTTGGAACTCCCTTGCCCGAGCCCCCGGCCCTGCCGGAATCGACGCCCCCCTCCGCGGTCAGTATCGCGATTGTGGGATTGAGCCCCAGTGCCAAGGCGCCCGAACCGCCGCCAGACGGCTCGCGCAATGCCCAGTTTTCGGCTGGCCCGCAACCGCGGCCCACAGGCGGAACGGATTCTTCCGTGGAGGGCGCCATCCTCACGGTACCCGGTTTACTCATACGCAGCGGAACGCCGGATGCCAAACCTGTTCTGATGGCACGGGCCTCGCCGACCTCGGCGGCCAATTTGCGCGCCGCGGTACGCGGCAGCCTGCCGGTGGCATCGATCGCCGGACCGCATCCTGCGATTCGCGTCTCGTCCGCGCCCGATCCGCTGTGGAATGGGCGCGAGATTTACGCCATGTCCCTGCAGATGCCCAACATCACCAGCTACAACGGAAGCTGGATAATCTGGTTCGCGGAACGGCGGGAGGAGGCAGGCGCGGGCGGCGTGCTGACTCTGCCCGTGCCTTTGCGCAAAGTGGACCCCAAGTACTTTCCCGCGGCGGCGGCGGACCGTGTGGAGGGGAACGTGCGCCTCATCGCCGTGATTCGCAAAGATGGCCGGGTGGACGCGGTGCAACTTCTGCGGCACTTGGACGACCGTCTGGACCAGAGCGCCCAAGAGGCCATGGGCAAGTGGCAGTTCGAACCCGCGCTACGCGACGGCCAGCCCGTGGAGATCGACGCATTGATCGAGATACCGTTCCGGTTGGCGCCAGTGCCTAAGAGATGACCAGAGATGATTCGCCAATATTTAATGATCGACGCCGACGATACGCTTTGGGAGAACAACATCTACTTCGAGCGCGCATTCGACGAGTTTGTGCAGTATCTGGATCACTCCACGCTGAACGCCGGCGAGATCCGCGCCGTGCTCGACGAGATCGAACTCGCCAACGCCAAGATTCACGGGTATGGTTCATTGAACTTTGGGCGCAACCTGCGCCAGTGCTACGAGCATCTAGCCGAACGGGATGTGCGCGAGGAGGATCTGCGCGCCGTGATGTCGTTCGCGGAGCGCATCCTGGATTGCCCCATGGAAACGATCGGCGGAGTGCCCGAGACGTTGGAGTATCTGGCATCCCGCCACGATCTGACTCTCTTCACAAAGGGCCATCCGGACGAGCAGAAACTGAAGATCGACCGCTCGGGGCTGGGAACTTACTTCGGCCACACGGCCATCGTGAAGGAGAAGGATGTGGCCGCATACCGGACACTGGTCGAACAGCGCGGCGTCGATCCCCGGCGGGCTTGGATGGCGGGCAACAGCGCGAAGTCGGACGTCAATCCAGCGCTCGAAGCGGGACTAAACGCGGTCTTCATTCCGCACGCCCATACCTGGACTTTGGAGCGGCAGGATATCCGGCCGGGTAAGGGTCGGCTGTTGCTGCTGGAGCGTTTTACCGACTTGAAAGAGCACTTCTGAGGAAGGTGACATGGTGGTATCGGCGGAGGTCCTATGTTCTCAGATCGGCTACACGGTGTGGGCCAGCCGGTTGTTGGTCGAAGCTGCCGGCGAGTTGTTGACGCAGGACGAACTCACACGCGATTTCGGCGCCGCGGACAAGAGCGTGCTGGGCACGCTGGTGCGCCCCGACCAGGGTGCCCCACCAGTTCCTAGTCCGGCAGCGTAAACAGATAAGCAACCAAGTCATCCATCTCCCGGTTGGAAAAGTGGTAGGGCGGCATGAAGCTGCCGGGCGAAAGGGCATTCGGGTCGGCGAAGTGCCGCGCGACCCAGGTCTTGGTGCGGCGGCGCGCCAGGCCATTCAGCGGCGGACCCATCTTCATGCCCACGCCGTTGACCTGGTGGCAGCTTCCACAATTCCCGGTCTGATACAGCAGCGCGGCTTCGACCGCGAAATCCGGCGCGTTGGCCAGCGCCTCGGCGTTGCGCGGCGTCAGCTTGAGCAGGAATGCCGCCAGCGCGTTCAGTTGCGCATCGCTCAGTTGAATCGCCGGCATGGAACTGCCGGGCACCATGGCGGCGGGATGCTTGAAGTGCTCGATCATCCAGGCGGCCGTCTTCTTGATGGGCACGTTCGCCAGGTCGGGACCTACCCGGGGCTTGCCTGGTTCCAGGCTATGGCAACTGGCGCAATTCTCTTTGCGGAAGTATCCGATGCCGGCCAGTTCCTGCGGCGAGAGCCCGATCCAATCGGTGGGCGCGCCGTAGTCGATGGCCACGGTGTTATCGGGCTTGGGAGTGGTCGCGATGGCGGCCACCGTCAGACTGGCCCAACCCAGCAGCGCCAGCGCCACTACGCCGAAGGCCGCCGTCCGGCGGGTGACGCGCATCACCTGCCCGCGGTCCACAAACGGAACGAGCAGCAACGCCAGCACCGCGAGCGAGGGCAGGATCACGCTGCCGACGATGGCCAGCGGGCGCGTCAGCTGCGTACCCGAGCCGTCGCGCTTGCCTTCCATGCCGGACAGGTCGACGGGGATGCCGCTCTCGGTCATGCCGATCACCGGCGCCGGGCCGATCCAGGCGATGACCAGGCTGTCCTCGCCCTTGAGGAAGCGGTGGCAGCGGACGCCACCGGTCGCCCGGCCCTTGGCCGGGTACTCGGCGAACGGCGTGACCTTGACACTCGCGCCCGACGTGCCTGGCAGCGCCCCGGAACCGCCCGCGACAGTGACGACGACCGTACGCTCGGCCGATCCGTTGGCGGCCGCAGAGCCGTTAGCGGCGGCCGCTGGGGCCATCGCGCTGAACCAGACCACCGACGCACCGTCGG
>Ga0209333_1001192_pt1 | contig 13020 bp, 15 predicted proteins | sample BlaSpr_A8_OM2_O3_FD_187982 | JGI IMG/M metagenome (GOLD analysis project Ga0209333, IMG submission 187982) | Forest soil microbial communities from Thunder Bay, Ontario, Canada - Black Spruce, Ontario site 2_A8_OM2_O3 (SPAdes) (version 2) | ecosystem: Environmental > Terrestrial > Soil > Boreal... | reverse complement strand
CGATGTCGTCACCGTGCATCGGGAACCGTTCGTACTCGTGGTGCCCTCGTCGCATAAACTGGCAAAAAGGAAAAGGGTGCGCCTGCGCGAAGTGGCGGACGAGAACTTCGTGATGTATGAGCGCACCTGGGCCCCTGGATTCCACGATTTGATGTTTGGGATCCTTCGCGATGCCGGGATTGTTCCCAATGTCACTCAGACCGCAGTAGAGATCCCAACGCTGATCTCACTCGTCGCTTCAGGCATGGGTATCACCATCCTGCCTGCATCGACCCTCAAACATAGTGTCGCTTCGGTAGTCGCTTGTGGGATTCTAGACCGGATACCGATGGTTGAAATTGGTATCGCTGTCAGTAAACGATTTCGCACGGCAGTCGTAGACAACTTCAGATCTTTCGCTCTAAAAACCTTAGGTCATTCAATGCACGCTTTGTAGACCAACCGGAGTTGACTTCAGTGCTACGGCCTGTCAAACCTCCAATTCCCGTATTGTCGGCAAACCCAAAGTAATCCAGGCGGGCACCGAGCGGATCAGTATCGATAAGTCGGCCAGCGGATACCAATCTCGACGCCTGTTCCTCACGACGGCGCATCAGGCTCCAGGCCGATGTGATCATTAACCGCATCGTGAAAACGCTGCTTCCACCCGAGGTATCGCTCCGTCGTCTGAATTGAAACGTGGCCGAGCAGGAACTGAATCTGATCTAGTTCACCTCCGGCCTGATGACACAATCGCGCACAGGTCCTCCTCAAATCGTGCGGTGCCACCGATGGTAGACCACAGCTTTTCGCGTTTGCTTTCACGATTGCCCAGATGACCTTGGGTGTAAAGCCGTGTCCCCAAATTCTGCCTGCTTTGTTGATAGACCGTAGCAACGGACCTGAGGTGATGCCGGCACCGACAATCCAGCTGTCGACTGCCTCCTTCACCCACTGCGGAACAGGGATCGTTCGGATGTGGCCACCTTTTCCTCTCAGGTCAGCGATGACCCAATGGCCTTCCCGAAGCTGAAGATCCTCTAACCGTAAGGTTGTAACCTCAGCTCTCCGGAGGCCGCAGCCGATGAGAAGCGAGAGCAAGGCGCGATTTCGTCGGCTGCGAAGGGTGTAGGCTGTCTCAGCGCCGAGTAACTTCTTGCCCTCCTCCGCCGTCAGCCAATTCCCGACACGCACTCCCAGCCGCCTGACGCCCTTCACACGCCGAATGCCTGCCGCAAGATCCGGGCTAAGAAGTCCGCAATCGGATGCTTCATACGCCAGCCGGCGTATCGCTGCCAATCTCAGGTTAATCGTCGACGGGGCGTACGGGTGCTGTTCGAGTGCGATTCGGTACCGTGTGACCACGGTCCTGTTGAAGGCTAGCCTGGGCTCCGAACAGTACCAGTCGATGAATTCACGAATGGCATGGTCGTACGAGCGCTTTGAACTCGAAGACGTGAGACTGTTCAAGACCGCAGATTTCGATTGTTCTAGATCGGGTAATTTGAGGACCGTTTTCGGGACTCGTTTGCTCTTCGCCATTGGAAGCGGCCTCCGCTGCCGCGGCGAAAAGCATGATCCTGTCCCCGATCTTCTAACCAGTAGCGCGTTTGCCGTTACCAACCCGCAGGATTGAGAATATAGATCGTCAGAACTTGCTCAGCACACCTACAATCGTCGGACGACCTAACTAACCGGCACTCCGAACTGAAGGTCCAGATCCCCTCTGAAACTCTCCATTCCACTCGAAGTACTTTTATCCGTATAGTCACCCCTGAAAATGAGAGCAAGAGTTTCGGAGATAATTAGCCTTCTTGGCGATCCCGCCCAGGCAGCTGTGTTAACAGCGACAGCTACCTGCCCTAGTCGATGCCGCCGGCCGGTCTTTATAAGTTCGGAGCAATCAGATCGCAGACCAGGCCGTGCCGTTTGCGAGCAATTTTGACCAACATGACGCATGGCTGCAAGCGTAGGGTGTCGGAATGAGCCGAAATCTCATCATTGCGTTTGTGGCGTCAATTCTTGGGGCTACTTCGTTGACTGGTCCCCAAACGACTAATGAAATCAAGCGTACGCCGATAGCCACCGCTGAGCTTTCGCCCAACAAGACAGTGCATTACGTGCAGGTCACACGCCTCGACTTTCGACCCGGACAGATTACAGCCCGGCATATGCATCCTGTGCCGGTAGTGGGTTATGTGGAATCTGGAGTTTTTATCATTCAGGTAGAAGGGCAGCCGCAGCAGCGCTACACCGCTGGAGAGGCGATCTATGAACCGGCGAATACGCCAATCGAGCACTACGACAATGAATCATCGACCGAACCGGCCGTGCTGGTTGGCTTACTACCTGGCAGGAGCTGAGGACAAAGTCCTGATCAAGTTTCTTCCGGCGCCTTAGCGTTATCAGCGGTCACGCGGAGATATGCATCTTACCAAGGAGTATCCACAGCGTCCCCCAGTCGGTTGACCGGTTCTGGAGTGTCCTGTGCAATAAATCACTCGAAAGAGAGGAACCGCATGTTGACTCTTTACCTTCGCTACACTTTCGATCCAAATAAGCGCGCCGCCTACGAAGCCTACGTCACCGCGGAGATGGAACCGATCACCCGAAGTGGAGGCAACATCATCGGCTACTTTCTGCCCACGGATTACGCAGGGCCAACGAACGTGGCCCATGGGCTCATTGAGTTTCCGTCGCTTGCGAACTACGAGCAATACCGGCACACTCTCGCCGACGATGCCGCACACAAGAAGAACAACGCGGAACTTGAGAGCAGCGGCGCTATCCTTTCCATCGTACGATCGATAGTCAAGCGTGCCTGAAGCTAACGATTGAGAGCCAGTGTTACGGCCTGTTTCCGTCTGTGCTAACAAGGCGCGACACCACGTGGATTGGCCTGCGCCATCCACAGAATATCGATAGAGGAGAAACCATGCTTTCGAAGTGCCCTATTGCGGGATATACATTCGGGGAGGATTCGACACCTTCTTCACTCGTATCTCTAGAAGAACTGCACAAACTCGAAGCGGCGACAGGATGGAGCGACGATGATGCTTTGTGGCTGAAGATCGCAGCAGAGACACTGATCCCGCAGGCCGAGGCGATAGTTGATAGCTGGCGATCGACGATCGGCAGTCTGCCTCAGCTCGCCGCATCCTTCGTGGGTCCGGATGGAAAGCCGGACGATCACTACAAGTCCTCAATCAGGCTTCGTTTTGTGCAATGGGTTTCCGATGTTTGTATTCAGCCACGTGATCAGAAATGGTTGGACTACCAGGAAGAGATCGGTCTTCGTCATCTACCTGCCAAAAAGAATAAGACTGACAATGCGCAAACGCCTCCGGTCGTCCCTCAGCGTTACTTGCTTGGGTTTACCGCGGTCGTCATAACGACGATTCGAGGATTTCTCGTCGCGAGCGGTCGACCCGAGGAAGACATCGTTCGTATCCAGGATGCCTGGACTCGCGCTGTCTTGCTTAGCGTGACCTTGTGGTCTCGTTCGTATGCGCGGGAGGGTCTCTGGTAACTCGTCATCGATAAAGGGTTGCAGATCGTCGCGGCCCATTCCTTGAAGTGAACCGAGATGAGCGCTAGGCTTCCGGTATTGTGGGGCAGCCCGGAAACTCCTTCAGGTAGGTATTGCCGATGTAGCCGAGGTATTTGATTCCTATTTCGCTGGTGAAGAATGCGTCCGCCGTGTACTTGCGCAGAGTCGAAAAGAACTCGATACCGGGGCTCAGCTTGGGGTCTTTGTCTGCGTTCTTGCGGAACGCGATGAGATCCAGCATTTCTGTCTGCTGCCCCGGGTCACATTGCAGGTATCTCTGCCCGTAGCGCTCTATGCACGTCGCGTCAAGCCACATGATCCCGCCCCCAAGTTGAAGTTGGAGGTCCTTATTTTCGCTGGTAACGTTGTGAGAAGTAATAGATCGATGAGCATCAATAATACCTTTTTGGCTAAACTCCCCGTGTGGCAGGCCTTTTGAGGCCAAAATCGATTCAAATTCCATAGAGTCCACTCCACCCACGGGTGGCTTCCCTCAAGTCGTTGTATCAAAAGGGACCGCCCAGATTCTGACGGGGCCATCAACTTCTCTTTCTGCGGTCGCTTCTGATACAACACTAGGACTTCTGGGGTTTTTCGTTTAGTGGCCGACCCAGGCGAGGCCATCGGGTTCCTGCCCGGCTTCGATGTGGCCCACAACGTCGAGCGAATGCAAATCGATTACGGCGACGTACCCGTCAGGAGAGCAGGCCACGTAGACGCGCGACCCGTCGGGTTGCATAAGAATCCCGGCAGCGCCCTCTCCTACTTTTATATGCTTCACCTCTTTTCGGGTGACTCTGTCGAGAACGGCGACATCAGGCTTCCTAAGGCTCGAAATAAACGCCAGCTTGCCATCTGGGGTAAACTTCAGCCGATTCGCTTCCTTGACGTTGGCGGCCAGAGTGTCGATGATCTTCTTGCTAGCCACATCAATGATAGAGACCGTTCCGTCGTCGGCGTTGGCGACCCAGATCTCCTTGCCATCGGGCGATACGTCAAATCCCTCCGAGCCGCGACCGACGGGAACAAAGGTTTCGTTCCACTCTCCACTCGACGGCCCCGTTCCCACACCACCGCCCATCTTTTCAATGATGCTGACGCTGGCGGAACTGACGTTCGTGGTGACAATCTGGTTGAGGTCAGGGGAAACGTAAATCATGTGGGTGCGATTTTGCCCGGTGCCCATGATCCAATCGACCCTCTCGGTTGCAGGATCGTAGCTGGCGATCACCTTGGCAGCCTCAGCCGTAAACCACACTCTGCCGCCTACGAACGCCAGTCCGTGCGGGCCGCGCAGAGCCCCGAGATCGATGGTCGGCAAAACTTTTTTTGCTGCGAGATCAACCACGGAGAGCGTGTTGTATGCGCCGCCGCCGTAGTTCGAAATGTATGCAGTCGTCCCGTCGGGCGAGGCAATCACTTCGTGCGGATCAGGACCGACGGGCAATTTGGCGGTCACTTTCAGGCTGGCAGGGTCGACGATAAGAAGCGTGTTGTCCTCTTTGGCAAGGATCAGCAAAGCGCTGTCTGGAGCAGTTTGCGCTTTGACACGGCTTGCTCCCGGCAATAAGACGACGAGAATGAATAGCAAGGTTTTGAACTTCATGACCATCGATCTCCAGCGCATAATGTCCTCTCGGTATCGTCGGTTTTAGGGATTCGCTCGCGAATATTTCCCGCGGAACACAACATTCCAATTGGTACCGTTGTCGTTGGATTTTTCCCAGGTCTGCTCGACCTTGTTCGAATTCAGCCGTATTACTTTCACGCGGTTCAATATGCTTTCTCCATTGGGTCCGTGACTTGTGCCTTCAAATTCCGCGCTACCATCCGCGATCTTGCCAGAGCTGAACACATGAACCCGACCCTCGTTGTCGGCGAACATCCCAAACCAGCTCCTGTCGTCGGTACTATATCCAAAGACGTTCTGACCATAGTGGCCCCTTCCGCCATCCCAGTGCTCGACGACCAAGCACTTGTCGAGCGATAAACTAACCCTGCTGTGAGCATTCCCCGATGATCCCTCGGCGCCGATCTTCCAATTGCCGAGCCAATAATCAAATTGCCGATTTGCCGGATTCGTAGCGCAGGAATCGGCACCAGTGGCAGCAAAGCCGTTTGTCGCGAACGTCAGGCCGAACAGGACGGAGAGAAAGATGGATTTTGAAGCGCTACTCTTGAGAATCAGGATTCGTTTGTTCATGTAACTCCTCCACAGATCGAATCATCACAGCTGGTTTCATTCTCCGATTCGTGTTTTGACCGGCGCCGCGGGTCGTCGAGCCCGGAATCGGAAAGCTTGCGAGTTCTTTTGCACCTCCAACACTTCAAAACCCGCACTCTCCAACCGCGCGCCGAAAGTGTCGGGATTTACGGGAACAAGCGTGTCGCCGATATGAATGATCCTCATAAACCAGTTCTGAAGACTGTCGCTGCCCACGAAAGAACCGCCGGGCTTCAAAACGCGGAGCACTTCCGCGGAGACCTTGTTTTGTAGTTCTTGAGAAGGAACGTGATGCAGCATGGTGAACGAAACTGCAGCCGAGAATTCCGACTCTCCAAAAGGCATCCCCGTCGCATCACCTTTGACCACCTGCACGTTGCTTCCTTTTAGGCGCGAGCTCAGCGAACTGGCCAATGCCGGATCAATCTCCAGTGCTGTTAGTCGAGGCACCGAGGTTCGCAACAGGTCCGTCGTTAAACCGGGACCAGGGCCAATTTCCAAAACATTCGCTCCCAGGTCGGTATCGCCAATCGCCCACGGAAGTCTCTGTGCGACGGTGCTGCGCCAGCGGTTAGAACGGCATAGCCATTGATGGAAGCGGTTCATGTTTCCCCACGAACGGCGAAAGTTGACTGAGCTTACCGATTGCCAAGTCGTGCGCGCTTTCGATAAGGTGACAATGGATGTCGCAAAAGCGCCAAAATGGGATTTTCGATCGGTCGGGTGATTCTAAGTCGGCAATCAAAACACTCACCCGGGACTATCCGGCCGACCACGTCATACCTTTGCACTTCCATGATCGAGATCAACTTGTCTATGCCTCGCGCGGGGTGATGACGGTCCGTAGCCGAGATGGCACCTGGGTTGTTCCTCCACATCGTGCTGTGTGGATTCCGGCCGAGATTCCGCACACGATCGTGATGTCAGGCTTGGTGGCGATGCGAACGCTATATCTGAAACCTAGGCTGGCAAAAGGCCTGCCACGAGATTGTTGTGTAATCAATGTCTCGACTCTGCTCAAGGAACTCATTCTTCACGCCTGTACTTTGCATGCGTTGAAGAAAACAGTGAAATGGCAAGCGCACCTGGTCGCCGTGATCCTTCATCAATTGGAAGCGGCGCCGACGATACCATTGCAACTTCCACACTTGTCCGATCCCAGGCTGGTTCGGATCGCAGAAATGCTGATGAGGGATGCTTGCGACTGTCGAACGCTAGCTGAGCTTTGCCGGGTGACTGGAGCGGGGAAGCGGTCTGTGGAACGACTGTTCCAACAGGAGATCGGAATGACCTTTGGGAAATGGCGGCAGCAAGTTCGGCTCATGCAGGGGATGCGGCTTTTGGCCGAGGGCGCAAAAGTCACGCATGCGGCTCTGGAGTCTGGTTACAGTACGCCGAGCGCGTTCATTTCCATGTTCAGGAGAACCTTAGGAATCACGCCGAGTTCATATTTTAGGTAGGTGTCGGAACTTAATCCTCTGGTTCAAAGCGAATGGGCATCGAGGTAAGTTTTGGATTTTGACCCGGCGGTTCTCTGAATTGATTAGCTCAACTCAGCAGCTACAGGTGCCCTATCGCCACTGACGCCATCAATGCCAATCGTGTCCGGATGGGGCAAACCGGAAACTGTTCAGAAACGCTCTTATCGTCACGAACCATTAGTTCCGATAAGCTGCCTTCTCCGGGTGTCGAGCCAGCTCCGGCAGAACTCGCCGCTTCCGCACAGATGGATATGAAGCCTTCAGGGCATCAGTCCACAGATAGAGAGAAACTCGCAGATGCTCTGCGGGCGGGACCGCCGTTCATTACCAAGGAGGCTGTCATCGCAGACTGGCCGAGAGATCCGAAGGCTCCCAACGCCGAATACCGCGTCTTACGGGCGGGCAAGAGCGATTGGACCTGCCTGCCGGGAATCCCCGGATACCCCATGACGAACCCATGTGCCTGGATAAGACCTCGATGCAATGGATCAAAGACAGTCTCGCGGATAGGCCCGTTCACATCGACCAGATTGGCGTCATGTACATGTTCTCGGGAGCTTGGGTCCCGGACCTGCATGGAACATCGCCTAGCTCCGATCACACCTACCATGTGGGGCCTCATGCAATGATCATCACGCCTCACAACGAAGATCTCGCAAAGTTCAATCGGGATGGTTCTACAGGTCAGATTTACATCTCGCATCTGCCAGGTCATTCCGAGCTTTATCTCATCATCCCCTTCAAAGACTGGCCTACCCAGTAGGCAAGAAGATCACTGTTCTCTATCCTCGAGTGGTTGCGTCGTTTCCACGGCCAGGTTACATGGAGCCAGTGACGTTTGCGTTGCATCATTTAGGCTGTTGTTGCAAAGTTCGGTGGATACGACAGACCCTTCGCACACGGCGAGGGGTCTGCCTCGCTTAACTTTTACGCGAAAATTTCGCCGACCATCTCCTCGCTCTTCTTCCAGAGAGCCTTTGCATTCTCCGGATCAAGCGCATAGCCACGCACGCCCCTGCTGATGGTGCTCACCTGCGACTCAGCAGGAAGCAGCTCGGCGACCTCGCAGTCCTCACAGTACTTGCCTCCCACTTCATCAGCGGACGCAACCACTCCGGCCCAGACCGAAGTTGCCGCACCTTCGGGAACCGACTTGAATTCGAAAGGCGGCTCGCCTGCTGCGGTGCGTTGTTCCTGGATTTGCTGAACCCATGCCTCGATAGCGCCATCCGGCATATATCGCGCAAGCTCCGTCGCGATTCCGCCAGGATGCACAGCCGTAGCCCGTACACCGCGGTCACGGTGCCGGCGGTCGAACTCGATTGCGAAAAGAATATTCGCGGTCTTAGAGCGCCCATAAGCCACAAACGGCTCGTACGGCGTCGTCTCAAAGTTGGGATCGTTCAGGTTGACATCGCTGAAACGGTGCCCTGAGGAGGAAAGGTTCACCAGCCGTCCACCATCCCTGATGAGCTTCTCGATTCGGTTCACAAACACGAAGTGGCCCAGATGGTTGGTGCCAAACTGCGTTTCGAAGCTATCCTCCGTCTTGCCGAGCGGGGTCGCCATCACGCCGGCATTGGCGATGATCACATCGAACAAGCGACCATCGGCGACCAGCTTGTCCGCGGCAGCACGTACACTCTTCAGGCTGGCAAGATCAAGCTCAAGCAGCTCAAAGTTCGCGCCGGTCTCCGCAGCGGTCTTGCTCACTTCCGAGGTCGCCCGCTTCGCCTTCTCCAGGTCACGCGCCGCACCCACAACGTCCGCGCCATGCGCCACCAGCGCGCGCGCCGTTTCTACGCCGAGACCGGCCGAGACGCCCGTCACCAGAATCCGTTTGCCCTTCAAATCGACGCCTGCAAGGACATCTTCCGTCGTTGATTTCGCTCCGAAGTTCGCTGCCATACTGCACTCTCCTGTCAAACTCTTTGACACGGGCCTCAGTCCGGAATAAAACGGAGTCAGTCTCCGTTATGCTTGATGAAATTAACGGAGGGTGCCTCCGGTTTCAGAAAAGTTTTATGAAAAAGTCAGCTGCCCCAAAAACCGTCCGCAAACCTCGTTGCGATGCACAGCGCAACCGCGAGCGCATCCTTGAGGTCGCCAAGCAGGTTTTTACCCGCCGCGGCACTGACGCCAGCATGGACGAGATAGCGAAGCGCGCCAAGATCGGCCCCGGCACGCTCTACCGCCACTTTCCCACACGCGATGAACTGCTGGCTACGGTCCACATCACCGAAGTGGAGAAGCTGGCGGCGGCGCAGGAAAAATTGTCTGCCGCCCTCCCTCCAGCCATTGCGTTCAATGCCGGGGCGATGATCTTTTTCGCGGCAATGTAGTCGATGAAGACCAGGAGCCACGCTCGCAGGGCCTCAATGGGAGTCCGTAGCGTGTGTTGTGAGTCCCGTTCTTCGGCGCTGGACTCCTCGGCGTCCGCTGCAGCATTGGCCCCAATATGCCGCTCCGACTGGGATGATATTTCATCTTGATTGGATCACGGCCCTGAGTTTTCGAACGGCAGCGGGAATATCGTTAGCGGCCGTGCTACCGAATCCCAAGATAAAGCCCTGACGAGAGATATTGCTCAAATAAGAAGAAGAAAGGGGTAACAGGCTAAGGTTTCGGCGCGCAGCACGCTCTGCCACTTCGCGGTCGTCAATACCCTTCAAAGTAACAGATAGGTGCATACCTGCCTGTCCGCCGATAATGTCCGCCCCATATCCAAAGTATTTACGGATGCTCTCGGTGAGCACATTCCGACGTTCACTATAGAGCACTTTCATTCTTCGAATATGGCGTGAAAAATGTCCATCCCGGATGAAATCCGCCAGTACTGCCTGAAAGAAGCTGGATGGAGTTATGTCCATTGCTAGGCGGACTGCCAAAAAGCGCTTGATAAGGTCTGGAGGGATGACCAAGTATCCTAAGCGCAAAGAGGGAAATAAAACCTTACTGAACGTTCCGATGTAAATGACCCGCGAATTAGTGTCCAGCCCCTGAAGAGAAGGGATCGGCATGCTCTCGTATCGATATTCGCTGTCATAGTCGTCCTCAATGATCCAAGCCCCCGAATGCTCAGCCCAATTTACCAACTCCAGCCGTCGCCCAACGCTCATCGTCATGCCGAGAGGATACTGATGGGAGGGGCAGACCAGAGCTGCTCTCGCGTTACGGCACTGCTGCATACCAATAGAAACATTCATTCCAGAATAGTCAACGGGAACTGGCACCACGGTGCAGCCGTTAAGAACAAATACGTTTCCTGCTAAACGGTAGCCCGGTTCCTCCATCCAAACCCGGTCGCCAGGATCGAGAAGGACGCGGGCAGTGATATCCAGCGCCTGTTGAGACCCGGTAACGATCATAATTTGATGCGCCTCACAGCGGACGGCCCGAGCGGTTCTGAGATACATGGTGATCGCGTTCCGCAAATCTCCGGATCCCATCGGATCGCCGTAATCAAGGGACTTGGCCAGGGCATTTCGGCAGTGACGCGTTACCAAGCTGTTCCAGATCCCGAAAGGAAACTCATCAAAAGCGACTTGACCCACGCCAAATGCCCCCCAGCCACGGCGCCATGAAAAACGCTCGAAAGAAGCAGGAACGGCAGAACGTCTGGAGAGCTCCCGCGATCCAGATCGAACATTGATGTTCCGCTTGTTGGCTGGCAGAACGAAGGAGCCCTGTTCCGGCAAAGATCTTGAAATAACGGTTCCCGCTCCTACGCGACTTTCGAAGTACCCCTCTGCCAGAAGCTGAGCATAAGCGTTCAGAATCGGAATACGCGAAATTCCTAATTCAACAGCCAACAGTCGAGTTGACGGAACTCGCTGACCTGCTCGCAAATTACCACCTACTATCGCCACGCGATAGGCGTCGTAGACTTGGCGGTACAAAGGCTTAGAGTCTTTCCGATCAATGGAGATGATCGGGCAAAGTCCAGAAGAAACTCTCTTCATCTCCGCAAAATCATAATGGTCATACTCGATTATGGTCAAGTGGGTATTGAGTAATGCCACTTACGAGATTACAAAACCTAAGTGATTGAGGAGGTGGAAAGTTGCGCGGAGGCAAACTAGGCATTGCCTGGGCTCGCCACAAAGGCAATGAGTGCTAAGGTGCGTCCTGATCTTTCAATCCCAAGAGAGAGAGAGAGAGTCGCAATTCTCCCGCTATCGAAGCACCCCATTCTCCGTGCTAACGAACCGTCAACTTGAGATTTTGCAGCTAATCGTCAATGGCAAGTCAGACAGGGAGATCGCATCCGACCTTGGGCTGAGCAAGAACACTGTCGGGGTACATCGTAGCAATATCAAGAAAAGTTTCGGGCTTCGTAAAACCGCTCAAATCGTGGTGCATGCCATCAGAGAAGGGCTGGTGGAAGTGGACATCTAAAAGGAATGTGTCTTGCCTGTTTCACATCGAGCGACAATTGCGCGTGGCCGCAACTGCTTCGAATGTGTATTGCACGACACTCATGAATAATCACATGCTTCGATACGTCCCAGTCCGATTGCTACTGTGTGCGGGCCTGCTCTATGTCGTTTGCCTTCCCCAAACGGAAAGTGCCGTAGGCATACCGAGTCCGTCCTTTGAGATCAAAATTGTTTCTGATCCCGGAAACCCGGCAGATCTTCATCCGATTCTTGTTGAGCTTTTCACTGCTGAAGGTTGTTCCAGTTGTCCACCTGCAGACGCCCTCCTTCTCAATATGGATACTTCTCAGCCCGTGCCTGGCGCTCAACTGGTTGTGCTCAGCGAACATGTGGACTATTGGGACCACGATGGTTGGAAGGATCCAAATTCCTCCCATGCCTTAACCGAGCGTCAAGCTGCATATGTTCACGCTCTTGGACTAAAGACGCCATACACGCCACAAATCATTGTGGATGGCACTCGGGAAATGCTCATTAACAATTCTGAGCAGGCCGTCAAGGTATTTCAGAATGCGATCGTAGAGCTTAAGATTCCTGTCCGCCTGAGCGAAGTAAGGGTCGACTCTCAAAACTCAGGACTTCTCCGTGCGCACATCGACGTCAATGAGGAAGATGAATCCGATGCCGATATCTATGTGGCCGTCGCTCTCGATCGCGTGGAGTCGCAAGTGCTGCGCGGCGAAAACAAGAACAAGCATTTGATTCACGTTGCTGTTGTGCAACAACTTACAAACGTGGGCAACATCAAGAAAGGAAATAGTTTTGCCGGAGAGGTACAACTGACGCTCAAACCGGGTGTCGAAACAAAGAACGTACGCATCGTCGCCTTTGTTCAAGAGTCCGGGCCCGGAAGAGTACTGGGAGTGGCAATGGGAAAACCTCCGGCATGAAGAATCGGACGTCGAAACAATAAACGGATTAAGAGCGCCAAGACTGCTGTAAGAACTTCAGATTTAAGACTTCGGCTGCGGGAGGCGTTAATGAAGAGAACTGCTTTCTTGTCCGGTGTACTGGTTGCCTTTCTGTGGGCGGTGGGCGCTGGAATCGCGCAGAATACAAATTCCGGTGACATCCGTGGCACGGTGACCGACCCGTCAGGTGCCGCTCTGGCGGGAGCGAGGGTCACAGTCACCAATATCGATACAGGTACTTCAAAAGCGCTGGCGACTAATAGCGATGGTATCTATGACACCGCCTCCATTCTGCCGGGAGAGTACCGGATTACCTTCTCAAAAGAGGGATTCGAAAAGCTCGTACGTGGTCCGGTGGTTTTGCAGGTGGGCGTCATCACGGTTGATGGGCATATGAAGGTGGGTGCCATATCTGAAGAGGTAACGATAACGTCGG
>Ga0209333_1001191_pt1 | contig 13029 bp, 16 predicted proteins | sample BlaSpr_A8_OM2_O3_FD_187982 | JGI IMG/M metagenome (GOLD analysis project Ga0209333, IMG submission 187982) | Forest soil microbial communities from Thunder Bay, Ontario, Canada - Black Spruce, Ontario site 2_A8_OM2_O3 (SPAdes) (version 2) | ecosystem: Environmental > Terrestrial > Soil > Boreal... | reverse complement strand
TCCGGCAACCTCGATGGATTGGGGACTCCCGCCGCCGATAGCCGACTTGAACTCCGACTGAAAGTCGATATCTTTGGTTTTGTACCCGGGGGTATCCGCGTTGGCGATATTGGAAGCCACCACCTTCTGGCGGGCGCTCAACAGGTCCATGTAGCGTTCCAGATTGTCCGACAAGCGACTTAGCATGCGACCTTTCAAGGGCAACTCGAGATCCACAGTTAAGTCTTTCAGAAGCAACGATGGCGGGGACGCGCTGAGTCAAGAACCCGTCGCGAGTGCAAGATAGTGGCGCATGGCGCTGGGTATCGGCGGCCGACCTCGGACGCGTCCATGCAGAGCGCGAGACAGGGCCAACCAGCCAGCGGAGACAGGCCGATGCGGCGGGCTCGGCAAGCCCCGGATCAAACAAAATCAAACAAAATCAACCATAATCAAACCAGGGCGCCGATCTTTTCCTGGATCTGCTCGGCGGTGAAGGGCTTCCGGATATAGGCGGCGGAACCCAGCCGGATCGCCTGGCTGACCTTTTCTTCGCTACCCTCGGTAGTGATCATCACCACGGGGAGAGTACGCCACTGCTCGGAGCCCTTCAACTCCGCCAGCAGTCCCAGCCCGTCCATGTTCGGCATGTTGATATCGGACAGGACCAGATTTAAGGGATGGTTCCGGACGATCTCCAGAGCATCGAGGCCGTCGCGAGCCTCAAAGATCTCTTCGATCGCCAGGGCGGTCTGGCGCAACACCCGGATCAGGATCTTCCGGATGGCGGTGGAATCGTCAACGACTAGAATGTTCAAAGCCATGCTCCTTTCTCTCTATCGGTCCGCGGCGGGCGTTCCTTTACGGCGGTTCGCCGCATCCGCCGCCCGCCACAATTCGGCCGTTCCGCTATAAAGGCCGGCCGGGTTCCGCCGATGGGTATCTAGGACAAACCGATGATTGACCACGATCAAATCGTTAGTGATATTCGCGCCTCCACAGAAGAGGTCTTTTCGACCATGTTGGGCACTGAGCTCCGCTTCGCGGAGTCTTACTGCGACAAAGGCCCGTCACACCCCTTGGACGGCGTGATCTGCCTGATCGGAATGGCCGGCTCGTGGGCCGGCACGGGCACTATTTCCTGTTCGGCCGAGTTTGCCTGCAGGCTTGCCTCACAGATGCTGATGGCCGAATACGCAGTGGTGGACGCGGACGTCCTGGACGCAGTGGCGGAGATCGCCAACATGATCCTGGGTAACGTGAAGACCGCGCTGGAAAAGACCCTCGGAACCATGGGAATGAGCATCCCAACGGCCATATTTGGCAAGAACTTTCTGGCCAAGAGCTTCGGCGATGAAACCTGGACCGTAGTCGTGTTCGACTGCCAAGGGCAGCGACTGGAGGTCAAGTTGTTCTTGAAAAAGGCGGCGGGATCGCCGGCGCCCGGAGCTGCAAAGGCGTGTCCGCCGGTTCACGTGCCCGTATAACGACGGGCCGCGATGTAGACCAGCAGGAAATCTTTGATCTGGCGTTCTGAGGTATGCACGCCGTGCGATAACCCTTAGCTTCCCGAGGATGCTGAAGAAGCACTTGATCGTGTTGACCCAGGAGGCGTGGGCGGGCGTGTAATGGAAGTGGCACGTTGGGCTTCTTCAGCCAGCGCCGGGCCGCTTCGTTTTTGTGAATGTTGAGATTGTCGACCACTGCGCGCAACTGCCGTTAGGGAAAGGCGGCGACCACATCGTTTATAACCGCAAGAAGTTCACCGACGTGCGGCGTTGTTTGATATGGGCTACCACTTGGCCGCTGGCGATCTCCAGGGCCGCCAGCAACGTCTGCGCACCGTGCCGGACGTACCCGTTGGTCCAACTACGGGGTTTCTTGGCGCTCAGCGGCAGCAGGGCTGGGTGCGGTCCAGGGCCTAAATCCCGGTCTTTTCGTCGATGGATACAGCACCAGTGCATTGTCGGGCGCGTTCAAGTATAGGCCCTGTCCAGGAGCTTGGCCTCGAAACCGGGATCGGGGCTGAAGGTAAGGGTGCGATGCGATGGGGCTGTAAATCCGAGGCGACCAGCATCTGATGCACACTACTGGCCGGCAATCTTAGATCTGGGGCCCGGTGCGGACGCTCCAGCGGCTGTAGTGTTCCGGCTACCGGCAAATGCGGGTCTGTACGCTCTGTAGAATTTCCCGACCATGCTTGGGCGGCCGCCCTAAACGCGGCGCGTCCTCCCGGCAGTCCAGTGCTTTGGCCGCAATGCACTGGCGCCACTCGCCGGCCGTGACTTCCGGAATCCGCAGCGTGGCAGCGATCCGCCGATTGGACCGGCCGGTTGCAGCCGCCAGAATAATCCGACTGCGCAGCGCCCGTCCCTGCGGGGTCGACTATCTGTACGATGTACTAGGGAGATTCGACCGGCAGGACGGGCCGAAGGCCTGCTAGCGGGATGGTCACCGGTTCCCATCTGCGGCCGGTTTCGGTTCCGGGCCGAGTCCGTGCTCGTTCAGGATGACGATATCCACGCGGCGGTTATGGGCGCGCCCCACTTCGGTGTCGTTGGATTCCACCGGCACCGTATCGGCGTAACCCGCCACTGCCAGACGCTGGGCCGGGACATCGAAATGGGACACCAGCACTTCGAGCATGGCAATACTGCGCGCGGCCGAGAGCTCCCAGTTGCTTCGAAAGCGGGAGTTGTGTATCGGTACGGCATCCGTGTGGCCCTCCAGCCGCACTTGATTCGGTAAAGCGGCTATAGCCTGCGCGATCTTTCCTACACTGGGGTATGTTCCCGGATACACGGCGTCGTCGCCGGAGGCGAAGAAGGCGGAGTCGCGCAGACTGACGACCAGTCCGCGCGGCTCCATGGAGATCCCGATCTGGCCCTTTCCGATCTCCTGCTCCAGAGCGGTCCGTAAGGATTCCATGGAAGCGGCCAGATCCGCGTTTGGCGGTTTCTCCTGGAGAGTAGGCCGCACTCCTCCCGGCCCCTTCATCGTGCCGTTTCCCTGACCCTTGTCGTTCTTAGCGCCCCCCGGTACGGTGGCCGCCGCGGACTTCTCCTGGCCCTCGCCTAGCGCCTTGCGGACAGATTCGGAGACCTGCGCAGCTTTGCCGCGATCCGCTTGGGACGTGGCGAACATCACCACGAAAAAGGCAAACAGCAGAGTGATGAAGTCCGCATAGGAAACCAGCCAGCGGTCGTGGTTGGCTGGTTCTTCGGGTTTTCGACGGCGCGCCATGGCTTGCCGGCCTACTCCCCAGCCGCGGCCGCCGCGGGCTGGCTGGCGGCGGGCATCCGGCCTTCCTTGGGCGCCTTGCGGGGAGCGGGCGGTGGCGCATACGCTTCCAGCTTGATCCGGATCAGCTTGGGATTCAATCCTTCTGCGATTCCCAGTACGCCTTCGAGCATCAACTCGCGCATCTGCACGGCGGCGTGCACGCGCGACTTGAGCTTGCTGCCCGCCGGAAGAAACAAAATATTCGCCGAGGCCACGCCGTATACGGTGGCCACAAAAGCCACCGCGATTCCCCGCCCCACTTCGTCTATATTGGCTAGATGCTTCATTACCTGGATCAGGCCCAGCACCGCGCCGATGATCCCGATCGTGGGTGCGTATCCGCCCGCCGCTTCGTAAACCTTGGCTTCGGCTTCCCCGCGATGCTCCTCCAGGGAGATCTCCAGCTCCATCATGCGCCGCAACTCCTGCAGGTCGGTCCCATCCACCGCCAAGTTTAATGCCTTCCGCAGAAATGGATCTTCGATGGACCCGGCTTCTTCCTCCAGGGACACGATGCCGTTCTTGCGGGCCTTGGTGGCGTAGCCGATAATCTGCTCGACGATGGCTCCGGGCGCGTGATTGGTCTCGAAAAAAACCGCGGGAAACTTGCCGGCGGCGCTGCGCAGCAGCGCCATCGGGGTGGTCACCATCACGGCCCCGAGAGTACCTCCGAGGACGATGATGGCCGCGGTTAGCTGCGCCACATCTCTTACTCTGCCCTGCTCCATCACCAGGCCTCCCAGAATGCCGACCAGCGCCAGAGCCAGGCCGCCCAGTGTCGCCAGGTCGGGCCGGCGCCTGGACTGTTTCTTCGCGGAATCGGGCGTCGGTACGGCTGTCCCCGCCATATCCTATTCGATTTCCCCGCGATCCGCGAGGTCGCCATGAGATGCGCCTTCCCCGGCCAGGACCGGCGGAGTGAGCGAAGTACCGCTGTAGATGGCCCGGCGGAACTCCACTACCCGCCGGACTATCTCTTCGGCCGGTTCCAGCACCACCAGCTTCTGCCCGTTGGTCAGACCGATGGTGGTGTCGGGTGTGGCTTCGATGGTTTCGATGAGGTCCGCATTCAGCACCAAGGGACGATGGCTGAGCCGCGTGAGATGAATCATGATCCTCCATCCTTTTCGGCCGGGACGGCGGAAAGCGGCCCGGTTTCCACCACAAAGCCGCGCTTCCGGCCGCTCTCGACGATGCGGCCGCCGAACCGCAGCTTGCCGTTGACCAGACCGTCCACCGGGCGGCTCACCGGAAAGTCGAAGGTCAGCACGTCGCCTTCGGCCAGGCGCAGCAGATCCCGGGCCAGCAGCCGGGGGCCGCGCAGGCGCACGTCCAGGTCCAGCAGCGAAGGCCGGATGCGCGCCAGCATGGCGGTTTGCTCGGCCTCGGTCGACTGGGTGCGGCGTATGGACCACTGCTGGTCGAACTTCTGCCGCATCATTTTGGCGATGATGGACGGGACCGCGATATTCATCATGCCGAGGTTGTCTCCGATGCGGATCTCAATGCCTACCGCCACGACCGCCTCGCTGGGCGCCAACACGCGCAGAAACTGGGGCTCGGTCTCCACTGTGTGGATGGTGAACTCGATCGGAGCGACCGCTTGCCAGGCGGCCTTGAGATCGTTCAGAATGATCCGGAAAAGGCTGTCCAGCAGTTTCTGTTCGATTTCAGTGATCTCCCGCCGCAGGCCCGACGTGGATTTGCCATCCCCCCCCAGCAGCACTTCCAGAATGGGAAAGACCAGCGCCGGGCTCAACTCCAGCAGTCCGTATCCGTCGTAGGGACGCAACCCCAGCGAGAGCATGCAGGTGGGCGAAGGCAGCCCGTTCAGAAACTCCTCGCAGGAGAGCTGCTCGACGCTCACCAGATTCACAAGAAGATACGTGCGCAAATAGGCTGAGAGGCTGGATACCAGATTGTGCACGAAGGTTTCGTGAAGCTGGTGAATGGCCCGCAATTGGGACTTGGCGATGCGATCCGGGCGGCGGAAGTCGAACGGCACTACTTTCCTGGCCGGGGACTCCTGCGGATGGCCGCCGGCCGCATCGTCGAACAACGCGTCGATCTCCTGTTGCGATAATGTGCGATTCACGCTGCGCCGCCGCTATTAGTCTATCGGCGGGAGAGTGCGCGGCTTTAGTCCGGAGCGCAGATTCGCATCCGGGCTGCCGATAAGAGGGCCGGGGAGCAACCGAGTTTCCCGGGAGTGGTTCTATGGATGTCGCAACTGTTGGCAATCCGGGACAAGCTTTCCCGGCCGTATCCGACGCTGTCAGCCCCAAATGGCTTGCGGAAAACCGCGAGATGATCGGCAGCATCACCAGCATCAATGCCTCCGAGTTATTCGGCGCCGGCAGCGCACTGAATTTCGCCACGGATCGGGATACCAAGCGGCTGCTGGTGCAGGTGGTCAACCAGCACACGGGTGAGATCCTCTGGCAATCGCCACCGGAGTATTTGTTGCAGTTGGCGCGGACCTTCGGCCAGCCGGCGGATAACTCTGCCGGCGAATAACTAACTTACGATGTTAGCCGCCGCGCAGGTTCGGGCGCATTCTCCCGATAAGTATTGTGAGGAGATCTCATGCAGCCACAAAATGCCTACTTGGAAAGCCAGATTCAAACCGCCAGCCCCCTGGAGCTGGTATGCGTGCTCTATCGCGCCGCGGGCGACGCCACGCGCATCGCCGGCGCCCACCTGGCCGCCGGGCGTATCCCGGAGCGTTCCCGCCAGATATCGAAGGCGCTGGCTATCCTCACGCAGTTGTCCGGTACGCTCGACCATGCCAAGGGAGGCGCGCTGAGCCGCGGCCTGGCGGAGTTGTACGATTACATGCAACGCCGGCTGTTGGAGGCGAATCAGCGCCGGCAGGCGGAGCCGCTGGTGGAAGTGGGGAACTTGCTGGCCACGCTGCTGGAGGGTTGGGAGCGGATTCGCGCTACGCCCGAACAGGTTCTTTCGGTAGTCGAACCGGCCGCTCCCAAGGCAAGCCGGTATGCGCCGGTGAGCGCGGACCGCTCCGCGGAATACGGCGGGTATCCCGCGGTCTTCGCGGCGGCCGCCCCGGAGTATACCACGCAGAGCTGGAGCTTCTGATCTTATCCGGAGCGATCCGGAACGTGAAATGGACCGCGGGCGCGGCTGCGCGCCCGCCGTCTCGCGGTCGGAGATTTCCATTGCAGTTTGTTATCCGTGTCGTCGAGCTCCGGCAAAGGAGGCCATGTCATCGACGGCAAGAACGGGATCTGGGGCGCTGGATGTGGTTATCTCGGGCGGTGCTGGGCAACGCGCTGCATTTCATACGGAGCCGTGGCGCCGGCGCCGCCCGGCGGGTCTTACTTCGCCCGCGCGGACAGGCTGGAGACGATCTCGGCGCTCAAGCCAAGGCCGCCGCTCTGTGCCAAGGCCTGCGCAAACTGCTCCTCGGCCATGCCGGCCTGGGCGGCGCTGCCGGTATCGTCGCCGCTTCCCAGCCAGCCGCCTTCGTCGCCGTGGGCCTCCTTCAGGAGTTGCGAGATCATGAGGGCTTCGAATTGTTTCGCGGCGGCCTCCACGGTTTTAGGCGGGCGCGCGGCGGGCGGTTCCGCCATCGGCGTCGCCGCTCCCATGGTCACTGGTACGCTCATCAGATCACCTCCAGCTCGGCTTCCAGGGCGCCGGCCGCGCGCAGATTCTGCAGGATGGCGATGATGTCCCGCGGAGTCGAGCCGATGGCCGCCAGCGCATGCACCAACTCCTCCACCGTGGCGCCTTGCTTCAGCACCACGCTGCGGGTAGGCTCCTCCTTGGCGGCCACACTTACATTGGCCGCCGCGGCGGTGGTCCCGGCCGATAATGGCGGCGGCTGCGAGATGTCCACCGCGGTCTCGATCCGGACGGTCAGATTGCCGTGCAGGATGGCCACTGGAGAAATGTGTACGTCGCGGCCCATGACGATGGTGCCGGTGCGCTCGTTCACCACCACCCGGGCGGGCTGGTCCGCGTCCACGGTGAGCATCTCCATCTCCGCGATGAAATCCACCGGGCGGGCGGCGTAGGACGAGGGCACCTGCACGCTCACCAGCGCGGAGTTTTCGGCGCGCGCCGGCAAAGTTCCCGCCGCGCCGTACTTCGCGTTCAGCGCCGCCGCGATGCGCGCCGCGGTGGTGAAGTCCGCATACCGGAGTTGCAGATGCAGGACTCCCTTAAACGGCGGCGCAGGCGGCGGCCGCTCCACAATGCCGCCGCTGGGTACGCGCCCCACCGTGGGATGATTCACCGTCTGGCTGGCGCCGGCATGCCCCGCCGAGAATCCGCCGGTGACCACGGCGCCCTGGGCTACGGCGTAGACTTGGCCGTCGGCGGCTTTCAGGGGCGTGAGCAACAGGATCCCTCCCTGGAGATTGGTGGCGTCCCCAATGGCGGCCGCCGTGACATCCAGGTGCACGCCCGGCTGCGCGAAGGGCGGCAGAGTGGCCGTGATCATAACGGCCGCCGTGTCCTTGACGCGAATGGTGGCTCCCGGAACCGAGACTCCCATGCGTTCCAGCATATTGGCCAGACTCTGCGGCGAGAACACGGTCTGCTGCGTGTCCCCCTTCCCGGCCAACCCCACCACCAGTCCGTAGCCGATGAGCGGGTTGTCGCGCACGCCTTCGATTCCTGCCAGATCCTTCAACCGCGTGGCGCACGCCGCGGGGGCCGCCAGCGCCGCCAACAGACAGAAAGCCATCCCTCGCATCGTTTCCTCCAACCCTCCAACCCTAGAACGGAAGCACTCCCATCAACAACCGGTACAGAATGAACGGACGCCTGATGGAATCCCCCACCACACCCTTGCCGTTGACCGAGACTTCCAGTTGCGCGATCAAGTCCGATTGAACTACGTTGTTCGGACCCAGGTCCGCCGGCCGCACCACGCCGCGCACCGTGATGACTTGCTGTTCGGAACTCACCCGGATTTCCTTGACGCCTTCCACCACCAGATAACCGTTCGGCAGTACGTGCACCACGCGGGTGCCCAGCGTCGTGGAGATCACCGTCGTGCGGCCGATCGTGCCGGCGCCCTTTAACTCCTGATCCCCCGAAGTGCCCAGCAGGTTGGCCAGCGCGCCGGCCGCCTTGGTTACCCCGGCCAAGGCGGTTATGGAAGCGGTGGCGCTCGAAACGCGCGAGGTTTGCACATTGCCGGTACTCACCGCCGAGGCATTCTCCGCCACCAGCACGGTGACCATGTCGTTCACTCGGCTGGCCCGCAGGTCGCGCGCCAAGTCGGTGAACAAGGCCGCGGACGACCATAAGGAGCCGGGCGAGGCGTCGTTGTTGGCGCGCGCCGCCGCGGTAGCCTCCGCCACGTAGCGCTCCAACGCGGATGGCTCCGGCGGCTTGGGCGGCTTCTTCGCCGCGGCCCAGGCCGGAGACAGCGCGCAGCCCAACGCCAGCAGCGCCAAAATTGGTTTCGGTTTCATCGGGTCCCGCCTTCCGGGGCGATCTCTCCCTCGTCCGCCGAGATCACCACGCGGCCGCGATCCGCGACTGTGGCGCGCAGGATCTTTCCATTGGCGGAATTGCGGACTCCCACGACCTCGCCCCGGCTTCCGGAAGCCTGCGCCTCCCCTTCCATCGTCAGGCGCACGCCGCCGCTGCGGATTTCCACCTGCACGCGCTCGCCGCGCAGCACGTCGGCCGGCGCCTCCAGCACCTGCCGCTCGATCGGCATGCCCGCCGGAATCGGCCGCCGCGGCCCCCGGCCCACGATTTCAGACAACTCCGGCAGGCCGGGCGGCCCTTCATAAGGTTCCTCGCGCAGTTGGGAGCGTTCGATGGGACGGCCCGGCACCAGCGCCTGGGCGGCGACCACGCGCGTTCCCGAAACCCGGATGCGCACTCTGGCCCAAACCGGAAAGTCGGCTTGGCCGGATGCGGATACTACGCCGTGCCACAGCAGCGGAGAGCCGGTGGTCTGGTCCGCGCGGAACGCGGGGGCCGGAAAGCGCAGCTCGCCGGGCGGGACGGGCTGGCGGCTGAACTCCACCACTTCGATGCGCGCCGCGGGCATGGCGGCGCGCAGGGCGGCCGCCACACGCTCGCCGGTGAGCGTCTCCAGGGGCCGCGCGAAGCAGGCTTCCACTCCGGGCTCCACGGCCAGTCCGTAACGCAGCGCCAGGCGCGCCAACTCCGCGGCGCCGTAAGTGCGGCGGGCTCCCGGCGCGGGCGCGTCTCCCAGCGCCAGTCCGGGCGCCAATCCCGCGAAGGCCGGCACGGCCCGCGCCAGGTCTCCCGCCAGGATCCGTTGGCCCGAAACCGGCAGGCATTGGGCGCCGGCCGGCGCCACCGCGGCCAGAAGGATAAGCGCCATCCGCGCGGTCATTGCGTCACAAGGCCGTTGGCCTGTTGATACATCTCGTTGGCGGCGGTGACCACTTTGGAATTGGCTTCGTAGGCCCGCTGGCTGACGATCAGGTTGACCATCTCCTGTACCACGCTGACGTTGGACTGCTCGGTGTATCCCTGCTGCAGCGCGCCGAGGCCCTCGGCCCCGCCCGGGTTGCCCAGAACCGGATCGCCGGAACCCTCGGTGGGTGTGTACAGATTGCCGCCGATGGTGCTCAAGCCGGCAGGATTTTGGAAGTTGGCAAGCTGAATCTGGCCGGCGATCTGGGCTGTGGTCTGGTTCGGCTGAGTGTAGCTCACCGTGCCGTCGCCGGCAATGGTGATCGATTGCGCATCCGCCGGAATGGTGATCTGGGGTTGCAGCGGATTGCCGCTGGCGGTCACCACATTTCCGTTCTTGTCGAGCTGAAACTCCCCGTCGCGCGTGTAGCCCAACTGGCCGTTGGGCTGGAGCACTTGAAAGAAGCCACGCCCCTGGATCGCCACGTCCAAGGGGTTGTCGGTTTCCGAGAAACTGCCCTGGGTGAAGATGATCTCGTTCCCGGACGGACGTGTGCCGAGTCCCAATTGCAGCCCGGCCGGTAACACTGTCTGCTGGCTGGCGGACGCTCCCGGCTGCATGATGTTCTGGTAAAGCAGATCCTGAAATTGAACGGAACGCGACTTGTATCCGTTGGTGTTGGCGTTCGCCAGGTTGTTGGCGATGTTGTCTACGCTCATCTGTTGGGCCGTCATACCGCTGGCGGCGCTGAAAAGTGCTCTCATCATAATCGATTGGTCCTTATCTTGATCTTGCCCGCCGGATTTTAGGAAGCCACGCGGGCTACTTCTTCGACAGACTGTTTATTCATCTGCGATCCCAGCGTGGCGGCCTTCTGCAGCATTTCAAATTGGCGCATGACCGACACCAGGCGCACCGCCGATTCCGCGGCGCCGACATTGGAACTTTCCAGCTTGCCCTGCTCCACTTGGACGCCGGTTGCCGGCTGGGAATCCGCCGCGCTCCGGAAATAGCTGGCCCCTTGCTTCACCAGCGCACCGGTATCGGAGAAATCCGCGAGTTGCAGTTGGCCCAAGGTCTGGCCGTCCTGGCTCACCGTGCCGTCGGCTGAGACCTCCAGCGCGCCGGTCGGCTGGACAGTCAAGCCCCCGCCGGATACGGTCCGCACCGGATATCCTTCACTGGTGACCAGCGCACCGGCGGTCGATACCTTAAAGCTGCCGTTGCGTGTGAACAGGTTTCCGGCGGGGCCGTCCACCGCGAAGAAGCCTTTGCCGGAAAGCGCCAGATCCAAGGCGCCGCCGGTCACCTTTAGCGCTCCTTGCGAGAAATCGGTCCAGGGACGCTCGACGACCGGGAGGGAGGCGGCCGGTCCGCTGTCCGCGCCGGCGGCTTCCGCCGATACATACAGGTTGTAAAACTCGCGGTCGGTCTTGTAGCCTCCGGTTTCCGCGTTGGCCATATTGTTGGCTAGCATATCCAGCGATTCCATACGGGCCTGCATTCCGCCGGCCGCCGCGATCGTCAAGTTGTCCATGGCACGCTCATGCCGGTCTTCGGTGCAAGCGAGGAGCCGAAGGCTGGCCGCACAAAAAGAAGGGGATGGGGCCCCGCGCCCCGGCAAGTATGTGCCGGAAAGGATGCCACCGCCAAGTTCGTGCCGCCGGTGCGGCGCGCAACTGCTTGGAATGCAGTGGCGGCGCTTTGGCTACCCGTGTGCATTTGTCCGGGACGTGATCGCCGTCTCTTCAATATTACCGGCTGCCTCCGGCAGCGATGCGACGCAAGGCGCCGGCAGGGGGGCGCCGGGGGCGGCGGGAAAGTCCGAGCCGGTCACGGAGCGCGGTTTCGGGTCCTTTCTGAATGGCTACTTGGCGGACGGCGACGGCGCCGGGGACACGCCGGAGCCAAAACGTCAGATTCCCAGCGACAGGCGTCCGGAAAACGATTTGGCGGCGCCCGCCGGCATGCCGGTTCCGATGGCGGCCGCCCCGGTCTCCGACGGTTCCAGTGCGAGTCCCCGGCTGGCACCCATCCCCCAGCGCGCGGCGGGTCCGTTCGCATGGGATCCCGCCTTACCGGAAGACGGCCCGACTGCCAACGGCGATGCGGCCAAGGGCGGGCGCGAGGGCGTACTGGCCCCGGACGACACCCAGGAGTTGGCCTTCGCGGCGCGCTTGCTCGCGCCCGATTCGGCCCCTTGGGGGGCAGCCGCAGCCGCCGTATCCGCAAGCTTCGCAGCGGGTCTGGAAGACGGGACCGTACCCGCAGACGAGAGCGAACCCGCCCAGCCTAAGAATGCGGAGGTTTCGGGAGCCTCTCGTGGCGCGCATACCTCGACTCCGGGCGATTGGCAATCGGAATTGCGCAGCGCCGCCGTCCCGGAAACCGGGGATGGTTCCTCAAGCGCACAAGAAGAAGGGCGCGGCCCCGCGGATCAACGCAATGCCGACGCCTTCGGAACCATCGCAGCCATCGCAGCCATCGCAGCCATCGCGGCGAGAGGGGTGCCGCTCTCCGGCGATCGCCCGCCCGCCGACCGCGAAATCGCGGCGCCGGCGCCGACGGATGTGCAGAGCGCGTGGAACGGCGCCGCCCCGGCCCCGGCGGACAGGGATGCCCAGCCTGCGGTTCCCGCGCAGGCAGCCAGCCAGGGTCCGGTCGCGGCCGAGCCTCCCGAGGCGCCCGCGCGGCCGGCCTCCCGCGACGTCTCCCTGCATCTGGACGATGGCGGGAGCGGCGTCGACATCCGCATGGCGGAGCGCGCCGGGGAGATTCGAGTCACGGTACATACCTCGGATCGCGATTTGGCCGACACTCTCCGCGCCGACCTGCCGGACCTGGTCGGCAAACTGCGGCAAAGCGGATTCCAGGCGGAGACCTGGCATCCCAACGCCGCGGGACAGGCCGACGCGGGCCGCCGCGGCGGTTCGGACGGCGCGCCGCGGGAGCATTCGCCGGACGGCCGCAGAGACGGCCGCCAGCGGCAACCGCAACAACAGCAGCCCAAAAATCAAACCCGCTGGGACGGGGAGTGGAAGTCCAGCCTCGACCCCGCACAGGAGCTCCACATATGACGATTCAACCCTTGGCGGCATTGCCGCAGAGCGTCGCGGCCGGATCTACCGCCCAAACGACTCCGGCATCGAGCTCGAGCAGTTCGGCGTAGCGGGCGGGGCCGGCGGCGTAGGAGAGCAGTGGATGGCGCTTGCGGTCGCCGGAGCCTGCCGGCTCATCGAGGTTGAGGAGGGCAAACATCTTGCCGCCAATGGCCTTATCGCCCACCCAGAAGACGAGGTTTGCGCCCCACTGCATGGTTTCGACCGCGTGCGGCAGGGTGAGGAGAAAGGCCCGGAGGCGCTCGGCGTCCATGGCTTTCCAAGGTACAAGGC
>Ga0209333_1001189_pt1 | contig 13042 bp, 15 predicted proteins | sample BlaSpr_A8_OM2_O3_FD_187982 | JGI IMG/M metagenome (GOLD analysis project Ga0209333, IMG submission 187982) | Forest soil microbial communities from Thunder Bay, Ontario, Canada - Black Spruce, Ontario site 2_A8_OM2_O3 (SPAdes) (version 2) | ecosystem: Environmental > Terrestrial > Soil > Boreal... | reverse complement strand
GCTGCTGCGCTTGTGTCTGGGCAGTCGTGGCCGCTGTGCTCTGCTGCGAGGCCTGCATGTCCTCGAGTTGTTTGCTGACCTTGGCGAGGCGGGCCTTGAGTTCGTCGAGACTGTCGTTGAGGGCCTGGATCTGGCCGGAGAGCTGGTCGACGTGCGAGGACGAGTCTCCCTGCTGTTTCTGCAGCGTGGATTGCAAGGCGGTGACGGCGGCGGCGACTTTGTTGACCGCGTCGGTATCGCGCTCGACCAAGTTGTTCATGACGCCCATGCGCTCGTCGAAGCTGCGCTGCATGGCGGTCATCTGCTCCTGCAATTGCTGGACTTGCGTTTGCAGCTGGATGGTTTCTTTGTTGACGGCCCAAGCGGGAGCGGCGCCGAGGCAAAGCGCAAAGACGAAGAGAATGCAGTAGCGTCGTAGTTTCATAGGCGGTATTTCCTAGGAATCTATTTTAGATGCCCTGAGGCGTTTCCGGGTGGGGAAGATTCGGCGGAGAACCTCGAAGGATAGGTGGGGGAAGGGAGAGCAGGAACGAGAACATTGGAAGGGTATAATCTAGCGCTCGCAGACAAAAACGAGGCCGAGATGTTGCGGCGGTGTTGCTGGCGGGCTAGGTCTCGCGTACTGGTGTCCATTTGAGCGGATTGGAGGATCCCCTGCAATCGCAGGCATGGTAGCGGTCGTCATCTTCTCGATTCCGGTAGTTTTTGCGGGCATCCTGTTTGCTTCGGAATTTCGGAACGCCGAGTCGCCTAGCGCGGCCCTGGGGGCAAACATGCTGGGCGCGGTGGCGGGAGGACTGCTGGAGAGTCTCTCGTTGCCGTTTGGCATGCGGGCACTACTTTTGGTCGCGATAGGAGTTTGCTGCCTGGCCGGCGTGGGGCTCTGGGCCCGCCATCAGCGAATGGAGGTAGTGCAGAATGCGTCGGTTGGGAGTGCATGAGTCCGAGGTTCAGGAGACCAAGACATGGCAGCAGCCCGATACACCGCCCGACAGTCGGTGGCTGCGCCTACCTGGATAACTTTGTAGGGCGAGAGTTTCGTGAAGGGCGGAGCGGCGCTCCCCCCCTCACGGGGGTTAGTGGTCAACTACTTCTGGTAAACGAAGTGCCCGCGGCGATTTTGCTGCCAGCAGGCTTCGTTTTCCTCCATGCAGAACGGCTTTTCTTTGCCGAAGCTGATGGTCTTGATACGGCTGGCCGTGACTCCGGCGGACACCAGCGCGTTTTTCACTGATGATGCGCGCTGATCGCCGAGTGCCAGGTTGTATTCGGTTGAGCCGCGGGAATCGCAATGTCCTTCAATAATGAAGTTGATATTGGTGTGCTGGTTGAGGAATTGAGCGTCCGCCTGGATGTCGGCTTGCTGATCGGAACGGAGGTCAGACTTGTCGTAATCAAAATAGATGTCTTTGACGGTCTGGCCAAAGAGATCTTCGTCCGTGGGCGACGGAGTTGTGGCCATTGGCGCCTGTGCTTGCGTGACCGTCAGGCGCGTAGTGGCGTCTTGCGTTCCGCCGGAACCTTTAGCGGTGAGGTGGTAGGTGGTGGAAGCGGTGGGTGCAACCGACTGCGATCCACTGGCTTGAACCGCGCCAATGCCATCGATGGAAACGTCGGTGGCGTTGGAGGTCTGCCAGCTCAGAGTTGCGGACTGGCCAGCCTGAATGGTATCGGGACTGACAGAGATGGAGGCTGTGGGTGAAGCGGGCGGCGGCGGTGGTGGTGGCGGTGGCGGAGCTGCCTTCTTGTGGCAGGCTCCGAGCATGAGTACCGCGCTCAAGGCGATGATGGTGGCGACAGACTGGAAAACTCGACGTTTCATGTTGATCCCCTTCACTTTGAATCCTCCTGCGAACCCGAGATCGATTTCGAGTTCAGACGAAGTGTTTTATTTCCAACTCCAGTTCGGTTGCGAATTACGTCCGGTAAAAGTCAGCTGATGGAGCTTGGTGCCGTCGGCTAGCATCTCCCAGATTTCTTCTTTGCCGGAGCGGCTGGACTGAAAGACGATGTGGCGGCCATCGGGGGACCACGACGGGAAATCGTTGCGTCCGCCATCGTGGGTGAGTTGAACCCATTGCTTGCTGGCGATATCCATCAGATAAATGTCAGAGGAGCCGGGCTCCCCGGGGCCATATTTCCGTGTCCACGCAAGTGTGAGAAATTGTCCGTTGGGCGACCAGTTGGGCGAGACGGCGTAACCCTGGTCCGTCATGCGCTGCTGGTTGGTGCCGTCGGCTTCCATGGTATAGACCTGAGGCAATCCAGTGCTACCGCTCACGAAGGCGATTTGAGAGCCGGTCTTGCGATTCCAGGCCGGTGAAACGTCTGGACCCCTGCCGGTCGTCATTGCATGGAGATTGCCGCCGGATGAATCGCTCACATAAATTTCCGAATGGCCGCCGCGCGAGGAGGAAAACGACAGACGAGCGCCGTCGGGCGACCACGAAGGAGAAAGATTGGTGCCGCCGAAATGCGGGAAGCTGACCAGGCGGTCGAGATCGATCGAGTACATGAGGATCTCCCAGCCGGATTTGGTCAGGGAACTGAACGCGAGACGGGAACCATCGGGCGAAATTCTAGGCGAGAGCGAGATGGAAAGCTGATGAGTGACCTGACGTTGATTGGAGCCATCGTAATCCATCGCCCAGATTTCTTTGTGGCCGGAGCGATCGCTCACGAAAAAGATTTTGCTCTCGGCGATGCCGGGAATGCCGCCGCCGAGGCGGAAGATGATCTCATCGGCGAACTTATGGGCAATGAGGCGGGCCGCGTCATCGGTGGGAACGTCGGTGTACTGCTTGCCGATCACCAGCGGAGATGCCGTGTTCTTTACATCGTAGAGCCAGCCTTGGACGGTGAGCTTGCCGGCGGCGACGCTAAGGTTGCCGAAGGCCAGCATGGCGGCGTTGGGCGGAGGAGAATTCCACACGCCAAAGGTGACTTCGGGAGGCTGGCCGGGGACTTGCAAGGGATAAAAACTCTTGGAGATGAGTTCGACGACGCCGGAATTATCGAGGTCGTTCCAGAAAGTATCGTTGAAAGTTTTGAGCAGCGCGGTATTCTGCGGATCGGCGCTGGAGGGCTTGAAGTCGGGGACGGCGAGGCGGACTTTTTCGACGCCGAGACCGGAGCCGGTGCGGACCCAATCCTGGGCGAAGGAGATGCAGGTTGTCGCGAGCAGGAGGAGGGTCAGGAAGGTCAAAATCGCGAAGTTATTGCACAAACGCCTTGCGAGATCTTTGGTTGAGCGCTTGCAAAAGGGATCCTTCGACTGCGCAATCTGATTCGCGAAGCGAATCGGATTGCTTCGCTCAGGATGACAAGGACTCGTGGAGTTGTGAGAATCGAACATGCATGGCGGTCTATTCGTGCTGTCGTCCATCCGTCTGGAGGCGTTCCGCGGGGATGGTAAAAAATATCCCGCGAACGGCAATATCGTATTCCGATACGTCCTTATTGGCAAGTTACGGTCAATCATAATCGAGAATGAGGAACCTTAAGCATAATCAAAGAACCAAATAATTTATCTCTTGTAATCAAACCAGTACTCCACTGAAATCTTGCTGCCGCTGTAATCTGGCGGTAATGTCCCGAAAGTGTCGATGCGCTGCAGGGCGCGAACGGCGGATACGTCAAGTGAGGGCACGCCGCTGGATTGCTCGACCTGCACGTTATAGGGATGACCGTCGCGGGCGACGTCGAAAGTGATGTAAACGCGCTGCGCGCTGGTAATGCGGGGATCCACTTCGTATTTCAGCCAATTCTCAGAAACTTTTCGTTGAATCACTTGCACATACCAGCCGTATCTGGTGCCGAAGTCGCCACCGCTGCCGGTAACGCCGAATCCGCCTTTCGCTCCACCGGCGGCAAAGCTGCCATAAGGTCCACTGACCGGGCCACCCTCGCCGAAGGCTACCTGATTCGTTTCCTGCTCGGGCTCGGGCTGAGGTTTCGCTTTGGTAGGGGCGGGCGGCTTCTTGGGTTTGACTTTGGAATCCTTTCCCTGAATTTCGATGGCGTCTGGTTCTTTCTCTTCCACTTTGGGTTCAGACTTGGTGACGCCTTTGGATTCGTTGGCGAGAACGTTTTGGGTCTGCGCGGGAGCGGCGGGTATGGGAACGGAGCTGACCAGCGTTACTCCCATGGCGTCACCTCCGCCTCCGCCGCCCCAGTCACTGCCGTGCGATCCGGTGAAGACGATGGTGTAGAGCAGGATGGCTCCGGTAACCGCAACGTGGAAGCCGGCCGACCAGCCGAGGGCGCGTGGCCAACTATCGTGCTCGAAAAATATCTCAGCGTTTCGCGCCATTTTCTTCCAAAGGCTGAGTAACGATGCTCACATTGGTGATGCCCGATTGCTTTACCGCGTCCATGACGGTGGCGAAGGCGCCGAAAGGAACGTTCTCATCGGCGCGGATAAAGATGAACTGGTTGCGGGGATCGCGAATCTTCTGGCGGAGTTTGGCGGCGATCTGATTGATGTTAATGGCGTCATTGCCCAGGAAGACGCGCTGATCTTTGTTGATCGTAATGACGGTGCGCTCTTCGGAAATTTCTTTCACGGTGCGGGTTTTGGGAACGTTCACTTCGATGCCCGACTGGAGAATGGGTGCGGTCACCATAAAAATGATCAGCAGGACGAGAACAACGTCAACCAAGGGCGTGATGTTGATATCGGCAAGAGCGGTTTGAGTGCGGCCGTTCGAGGAAGTAAAGGCCATCAGCGCCTCACTTCTGCCACGGCCTGGGGTTGAATGCTTTCGATGGCATTCAACACTTCAAGGGAAAAATCATCGCCGCGGGCGGCGAACACACGGATGGAATTTCCGATCAAGTTGTAAGCAATGACGGCGGGGATGGCAGCGGCGAGTCCGGCGGCCGTGGTGATGAGAGCTTCAGAGATACCGGGGGCGACGGCGCGAAGAGTTGCGCCACCGGCGGTGCCGAGGCCGTGGAAGGCGTCAATGATGCCCCAGACGGTGCCGAATAGCCCAATGAATGGGGTGACGGCGGCGGTGATGGCGAGCCAGGGAACGTTGCGCTCGAGGCGCGAGATTTCTTCGGAGGCTCCGATCTGCATGCCGCGTTGCACGGCGGTGAGGCTGCGCAGGGTTGCGCTGGGAGTGGAGAGTTGGCGTTTGTATTCCTGATATCCACCTTCGAAAACCCCAACCAGCGGGCTCGGCCGAAACTGATCGGCAACGGTTGCGAGATCCTGCATGCGCTGGGCTTTGCGGAAGGCGCGCAGGAAGCGTCCACTCTGCACCCGGGCGCGGCGGAGCAGGCTCCACTTAGTAAGAATGATGGCCCACGAGATCAGGCTGAAGGCCGACAAGGTGATGAGGACGAATTTGGCGACCGGACCTGTGCTGGAAACTAGATCGAGAATTTCGCCACCGACGAAAAAGGCAGTGTATGAAAGCACATGCATCGTGGTTTGGGGAGTCCTTGACCGGATTATAGATGATTCAAGCGGCTGTATTTCGGGACGTATCCTAAGCGTAAACCTGGGGCAGCTGAATTTGCGGCCTTATGTGGGCCGCCGCCGCGTAATTTTCGCTGGTATACGCCGAGGTCGAGATTGACATCGAAGAAGTACTGACCAGAGAATTTCCAGGGAGGAAGAATTCATGGCGAATTATGGAATGCTGAGAAAATACCGATTCACCGATGAGGCAGAGGACATCAGGGGGTCCAAGCTGTATGGTTTTGATGACGAGAAACTGGGCAAGATTGACGATGTGATTTTCGGGCACTCCACCGGATTGATTCGCTATGTTGTCGTCGACACGGGTGGGTGGTTGAAGACGAAGAAATTTATCGTCTCGTCGGATCGGCTGCGGGCATCGACCAAGCACGACGGCGACTTCTCTGCGGATTTGACCAAGGCGCAGGTGGAGAACTTTCCGCCGTATTCGGATAACGACCTGGAGTCGGATGCGCAATGGGCAGATTACGAAGGCCGCTATCGTTCGAAGTGGGAGTCTGATCCCGTGATGCACCGGGCAGAAACCGACCGGAACATAACGCCTACGAGTCAGCAGAGGGCGGAGAAATCAGCTTCGGCGAGGGCGGGATTGCCTGCCGCCGGGGCTGCGGACATCGAAGACACTGAGTTTATTGAACCCGGATTTGCAGCCGGGACGGGCACGGTTGAAATTGACAATACGGCGGTCGGCATTGGTCCGCGGTGGGATACCTTTCAAGATCGCTTGCGCGAGCGGCGGAAGGAAGTAATCAGCACGGGAGAAGACGCCGCGTACGGCTACCGGAAAGCTAGCTAAAAAGCGAACATCTGCGCTAATCCAGCCGCGGCTTCGGCCGTGGCTTTTCGGTGCTTGAAATGGAAAAATTTTCGAGGAATGAATATTCCTCGAAATTAATTCGGGAGGGTTTTCGAAGGATCGGAGAGGGCAATCAACTTGCCGACAGGATAGTCTTTGCGGGAAATGGGAATCTCGGGCTGAGGATTCATAATGGTGAGCACATCGCCGCTATGAACTCCCTGCACCCGGAGTCGATCATCCTCAACGCCCAGGACTCGATATTTCTCGTCAAAAATTGACATAACTCTGCTCGGTCTTCTGTGGTTATACATTGGATGCGAAACAACAGTCACGCGATATGAAGAATTTGTAAATAGAAGGTGCCAAAGCGGGAAACAGATTCGTGCAATGCCTATAAAGAATAGCATTTTCGACGCGAACAGATTTGTTTACGCGGGACGGCCAGTGAGTTCGTTCTCCGCTCCATGGAACAGAGCCCGTAGAGAACTGAGAACCACGCGCGCCAACAGCATGACGAGAAGAACCAAGGCCAGAACTATGGTGGCTGCGGCGTAGGGATGCCGCGTGGCAAGCCAGGTAAGGCTGACGGCGAGAACATCTTCTCCCAGACTCAGCGTGATGTTTGAGAAAGGCTCCGGAGACGGCGTGACAGCGGCGCGCAGTGCGGTTTTTCCTCCGTGAGCGGCGAGGGCGATGGCAGCGCCTAGAAAAGCGGCAAGAAGTTGCTGGGCGGGGCTGAGCTGCCGGGTGGCACCGTAGGCGAGCAGGGCCGCGACCGGCACGCGAACGAACGTATGAAGAGCGCTCCATAGCAGATCGAAGGCAGGGATTTTGTCGGCAAAAAACTCGATTACAAACAGAGTGGCGCTGGCGGTAATGACGGGCCAGCTTTCGAGCAGTTGCAACGCAGGAGGCAGGGGCAAGTGTCCGAAGCGGGCGAGCAGTCCTAAGGCAGCCACAGTGGCATAAACGTTCAGGCCCGCGGCAAATGCGATGGCCGCGAGGATGGCAAAGAGTTCCAGGAGCGGGATGTGCAGCCAGTTGAGCACGCAAAAAGGAAAGGGCCGCCGGCAGCGACCCTGGGAAATAACCTTCTGAATCTTAAAATCTCTATACTCTTTTAAGACGGCGATTACAGAGTGGATTCGATCTCAAAGCCCCAAGCTTCCAGCAGCGGCTCCGGGATGTACTTTGAATTCTTGTTGCGGCGCGCCCACTCCCGCAATCGTGTGGAACGCAAATACTGGTCAGGGGTGAGTTTGTATTCGCGCACCACTTGTTCGAACTCCGTAATTGTAGGGACTACGGGGCCGATCGGCTCCGGCTTGCCCCAGTTTGGATTTCCACGTCGTTTCGCCATGAACAGGTGCCTTTCCTACGAATCGGGGGTCGACTCCAACATAATCAATGCGTTACTAACGAAGACCGATACTAAGAAGACTATCTAACTATATGATTCTCCGGGCGCTCTTGGGATTCACGGAAACAAAATCTACCCTTGGACAACCAGACAAGGCTACACCCCGGTGGCCCAAAAAAAATTAAATCGGAGAACCGCTATACTAGGGCAAAATCCGTGGAAAGTCAACGATGACTTGACGCGATTGACACGATGACTTGCGCGGCAACGCTTTATGAGTCCCTTGTAAGTTATTGGAAGTATTAAGCTTGCGTTTATATTGAAGGTCGCTTCCAGCAAGTCACGCGAATCGGCGGGGGTGGATGGGCATCTGGCGATGGTTACAGCGGTAACCACCGGGACAAGAGTGCTATTGCCCGAGCTTTGCGAGCGAGCTTAGAGTTGAGGATACCTGTCAGAGATTTCAATACCCCGAGTTGGAAGGACTTACGGGCGGGCCATGAATCTGAAGTCATTGCTTCTGTGTTCGGACGATAAAATCGTGCGGGTGTTGCGCCGAACGCTGGGCGATCTCGATATAGAAGTCGAGCACTGCACGAGTTCGGAAGGAGCGCTGCGCCTTCTGACCCGGGACCGCTTCGAGGCGATCATCGTGGACTGCGCCGGAGCCGGTGCGGCCGATGTGCTCCGGGGAGCGCGTTCGGCGGCATGCAACAAGCGAGCGGTGGCAGTGGCAATTCTTGATCCCGATACCGGACCACGTTCGGCATTCGCTCTCGGAGCTCATTTCACGCTGCATAAGCCGGTTTCGGTGGAGCGCGCCAAGTCGAGTTTTCGCGCGGCGCGCGCCTTGATGAAGCGAGAACGCCGGCGCAATACGCGAGTGCCGGTACATTTTCCGTTAGAGATGGTGAGCGCCCAATCAGGGGCTCGCTTCAAAGTAAATACGACCGATGTGGGCGAAGGCGGGTTGGCCATCTCGCTTCCACGGCGCAGCAAGCCGCAGGGCCGGTGGGATTTGTCGTTCACACTTCCGGGCGCGAGCACTCGGATGGAGGTAGCTGCCGAGTTTGCCTGGGAAGGAAGCGGAACACAGGTAGGATTGCGTTTCCTCGAGCCACCCCCGGAAATTGCGCATCAGTTGCGCGAATGGATTGGCCGCAATACGCCGGACGGCGAAAAGGACGATCCTCCGGTCAGCTGCCAGCTTACGGATTTGAGCCTGGGTGGATGTTACCTCGCGATCAGTTCGCCGTTCCCGGTTTCGACGCGGGTCACGCTCTCAATGCGTGCCGCGGGAGTGCAAATGCGATCCGAAGGAGTGGTTCGGGTGATGCATCCGGATAAGGGCATGGGAGTGGAGTTCACGCAGTCTACTGCGGAGCATCGCGTTTTGTTGGAGAAATTTCTCGGCCATCTGACCGAGCACCCTGAGACTTCGCCGGAACTGCTGGTTGAGCCTGAAGGTTTGGGAAACGAGATTGGCCAGAAATCGGTAACTGCTTCCGCGTCTGACGATCACTTGGATCCGTTGCTTGATCTTTTCCGCAACCATGCCGGACTGGCGGTGGAACCGTTCGTGGAAATGCTCCGCAAGCAACGCGGGCTGGCTGCGACTGCTTCCTGATTATTGCGGCAGGGGAACGCCTTCCGCCGCTCCTCCCTTTACCAGATCAGTCTTCACCGTGGATTTCTGATTCGCCACTAAATCGATATCGGTTTCAAAAGTCTGATATCCCGGCAGGCTGATTGTGATTTTGCGCTTGCCTGGGGTGACCAGCAGGGCTTTGCCGACTCCGTTGAACTCGGCGACATGGCCGACAAGGACGCCGTCCACGAATACGGCGGCGCGATGGGGATTTACGTCGAGCTTGATCTCGGCAGTGATTCGCGGCAGTTGAACTCTGGTGTCCTTTTCCATCTTGACGTCGACGGTTTGGGTTTGGCCCGAGCGCACCATCACTTTTTGTACGAAGTCCACGTATCCGCCCTGGCGAACCGTGATGTCGTGCTCTCCGGGGAGCAGCAGGATTTTTTTCGAACCTTTCAGTTCACGCAGATAGCCGACGTATTGGCCGTCGATCCAGACTCCGGAATCTCTCTCTACTTTGGTCGCACCTTGGAGATCGACTTGGCCGAGAACATCGTTTCCGGCGTGCAGAACCGGAACGAACAGCAGCGAGGCAGTTGCGAGCAGACCCACTACACTCCGCGTAAGAAAGTTCATAAGGTCCTCCGCTAGTACTGGTGAGATGCGGACCGTCGAGGAAGAGTAGCCGGGGGAAACGGCGGGGAACCGCGCCAGGCTGGTAGGCTCGAATAATGGCGAGCCGGAATGACGAAATTGGCAGACGCAGCGGACTTAAAATTCCAGAGGCGTGCTTCTTTCTCACGTTATGTCCTTGTAAATAATAATTTTATTGACATGACTTCGACGCAGGGATAGCTTCACGCTCATTACACATTTTCGAGTTCTCGCGCCAATTCGCACGAGGAACGAAGATGACCGACACCACACGATTCTGGGCGGCAAGGTCCACGTCTACAAGCGGCCCAAACGGCAGCTTCTGGCAGTCCTCAAGCTATTTCGCGGGCAAAAATCGTCGCTCTAGCACGAAAGAAGAGAGCCTCTCCAAAACCAAGGAGATCGCCGAGGATTGGTACCTGCAGCTGCGCGGAAAACTCCGCGCTGGCGAGATCAAAGACGAAAAGACCTTTCGCGAGGTGTCTGAGCATTACCTGCGCGAGTTCGACATCATGACGCAGGGACAACGCAACCAACGATACGTGGAAGGCCGGCACTGGCGCTCTGAAGGACGCCTAATTCCTTTCTTCGGGAACCTGGGCATCTCAGAGATTACCGCTGGAAAGATCCAGGAATACCGACTTCGCAGGCACCAGGAAGCCATTACGAAATATGGCAAGCCACCGGGCCCACAGCACACTGCATCAGGAAATCGTGACTCTCCGCCAAACTCTTACAAACGGCGCTGCGCCATGGATGGCTGGATCGTCTTCCCGACTTCTCTGAGCCATACCGGAAATCGTCCAGAATCTCGCACCGTGCATGGTTCTCACCAGAAGAATACAAACAACGCTACAAAGCGACACGAACTCGTGCCCAAGAGCCGAAGCGACGCGGCTTCAAATGGGAAGCGGAGCAACTCCACGATTATGTCCTCTTCGCAGTGAATACCGGACTGCGGCCCGACGAGGCCTGGCGACTTCAGTTCCGCGATGTCACGATCGTTTACGACGACGACTTGAAAAAGACGATCTTGGAGATCGTGGTCCGGGGAAAACGTGGAGTTGGATATTGCAAGAGTATGACGGGTGCGGTGTTGCCCTTCAAGCGACTTAGAAGCCGTCTCCGCCCGGCGCGCATCTATGGCGCGAACGCGCCCACTGGAACGTCCGAGCCAACTGCTGTTCCTAACGGACAATGGCGCACGCCCGAACCTACGGATCTGATTTTTCCCAAGTGGCAGCGAGAGCTTTTCAAAACCATCCTCGACGAGGAAAAGCTCCGCATCGACCGTGAAGGCTAACCGCGCACGGCGTACAGCCTACGGCATGCCTACATATGCCTGCGCTTGATGGAAGGTGCCGACATCTAACAAATCGCCAAGAACTGCCGCACCAGCGTCGAGAAGATCGAGAAGTAGTACGCGTCACACCTCAAAACTTCGCTCAACGCCGTTGCAATCAACGTGATGCGACCGAAGAAAAGAAAGTCAAAAGAAGTTAGTGTAACGGACGTAGCGTGAAGAACGACGGTTCCCGCGGAACCGGCTGACCAGGAAACGGATGTGTAAAATTGGGGGACGTGCCCTATCATGAGTAAGACAGCCGCGCGCGGGCGTGGCGGAATGGCATACGCAGCGGACTTAAGTAAAACTTGAGTGCTCGCCTGGGAAACCGGCGATGTAGAACTGCTCAAATTCGGGGAAACCTTAAATGGCAATCCCGAGCCAAGCCCGGAGAGACACCAGCCGGGAAGGTGTAGAGACTAGACGGGCAGCACCTAAGCTTCGGAACTTCCGGGGGATGGTGAAGGGATAGTCCAGACCGCAAACCTGGCGCGAGCTCTCCAAAGGCCTCACCTCGGGGCGGCGAAAGCCGTAGACGGTATGAAAATCCGCAGGGCTTAAACGGCCCATGAGGGTTCAAGTCCCTCCGCCCGCACCACATTTTTATTGGGCAGCAGAAGCGCCGGCAAGCGCGACGAATTTTGCAGACGGTGTCTGCAAAATGTTGCCTTGACCTACATTATTGTCGCGATCCCGAAACCCCAGCCGCATACTGCACATCAAGCTCTTCTGGGAGGAAAAGCCCAGCTCTTGGTGGGCGGAATCTTCTACGCCGTGTTGCAATACGCCATTAGTTATGATCAAGTAATGACATAGTGAAACAAGCCTCCGCAGCGCCTGTTCAGAGGATTATGCAGTACATCGGCGAACACGGGATTGTCCGGTCCCGTGATATCGAGGCCATCGGTTTTCCGCGGCAGTATCTCGTTCGTCTCCACCGGCAAGGCAAGCTCAATCGGCCTGCACGTGGGATCTATACACTTCCAGACGCCGACGTGACGGAACACCACTCCTATGCTGAGGTCACCAAGAGAGTCCCGCAGGCTACTGTCTGCCTGCTTTCGGCGCTTGTCTTTCACGAGATCACGACGCAGAGTCCTGCTTCGGTTTGGATCGCTCTCTCCAAAGGGGCAAGAACGCCTGCGCTCGCTTCACCGTCGCTCAGGATCGTTCGGCTGTCAGGGCCATCGCTCACGGAGGGAATAGACAAACATCAGGTGGAGGGCGTCACCGTCGGTGTCTATTCAGCCGCGAAGACCGTCGCCGACTGTTTCAAATTTCGGAACAAAATCGGACTGGATATCGCAATCGAAGCCCTGAAGGATTGTCTTCACCAGAAGAAGGCCGGCGTCAACGAAATCTACCACTACGCAAAAGTCTGCCGGGTTAGTAATGTCATTCGCCCCTATATGGAGGCGCTGTGATTGGGCTCTGACAATGCCAACATCGAGATGAGAACTCGCCGAGTATTCTTCAGCGTCTCGCCAGAGGCGGAAATTCTACAGACACTGTCTGAAGAATTCATAGGCCTATCAATCCTGTCGAACCAACGCTTACATGGATGTTTTATAAAGGACAGAAAAAGAAGTAGTTATATCCCGTTCCGCATGAAATATTATTGAAATCATTGATAATTTGAGGTCGTGCAAAGTAACTCTAGATGATCAGGGCAAAATGCGAACGAGCACTTTAGGACGCCCGGCCGTGACGGAGATGGTGGCGTGGGCTGCCAGCAACGGCGATCGCAGTGAAAACGCCGACTATCAGTACGGCAAGCGGCGGCTGCGGCAGATCGATGGGCG
>Ga0209333_1001188_pt1 | contig 13069 bp, 12 predicted proteins | sample BlaSpr_A8_OM2_O3_FD_187982 | JGI IMG/M metagenome (GOLD analysis project Ga0209333, IMG submission 187982) | Forest soil microbial communities from Thunder Bay, Ontario, Canada - Black Spruce, Ontario site 2_A8_OM2_O3 (SPAdes) (version 2) | ecosystem: Environmental > Terrestrial > Soil > Boreal... | reverse complement strand
AAGGAGCAGGGAGCGGAGCATGTCCTCGACCGCTACGATCTGAAACCCATTTACGCGGAAGCCACGCAGTTTTCGAAATAGACCGAATCCGTTTTCGAAACGCAATCACCAACTCCTGCGCCCGCTGATTTTCCGCCGCACCTTCGCGATCGTCGATGGCATCGTAGGAATGGAAGGAAATGGGCCGATTCAAGGCACTCCGAAGCCTGTGGGAGTGCTGGTGATGGGTTCCGATCTTACCGCGGTTGACGCCACGTGCTGCCGTATTATGGGCATCGATCCATCGCGTGTCGAATATCTGAGCATGGCCTCGGAACGCGGCCTGGGATCGATTGATGAGCCGCACATCGAACAGCGTGGGGAAACGATCAAGTCCGTGCGCACGCCGTTTGAGCTGATCGCGAAATTCAAAGAACTGCGGCTAAACTCATAAAGCCAAGTAGAAAATCTTGGCGAGCCTGGCGTCTTTGCGCAGGTGGTACATTGTGTGACGCTCGGCAATGATGGCCTCGTCTACGTGTGCGACCGCCAAAGCGACCGCATTCAGGTGTTCGATAAACAGGGCAAGTTCGTAAAGAACATCTGGGTTCGCACCGGCACGCCGGAACTGCCCGATCCGCGCGGTACCGTTTGGTGGGTCTCCTTCTCACGTGATCCGCAACAGAAGTATATGTACGTGATGGACGGGCGCGCCGAACAGGTCCGCATTCTCGATCACGACCTCCTCATGGTCCCGCGTGCCCTCGTCCCCGTCGTGCAGTCGCTCATCCGCGATCATCTGCAGCCAGACGAGAAGGGCGACGGAGAGGAACGCTCCCTCTACGCCGACGCCGACGACAAGGAGAGCAGCGAGGAGTCGCGCGATGAAGTTTGATTCGAAAAAGCTCAACGCGCTCGCCGTGCGCCTGCACGGACGCCGGATCGGTGTCATCAACCGCCTCGCGGGCGACCGCCAGATCTTTGCGTTCGAGCAGGACTATATCGACGATCCGCTGCGCCCGACTCTGAGCCTCTCGTTCAAGGGCCGCACTGGGGGGCTCGTCACAGCGCTGCGTCCAGTACCGCGCCGCGTGCCGCCGTTCTTTTCGAACCTGCTTCCCGAAGGGCACCTGCGCGAGTATCTCGCGAAGCTTGCCAATGTTAACCCTGAGCGCGAATTCTTTCTCCTCGCGGTCCTCGGCGCCGATCTTCCCGGCGCGCTCGTCATCGCGCCCCTTGAGGGCGATGCAAAGGACGACGGTCATCATGATGGTCGTGATGCTGATCGCGATGATGATCGCCCGCATAAGGCCGTGCTCCGGTTCTCTCTTGCCGGCGTTCAGTTGAAGTTCTCCGCCGTCATGGAAGCATCCGGAGGCCTGACCGTTCCGGCTGGGGGCATGGGAGGATCGTGGATCGTCAAGCTTCCCTCTGCCCGCTTCGCCGCCGTCCCCGAGAATGAATTTGCCATGCTCGAACTCGCGCGCCGCGCGGGTATCGTAGTACCGGACAACCGTCTCGTCGAAATCTCGGAGATCAAGGGACTCCCCGAAGACGCGCGCGCGCCGGGAATTAAGGCTCTCGCCGTGCAGCGCTTTGACCGCGCGGCAGGGGGAGCGCCCGTTCACATGGAGGATTTCGCGCAAGTGTTCGGACAGTATCCGAACGACAAATACCATTTTCGCAGCTATGCCAACATCGCGTCCGTCCTATGGGCGGAGGCGGGTGAGGACGCCGTCGGGGAGTTTGTCCGTCGCCTTGTGTTCTCCGTTGTAATTGGCAATGCCGACATGCATCTCAAGAACTGGTCCCTCCTCTATCCCGACCAGCGCAAGCCGGTCCTGTCGCCGGGATACGATTTCGTGGCGACGCTCCCTTATACTCCCAACGACACGCTCGCCCTAAGTTTCGGCGGCAGCCGCAGCCTGTCCGAAATCACGCCTGGCCAGATGCGGCGCTTTGCCGACACAGCCCGGATTCCGGCAAGCCCGCTGTGGAAGATCGCGGTCGAGACAGCAGAGCGCGCCGCCACCGCGTGGAAGGGCCTCGAACAGGCGGACCTGCTGCCCAAGGATCTGCGCGCCTCCATCGACAAGCAAATTCTCGGGGTCGCTACCAAGTTAAAGTGACGCGACATCGAATTCGCCGGGATAGGTCGCGACTTAACGGCCGATCAGTCGTCACTTCGCTGCGGCCTGCATGGAAACGATTTCTGCCAAGTACAGGTGCGCCAGTTGTGCTCTTCATTCGGGCCTTTCGGAGCTTCAAAAGTGAGAGCGATAAGAGCGACAGGGCTTCTGTTATCGCGGTAGCGGCTATCCGGCGGGAGGCAATACGCACGGCAATCGCAAGACCTGGGTCGCCGTACAGACTTGTTGGAAGCGACATGTTCGACAGCAAAGAAACTCATCGAAGGGCGCGATTTCGCAGAACGCATCTCCCATTTTGCCGCTGCGAACTTCGCACCGAGCTTCATTTTCTTCTGAAATGAGTACGTGCTTCGCAGCGTCCACGTCTTCGTGGCAGCAGTGATGGAGCTGTGTATTGACGAAATAGGCTTCTATTGATCGGTTGATGATCGGAAAATCTCCAGTCTGGCAGTGAAGCTCGACGGACTTGCCGAAATCGTGATGTGGGCAGTCCGGCACAGTCGGTTGAGCCAACAGGTGATGCGTCGATTGCCCAGTCACAATCCTGAAATGGTCACCCTTGCGCTGGATCTGCTCAACTCCAGGCATAGCTTCAAATGCCTCATCATCGGCATAATGCTCGTTGAGTGTTGAAGGTGGGAGCTGCTGGCCAAGTTGTTGATGAACCCGATCGAGTAAATGCTACGCGGCACCCTGGACTTCCTGCAGATGAGTCGGCAGTTCTTCATACTTATACGGGATGAAATGCACATCTTCGCTCCGCGCTACTGTGAGCCACGAACCGGTATCAGATCTCAATAGGATCATCGGCATAACGGGAATAGTAGGAACCAACCTGCCAACGGTTTCTGAAGTTGCATAGCGTAGACGCAACCCGTGAAAAAGCCGCACGATTCTATTCGGGGCTGGCGCAGCTACTTCGGCTTCTCCGAAACGCCTGTGGTGCCGGCGGCCTATCTCACCCGTTGGGTCCGGCTGCGACTCCGAGTCGCTCTATGGCGGCAGTGGAAAACCTACCGTCGTCGCCGGGCAGCCCTGATCGCACTGGGAGTGCGCCCGCGGCTAGCGCGTAACACCGCTGCGAGCGGTCGCGGTCCTTGGTATCTTGTCCGGGGCCAAAGTTCTCTCTGTGGGGCTGTCGAATGCCTACCTAAGGTCGCTCGGACTTCCGTCCTTGGTCGAGGACTGCTAGCGTAACCAATGCGGCGGTGTATTTGATACGTTACTTCGTCTTGTTCGATTTAGGCAAGGAGGAACCACGGCCAGCGGCCTGCAATTTGTTTCTTGGATTCACGATGCTGATTTCCTGCGGAGCATCGACTACCTGATCACCCGAGATGAGATCGACGGCGCTGTCAATTTTGCATCGCCAACTCCGATGCCAAACCGAGATTTCATGCAGGCATTACGGCAAGATCTGTTTGGCCGCTGGCGTGCGAACGGTAGCTCGAAGTCCCAAGCAACGACGATTTCCTCGCAGCAGCACGCATTTCACGTGGAGAATAAGGCACACCGCATCCCAGAGAGCTTCTTTGCTAGGGATGATTGCGGTGACTCTGGACACACAACCGCAAGTGATTCTTCGGACTTTGATTAAAGAACCGTATCTTTTTCGGACTCCAAAGGGATGTTCAATTTTGTACACTTTCCCACAAATAAACGCAGACCTTTGCGTCCGAGTCCTAGGCTGCTTGCTTGTTCCAACGCCGCACATCTTCCTCAAGAGCCGTCAAGGAATTCAATGCATACCGTATCCGGCTACGCTCCGCGTGATGGTTGCTATCGCCTTCCAATTCTTTCAACCGTTCCGAGATTGCAGTGCGTGCGGACTCAATTCGATTTGGCATCACCCGAGCCTGGATTTCCAACACTGCTTGAAGATATTCGCCTACCCATTTTTGTTTATTTTCGGCCATTGGCAGAACCTTAACAACCTTATACCGCGAGGCACAATCAATTTCTGTTCAATATTGACCAAGGCCCGCATTGACCAAGGCCCGCGCCGGGACGGGTTTGCGCGAATGATTTCCTGCAACTTTCAGGTTCCCAGGCTGCCGTGAGTGCTCAATAAAAAGCCTGCCGGACCTACAGGCCGACAGGCAGGAAGCTATCAAACATCACACCGCTTTTGATTCATTTCTGCATGTTGTCTTTTCCCATGTTGTCCTTCGCCATCTTGAGCGACAGAACATGAACCTCGTTCTTGTCCGCGTCAACGTTCGCTTTTAGGGTGACGTGATGCCCTTCGTGTCCTTTTACCGCGTCCGCGTTATTGATCGTCCAACTCTTGCCGTCTTTGTCGCTGACGAATGTCTTACCGTCATCGCCGATTGTTCCTGTAACGCTAACCGATTTCATCGCGGCGTCACTCTTGCCGCTGTCGGGTTGTGTGCCGTACTGCGCCATGGCAATAGAGGATAGAAGTAGGGTCAGTGCGAGTGAAAACGTCATTAGATTTTTCATGGTGCTCTCCTTCTGAAAAGAGTACAGTGTTGGCTCACTGAATTCTTTCGTGTCGGTCGATTAAGACGAATGAGTGGCGTTGTCTTTTTGCAGTCTGCCCCCACCGTGGATGATTCGTCAAGTTTTTGGGACGCTCGGGATAGATTGCCAGCTTCATTAGAGTGGCACACCCAACCTTTCCCACTGGCCGTCTCTGCTTTGGTCATGCGCCTCGATCCGCAACCCCAATGTTTTCGCTTATCCACCTGTTCGGATGCATTGGTCACATCGGGTCCAGAGAAAGTCCTCGCTATTCGCGGCGATGCGGTGTGGGCCGGATGTGAGCATTTTGGACCAAAGCCCCCCTACTACCAATTTCTTGCGACCGATGGCAAATGGACGTTCATGAAGCCCATCGTGACGAAACGCATGGCGGATGCATAAAAGGTATCGCTCAACTACAAGCCAGAGCCGAATTCGCTCACGTATTCCAAACTTCAAGAATTGTCTGATCGTGTGTACTTGGAGTTGCAGAACCGAGGGCTGAAGCCGCTTTCCCGGATCGACATTCAAGGCATCATATGGGCATCCATAAAGAGTAAGGAGGAAACATACGGTAAATGCTGACTCCGAAAACTGCTTCGAAACATTGAAGAAAAACACTTCGCGAATCCTCCGCAAGGTCACCGCTAAGTAGCCATCAATCCCCCGACCCATCTACAATCATTACGCTGTCTAAATAATGAGGGGGAACAATGTCCAATCTAACAAGTGCACTCCAGCAGCTTCGGCAGGAGCACAAGCAAGCGCAGCAACAAGCAGAGAAGTTACAATCGGCGATTTCTGTGATTGAAGATTTGGTCGGGCGGAATGGTTCGGGAACCACAAGCAACGGTACTCTACCCGGACGCATAGTATCGGCGGTTGCCCGCAGGCGCATGGCGCAGGCGCAAAAGGCAAGATGGGCAAAGGTTCGGAAGGAATCTCAGCCAACTACAGGAAAAGCTATGAACACGGCTCCTGCGAAGCGCACGATGTCAGCGGCGGCTCGGCGCAAGATCGCGGCGGCACAACGGGCGCGATGGGCGAAGCTCCGGGCGAGGAAGGCGGCGTAACCGATTCGGATTGCAGTGGAGCCCGCTGCTTCGGTGGCCGGTTTTCCAAATTGATCCTGTTCGGTGTCGGGCATCAGCTGCTGATGCCGCTGCTGCAACGCGGAGAACGCGGGTGACGAATCTGCTCAAAGTGTTGAGAGCGACGACAGGCGTGGCTTTGAGCACACTCATAGAGAGTGATGCCATGCTCGTGAAAAGGTTGTCGCAGTTGATTCGCATCAGCCCGGGCATTACAGCCCGGGCCGCGTGGTGGGGGTGTGCGGCTACTTTACGGTTGGTGCAACCTCGAGAGTCAACGAGCAGAAACTTCTGGCACTCGCGCTCGGGTCGAAAGTTCTCTTGCTTGTGCAGTTTTATTCCATGTGACCACCTCTTCGAGTGAATTTGCGAAAAGAAACTCTTGGGCCAGGCTTGCGCCGATGCGTTCAGCCGTCGCGATGGCAAAATTTCCAAACACCAACCCGGCACCACGATTGGACGTCGGATAATAAAGGTTTGCGAGACCGGACGATGCCAAATCACCGCCCACGCTGGAATAGTTCGGCTGCCACTTTCCGTTGTCCCCCTTCGCCACAAACGGACTGAACATCGCATGCCGGATTCTGGAGCCGGTCGTACCTGCTCCCTGATAGAAGTAACGGGGATCCTGGTGCAACAGAGAGGGTAGCATGGCGCCACCAATCAAGATGTCAGAAAAGCCGTCGGCAGCAGTCGCACCCACGCGTTCGCCAAACGCGCCCCAGCCCTGCCCATAATTGGGACTGTTTCCAGCCTGCTTACCGCTGGCTACCAGAAAGACTCCTGCGGCGGTCACCGGATCAACAGAGACTTTGAGGGCGAGGCTGAATTTCATCTTCGCCGTAAGCGGCGTAGGATCACTGTCATAGGACACGTAGAAGTTTGGAACGATTCCGAAGACCCGCTGCTTTTCCTCGGCCTTGAACTGCTCGGTTGCGACCTTCCGAGGATCGTAATGAACGTCGACATTCGTTCGCTCCGTCTCAATTCGGAGTTGGATGCCAGTCACAATTTTGAATTGGCCTGGATCAAGGGTGATGGCGGGCGATGTCCAGCCTGCAAAATCCTTTGCTGCAATGTTGATCTGATACGGAGTGCCTGGCTTGACGTCATGGAATTGGAAAAACCCATTTTCCGGCGTCACGAGTGTGTGGCGATCACCGCTTTTCGGAGCCTCCAGAGCGACCGTCGCGTTGGGAACGGGGTCGCCGTTCACATCGGTAACCGTTCCTACAAGCGTTCCTAGTATGGGTTCCGTGCCTGGAACACTTTGTGCATGTGCACAGATGGAAAACACCAAGGCCATAGCTACTACAGTCAGGCAACGGAAGGGAGAGAGAATCCACATCGCTGTTGTCCTTCCACCTTTCTAAGGCAAGGTACATGCCAAACGGAAACGACAGCCAAGTGATTGAATTTTCAGCGAGTGAATCCGCGGGGAAGTGTCGAGAGTGTCGAGAGTCGAGAGTGTCGATGGTCAGTGACACCCCAAGTAAAGCAACAGAGAAACATCGGCTCCAGTCGCCACGAGCCTGAGGCCATCGAACCGTGGTTCTCTAGAAAAAATTGAGCGCGAGGGTACCCGATGCGAGGATTTTTCAAATTACGCAAAGCATCTGGGTGCCCGCTATGCGGTTCAAACTTCGAAGCTGCGAACTTCGCCGCGGAATCCGCGCTTTGCGTTCTCCCAAATCCATTTGATCACCCGCGCGTCGTTGTAGCAGTACGCAAGATTGTGATTCAGGGGCGAGAAGCGGTGTTTTTGGCAGGTTTTTTTCATGTCGGTCAATTGATCGTAATCCAACGTGAACTGATCGATGTTGCCCCAATCGAACGAGGCCGAATACATCGGGAAGCATGGGGCACGGTTCTATCAGTCCGGATGATCACATTATTCTGCCCGGCACGGCAGTTCCATTCGCGGAAGCCCAGTTCTCCGTCCTCTCCTTAGCATTGCACAATCCCCCGGCTTTCTGTAGCATTTCGGCGGTTTCCGCATCCGAACCGTTTCCGTCCCCGAACCATCCGACCTGGCGAATGTTAAGTCCGGACGACATGCGAACGAGTGTCGTCATCTCCTCAAGCCGCTGTACGGAGTTAACCATCTGATACCCAGCCTTATTCTGCTCGATAATCCAATCGATGAGGCCATCCAGGTCGCGCCAGTCTTGAGGACGAAAATAGATCGGATTCTCGCTCAAGTGTTTGAAGTGCTCGTCCTATTCGAGCAAAGGGGTCTCATTAATATAATATCGTAATCAGTCGCGATGTGGTGATCGTGAGCGCACTCGGTCCGCGTCTTCACATCTTCGAGATTGTTACGGCAGATATTGATATTGAAGAAGACCCGGTAGTCATAGACATATCGCTTGCGCAGAATATGTTCGAGATTTGTCTCGACCGGAACGAACGCTCTTGGCAAGCTGGGTTTCAGCTCCCATGAATCCAAGGCGAAATTGAACACGGCAACCCCGGCACTTCGCGGATGTTGCTGTCTTTGACCTTGCAGTCATGAGCGAGCTCGATATTGTGATCCGTAGGGATACCCATGGTGCCCAGGAGACGTCGCGTGCCTTAGAGAACGCGTTGAGATGATAACCACGAGCAATGCAGGTACCTTCACAATTCTGGAACTCAAGATAATGGCTCGCATGCTCGTTCTCTTATGCAACCGCGTTTGACCGGCTACATTGCGTTCGGTGCAACTTTTCGTGTTCGACCAATTCTTCAATTGAGCGTGCCAGAATCGAAAAACCACAGCCGGCACATTTCGATTCCAGGAAGAAGACCTGATTCTGCACGACCGGGTTCCGGGGGAAATCGAACTCTTTAGATCCCATACTTTCCTTTCACCAGACCACCTAATGAAGTGGAGGCGCAGTTGCTTTGTGTCCACTGGTTCTTTCGCCTCAGTCGAACTGACGCAACAGCATTGCCAAAAAGCGAGGCGAAATTCGTCCCCCATTTGCACGTTTCTCAAGCGATTAGCTTTCCGCGGCCATTTCTCATCGGTGAGTTTCGGCTGTCGAGTCTTTCTCGACACTTTCGACCCTTCGACACCGCTGTGCGGTAGGGCCCAAAGAATTGGTTGATTCGGCGCTGTTTAGCTCCGTGTCGGCTTTGGTATGCGATTTGCGTTTGCAAGGGCAGGACTATTGAGGGATTTCGACAGTCGGTCCACCGGGAAAATTTGTTGAACCGAAAGTGCCGTCGCGTGACTGACGCGCCTGAATCGACAAGACGACTCTTGGGCCACATTTCCCCCAACCGAGCAGCGTCCCGATTCAGGCGCGCCAGTGACGCGATTGAAACGGAAGTCCAATATCCACGATTGGGGGAAAGAAATGATGAAGCAAATATCTGCAGGATTAGTTAGTGCGGTGCTCCTGCTGGATGCACTTGCCTGCAGCAACGGTAAGGTGCGAGCTGCCGCTCCGCCTCCGCCACCGGTTGTCGAAGTCGCGCCGGTCATTCAAAAGGATGTGCCGGTTCAGGGGGAGTGGGTAGGAACGCTTGAAGGCTACGTCAACGCACAGATCGAGCCTCAGGTGAGCGGCTACCTGATTCGCCAGGATTATCACGAAGGCGCATCCGTCAAAAAGGGTCAGCTCCTCTTTGAGATCGATCCGCGTCCATTTCAAGCCGTGCTCGATCAAGCCAAAGGGCAACTGGCGCAGGCTGAGGCGCAGATGGCGAATGCCGAGCTGAACGTGAAGCGTGACATTCCCGAAGCGGAAGCTCACGCCATTCCCCAGAGCCAGCTGGATACCGACACGCAGTCGCTCCTTGGAGCGAAGGCAGCAGTTGAGTCTGGCCAGGCGTCGGTCGAACAGGCCGCGCTGAACTTGGGATACACCAGAGTTGTCTCCTTAGTCGACGGAATCGCCGGCATCAACACTGTGCAGGTGGGCAACCTGGTGGGGCCGTCTACGGTACTCACTGCAGTTTCGCAGGTGAGTCCGATCAAGGTTTATTTCCCCATCAGCGAACAGGAATACCTGCGCATTGCCGACGGCGGCGGTCCGGGGAGTGTGGATTGGCTGACTCACGTTTCTCCCATCCCGTTGCGCTTGACCCTGGCCGACGGGAGTGCCTACCCGCATCCCGGCAGAATCAGCTTCGCGGATCGCCAAGTAAACACGCAGACCGGAACCATTCAGATGGTGGGTGAGTTCCCCAACTCCAAAAATCTGTTGCGACCCGGTCAATACGCGCGCGTTCAGGCGCCAACCGGAAGCATCAGGGGAGCGCTGCTGGTGCCGCAGGCGGCGGTGAGTCAGCAGCAAGGAACTTACCAGGCGACAGTCATCGGCGCAGATAACCGGGCGCAGCTCCGCACGGTCCAAGTCGGGCCGAGAGTGGGCACGCTCTGGGTGATCACGGCGGGTCTGAAGCCGGGAGAACGCGTCGTGGCAGTTGGCGCAGAGAAGGCTAAAGACGGCGAACCGGTGAATCCCGCACCATACAAAGAAACGGAGGAGCGCTGATCATGGCGAACTTCTTCATTCGACGGCCGATCGTCGCGATCGTGATTGCGATCCTTACGGTCATAGTCGGCGTGATCACAATCGTGACCTTGCCGGTAGCGCTGTTCCCAAATATCGCCCCTCCTGAGATCAGGCTGCAAGCCAACTATCCCGGCGCGGACGCGCAGACTCTCGAGCAAGCTGTTGCGACACCCATCGAGCAGCAAGTCAGTGGCGTCGACAACATGGCCTACATGTACTCGCTGAACGCCACCGCGAACCAGCAAACGACGTTACTTGTCGACTTCGATCTCAAGACCGATCCCAATACGGACCTGTTGCTCACGCAGTCGCGCCAGCAACTGGCCAACGGTCAATTGCCGCCCGAGGTGAACAACTACGGAATCACCCTCAAGAAGTCGACCAGTGCTCCTCTAATGTTGATCGCCCTGTACTCGCCGCACGGCACTCGCGATTCGAACTATCTGGCGAACTACGCCTACATCAACCTCAATGATCCGGTCGCGCGCATGTACGGCGTCGGCCAGACGCAAGTCTTCGGAGCTGGACAGTACGCCATGAGGCTATGGGTGAAGCCTGACCAGATGGCCAAGCTGGGCATCACCGTCACGGACATAGCTAACGCGCTTCAGGCCCAGAACACGGTGAATCCGGCCGGTCAGATTGGCGGCGAGCCAGCTCAGAGCAATCAGCAGTTCACTTACGCCGTGCTGGCTCAAGGCCGCCTGACTTCACCGGAACAGTTCGGCGATGTTGTCGTGCGCGAAGCGCCAAACGGTGGGATCGTTCGAGTTAGAGACGTCGCTCGAGTCGAACTGGGCACGCAGGACTACAGCTTGCTTGGTCGCCTGAATGGCAAGCCCAGCGCCATTATTGCCGTCTACCAGTTGCCCGGAACCAATGCTGTTCAAACCGTGCAGGGTGTCCGGAAGCTCATGGTGCAGATGAAGCAACGGTTCCCGCAGGACATTGAGTACGCGGTTTCGCTCGACCAGACGCTCCCGGTCACAGAAGGCATGAAAGAGATCCTCGAGACTCTGGTGATTGCGATTGTGCTCGTCATTCTTGTGGTCTACCTCTTCTTGCAAGACTGGCGCGCCACCCTGATTCCAATGTTGGCTGTGCCGGTCTCTTTGGTGGGGACGTTCGCCATCTTCCCGCTGTTCGGTTTCTCGATCAACACGCTTTCGATGTTCGGCTTGGTGCTGGCTATAGGCCTAGTGGTTGATGATGCCATCGTAGTCGTGGAAGGGGTGCAGCACCACATCGAGGAAGGCTTGGCTCCCAAGGATGCGGCCCGAAAAGCTATGCAAGAGCTTTCCGGTCCAGTCGTGGGTATTGCTCTAGTCTTAGCCTCCGTGTTCGTGCCGACAGCCTTCATTCCGGGCATCACCGGCAGACTGTATCAGCAATTTGCCATCACCATCGCAATCTCTGTGATGCTTTCAGCGTTTAACGCCCTGACGCTCAGCCCGGCGCTCGCGGGACTACTCCTCAAGCCCAAGAAGCAGACCCGCGGACCGCTCGGAAAATTCTTTGGCTGGTTCAACGCATACTGGGAGCGTTCTACTGATAGTTTTGTCCGCCTGTCGGGAACCCTGATTCGGAAGGCCGGCGTGGTGATGGTGCTGCTTGTAGTCGCCGGGGTCGCAGCGTGGTTCTTTAGCAGCCATCTGCCCACGAGCTTCCTGCCTGATGAAGACCAAGGCTACCTCTACATCAACATGCAGCTTCCCAATTCTGCGTCCATGGAGCGTACAAGCGCGGCTGCAAAACAGGTGGAGAAGGTTCTCGCAAACACCCCGGGAATCCAGTACACCACCAGCGTCGTAGGTTTCAGTCTGCTCAGCTACGTCAGGACTTCGTACAACGGATTCTTCTTCGTAACTCTGAAGCCCTGGGATGAGCGCGGAAGCCGGAGCGAACAATATCAAGCCATTAAGGCGCGCTTGAACCAGGAACTCAAAGAGCTGCCGGATGGGACGGTCTTCAGTTTCTCGCCACCGGCGATACCGGGAGTCGGCACTGCTGGTGGCGTTACCTTTGTCCTTGAGGACCGCGCCGGCAAGGATGTCAAGTTTCTTGCAGATAACCTGACCAAGTTCTTAGCGGCTGCCCGCAAGCGCCCTGAGCTCGGCCAGGTCAGCACTACGTTTATCCCGAGCGTGCCGCAAGAGTTCATCAATGTGGACCGCGACAAAGTGTTGAAGCAAGGCGTGAATTTGACCGATGTCTACAACACCATTCAAGCCTACATGGGCGGCTTATTCGTTAACTACTACAACGACTTCGGCCGTACCTGGCAGGTGTATGTGGAAGCCGAGGCGCCCTACCGGGCGACAACTGACGATCTCGGGCAATTCTATGTGCGCAACGGCCAGGGGCAGACGGTGCCGCTCTCCGCGCTGGCAAAATTCGAGAACCGTTCCGGCCCTGAGTTCACCATGCGCTACAACGAATACCGGTCCGCACAAATCAATGCGAGCGCTGCGCCCGGTTACAGCTCCGATCAGGCAACGGCGGCCCTGGAAGATGTTTTCAAGCAGACCATGCCTGGCGAAATGGGCTTCGACTACATCGGCATGTCTTACCAGGAGCAAAAGACGCGGGAGGGAGTTCCGTCTTCCGTCATCTTCGGATTTTCGCTGCTGTTCGTTTTTCTAATTCTGGCAGCTCTCTATGAAAGCTGGACAGTGCCTTTTAGCGTGCTGCTCAGCACGCCAGTCGCGGTATTCGGCGCTCTCGCCGCGCTCTGGCTGCGTCGCGTCGTGCTCGGCTTATTTCTGCCGGCGTACATGGTTCAAATCGAGAACGATGTCTACGCCCAGATCGGCCTGGTGATGCTGATCGGCCTAGCTGCCAAAAACTCGATTCTGAT